>ERZ1740065.1000-NODE-1000-length-16420-cov-11.999206_pt1 | contig 16420 bp, 14 predicted proteins | sample MGYA00581738_ERZ1740065 | MGnify/ENA primary metagenome ERZ1740065 (study PRJEB43018, sample SAMN04849749) | marine metagenome | isolation source: floating plastic debris | place: Pacific Ocean | collected 2008-09-01 | study: EMG produced TPA metagenomics...
GACAGTGAATTCACACTTGACTTGACTTTTGAGAAGGGTGACTTTTCCAGCTCTGTTGAAGGGCAGTGGGAGAGATACATATGTAAGAAACTCTAATCACTCCCTTCTTCCCTCCCTGCCTCCCCTCCCTTTCCTGGCAATAACAGATAGGGGATCTGAGTAGCTGTGAAGTATGAAATGAGCAATGATATGATACCATGTATACGACAAGTAGTATTACCGCCTCGTCCAAGTTGGAGTTGTGTGCACTCGCTAGAGGATGGAGAACCATAGGACTATGAGCTGGACCAACATCTGCTCCGATATCAAAGAAGAGAGCAGCGCAATGTCTCATTGCTATTAGTGAAAGTATGGGCAGTTTGTCATCAGTATGCTATTCCTTCATTTGTCTGAAGTGGGTAATCGATAATATGATCGATTGATAAGAGACGTGCCATGACAAAGTCCGCATTTATTCTAATGCTTATATAAACAGACAACGATATCCTGACATGTCAGAAAAATTATTGACTCAAAAAGTTTTTTATTTGGCTGAAACTTAATATAAACATGGTCGGCTATCATTAGAAGTAAAAATAGAAGCTATATTGTCCGCTAAGTACATCATGCTAAACAGTTCTCCAGCCCACTGCCATGCAATCTCTATGCCATACGAATTCACTAGCCGATCTGTGTATGTGCTAACTCTAATCCATGCCAAGTAGAAAGTGCTGCATGATCAGACTGTTTTATGTCATTCTATACCGCTATACCAGTTCACTGAAGCGGGAGAAGACAACTATTGTGATATGAATTTCGACTGATGTTACTTCTCTTCAACACTTTGATGTGTGAGCGCACCGAGCGAGCTGTAAAGGAGCCTGATGACCGCTGCCTTTGTATCTAAGATCCTCTCGGTTTCCAAAATAGGATCACAGCTGGGTGAGCAGCTGGCTATTTGAACTATCCATTTCTGTCACTGTCTTCAGCTGTTGAGACCAAGCTGAAGGTTATTTCTGCTGTATGGCTTGCTAGAGCCTACTTAATTATGCAAGATGAGTGTAGCTGGGCCATTCACAGAGCCCACATATAATATCTCATAGAGTGCATATTGCCTCTCACTCGTTCTCTGGATGGCTGTGAGATTGATCAACTTGGGATAAGCTCACTGAAAACTATCATTTATTTTATATCAACTCATTGCCTGGCACTTCCAGGTAAATTATAACCTACCAGAGGGTACATACATATCTGTACATCTTACAGTTTCTGGTAGCATGGCTTCATTGGGGAATCTGACGCAGTCTCAGCACCCAGTGCTGATCTATACTCCGACCACAGACCATGTCAGCACTGACTATCCTGTCACCAATCTATCAGCAACACTGCGTCAGCCAATGGATTCTCATGACTCACAGCTACTCCATTCCCTCTACTTCTGGCTGTTTGGAGTGCTTCTCTGTATAGTCGCATTGATAGGAATCTCAACAAACGCCATCAATGTATACGTGCTGAGCATCACTGTCAAGAAGAATCACAGGCCAATGTACCATTTCCTGATATGCATGGCTGTGATGGACTTACTGGTAGGTCACAGATCCTGTAATGATGCTGCCATGAGGTGGACATTGCTACCACCACCATACCTGTCAAGTTTCAGTACTTTCAGGAGACTCCAGCATTTTATATGCCAGAATTCAGGCTCTGAATTGCTATTATTGGCTTTTTATTGTTCTCCTGTGGCTCACCAGTTAGGACTTGCTGAGCTGGCCTCAAATATGACAGAATTCTAGCTGTGTGGGCTAGGGGCTTTGAGGCATGACTTATCAAGATTCAGAACAAGGAATCGTCAGTATTTTCAGCCTGACAGGTTGACAAGATACATGTATAATCACCACTCACCGTCCTCACCAGAGCGCAGCTAGCAGAAGATAGCAGTTAGGATGTAAAGTACATTGCCTCTATCGAATTAATGCGCTCTCTCGCAGCCTACAGTCTGTGATTTATGAGAGTCATGTGCTCGTCAGTATCACATAGTCCTGTACTACACGCTGGATAACCTGTCTTAAAGTTCCAATTAGCACCGAATCTGGAATGAGTTTCACTACTCAATTTCCATACTACCGGTCCACCCATTGCCAGGCTATGGCCTGCAGTATTGTTATTCGTAGTCTTTAATCTGCTGTTGCCGCTATGAAGACTGGCACAACACCATTTGTGTGCAGTTACACAGCGCCAGTGATGTAATCATGTAGCTGATGCTCATACCACTGGTGCGCAGACTCCATCACACATTCCGTTGCGGACCATACCTGTCTCCCTATTACCAGAGATCATCAACGACCACGTAGTTGATGATCTTTGGTATTTCTCAAGGAGTCTCCCGTACTTTAGATGCCAGAATTTAGTGTCAAAGCTTCTATTATTGGTTTTATATTTCTAATGTCCTTCTGCAGCGCACCTGTTAGATATTGCTTAGCTGGGCTCAAATACACTAAAATCAGAGATCCTAGTTGTCCGATTGGGTCTCTGATTTTAGCATAGCTGTAGGGAATGTGGGTTTTGAGCTAGGACTTCTCAAACTTTAGAAAAAATGGAATCTCCAGTATTTCCAGCCTGACAGGTTCACAGGTGTGTTGCAGATCATGGTAATCTTGCTGATCAGATCGATTCGATTCTACCTCGTCACACCGATGATACTCGTCGAAGATATGGTATACAATGAAGTCGATGGGTTTAAGGTCGATTATACAACATACATCTTCTTCAACATCTGGTACATCGCCATTGACATTCTCATGACCATCTCAAACTGGTACGTATTCTTCCGTCTTCGTGATCAAAGCTTATGGTTTATACGGCACGTTGTATATACCAGTGTAAGTATACTCCGATATGGTTATGTGATTAAAGATAATGAATTAGCACCTAATGTAGAGAGTGGTCATCCTAAAATCCTGGATATCGACATACAAACAGGTTCAATGATTCTATTCAAGGCTGTTAATACATGTATAGTCTTGTACAGAGGGTTAGATGGCATCACGAGGGCAGGGAAATAGTGTTATGCTGACATTTCCAGCAGCCGAAGCTACAGACTTCAATGGAAAGGGGGCCATAAACTTGAACTGGCAACTCTTTGCAGGTAGCATTCATAGACTCCAGTACATGTATAGCTGGTTGCTAGACTGTAGGGAGCTGGTATGCTGGCGATAACCATCTCCCTGGTCACTGACTGGCTGACCAAACCAGACTGGATATTAGGCAAAATGTATCCCACAGTTCCCTGCAGATACCACTAATACACATCTGACAAACATACATACACATTTATCAACTGTACCCTTTGAGTCACCATTACTAATACATGGTAGTCAAGAGGCCGGCTGGACAGCATATCTAATACTAATGACGTTACGGCCTATTGCAGGTCCACTGTCGCAATGGGTCTGTTCAGATTGGTGGCCGTATTCTTGCCATTGAGGGCTGCAAGCCTATGTACAGTGAGGCGCGCACAGGGAACCATTCTGCTGCTCTGTATTCTTGGTTTTCTCTTCAACTTACCTCTGATACTGGCAATCAGGTAAATGCCTATGTATGTGATTGACCTAACCTGTGCCTGAGCTGTACCTGAGCTGTACCTGAACTGTACCTGAACTGTACCTGTACCTGATGAGCTGTACCTGATGAGCTGAACCTGATGAGCTGTACCTGGACTGTTCCTAGCCTGTAGCACTGATGTGTGGTAGTAAACCTGGTAGAATTTAGCACTTAGTTCCAACGACACTACGACTTAGATAAGGATTGTTGTGATGCATCAGTTTGTACTATTCCAGGGTGAGTGATGGCCTACTTGTAACGGATGATGAGCTGTCAAAGTATAGTACGATATCTCTGGTACTGACATTGCCAATGCCAATCATCACTTGTCTCATCATCAATGTACTGCTCATCTGGAGAATCAGGCTCTACAGGTACGTGTCTCGGATCGGAAATCAAAGAGCTACCATTGCACATCTCAACGGCACTGCCAGTTTGAGACATGATCCATGTTCTACAATCTAGACGGACATATCCCTTTATCTATGCCAGCTCAATTACACTCAGTGATGTTGATATTGTTGCCGCAGGCAGGGCACATACAGCAGACACACTCTTGGCTATGATCATCACCGAGTAATATTAGGAGATTTGGTTACGTGCCCCTCTTTACTAATTTATGTAGCTGCTCCTTATCGGAGTATATAATATCATATCTCACCATTCTGTAATTTTAGATCCAAGATGCAGAATCTATTTGAAGGGAGGAATCACCATTGCAAGTTTGTAGCTCCAACCAGTCAGGCATCCTCACATCAGCAAGCGCACGCTGTCGGCACGCTGATATCAGTGTCTATGTTCTATGTGGTCATGTCGATGCCTAATGTAAGCATTCTGACTACGACACATTTGATTGAAGCGGTCTTTACTCTCAGAATAGCCATACACTGTATACAGTATACTGTATACAGTGTATAGTGGGATCTGTTCGTCAAGGAATCTTTTTGCGAATGTTCACAATCACAGAAACCACAATCACAGAAACCACGGATTGTAAAAATGTTCAATTGTTGTATAATGTTTATAGTTGTCATGAATTTCCCCAAAAACATTTCAATTGTAAAAAGATTTTCAGAGAAGGTTCCTGGTATTTTCACAAATATTTTTCAGCGCAAGTTAATTCCAGTTTACAGTATTTGGAAGTTAAGATATTTATTTCATTAGAGTAGAAGCTGCGAGCCTGCGAGGCTGATGGAGATGGATTCTTGTGTTACAGGTTGCCTACTACTCGGTGTACTACGCGGATCTACTGCAATCTATGTCTCAAGTCTCCAAGCATGTCTTCTACTTGGTGGCTAACCTTGGAGTGTACATCAGTCATGCTTGCAACTTCTTCTTCTATATGATGCTGAACAAGCCATTCAGGAACATGCTGTGGGTAAAACTCGGACTAAAAAAACCCCGTTCGTCTACAAGCTCGACCCGCATCTCCAGCTTACGACCAAATACCAGCGTGCAAATGAGGCAGATTCACTCCAACCGTCAACTATCAGCTAATAGTGAAGGAATGGGAGATGCTAATACCCCGTTGGTGCCATCTGCTGATATCAACTAATGCCGTCTAACACGATTACCAGCACATTCAATCATATTAAAAGTTGTTGAATTTAGATCGCCTTCCTAGCTTATCATTGGTGTATATATGAATTTTAGCTGTTTTATGTGAGCTTGCTTCAGAAACAATTTAATTTAATACAACAGAAGTTGAAGCTAGATTGAGAAGACAACTATCAATACAATAAGATTTCTTTGCTCCGTCCTTCGAAACAACTGTGGAATATCTGTGATTATCTTCATCTCCAGCAAGCAGTTGTGATTGTCATACCTGTCAACCTGGAGATTCCATTTTTCTGAACTTTGAGCAGTCTTATATGGGGAACCTCTACCCCCTACAGCTAGGATTCTGCCATATTCGAGCTCAGCTCAGCAAGATTCAAGTGGTAAGCCATGTGATAACGTTAGAAAATCAATAGCAGCAATTTTGGCAGCTAAACTGCTGGAGGGGGATGGAGATTTGACTGGTATGGTGATTACTTTGGAAAATCCTGCCAGCACCAGCAATCCAAATATACCTACACAAAGAACAGCTTCAGTCATCTCGCATGATGAGTCTGACACCAGTAAGTCTACCTGCATGAGGGTTTGGTCGGTTCCTTTCTGCGCAGTTAACCAATGAGGCAGGAGCCAGTCACTTAGCAAAGTATGTACCATTTCAGTATCGAGTTTATAATCAGTTACCATACATATATAGTAGGATATATTTTTGTTTCGTTTACAAAACCTTATCGCATTGAGTCCGGCAAAGTAAAATCCAGCAAGAAGAAAACTTTCTCAGGAGACATTGATGGTGAAACAGAGCTGGAAAGAGAGATGGCAGCTTCACTGACATAGATGGAGTCCAACAAATATAATACCATTAACAGTTCACTATCTAAGACTTTGACCTTTCACGTATAAGTTGCCATCTGCTGACAGTTTCTCAAACAAAGTGTCTAACAGCTTTCCTACGAGGTAATGAGCTGCCACTCTGACCGTGGGACCTGCCAACAATAGCTCAATAGTTGCTGCACTGTCGTGGCACTTCGCATCAATGTCCCAGTTCAGGGAGTCTGTGAAGTTCAGTTTCTAGGGAGTTGTCTTCTCATGGTACGATGATACGATGCTGAAGTTGGTGGGTTGAAGGATGTGCCGTACATGATTTGAAATGGGCTTTAATTCCTGCCATCAACCTTTGCTTGTCCTTAGAGAGCTTGACAAGCTGAGACTTGAGTTCTTTGTTCCTCCTGGATTGTATGTCGATCTCCTGTCAACAAGAAATACATTGCTGGAATTGGCCTCCACAGCCTCATGGCAGCTACAACAGCCTACGGATATCTGACATACTCGTTCTACTCAATAAGTAATAAATGCATTTCATATATATCTGATTGGGGAGGCGCATATACACCATTGGAAGGAGAAAGGTGTACCAACTAGTATCCCAGCTGAGGAAGCCTATCGAAATCTGTCTTGGAGCTAATCATGTAAATACTGTAGAACACAATTTAATAGCAAAGGGAATGTCAGCCATTCCTTCAAAATCTCGAAGAAATCAAAACGACAGCGATCTAACGATAGCAATTCCACATATGAGAAGACAACTCCTATGTAAGATATAATACAATGATTCTTTGTTATTTTCGATATCAAATCTGATTCTACAGCGGATATGCAAATGTTGAGGGTTGGGAATTTATAGCATTGGTAGCGTCATCTTGACACATAATATGGTCAGCCACTCAGATCACAGGACTGGAGAAGAAGACTCCCCGTTGTCACTTGTTGTAGTTTGCACTCTTTCCTCTCTTTCAATAGGTTCAGCAATACAAACCTTTTCAAGCTCATTGGCACCAGCCTTCTTTCTATTCCGGCTTCTCTGAGCCGCTATTCTGTTCAACTCCCTCCGTCTGGTTCTCTTCTCTTCTTCACTCAAGTCTTTCTACAAGTTCATGGACCAAAACTTTGTCCCTAATTCAATAGTGATCACATTGGTCAGAGTGCTGCGAAAATTACCACAGGAGCATCCATGATCTCTTGTAGAGAAAGAGTGTCATTGCTGTTCATGAAGACATCACTGTCGGTCATGGAGACATCATCGCAGCCAAGGTCACTGGTATCAGCATGGCTGAACTCAGATGGGCTTGAGCTTGAATCGTGAGTTGAGCAGTTGATTGAGGTTTCCCCCAGGTAGGAGAGCTGTAGTGCCAGCCCTTCATCGTACTCTGGTGACAATGGATCTAGGCTACACCCCAACAGCTCCTGGATGTCAGCATGTTCCATCATTTGCATCATGGACTCATTCAGATTGCCTAATAAATACCAAGGCACACAATAAACAAACACAGGAATACTGAGCCATTGGCTAATACGACTAGGACCTACACAGTGGCGATTGAGTAACAATGGAGAAAGCAATCAATTCTTTAGAGGATCTGTATATACAGAAGATTATGCATGAACTGGTCAATGCCCATTGAAGGGATTGAATTGGATCGTGTTGGAATGTGAAGCAGTGAAGTGTGGTCACGTAGCAGCGATACCATGATTCATCTTATCAAAGCTGTAAATCACTAGCGCTCTATCAGCTCAGGCTGCGTGGACCTTTGGACTGGGGTGAATTCCATTGCTTTCTATTTTTGTCACACAACTGACCAATCACAGAAGAACACGGCATTTTCTACCTCAACGGCAAAAACCACAATCAGTAAAACCTGAATGGGGAGCCCTGACGAAATGATGATGCAATGCAACAGTGTACGAACAACCGTGGCACCTCACCACCCCAGATATAACCAAGACATCAGGTCCTGCAACAGCTTCTGGCCTAGCAAACAGCAAGGGACGGAGACGTGAAGAATAGGGTGTGTGAAACTCTCTGCGGTCATTGCATAGAAATTGAAACAACTTCTCTGAATTCCATTAGCAGCAGTTCAATGAGTACTACTCATGCCTACACGGAGTTGGTCGCCACTGTTTCACTATGTCTGCATTTAACTGATGCAAGTGGGTTGAAACTATGTTTCTATCACCGGTGCCAGTGCTACACAGTGCTGACAAGGGTCAAACTGTAGTGACTGCAGAGAGATTCATTTTGATTGTTTATAGATAGAGGAGCATGCTGGGTAATCATGTGATAATACATGATCCTTTCTTTATGATTGTGGTGTATGCAATGGGGGGGACTGCCACAGATGCAGGGTACTACGACGCTGATCAAACACCAATTGCAAGCTAAATATGACCAAGGGGGCAGAACAAGCAGAATATAATAGACACTGACCTACTGGAGAAGATGCTTGATCCTCTTTACTGACAGGAGACCCCACGTCATAGAGACCGTGGGGTATATAGTACGAGTCCTCCTCATCATGTACATCATCAACTGTAGTAGGCACTGTAATATCTGCAAAACAACGGCTGACATGCTAAGACAACATCCACTGGCATAAGTTTTGAAGCATACAAGAGACACGCGTTGTCTTCCGTTTTGAAGTAAGACAGAAATGAGATCACTTGCAATCATGGCTAGGATTTCTCAAACTGAATAGGTAATATATATGTACGTAGCCCAACCTGAGTAAGCATCCATAACGGCGTTCATTACTCTCTTTATCTTTGTAATATTATGCTAGCAGTCAACAAACCAGACAAGCGACACAAATTCTTGATCGGTATCTACTCGAGAGTGAGAGTCAGAGACGACTATCACCTTTCGCGGCGTGCACGAGTTTGATGACTCGAGCAAACACGCGGTGTGACTGCTGGGAAAACCTCTGATAACGTCACCCTCAAGGAACGTTCGAGAAAGATGTCGTATACTTCTCTGATCGTGGTATCAGAAGATAAATAACTAATTGCTAGTTTAAAAATTTCGTTTTTAAGTAATATAATCATTAAAAAATGAGATAAATCACTTGAATACTTGAACTAATATGCTTATTGCTGTATGCTACTTTCAAATGCGCGTATGCATGCTAAGTAATAGCGTCTTCATATTGACGAATTGAAATGCGCGTTCTGATGGGCTTGACCAATTGGATCTAGCTGACAGGAACACTTGATTATGTATACATGTATTGCTACGATCGGCTCGCAAACAGTAGCGCGTGTACGCGAACATTTTTACTGCTCGTCGGTCCTAGTCAAAATATATTATTTATGTTGTTTGTTACACACCCTGGCGTTCTCTTGCTATGTATGTAGATATTGGAAACCATCGTACATGGTACACCTTGGCCTCAGGTCTCTCTCTGGCTGTACTAGTAAAAATAAACAGTATTGGTCAAGGGCGAAGAGCGGCGTATTTGTTTCCAAGACTTTTTCCGAACGAGCCCAATAGACATCGACATAACTCAACAACAAAGATCAATTTATTATTAGTACCGCGCGCGATAATCTATCTCTACAGCTATTCAACGTTGATTACTGTGCGCCATTTTATTTCGGTGATCGCTTACTGCCACGCTGCAGTGGCTGTTCATAAAACTAGCTAATTCCCTGCTTTTATGAGATATTTTCCTGCTATTTTACATAGTAATGAGCGCTATGGAAGCTCCCAGCAATGGTCATGATAAATTGGCTGAGTTACAGAATGAAAATCTTACTGTAGAACCGCCTCAAAATCCTTCTGAGAACGATGGTACGTATTCTTTCATTGACCCCCGTGTTGTCGATGTACGATTCGGTTTTAAAGTTTTCCATGTATGTATGTATGTATTCATGATGACATTAAAATATCGCAATATCTAGCTAGATATCTAACATGTGTGAGATGATTGAGCTGAATGTGCTTATAGTCTTCAATTTTCCGATTGTACTTTGCAGCATTATCTGGCGCTCACACAAGCTCCACAGAAAATGGAATGGAGCTTCAGACCGATCAATTGGGTATGTTTAGCAAGTGATCGATCTTCAGATGCAGTAGGCCTACAGTGATTCGTTTTTTCTGTTATCTCATGTAAGCCTGCAATAGCCCTTATGAATATAAAACGCGAGTAGAAAAAATTTGATCTCATCTGAATCAACGTACTCGTTACTGATCGATCTAACTAGCCGAAAAGCAATACTATCAATTATGCGAGGATAAAATTTCGTTTGTGCACTAAACTATCTCCTTTTTTGCCATTGCCAACTGTAAATGGCGAAATAATTGTAGATTTCTGTCATCCGTCGTAGTTGATAACATAGTGTAGCCAAACAAGACGAGTTCCTGTTGACATGTGGTGTACACAGAGCAGAGAAGTGACCTATTCTGGTAAATAAGCTTCAGAAAATCAAAATACGAGCTGCAAGTAGAATTGTGAGTGTTGGTAGCGCTGCATTTTGAACTCGAAACATCGGTCTCAGTAGAATTTGAATCATGAAAGGTCATGGTCGTGGAAGTATAATTTCTACATGATCTGAATTGTCTAGCCTGTTCTATATGCCTGTGTATCACTTGTATGCCTATGTGTGATAAAGTCAGCCATGTTGAACTTATGAAATATGAATGGCTTAATTGTTTCGTATCTGTAATGATTTTCTAGCGCACTATAATTGTTGGATATTTATCTCCCCCATATTTTTTCAGCGACGATGGATATGAATGGCGAAAGCATGGGACCCTATTCACACCGCACTCCTGAGGCTGCCAAGTACTGGGAGCTGGTGGACAAGAATCGCCAGGACTTCGATTCGTGGTGTACACTCATTGGTGTTGTAGAGCGAGAGGTATTGATCTTACCCATCACGGGACTCTCTCTCATGGCTCCCTAGAACTTAGGCAACATCAGACTGAGAGTCTTACATTTGAACATTGCACTGTCATTTGCAGTCGGCAATTGTTAGTCTGCCCGTGTGTGATGAATCCTGGGAATAATGATTGGCAAAGAGGTATTGGTGATAACGGGCACAAGAAATACCGTACTTACTACAAGACTGGTACCAGTAAACAATTGGCCCTGGCGTACGAGCCTTGCTGTCATTCTATTTACCGTTCCTCTCGGCACCATTTTATTCAACTTGTCGTATTTCTGTATTCATAAGGATAGCGTGGACGCTGTTAAAGAAGTCTACAACGAGTTTTTAATATACTACCCATACTGCTATGGCTACTGGAAAAAGTATGCAGACTACATTGTGGCCAAAGCGGGTGAAGATGAAGCGCGAAAGGTAAATAGTTTCTACTCAATCTCCTTGCTATGTATGTGTCAATGTATCTGTGTAGAAGGAATCTATAATTATGATCAGCGAAATGAGAATAGGTTTAAAACAACCATGCGCATGTTCTATACTGGAGCGCTGATTAATAACACAATCCTACCATAAGAGTATTTATATATGTGACCCTGAAAATGAAACGTGATCAGCGTTAGTATGACGCATAACTAGATCGCTGACGAACGATCTCAGTGAGGTGATTCATGATTTCCATAATTTTATGTTTTACCTCAAAAAGAGCAATGACCACTCTTTGAATAAAACCAAGTAATTTGTATGTTATGTCTGAAGTCTACCTTTAGCTCTTCAGTGTGAAGATACCCGCGATATCCCAGTTTTCTACATGTTACTGTAAAACGAACAGCCTTGCCTGCTGATGAGGATATGGATCAAAGCTTCAGTGTACGGTCATTGGATAATTTACTACTAATCTCTCTGAGACATTTTCCTTCCACCACTATAATAGTGGTGAAAGTTTTATCAAGCTGAAGGTGAAAAAGCTCAGTGAATGGGCAGAACTGTTGTCTGGAGTGAGTTTATCCGTTCTAAAGATTTCTGTGTTTGGAATCCCATTGCTGCGGTCAATTATGAGCAAGTGTACAGTATGTGAGGACAGGGACACATTGCTGCAGTATTCACTCTTTACTCATTTGTATGGTAGATTTACGAGGAGGCAGTACTAGCCGTTTGGTTGAGTGTGGATCTTTGGATATCATATATAGACTTCTGCATTTCAAAGGAAGACAACGCTGGACACATCAGGAAGTATGCCGTCATTTCATCCTGTAGATAATGCGAATCACACTTCCCTCAGTGATTTAACTGAACTGAGGACGTTAGTCTTTATGATCTGTGACAATATAGTGCTAGAAGCCTTGTGCTGGATATTCATCTTCGAAAATATCATGTACTGTAGAACAGGAATGTTTTGTGTTCGTCTAACTTTTCTGTTTTTGATAATTTTCGGCCAGGTGTGCTGTCACTCTACTGGATAGAGATTCTCAGCTATTACATAGAGTCGATACAAGTAGCTGTTTGAGTGGAAATCAGTATTCGTATTCAAAACAGTGGCAAAGTCTGAGCGCGTAGGCATACTTTATTTTTGGAGTTGCCTTCTCAATACATTGAAATAGTGAACTGCTGATCCCATGCTAACTAAACTACACCACACACCACTAGACACTACAACTACACCACCCTACATGTCAGAGAAACAAAGATAAATATGTTTGTTTATTTAGTTTGTTCATGAGAGCCATCGAGGCTTGTGGTTTGGAGTTCAAGTCAGACCAGCTGTGGGACAAGTACATAGACTGGGAGACGAAGAATGGCTGCCTCCAAACCATCACGCAACTGTACAGAAGACTTCTCAGCATTCCTACCAAGTGCTACAGCACGCACTACGACAAGTAAGTATTCGCCCCCACTCGCTCCCCCTACTCTGAACTGGTTATCCAGTTGAGTGACAGGAGTATAGATGGAGCTGCTACAGTGTCAGTGAATGAGTTCTTTCTCATCATTCAATGATGCAGTTCATGATTGTGTCACATGGTCTATCCTAATATTTAGCCTGAAGCAGCACATAGAGAAGAATGAGCTGTCCGACATACTCACTCCTGATGAGCTGAAGGACACTAGGGCTAAGGCTGAGCAAGCTCTTGCTAATGAAACCATGGATGACAGGCCTATCTTACCTGGTGACGATAACTCGACTGACCAATCTGCCAATGGTAAGTTACTGATAACTTTCTGTACGTTACCGATACCTGTCTGTACATTACCGATACCTGTATGTACGTTACCGATACCTGTGTGTAAGTTGCTGATACTTGTCTGTATGTTACTGATACCTGTCTGTACGTTACCGATACCTGTCTGTACGTTACTGATACCTGTCTGTACGCTACCGATACCTGTCTGTAAGTTGCCGATACCTGTCTGTATGTTACTGATAGCGTCTCGCGTTGCTGAGATCTGCTGTTTGTAATGACAGGTGAGATGAGTGAGGCTGTGCGGCGAGCGACCAAGGTCATACTCTATGACGAGTTCCACGTCATATACAGCCGCAATGAGAAGGAGATCGCCAAGCGCTGGAACTTTGAAGAGGGAATACGCAGACCTTACTTTCACAGCAAAGCTCTTGGTAAGTGATAGTCTGTATGCAGTGATAGGTCACTACTATCACCACTACCACTACAGCCACCACGCCAAGTAAGGCTGGACATAAATGCAATAGTGATTGCACCCATTTCTAGTTGAGGCAGCATAGCATCTATAGACACTTTATTGATCATTGGAAGGGTGCAGTATGGCCTCTTGTGGTTTCGTGTATGTAGGCTTTCTGTGTCAGTTCGTCAGTATCTAGTTTATGGTAGGTAAACGCTGTATGATCTTCAATGAAGCAACAAAGGTCTCACTATGAGCCGACATGTTTGCAGATGCTGCACAGTTAAAGAATTGGCGGGATTACCTGGAATTTGAAGTGAGTGAAGGAGACGACCTGCGTATAGTGACTCTGTTCGAACGCTGTATGATTGCCTGTGCCCAGTATGAGGAGTTCTGGCTGAAGGTTGGTAGCTCCTCTGGCTCTGGTCCTGTATGACTCGCTATCACCATGATCACACTGGATTATCGTAATGGTCGCTGTTACAGTATGCCGCTTACCTGGAGGGTATGGACAGACAGGCAGAAGTAAGAAACCTCTACACGAGAGCCTGTCGTCAGCACCTACCCTACAAAGCTTCAATGCACATCACCTGGGCATTTTATGAAGAAAGACAAGGTACCATAAATTCACTGCATCCAATATCTACAGTTCTAGAACAGGATTTGATAGCCACTGAAATGTTAGTGTTTCTTTCAAACTCATCAAGAAATGAAAATGAAAGCGGTAAACGATCCTGCAAATGAGAAGATAACTCCTATACAAGTTATGATGGGCATAGTTTCATAATGTAATGGTATTATCTAATGATAGCCATCCAGTCCAGTTGTACAGTTCTATATCCTATCATATGGCTGATGTTTGTGTTTCACTCAGGTAACTTTGATGACGCTCTAGCAATAATGGAGAGTATTGAGCAGCACACACCCGATAACATGTGTGTCATGAACCACAAGTTGAATCTATTGCGTCGTCACGGCGATGACCTAGAGGACATCTATAAACAGTACATCAGCAACGATAAACTCAGCGTGGAAAGTGTGCAGCTTCTCACGAGTAAATACGTACGATATATACATAAGGTAAGAAATACCGCTACGAGCTGAAACTACCGACTGTCCCCGCTGATTGTGCTGTGACCACTCCGACTCTTGTTCGACAGCTGAAAGGTGAAACTGAGAGAGCCATTGACACTCTCAAAGCTGCCATTGCCAAACACGAGGTATGTAGTAAGGTCATGTAGGACTATGTCGTTATGATGGTACTACTATGCTCTGGGCGAATGTTCCTGAATGCTGTATACTGAAATTTGTTTGCACTGAAAAATATTTGCGAAAATACCAGGAAACGTCACTGGAAAAAGTTTGCTATTTAAAAAATTTATGTGAAACTTCATGACTATCACTATAACCATTGAAATTGTTTGATCTCATATTTTGCAATTGTGAATATTCGCAAATAAATTCCCTCACAAAAAAATTCCAGTATACAGTAATTATCATGTTGGCTTCTGGGCATTGTTAAGTAGCTATGGTTACAGTTGATATCCTCTCTCATCTGTTATTTCAGTCTCACGAGATGTTCTACACACAGCTGCTCGATATCGAGTACCAACGCCAGCCTCTCAATGAGGAACGTATCCTCGCCGTCTTCGATCTCGCGAACAGCAGCACTCTCTCCGACGAGGCGAAGCAAACGTTTTACTCAAGACGTTACGAGTTCCTGGATGACCTCGGCTCAGATGTCAACAGGTACATGTTTACCTTGCTTCTGTCCCTGCAATAGCTAATACACTCACACCCGGCAATACCTAATACGCTCATCCCCCCTGATGATATCTAATTTATAGTTATTCGGCTATGCACTTTATCACTTACCAAACTTGTGGTCGTCTGACTGACTCTCTTCTACCTGCAGGCTGTATTCCCTGTACCAGAAACCAGAGTACGCTACCGCTCCATCAGATGACCGCAAGAGGCACCTCTCCTCCGAGTGAGTTGTCCTAAATCTATGTCAGCCGGCCATGTCCGCACTGTGTAGGCGATGACGCTCAGTAAAACAGGCACAAATTCCCATGATGAAGAAATCGGACTTTCATTGATAGTTCTCTTACCTTGATATCAGAGTCTAGGTTCTGGTTGTATAGCACTGGCAGCGAATTCTCATGATGATGATGACATGAATGCCGAAAGGGAATTGGTTGCTGCTGTCTCTCCATTCAGTCAAGTTTGAGACAAATTGCATAGTGACATCTTGAATCATTGAGTAAGTCTGTATCTTGTGTTTCTTAGAGATTCAGCCGAAGTGACAGAAGATGGAGCTAAGAAAGCCAAGACGGAAGTAACGTCATCGGCAGCTACCAGCTACACTCAGGACTCTAGTTACAGTAACTATAACTACAGCCAGGCAGGCTACTCGAGCGGACAATACTACAATGGAGCTAGTAGTGGTGACTGGAGCCAGTACTACAGTCAACAGCAGTACCCAGGCTACCAGCAGCAGGGCTATACCTACCCTGGCTACAACTACGGCAGTTACGGTTATTAACACCCCCCCCCTTACTACAGCAGCTCTCCACTACAGCTGCTTCCCACCACGGCTGTCCGCTACTGTACATAGTGTAGAGGTCTGTGCACACTTGAGTGGCTGCTCTGTTGTAAAAAAGTTTTCAATGAATATTACTACTCAATACAATATTTCCCTATCAATCAATACTGGTGAGGGATTGTATTGTACTGTCGTATCTCATAGTACCACAGTGTCTGCGAGCATACTTTACTCAAAATAGTGATACAAAATCGGTATATACATATAGTAACAAGAAAACCTCCGATCCAAACTAGGTTGTATCTGCCGTCAAACTACACCAGTAGACCGTAGTTCCTTACACCAGTAGACCGTAGTTCCTTACACCAGTAGACCGTAGTTCCTTACACCAGT
>ERZ1740065.1001-NODE-1001-length-16419-cov-11.098387_pt1 | contig 16419 bp, 19 predicted proteins | sample MGYA00581738_ERZ1740065 | MGnify/ENA primary metagenome ERZ1740065 (study PRJEB43018, sample SAMN04849749) | marine metagenome | isolation source: floating plastic debris | place: Pacific Ocean | collected 2008-09-01 | study: EMG produced TPA metagenomics...
CCCTTCCCTCCTCCCCCCCCCTCCCTCTCTCCCTCCCTCTCTCCCTTTCCCTCCCTCTCTCTCTCTTCCCCCCCCCCCCCTCTTCTCCCTCCCTCCCTCTCTCTCTCCCTCTCTCACTCCCTCTCTCACTCCCTCTCTCACTCCCTCTCTCACTCCCTCTGTGAGTAAATACCAGTTTCATTTCACTGTATTTCCAGCTCTCTTGGATCAGTACAGGTTGATAACTAGTGAGTCAAAAAATATTGCGTGCCTCCATCGCCTCGGGTTTGTGGCCTTCACTTATTGTGTCACCTCTGTATCCATAGGGCAAGAAGCCTATAGATTAGTACACATGCACCCATTTAATTGGGTTGATTTGATACAGAGTTTTCCATTCTTACTGTAATCGTTGTAATCATTGCAGCCTAGACTAGATGATACTGTTGAGTGATGGAAAAAAGATACTGGTTGTAACAATAACAGATTGGGATGTGAAATATCAGCTAACTATACTATAGCTAAATGATTAGAGTAGACGAAGAAGTTGGGCAAACAAGCGAAGACAACTCCCTATAACCATAACAGCCGTTTTGATAGCATTACTAAGCAACTCGTTATAAAAGCTATAAATAATTAGAACATCGGTATAATTACACCGATTACAATAATATTATGTAAAAACCAAAAATGCCTGCACTTTTATGAAATGGTTGGTGGATGGAAGGCACACGTTTTCTTTGTACGATCTCCGATGTGCTGTTAATTGTAGACTCTAGTAGAGTTATGCCTGCCCAGTCCGCAGCCCAGAAGCCTAAATCAAGTGGCCTATTCAGCGATTCAGATGATGATGACGCTGGGCAGGTGTTTGACACAAGGATGCGTACAGGCTCCTCGATCTCAGGTCAGCTGCTTTCATTGTTGTGCTTCATAGCTTCGGTGTCATATGTAAAGTCAAGTCTGGTAAAATAGGTGAACCAAAGCCGGCTACAGGCACAACAGCATCCAAGCAGAGTAGTGGTTTGTTCAGTGATTCCGATGATGACAATGCTGGGCAAGTCTTTGGCGGTAGATCTCATACAGGTTCGGCTGCTCATGGTATGTATGATTGCTACTAGCTGCGTGATTTTGGACTGTTTACACACCGAGACAGCAACCCTATTTCTGGATTCCAGGCTCTACCAAGGTACATGTGGAGAAGGAGAAGCAAAGCGGTGTATTTGGTAGACAAGTTTCATCCAGCCAGAAGCCGTCTGGTAACTTGTTTGCTGACTCAGACGACGATGACAGTGATGACGTATTGAAACCTCCACCAATCAACAAACAGCCTGGTGAGGATTGGAGCTGTTGGTGTCAGTCAGCGGTAGCCTCGTGATTTGCTCATGTACTTACAGACAGACATATTAACTTACATATACTTACATATCTATGTACAAACATGTGATCTCCAATCAGTGGTAGCAGTGAGCAATGGCTGTTATTTTCACATTGCAGTCGCCAATTCTACCAACCTGTTCGCTAACTCAGGTAAGAGTGACAGTGAAGCAGACAGCTTGCCAGGTAAGTAGCTTGTCTCAAACTTGAACAGCACTTCACCACCCTGACATTGTATCACATGTGACAATTGTAGGCGGTAATGGTAGCAATGTTAGAGCTGATGAACCACCCTCCCAAAAGGTATCATACACTTCTGTGTGTACATGCAAATCGCTGTCCCTATCCTTCCCTCCCCATCTATAATTCTCATTTCTTGAACCTCCCCTCTCACTCTCCTCTCTGCCTCCCTCTCTGTGTCTCTCCTTTTCTCACTTCCTTTCTGCCTCATTCTCTCCCGTCATCTCCTTTCCCTCCTCATTCTTCCATAGTGTGTTCATCCATGTATTTCTGGTGTTTTTAGTCTGTTTCCACTGGTGCTAGGAAACCAATTGGAGGTGTATCCATTTTTGGAGGTGCTTCTATAGCTGATGCAATCAAGAAGCGTACTGCCTCCTCAGTTTCAGGTATGTGTGTCTCCATGTATAGACTTCTTGCAACTACGTCACCACAACTGTTTGCTTTGGCATCCTCAGTCACAGGAAGCCAGTATATATCAGAGATCATCAACAACTTTGACAGAGTTTCTAACCATTACCATATCACTGGGGCTTTCTTATGTAGATTATTGAATTATGAACTCAGCTGAGTGATGGAGGTTTTCCTACATTTCTTGTTACTCACAAACACAACTACGCACTAAAAACCGGTTGCCATGGCTTGCCATGGCTTGCCATGGCTTGCCATTGCTTGATAGCCAATTTAACGTAATAAGGTAGCCAGTGGCTATGCACAGTCCGTGGGCAGAGCTTGTGACGTCATGTGCACGAGGTCTATACACGTAAACAACAACTCTCTCCATCATGCTAACGTTATGTGAAATACTGTAGACAAAGACCCAGAGGTAAAGAAGGAATTGGCTGCTGATCCACTGGGTATTGGAGACACTGGCTCATCTCAGCCTCAGGCTTCTGCAGCTAGTGACACATCTCACAGTAGCGGTCTAGGCGTCAAGGCCACTACTGTTCAGCCGCTCAAGAATTCTAGCGCTGCAAAAAAAGCTGATAGTGACAAAATACCAGCTGATAGCTTATTTGATGATGGCGATGAGGGCATTCTCAACACAAGAAGCATTGCGTCTGCTGGCTTGTTTAGCAGCAAACCCGAAAGTGCATCTAAGAAAGCAGGATCCAGTGGACCAAAAAACAAGTCATCAGGTGGTTTGTTCAGCAGCGAAGATGAAGATGATGATGGGCTATTCTCCACATCATTGGGAACCACTAAAAATCAGTCTGGTGCAAGTATATTTGGTGACAGGGCTCCTAAGGCTAAATCAAAGTCACCTAGTGGTTTGTTTAGTGAAGATGATGATGAGGGATCTACAGGTATAGAGAAAACTAGTGGTGTGAAGGGAGGTAGGAAAGAAAATCTTCTCATTAAGTCGTCTGGCGGACTCTTTAGTGATGAGCATGAGGATGGCACTCAGGCTATCCCATCTCCGAATCCTGCAACCAACAGTGCTGGGAAAGATTCGTCTGGCGGACTCTTCAGTGATGAGGATGATGATGGTGATGATGACTTTAAACCTGGGCTTTCCCAAGGTAATTCCAAGGTCAATAATGCAGGCGTAGTACCTTCACCAAAGGACTCGTCCGCTGGGACAGAGGCTAAGAAGTTACCTGCTGGACTGTTTGATGAGGATGATGATTTCGAAGAGAAGCCTCCCAGTGATCTGTTTGATACCATTAAATCTGCTACGACATTGCACAGTCAGTACTAGAAGGTGCTTACAGGCTGTAGAACCTGTTGATGTGATATACTAACAGCCGTGGCCTGTTGTAGCTGATAACAAGGGAGCAGGCCCATCACCAGCCAAACCAGCAGCCGGTCTGTTTGATGATGAAGACAGCGAGGATGATTTTAAACCTGTGAAATCAAAGTTGACAGGTAGGTAGAGGCATTCTGTGTGGCAACACCTGCTGCCATGCGTCACGAGCAAACAGCATATCCTGATTGGTCACTACTGTTTTCATGTTTTAGCAGTAATTGGACAAGAGGATGGAAGAAGCAAGGCAGCAGCTAAGCCAGGTAAGATTTCTCTATAATATCACTAACGTGTTACATCACACAGGTCTTTTGTTTTATTTCACTGACTGTTCAGCACCGCTGGGAGATGAACAGCATGAGAATAAGAAGGTTGAGAAGAAGAAGCCGTTTGGAGGAGTGTCGATGTTTGGAGGTTTCTCACCACTGGATGCTATCAAACAGAGAAGCAGCTGTGCTCGCTCCACCACTGCGGACCCTCTCTCAGACGAGCCGGTAGTGTTTTATTACACTGTACCTGGTACTAGCTAGTGTATTACTAAGGCGGTAGCAGTATTTGGTACCAGGGCTATGGTTTCTGTTGTAGGCTGGGTCTCCTGCTGCCTCGGAGAAGGCTGTCATGTCTGGTAAGTTAACCCGCTAACCTTTGTCAGGATCATTCATTCGATACAAAAAGATTGAGTCAGCTGTAACATACCTTCCAGTTCCCGAGGAGCCATTGTTGACTGGCAATACCAGGACTTCAACTGAAAGCCACCCATCCAGCCAGCAGACAGCCAGCTCTGATAGTCGGCTACCTGTTACCAGAGCACCTGTACTGTCCAGCTTTAATAAGGTAGTTGAGCCAGTACCTTGATGTAAGAATGGTGCTCGTGAGACCGCAATGTCGGCTATAACTCTTTTACCCAAACTGGCTCATCCACAGGTACTGTCAGTCCATTATCACAGAACTCCTTCACTTTCACTTGTAGACAAGAGTGAAGATCCAGCAAAAGAGGAGGCCGCCATCTAGACATGCCAAGTCGAAGGCTGGTGGCGAAGTCTCAAGCCCCTCTACCACGCCCACTCCAATCCAACCACCTGCAGTTGTAATTGATCAGACTGAACAGTTCTTACATGCGCCCTCTAGTAAAGTTGATCCTCTTTCTGCATCACCTTCTGAAAAACCATTCACTGCATCCACTGAAGACCTGAAGAAGGACAGCTTGAAATCAGCCCCTATTAGTCAAATAGGTAGTGTGTGCCATCTCTCCCCCCTGTCAACCCTCCGTGACTTATATATGATGTCATAACCCTGTCTGCCCCCTCCCTTTATTAGATGATACCAATACCACAGATAACCTGCCTGCTCTAACTACTCCTAAAAAACCCAACAGTCAAAAGTCGGTACTGGATGACTCGGACAGCGACACTGATATCTTCAGTAGTAAAATGAAAGGAGCCAAGAAATCTAGTGCCAGTTTTCTAGATGACTTGGTTAGTACATATCCCCTATCCATTCAGTAGTGATGTCTTCATCACTCTACTTGCTGGGTCACGGCTGCAGTAATATGGCACCATCAATGATTATCTGCTGCAATGTCTCCCATCTCTTACTCAGGACCAGTTTGAGGACATGTTTGCTACTCCCAGTCGATCCTCGCGCAGCAAGAAAGAGAAGAGCAAGGTATGTCATAAGTTCATTACTATATATTCGTAGGTGACTGCCGTATCAATATAATCTGCTCCAGTTTTCCAAGTTAAGGACACCAGTAATACTGTTTGTCACAGGATGCAGATATATTTGGAGACGACAGCGATGATATATTTGGAGATCTCCAGGTGCAGCGTAAGAAGAAAACTAAGACCTCTCCTGGCCAGTCCACGTCCACAGAGCGACCAAAAAAGAAACTCCCAGACTTTGACTTTGGTATGTCAACATATACTTGCAGCTAATGACACATACACACATGTAAAAGATAATTCCATGCAGATGATTTATGTTGTAGATGACATATTCGGTGACTAGGCTCTAATTCTCAAGACTCCTCTCCAAATGATATTGATTCCAATGCTCCTGTATTATCGGCAACTGACATGAAACCTTGATTCCGATCTATATCATCAAGCTCAAGAGACATTGATGTATAATCAAATAAACCTATTATTTTTATACCCATCTACCATATTGATGACTCATCTAGTTCACCAGACTATTTTAAAACTTGGCAAAGAAATATTTGATTGGATGTTGTTACTAATTTGCTCTGGTGAAAGGGAAAGACTGGCAGTTTATTAACCAGTATAAGTAGATTGTAAACAAATTTAAATTCATCAAAGCAACATGTGTCAGGTCAGAGGTAACTAGTCCAAATGTCGAACGGCCACTAGTAGTACGAGCTAGATTCTGCTCGTTCGGTTTCGTCAACAGGCTTGCCAATCTTGATTGAGTTGTCTGCACGATACTTGGAAAAACCATGCTGTTTTTATGTAGGCGGGTCTATAAATCCTGTCGTCCAATCGTAACTGTCGCCGCCTGATCTTTTCCTTCGCATTTCCGTTCACGTGCGTACTATTCCGATTACTACTAGTGGTAGTGACTGACAACAAAAGTCGAGAATAATGTTGCATTTGATTGGATTAGGCCTCTATGGCAAGGATGATATCACGATGAAAGGACTGCAGATTATCAAGAAGTGTACCAAAGTTTACTTGGAATCTTACACATCGATTCTTGGGATTGAGAAAGAAGAATTGGTAAGACCAGGAGAGAGATGGATGTAGATAATTATACTTATTAGTCTAATCAAATCACTTCCTGAAGAAACTACGATTTAGGCTTTCGATCATCAAAATACACTGAATGGGTATTATATATATTGTACTGTATTACTATATTATTGTTACTGTATAAGTTGGTCATATAGAGTTGAGATATTATTTCATATGCTATGTCGAGTTTCTTATTTTAGGAGGAATTTTATGGCTGCGAGCTGATTCTTGCTGATCGTGAGCTAGTTGAACAGAGTTCAGGTACTTTGCAAAATCATCTCTACAGTTGCCATCCTCCATCAGCTGCTCCTTTTGTTCACTGTTCTTTTCACGCTCTTTGCTATTTTTAGATACGATGCTCGCTGATGCCAGTGAAGGAGATGTAGCGTTTTTGGTAGTAGGTGATCCTTTGGGGTAGGTATCACACAGTGCTGCCTATCTGACCTTACCTCCAAGGTTATTTGCATGCCTTAGATGTTACAGTGTATTTTTTTCCAAGCAGTGCCACCACACACTCGGACTTGATACTGAGAGCTGTTGAGAAAAGAATACCATACCGTGTAACTCACAATGCTTCCATTATTAATGCCGTCGGTTGTACTGGTCTTCAGGTCAGCAAGTCTACTACCTGCCCCTCATCGCCCCTTATGTTGTATCCGATATGTTGTGCATTCATTACAGTGCCAGTGAGAAGTTGGGTTGGAGTTGTTTTATCTTTGTTTTACTAGCATCAACAGATAGTAGAGCATTTTGATTGAATATTATCACTGGTTGTAGCTTTACTGTTTTGGCGAAGTTGTCTCCATCGTATTTTGGACGGAGAACTGGAGACCAGAGAGTTTCTATGACAAGATTGATGAGAATATGAAACGTGGCCTTCACACGCTTTGTCTGTTAGGTATATAGCCTCTTACCCGCCCCAGTAGTCTCTCTAGCCTGTGAACTTCACACACTCTGTCTTTGTTAGGTATATAACCCCTTACCTACCCCAGCATTCTCTCCAGCCTGCGGCATTCACACACTCTGTCTATTAGGTATATGATAGCCGCTTACCCGACCCCAGCGTTCTCTCTAGCTGTTCCTCCCTCAGACCTGGTGCCTTACCACAGCCCTGTAGTGATGTCACATTTGTCCAGCCTATTTCAGATATAAAAGTGAAGGAGCAATCTGTGGAGAATATGATGAGGTGAGTCAGTTATGTGAGAGTGTTTTTGTACATGTGTGTGGTGGTTATAATACATTGATGGTGTGTAGAGGGAGGAAGGTGTACGAGCCACCCAGGTACATGACCATTAATCAGGCAACCGAGCAGCTCCTGGAGGTTATCGCTAACCGCAGGCAACTTGGCAAAGACATCAGTAAGTCTTCTACTCCTCCATCTTCCTCCCAGATAATTTCTCTTCCTATCAGGCCGATGAATGGCACTGCCGGTTTGCAGGTGTGAGTGAGAACACATTGTGTGTGGGTGTGGCGCGGGTGGCAGCTGACACTCAGCAGCTAGTGGCAGCTCCACTACACCAGCTCACATCGGTTGACTTCGGCCCCCCACTACATTCACTCATCATAGTTGGCAAAGTGCATCCTCTCGAGAAGGAAATGCTGCAATTGATCGCTCTCAACCAGTCTGCCATTGACTTATACGCTGATACAACATAGGCACGCAGCAGTTACCTACTCTATCTATACATCCAGTAATCAATGAGAGGGTGTGTGTGTGTCATCCTTACGTTTATGTATTGGAATATGATTGACTGTAGCTGAATATGGTGTTATGTAAGTCCATACTATTCATCCAACATGGTTATACCTGCAATAATTACTGAAATAATCACCAGTATCACAGACTATGATTGTCCACAACATGACAAATATAATGACAACAGATCGTATAGGTCTATGATAGTGGCACCCTCTGCCACTCCAAGCTTTATGTCTACACAATAGTATATGATGAGTTATGACTGGGAGGCAGGCTAGTGGATGTGGTGGGAGCTGTCAGTGTTCACGCGCTGCACTCTCTCCTCTCTCACAGTGTACGACGGCACGGTCAGTGACGCCGTGCTGCTGCTGCAGTCACTGCTCTCACTGCTACTTTCATCATCATCATCATCATCGTCGTTGTTGTTGTTGTTGGTACCCGCTCCCTCATCATACGCAGATGTCTCTCCCTCATCGCTCTCATCAATCCTCTCCGCTGCATTCATCACCTGCAGGCATGATGGTCAATGCTGTGTGTCAACCATACATGACATTCTCACTACAGTTTCTCCATACCCACCTCATCATGGTTACACGGAGTGCTGAGCCTCCTGCCAATGCTCAACTGACTGCCGCTGTACATGCTACCATAACGTGACAGGTTATCCTTCGCCTCCTCCTCCTGCAGCTCTGCATGATATTACAGTACATGTGTTTGCAGTACTGAACCACGGACTCCTCACACCTGCCATACAATCTTACCTATTGGATTTGCCCACTCCTGTTTCTCCCCGGAGGCGAATATAGCATAGAAGGTGATGCCCAGATAGTGTATTATCGCTGCTATGAGGAACACCCACCTCCACTCATCCTTCTTGTTGGGCTTCAATAGAGATACAATGCATGTGAACCATGTCACACGAAACCATAGGTAAAATCGTACCCTTCTCTCCCGCCCATCATAACCCCTCCCCTAGTGCCAATCACTCAATATAGCATGCATTAGCTCATCTATACTACAACATTCATCATGCTAGGAAAGTAAAGGGTGCATAGAAGCGTGAATCATCCAGATATAAATATGCTGTGGAAGTTGCAACCAGAAGATGGTAAAACGACTGCCATGACTACTTACGTTTACAGTGAACTTATGCGACGATGCTATCAGCCCAACCTGTTCGAACAACAAGATGTACACATATCTATGTACAAATAGTACATGAGTATCTTTACTTAGCCGCCAGCATGCACCACATCATCCTCATTAGGACATATATGGCTACGCAAGAGTACATATCATTTGGTCGGTTTCATTGCCGAGTAGTAGCTGTCCTGAAGTCTTGTTTATTGCTGTCTCTAATGCTAGCACTAGTACTAACCCTAATACTACCACAATGATGTACACACATGCTCTTCTGCAAGCCGCAAGCAAAGTTGTTGTCTCATGGTATCTCCTCACACCAGCAGGGTCTCAATGAGGATAGCTGTTACAATCGACGCAAGCCGAATGGTCAAACACACGAGCCCTACATCGGCATACACAGTAACTGTAACAGCTGTATCTCACTGTTTGTTTGTAAAGTCAGACCTACTGATCCTTCGGCTCGATGCTGAGTCAGATTGTGCTGGCGACAGTGAACACATGGTATTTGATGTAAATGCTGCTGTTTGTTTGACCAGGATGTAGTCTCTCGTTACTTGTTTACCTAAAGAAATGAAATCTCACAGCTCGTCTGTTGGTCTGTTTATAGAAATGCGAATGTATCATGAGACCAGTCACCATGATTGATGATACCTTTACTCTATTTAGCATCTATACCACCTAGTCTTTTAAAGTAGTGAATTCTTCTTAGATAAGTACTGGACATTAACGGTATTTAATTCGTATTGCGATGATAACGTGTATAACCTGGCTCTCAGTGTGTCAGGAAATGATGTTCTACGTCATCGATGCTAGACTTTGTCCGTACTTAATCAATTTGTAAGTCTATATAGTAGAGCCAATCACTGCTTGTTGATTTAGTAATGGATAGTTCACGACTCTCTATGTCCACCCATACTGATGTATGCCGTTTGACGTTATGCGCCGGGCTGTAAATAGTAGGTGTACTTACCCCGTCATCAGTGATTGCCGATACGACAATAGGGCACAGTATACCAGACATGGTGCCCACTCCATTTGACAGACCCATCAGTATGGAGGCGTACCGTGGCGCTATATCCAAGTGGTTGACATTATAACCTGTAGTCAGTTTGATCATTTATCCACAATTTTAGAGTCAAGAGGTGTACTGTAACTCGTTTTCTGAGTACCTGTAATGGCAAAACCACTGAAACCAACGGCAAGGATGAGCGCTGCAATTGCCGTGCCAGAGTTGTTAGTAAAACCAACAACGAGGAGAAATGTAGCCTCCAATCCAAACCCTGAAATGAGAGGTCAGACTCTTAATATGGTTTATATGGTGCAGATCGTTCCAATAGAGCCCCCATTGTAGGCGTTGTTTGTCTCTGCGACCCGACTGCACTTAGAGGGGCAGTGTTTGAAATGTCACATACGCTGCTGACACAGTGATCGGAACAGTGAGTAGAACATTTCATTGACTGAAACAGCCTCTCACCTCCACAGTTGAATATCTTCCTCACGTTTGTTGTGGACAGAATATTTCTCCCTCGCAGCAGATCTGCCAGCCAGCCTCCGAAAGGCACAATCATCGCCATGACGAGATGGGGCAGCGCCCCCACTCCCCCACTCTGCCAAGAATAACTCCAATCAGTAACTATCGAACTGTCAGATAAAGGTTGGATCTATCATACTTACAGATGCCAGGGGATAGCCGAAGACCTCTGTGAAATATTTAGTCTGATGCATGAGCAACAGGTAGAAAGTCCAACTTCGGCAAATGTTGGCGACGATTATTGCGTATACAGGCATTGAGGTGAATATACTCTTCCACGGCGTTTGAGAAAACTGAAAAGCAGAGTTCAGTCCGTTGATTATGAGCTGGGCACTGAGAACTGCGGGTAGGTCTTACCTTCAGTACTGTGTTATCAGCAAGTCCAAGGCTCTCCTCTATGTATGCTCTTTCTTCCTGCGATATTCGTGGATGAGTGGCTGGCTTCTCAAATGACATGAACCACCATACAATACCCCATGTAATCCCTAACGCTCCTAAAAGTTTTGATTACTGTCTAGATACATAAGGCATCACATATATGGGAGTTTTAGAGAGGTTACAGGGTGACGGAGATGACAGAGCAAGGAAGATGTGATAGAGTGAGGAAGGAGGGCAAGGGAGGAGGACAAAGGATGAGGGCAAGGAAGGGAGGAGGAGAGTGTAGGAGGAGAGTGTAGGAGGAGGGCAAGAGATAAGGGCAAAGAAGGGAGGAGGGCAAGAGATAAGGGCAAGGAAGGGAGGAGGAGAGTGTAGGAGGAGGGCAAGAGATAAGGGCAAGGAGTGAGGAGGAGGGAGAGAGAGGGAGGAGGATGTGTGAGGAAGGTGAGGGAGAAAGGTGAGGGAGGAAAATGAGGGAAGTGCATACCATAGAAGTAGAAGCAGGCCTCCCAACCCAGGTACTGTGTGAGGACACCTGAGATCGGGATGCCCACTACTGCGCCTGCGTAAGATCCACAGAACGCAATCGTGGCTAGACGGGATCTCTCCAACGGCGGCGCCCAGAACCTCCAGATTCCGTGGCATGCAGGGTAAGTTACACCCTGCAACCAATCACCAACACCTTCATCATCACCATTACCAGTATCATTATCGTTATCATTATTGCTAATGTAGGTGAAGCTGCTATTAAAATCAATGTTACCGTTCTTATGAACATAATTGTATATGAGATCATGTTGATTACATTACAGCAGATTAGCATTATTAATTACCAAACTTCACCTATAGTCAAAATTAGGTGCATATGGACTTGCGAAAATTTCATACACATGTACAACCACATAGACATCGATATTGCAGGTGAAAATAGTGTTGATATTGACAGGCACTACATGTGGTGCACGTCAGTACACGTCGGTACCATGTATGTTTATGAGGCGCTGCAATCAGATATTCAGTTAATGTTCACCTCAATTAGGCCTTGAGTGACTCTGAGAGCTATGGCCGCCCCGAAATGCAGTTTACAAGCAGATGGAAGCAGCAGGTTCAGGCAGGCAGAAGCAGTTATGGCGCAGCCGAAAATTCTACAACATAAACCCTGTCATACAATGACACGCATGGGGCAGCAGTCAGCAAGAGTTCAAGGTAGCAACCTGTTGGCTGGAAGCACGCTGCTGAGAAAGCCTCCCGGTATCTGGGTAACCATGTAGCCCCAAAAGAATGAACTCTCCACCAAACCCTGCTGATATTGTTTCCAGTCGAATTCGACCTACAGGAAAGGGCGTCCAAGCCGAACTGAGAATGCTGTCCATCATTCATTTATCACTAGATGACCTTGATGGCCGGTCACACACACCTCGTACTGTAACTCGTCTGACCCAGTTTCATTGCTGCTGGCACTGATGTTATGCCGTTCAGTCATCTGGATGATGGCCACTCCCATGTTGCACCGGATACCGAAAGATATTAGGAAACCGAGGCTAGCCAGGAGCGATGTGGCATAACGCGTCGGTAGTGAACACTGACAGCAAGTGTGTCGGGAGCAGCACCTGGAGATACGTACGTGACGACACTGAGTCTCTATAGATAATGTCACAGCATTGAATTGATGGCATCAGTATTTGTAGGGCATTGATTGGAGCTGGCGTGTTTAGTTAATGCCTCGAGTGAATACTGGTGCACGGATAATCAGGAAATGGGAGCCATTGTGCAGCAGAGAGCCAAGTGCTGTCACTGCTGTCAATCGTAATGATGGTCACTTGATACCTGTTTCCTCGTCTCATGCATGAATGAAGTGAGCTGATCAATTGAGCCAAGTCACCCTGGCGCTCGCGCCTCAGGGTCCGTTACAGCATAATGCTAAAAATTGATCTTACAGGTTTACAAGTCAAATAAAACATTGAATAAAACTGCGACTGGCTGCTGGTCACGCAGAAAATGTGTCTCCATAGTTGTCGTGCTCTGCTCTGTATTGGAGTTACATACTTTTGACAGCGGTCGAAGCTGTTATAGTACGTCGGTCGCTGGCCCTCATCCCCACCTGTCTCATCGCCATTAGTGCCACTATTGTATTTACCGTCTGGTAAAGGTTCATAGCGTACACGTGTATTCTCGGGTTTCTTGTCTCTCTCAGCATCTTTACTATACCTAAAACACAAAGGCATGGAGTTAGCTGACATTCCCACCTGCTGTGTGGATAATACATTGCAACACTTGTCAATAGTCTAGACTACATCTGATAATACATAACACTTCATCATGTGGAGAAGAAAGCTAATGTTGAGAGTGGAAATGGAAATCAAGAATATGTCTGTGTGTCTGACGCTTATAACAGGCCGGTAATGGATTATAATAATTTGATCTTGAACAAAAATGACCTCCGCCGAGCTAATGAAGCCAATTACACTAATGCACTGCTGCTCTGCAATGGAAAGACAAGCATCTTAAATCGTGACATCAACTCCCCAAACAACAGATCAAAGAGCCTGGTTATCTTATCATGGGACGGCCACCGGCGAGCCCTCATACCACCAGCACTCTAATGAAACATACATCTGACAGCAGACATACCCAGTACCATGAGCACCTGACCCATAATTTACACAACACGCACCACAGCCAGTACACCACAGCCAGTGTATTACAGCCAGTACACCACGGCCATGTAGTACATGTAGTGATTTATGCTCTCATATAGCACACCCAAGAGTACAGGTATACAGGTATGCTTTGCATCAGTATGAAAATACCCAAATCAGCACAGAAACAATTGCGCTGTAAATTAACAGTTCTAGTCATTTGCTAATCTGACTGATCAGCTCATGAAGCTGAGAATGATTAATACGTAAAATCTAATAGTAAGCCTCTGATCAAACCTTGACATCATGAAACTAGTACCTAGAAGTGCTGGTCATAACATTCAGATATGATTCTGGCTATCTGAAGTTACCAGGAACATCAGTTTCTATTGAACTCAAATACTAAAATAGTAGAATGAGACACGACTCAAGGGAACAGTGGGTAAAACATAGACTATCTCATTGCTCCGCTCTCTCCTCACTTTCGATGTTTGTTGCTCTACATATCTGCCTGTATGTCTGTCAGGCTTCCATCAAGAGAGATGTGTATGATAACATATTGATTATGTGTTGAGGGTGATGGCTCCATGGTACCATTATCAGTTTATGTATTGTTTTACACTCTCCTTAAGTTTGTCCAACAAGGTACCTCAATCAGCTAATCAGGGATCAACTGTGACGGCAGCGTCAACAGCATCTATGCATCAGTGCTGGAGTAGCAGAAAGCCACACCTAATTATAGGCTGCCCGTTCATTCAGCTTCATACTAACTGTTATCAAGTGTTATTAAATGTCATGAATTACGTCCAGCCATCCAAAAATAATTACCATCACTTGTCTGCAAGGGTCAATTTTACGCAGAAAATTTTCAACATACTTTTATCCTACATATGAATATTGCTAGAGTGAATGCGTAAATCACACTTGTTAGGATAGCGGTGACTAAAAACAGAAAATCTCATCGCACTGTCACAGAGGCATACCTGTCCTTGATGTTAGCAGCGACCCTCTTGGTGATATCTTGAGATGGATAGAGAACTTCACTGCGAACCTTGTCTCCAATTCTATTCATCATCATAAGGCAGCGATGCGCACGGTGTAGCAACCGTACTGTGTGGGAGACACTATATCCACTGACTGAAGCCACGAGAGCGCTTAGTCGTTTGTGTGAGGAACGAATCAGTGCCCGCTGTGAAGTGATTTCCAATAAGCTGGAATACCTTGATATGCATAAACTGACAGAGTGACCAACCACTGACCTGTGATCAATGCTAGTCTGTAGGAAATGTCTGACTGATGGCGTGTCGTAAGTAGAGAGCCAGCGGCAGCAGCAGTCAGAGAGTCAGTCACTGATGGCAGCCTGTCACCAAGTCGTTTATCGATATCACTCAACTCTCCCTGGACCATTACTCACTGTATAATGCATGTAGGAAATGCGAATGAACAGTGCACATGCTGCTTCACGTCTCTACTCCATACAACTATAGCCAGATACCGTATTCCCATGGCAGTACATAACGCAATGCAGCTCTGTCAATGGCGTTACACACATAGTATCAAAGTTTGTGAAACCTTCATGCTGTTAACATTGGCACCATATTCCCTCTGTACAACTAAGAGCAGAAACAGGAAGATACTGTAATCAGGGCTTAAATTGAGGGGGGAACGAGGGGGACGCTGGTCCCTGTAAAATAATTGCAGCCTCACTCAGTCCCATAAAAGCCCACAGGCCACTATCTCTACCACAAAGAATTTCAGCATCATGTGTCTTTCTGGCCGCAGCATCATCTGAGCTGGACCTTTATCCCACTCGAAGTTACAGTGTGGTTGTGTTTTGGTCATTACCGAAGCAGGCTGACAACACTAACAGCTGTATGCAGCAATTAGTTGCACTCATTGCTCAGTCTGAAAGTAAAGGTATAAAACTAAAGATCTCGCAATACCAAGACAAGATATCTTTGTGAGGATAGGTGATGGACCAAAGTGACAACTACTGAGACTTGCTGAGCAGAGCTAAAATATAAATTCAACTGTCCTCATTGCTGAGCCATATGTTAACCTTTGGAGCATCCAAAACTTGGTGAATTGTTGTCTCCATTGTGTTCATATCATACCTTCAACTTAAAAATGTGAAAATTTTATTGACGATGCTGCCCCATAGCCCCTGTCGGGAGGGGGGGGCGTTACCCCACCACTACCAGGAGCATTGTCCCTGGACCCCAGGTTTTGGAAGCATCACTTTAAAAAAACTGAAAAACACCACTGTTCTCCACGTGGCTCTTAGGTGGAAACTGTATCAGCTGGCAGTGTGAATGCCATATTTAAATCTAGTGAACTGATTTCACTCATTTTAGTGATACTATAATTTAGACTGACTATGATCTACACATGATGATCAGTTTGACATGGTCATCAAACTCCGCTAGAGTTCCCTTTTAAAAAAATTACAATTTAAGCCCCAACTGTAATTCTACCTGGCTGGTATTTGATAGCTGCTATCATTATTTACTAGTGTTTCAGACAGCTCAAAACGTAACTGAAGCATGACTGTTCGATCAAAGTACAGAAACTAGAAATCTAGATCAAGGAGAGGATTTGGTAGAAACATATGGATGGATAGCTAAGGATGAAACGGCTGAGGTGGCTACATAAGTTCAGACTTTTATTAGTAGGTTATCATGTGCACCTTAAGCATACATGCAGTGTCAAAGTTCATCATCAAGGGGACGCTATCGAAACATGGACGAGTGTCGAAATCCATATTTTGAGGGAATTATTGGTTGAAACTTGAAAGTCCATAAAATCTCTGGAATAATCAAGGAGAGATAATTCCAACTATTATTGGTGGTAATCTATAATACCATACCATGGTAGTAGTAGTAGTAGACATGAGAGGGGAGGAATGGAGAGAGGGGAGGAATGGAGAGAGGGGAGGAATGGAGAGA
>ERZ1740065.1003-NODE-1003-length-16394-cov-12.342432_pt1 | contig 16394 bp, 9 predicted proteins | sample MGYA00581738_ERZ1740065 | MGnify/ENA primary metagenome ERZ1740065 (study PRJEB43018, sample SAMN04849749) | marine metagenome | isolation source: floating plastic debris | place: Pacific Ocean | collected 2008-09-01 | study: EMG produced TPA metagenomics...
CTATACTTGATTCCAAGTGGAAGAAAACTGTAATCCTTTCCCAACCCCTTTAAACAAAATTAAAACTTTTAAGCAAGGCTGTTAAAAGTGGGGCACAACCTTCCATGGTCTATATTTGTCTTTTCCATTCCTATTGCGCAATAAACTAAATGGTAGGCTAGAAGCCCAGTGAAAGGAGTCGTGTCCCCTGATTGCTGACTGACCTGTGATTCTGAGGCTCTTCTGATTGGCCCGTTCACACAGCATCGATGGCCAGATGCCTGTGTTCAGGATGACACGATGAATCCCAGCAGACCTCATAACCACACGGGAATTCTTACCCTCCGAGTCATCGTTCAACCTGAGCAGGCCACGCCCTCTCTCTACCCAGTTCTTCTGATCCTACAGTACAATCACATACAGATACTAGTAGGCCTAGACTTATCACGTCTGGTATCAGACGAAGGGTAAAACTTTGAATGAACGACTAACCGGCTGAAAAAGGAATAATTTGCAATTGATTTGCAGAACGTTAGACTCCTCTTCCTCTCCGGTCTTTGTTTCTACTTCAGGAAGCAGAGGTCCGCTTTCCTAGTAAATCAGTTATATTATGAACTCAAGGGAGGGACTGCTACATTTCCTCGACATTTAGATCACATGACTGAAATCAATTTACAGAATTCTTGAGAATTCAGCTGTAATTGCGGTAAGCAAAACTAACCTGCTGTTTTTTATATTCATCCGCAGCTTCTTCCAATGTTTTCGCTTTTGGCTTTTTACTATCTACATGTCCATTTGATGTTCCATTTTCCTTCGCTACGTTCGTGACTCGATCGTCGAGGCCTTGTCCGAATACGAAGGATGACGACGATTGAGATAGGTTGTTCTGAGCTACGAGACTTTGGCCCACAGTAAGACTTTCTGGCGAGGTGCTGAGAAGTGAAGCACTACCGTTTGATGATGACTGAATATCCTGTGAAGCACCTTGAGGTGCATTCGAAGACGTATTTTCAGTTTCAGGCCCGCTATTTGTATCAGTCGGTTTGTGGTCAGCAGATGACTTCTGCTCTTGAGTCTCTTGATCGTCGCTATCGTAGTTTAGTGTGGCGGGGCGCAAGAATGGATTCGGTGGTGGAATACCAAAAAATGCACGGTCAGAACCTTCAGGTACTACAGGATGATTATCAGTTATTCCTCCTCCAAATGAGCTCGGTTTTAAACTAAACTTCGGCTTTGCCAGTATCGAAGAAGCAGTAGACAATCGATCGCCACCCAACGAAAACGGATTACTCCGTAAATTGGAACACTTAAGATCAGTAGCAGCATTAGATTTCCCACCAAAGACCTTTTGTGCAGTAGATATTGCAGCAGAGGAGACGGGTACATTGGGGCTTTGGCCATCACCAAGCTCCTCGCGTTTCACAGTATCAGTGTCAGCGCTGGAAGCATCAGCACCCTCGGACTCTTTTGACGAGCGCAGCTCAACCGTTGTCTCACTACCAGAAGCTGCAGCATCACCAACAGCTTGTTGATCCGTCATTTTCTCTCCAGCAACGTGATAATCCGGTTCAATCTCATTAGATCTTCGCAATCTACTCAGTCATTGTGCCCGTGTCCCGCGTTTCCGCTGAGTACTATCCCACAATGCAGTAATAAAGAGATCGTTTTAGACCGCTGCGAATAGAGTTTTGTGAGGAGTTGTTTTCCCCTGCTGCTGCAGATGCCAGGGTGGTACGTGATGGTGGTGTGAGGTGCATACCTGTCAAGCCTCCCGTATGTTAGGTGCCAGAATTTAGGGTTGGAATTGCTATTAATGGTTTTCTAATATTCTCCTGTGGCTCACCAGTTAGATCTTGCTGAACTGAGCTCAAATATGACAGAATCCTAGCTGTAGGGGGTAGGGAATTTGAGCTACGACTTCTCAAAGTTCAGAAAAACAGAATCTCCAGTATTTTCAGCCTGACAGGTTGACAGGTATGGTGAGGTGTGTGGGAATGGGAACTTAGACTGAGATGGCTATAATACTTACTATTTGTCTGGTATCTTGCCATGGTATGGGAGTAGTAGGCTAAGTTAACATTATAAGAGTTATTTTCAACCAACCCCTCCCCTCCCCTCCCCCTTATCACCAGTATTTATGGTTTACCAGTCATCCCATTCCCAATTGCATTTTTGATCAGCACTATCATGCCCATGCTTGCCAGTTTCATTCCATCAGTTCCATACATTGCATACATGATGCAGTAAATCTAACCTGTTTGTTTGGAGGTTTAAATCATTCTAGTTGGAACTGAACGAGTGCACTAAAGAATTTTACCTCAGATTTCAGACCACCAGTGTCCATGCATGACCTGAAAGCCGTGAACATCTCACTTAGCTTTCAACCATAAGATGCACTTCTACTAGAAATAAACAGCCTATGAGGATACATATTAATCAGAAACGAACATGAAAGACACTCTCCAGACACCAGGTAGGAAATTTTGATAAAGAAAGCCATGATTTCGATCAACATGGCAGATCTTAATTAGATTAAGCCATGCAATGAAAAAGTCTGAAGATAATGGCCGCTGATTAAAAATCCCATAATGCACCTGTCAGCCGATATGTGGCTGCGTTTGAGTGGAGGTAGGCCAAACTGTTGATAAGTATGTTAGCACCAGATGAAGCTAGTATTACAGACACCCTGTCAAATATGACACACTTCATTTTACATGATATTTAGGTGTCAAAACTGCAGTATTCTCTTCAAGCATCGAGCTTGATGCATCAGCACATTCCTAAACCTCCTCGGCTGGTTAGTGGGTCTTCTTTCAGCGGTTGAATAGCTGTTCTGCAGCGATACAACTTTTTTCTCTAAAATTGAGCCTGAAATCAAGTCAAGTGTTTCTGACAGGCTCGTGTGGAGCGTGATCCAGCTGCGTGTGGGTATTGTTACACTGATCTACCTCACCTGCATGCTCAATCCTCATATAAGTTGTCTTTTATGAAAGTTAAACACGCCTGTTGTTATGATGTTGCGGTATAATTGACACTGTCCTAAGGCACCTGACACTAGTTCTTTATGATGATGTCGACTTTTACTCAGTCAGCGCAATACAGGGTGTCAGCGTGCTCGCCTGTCAAGCTGTGTTAAATTGAGTGTGGGATGCAAGCAATGCTATAACGGCATGGGCATCACAAACACCCAGTGCTTGTCAAGTCCTTCTTACTGTATGACTCATAATTCAAAAACGCTAACTGCTCACACAAAATTAAATGGTTTAAAACTCAAAGGTTTTCATAAACTACTCGATCGCTCAACCATGTACTATGGAGTGGAAAGGCAACTCCCACATCTCGATGACTACTTCGTTCAAAGCTTACGAGTATTGTAGACAATTTAAAAAACAAGATTGCCACATCAACTGGGAGTCTCTTACCCATAGTCATTGATAGTGAAGAGGTCCGTTTTGATATGTGATACTCCCACAATGCACGGCAAACGCTACACTGCGAGTGCGGAGTCACCAACCGTACGGAATGCTGTATCTATTCATGAAAGCCTTTGATCAGTGACCAATAGCTGTCATCTCCTGTACTCTGATAGACTGTCAATGAACCTGCATATCGTGTATCATGCAGAGTCTAGTTTTGTATCTTTGATATACCATCACTGCAATTACAACCCTCTGGTTGGGAACATATCAAACGGAAGTTCTATTTGTACATCGGTCATCTCTTGCATCAGTGTAGCGCTACTGACTGATACACATGCTAAAAGAACATACGTGATAGTTTCTCGCAATGAACAGATGATGGTTGTTTCTATTGGCAAATGTGACATGCTACCCTGGTGTTGTAAGAGCAGAATATTCACACTTTGATGGTGTGAGAGCTATCAGCGTCACTATGAGCCAACTAGGTAGGCATTTCCTGTTGTTTGACGTGTGAACTATATCACACATCTAGACCAATGGCAGATGGTTTCATATAATTTTGTGTAGTGGAGCTGAATTCCTACAGCCAAATATGCGGCACATGAGTTAAGGCCCAAAATATCAAACTGGAGAAGGGGTGGGGTGCTTTAACCCCACCCCAGCCTCCACTTCAGTTCACAAAAACTAATCCTTCACATCAGAATCATAAAAGCTCAGGTTCTGAGCATCCGATGCAGAGCAACTCATTTTCCAACACGAAGTTATCAGTTTATTATTTTTAGCAATAGTATTCTAGAGGATAGAAGGTGGGGGTGGGGAGGGTGGGGGGGGGGTGCACAGTGTAGTTGTGGCACACCTAATGATACTGATAGGTCTAGAGGTTATGGTGCTGCCAATGACATCAAGCTCTGAGATTTACGTCTCTCTTTTTCAGCTCTGGTCAGTCATCAATAAGTGACTGATATATCTGGTAAAGTGAGAGCCGTTCTCTCATTATATGCCACAGTCTGCCAAGCAGACACCATTGATCTTCGCATGGGAACTAGGCATCTCATCACCTCGCCATCCTATAATAGCTATGTCATACGCCATTGAAGTGTTATCGAGTTTTCTGGCCCATTTCTACCTAACACAGTGGAAGTAATGGACGCTGTGCTTTTATATTAGATTACGCTAATGCTTGTTATGAACCATATATACTGTGGGAATATTTTTTACCATGTACATTGTGTATAGTACATCTACCCATCTCTGCTACTCACTCCTGCTGCTCTCACACTTCCTGTACCGACATAGAAGATGATACAACCTATTCAATTCCATGAGTCATCGGGCAGAGAACATGAGCTGAGATTATGAGCTGAAAAGTTAGTGCAGAGTTATTTACTCATCTTTTGTTCATTAGAGATCCTAAAGATGTAAGAACTCTTCAGCGTCATATATTTCTATTACATTACCAAGTACATCCTATAATTGCCATGACCCCTGATCTAGAAATGAATTTGGTTTAACGGATGCTTTCCCACAGGGATGTGAGAAGTAGCGGAAGATGACACAAAGCAATGTAATTCACAAACTCCACGCATCCCTTGCTGCTAATAATCAAGAAGCAATGAAGACATTTGCACTGGCGCACAGCATTATAAAAGAACTTGTCTACTGTTGTTAAAGGCGCTGTAGTGAGTAGCTAATACAAGTCGGTAGCAGTCATTCCGTATTTGATTCGTAATCACTAGAGCAGAGGAGTGCTTGTCTTTTGTTATTGCAAGATGTCCTCAACTGAGATGAAGTGCACCATATTGTGAGGTTTTATTTGATGGAGTGATCTGCCACGAGTTGCCATAGGGTAGAGTCCTAATTAGACTAATCTGGTCAGGTATTGATATATTGAAAAGGCTTTACATGCCAACAAATACTTCAACACCCCACAAACATCTTCATAGATGTTCTACTTCATCGCACACCAGAGCCACCATAAACTAGAGCGTCGCTGTCCATGACTTCAAGACAGCACAGGCTATCAGTGATGCATTCCATATTCATACTGTATTCCTTGTGTTCCCTGAATTCCTACTGTATTTCCTGTATTCCCTGAATTCTCACTGTATTACCACTGTATTCCCTTAGTGTGTTCCCTTAGAAGTGAGGTGCATATACTAATATTGAGGAAACTCACATGTGTTAATTTTTCCAAGGTTGCATCGTCCATTTTTCTATATTCTATCTCATATTAGAGGCGGTCGAGGGAGTGTTTATTGTGGAATTGCGTGACCTCACAATCCTACGGCAATACTTAGTAGCAGCTGAGTTGCGTACATTCCGCCATTGATATATTCACTTCCTGTTAGAGAGGTCAGAATAGACATGAATGTAACAGATAGTAAGAAAACTACTCTCCCTTTCCTTTAGGACCAAGAATCGATATCAAAATTCCCATCCATCCTTCTTTTCTCCATCAAAACTGGAATTTCTCGGCACCATGTACGGCTGCAATATTGCAGTGAAGTATATTACAGCGACCTCTCTTCTGTCTTTCTCTGCTGCCACCTCTGATTTTCTCAACTATCTTTTCTGCTTGACTCAGATTGATCATCCCTAATCAGTGTTTACCTTATAAGGTATCAAACTTTCATCGCTGGGTTGCATGCCTCTCCTACCAGAGGGAGTGTAAACATGACTAGATACTAGCAGATCATCATTCGTTATGTAACTCATATCGCTCATGTTTGAATATGATTCTGTGATTGCTTTCTTTGTGGCTTGTCAGACGTTACAGCTCCGTAGCAGACGGCTGATTAGCGGTGCCCATCTGCCATCATTTACTGGCCTGACACGCAACATCATATTAATTACCTGACCAATTGGTGTTCCCGCAGAAGACTGGAAGCCGCGATGAAGGTAACAGAATAGCGGTGTCCATCATATAAGGCATAGAGTTATTCAGCCACATCTGCATTTTTAAAATTCATGGAACAAAAAAGTATTTAATGGATGTGGAATCATTAATGAGGAAGATCATGATAGACATAGCATCTGGAGGAAGTACACTCGTACCCAATTTCAGTATTAATTCTTTGGATTACAGTATCTGTGCTGCCATCTTGCATTGAGGCAGTGGATGCAAACGGGGAGGCCCCTGTACTCGTCAGCAGCTGGGAAGAGAGGGTGAAAGAGGCGTGAGTGAGTGAGATAAGGTAGGGCAAAGGAGAGATGCAGCAGCAATGTGAGAGGGGGAAAAATAGGAAAAGAGGAAAGGCATAGGGGAGGTGTAGGAGATAAGAGATGAGGAGGAATATGAAGTGTGAAGGAGGGTAAAAGAGAAGAATGATGATAGTGAGGAGGATAAAGGGAAGGGTGAGTTAAGGTAAGGAGAGGGGGAGAGAGGTAAAAGCGGAGAACAAAATGGCGTGAGCGATGAGGCAGAGGTCATAATTACTGTCCCAAAACCTTAGGAGCAGACGAGGCAGTCTTCTTGACTGTACCTCCCACAGTGGCCAAAGTGTCACTACGAAACTGTGGTTAGGGGAAGTCGCCAGACGGGAGACTAGCCAGAGAGCAGACTGTGACACCTCATCTTCAATGTCGCAGAGCAGAGGATGTAATTACCTTGGTGGCTTCCATTAATGGCATCTCTTAGCTGGTCATGCCATCAGAGCATCTATTAATGATACCCACCCTAATTTTCTTAGCGTGAGCAGTGATCTCGATCCCTGGCTTGTAAGACTGAAGAATTTTTGGCAAGTCTTCATTTCTTTTGCCATGAAAACACTGATAGGAGATGCAAACAATTTGACTCCAGACAAAAATCTAGATGAGAAGTAGGAAATGAATTGCATGGTTGACTGCAACTCCTGTAAGCCAATTGATGGGAAGGTTTCGCTGCATAGTGAGTTGGCAATCAACCAACAGGACTAAGTCATGTATAGCCTTATGACTTTTGTGTCCAATTGACTTTGTTCCTCTCGATCAAGCGCTCGCCAATTTGCCAGTCAATAAGCAGAAAAATTGGTTATCGAAATCGCCGGAGACCGAGGCGATAGGCAAGTTGATTGCTTCGTGCGCTGAAGGTGGGATGAAAAGGCAAAACTTACTGCTTGAGTCAAGTAATCAATTAGCCAAAACTGTATTAAACACGGTGGGATGATGGACAAATGTGTTTTCAATTGAATTAACTGACAAGTGCTATGCAGCCATAAACACTTGTGCTGAGCCGAGATAAGAGCTCAGCACTGATCGAGTCCTCCTAGAAGGATATTAATCTGTTTATGGTCCTCTCAGCCTACTGGTAACAATCTGTCAAATGCCGTTAATATCACTTCCTGTGTATAAACATCTCCACAGTGGATTGTAGTTGTTGAAGAGGCTGTTGCTATATGCAGTGGAGGATAAGCCAGAACACCGGCCAGCTCCAGAGATAAGATCAACCAATGGGATAAGCTGCTGGAAGGCATTGCCTCTCCCTGGAACTGACATTGTGCTATGCTGAGCGAACAGCTGCCTGCTTTGACAGTTTGTCTGCTGATAACATTCAGTCGGTCCGCAGTCGACGTCTAGTGACACGATTGGATGTTGACTTTCACTAATGATTTTATTCAGTCCATCTCGGCTGTCCGCGCTGGAAATTAAACACGTAACCATGACAGCTACAGAACCTGAGATCTGTATCTTGATAAATGTGTATGAACAACAGTGTTGCATGTAAATGAAGCAGACCCAGGAATTGATTCTCATGAACTGAATCGATTCCGGTTCAGTTCGCTATCTTTCAAGAACTCCAGAACGAATCGCCATAGCATTGAAGCGAATCGGAACTGAACTTAAATTTGGTCAACTGTGAACTGAACTGAACTGAACTCTACACACAATAGAAAAGACTGGTGGCCGAGCTGAGCTATCTGCTGGAGAATTATAATGAAGCTATATCTCTGAGCCATACCTGACCGAGTCTATTCGGAAAGGCTGTCACCGATGGAGAATGGTGAACTGAACTAAGCCCATTAGAGAGCTGAACTGAACTTAAATCTCTGAAAGAGAATTTTGAACTGAACTGAACTGAATCTATGATTCTGAGAAAGAATCGGAACTGAACTGAATCCTACGATCAGGGAATCTGCAAGGATCTGAAATGAAGAGTAGGTTTCACTCATACATGCAGAGTCTATTCTGCAGTAGAGCATTGGTGCGCTTCCAAAAATAGTGTATTTCTATAAATCACGACACCACTAAAACTCTACAGGGTTTAGAATTATACAGAGATGTTCGGCATGACGATGTGACGATGTGTTTAATTCTATTCTCATATTTTGGTCAGTGATCATTGTGATTAGCAAATTTGACAAAGGCTCCCTTGTTTAGATGTTTGCTTTGACTTCAATACAGCTCAGTTTGATAAGGATTCAGGAAAGTGTCACTGGCACCCCGATGAATTCTATCGTACGCCACATCAAATTACCCAGGCCTTCCGTCTCTTGCCTCTAGGACAACATAGACACAAAAACACCCTCTCCCGGCCAATTACATTGGTCGGTCACTCTGCCTATCTGTATCCCTATTGGCTAGTTAGTTTGTTGTGCTCCTCTCTATTGATATATTTAGCTAAACAATGCTAGCCTGCTTGTTCAAGACACGATTTGTCGGTTAGCCCGCTGATCACTTATAAACAGTAGCTTAATGATACCGCGGTCAGTATCTCATGAGCATCGGCACTGTCAATCACCTGCTAGCAGAAACGACTGCTCACATCTACACACAAGCAGCCATGGATATGTTCTCACCTCTACGCTTCTACTTGCCAGGAACTCTGGCAGCGCCGCTGCCGCTATTCACCGGCCTCCAGCAGGCGGCGTCGTCACCGTTCACGCTGCCGATGTTTAATTTCCAGCCAACCCAAGTTGCTCAGGTGTGCGAGACTCTGGAGGAGTCTGGAGACATCGAGAGGCTCGGCAGGTTTCTCTGGTCGCTACCGGTTAACCCAGTTGTCTGCGAGGCGCTAAATAAGAATGAGACGGTGCTGCGAGCTCGAGCTCTCGTCGCTTACCACTGCGGAAATTTCCGTGAGCTCTACCATATACTGGAGCATCACAAGTTCTCCAAGTCAAGCCATGCAAAGCTACAAGCCATGTGGCTGGAAGCCCATTATCAGGAGGTATGAAAACAATAACTCATTTCAACATCAAATATTTTTTAAAGCTTTACTCATTTGTGCAGCAGCTATTTCGAGACTGGTTGTAAATATTTTGCATTGGCGGTTAAGGAGATTGTTTCATGGACGACTTTGATTCTAACAGGCAGAAAAGCTGAGGGGTAGATCTTTGGGTCCCGTTGACAAGTACAGAGTGAGAAAAAAATATCCTCTGCCGAAGACAATCTGGGATGGGGAGCAGAAGACACACTGCTTCAAGGAACGCACACGCAACCTCCTGCGAGAATGGTATCTGTCTGTAAGTATAGCGGCTCACACACGGACCGTTCTAAAATTCTGAAATAACATTTAGTTACCCAACAGGTATCAGAATTATCTAAGAAAATAGTAATTTCCTCACTCGTTTATATTGTAGGATCCGTACCCGAATCCAAGCAAAAAACGCGAGCTGGCCAATGCGACGAACCTGACACCGACACAAGTTGGCAACTGGTTCAAAAACAGGAGACAGAGGGACCGAGCAGCCGCGGCAAAACTCAGGTGAGCATTTCCTGTATGCTGTTAGACCGGCCTGATGATTAGTTGCCTTGGATACAGCTCGAAGGTGTCATAATACTAATATTTAACACTCTGTTTTATAAAAATTAATATCGCACAATTGATTTGAAAGCTGCGTGGTTGGAACTCCAATTAGCATTGCAACAAGTGCTGATAGCAAGGCTATAGCAGTTTGGTGGTGAGTAGTAGTGATGTCAGCAATTTGGTGACTTGACGAGATTATTGAGAGGTGGCAGTTGGAGTCAGTGCTACGCTATCATGCAGTTTTCGACCGCAGACGTCAGTGCAATTGTAACACTACCTGTTTGACACACCAACACTTCAATTACCTTACAAATAGCTGCTAGCATCTCTGGTCTACATCCTCAGAGTGGCCCTATAGCAATTATCTACCTCCCACGGCCATGTATCTTTACACACAGCGGGCGACAGTTATACGAATCCGACTTTCTGCTCATTACGCTTTATCCTCGGGCTATGCAATCATATCGTCATTCCATAAAAATTCATTTGTGTCGCTGCGCGCCGCCCACCCAAGGCTAACCATCCGATAGCTTGACATTCACCGCGTGTACCCTTTTACACCAACTCAACACCGGCCGGCTAATTGCTGAAAATTGGATCTGCGTATCACGCGGCAGCATTGAGAGAGTCACTGGGGCAGAGTGTTTGGGTGTCATTTTGCTTTCAAATGCTATCAACCATGTCTACTCTACATGTAGCATTGAGTTTAAAAACAGCTGCTCGTCATATCTCACATAATCTATAAGATTATTTACAGTGAGTGAAGATGAGCGTATGAATACGCAGTCGGGTATTTACCGTATTTGCAGACGTATCACACGCTTAGTATCGGTAGAGAATTCCTTGTTAGAAGTAATTTGATAGCCAGACTTTCACCACCTCACACAAGAGAAGACTAGAACTCCTTTTTTATCTCTGCAGTGTAGGTTCAGCTCTACCTACCATTAGTTTCTCTGGATGTTCATAAACTAATATTATTGCTATGCTGACACTAGCTAATAATACCTCATTCATTATGTTGAGCAGAATCAATCAAGATGAAAGGTACAGGAATGGTGCGGCCTCCTCAGCTTCCACTTCCTCCTCCGATATAAAGAGTGAAATCTCAGAGGCAGGTTCCCCTCACTCCAGTAACCGTGACGACGACGACGAGCTTGACTTTGCGGACAAATACCCTGACCTCCCTGACTCCGAAACTGATGATGCCGACGCAGAGGGAGAAGAGGAAATTGATCCCGGTAGTCATGACGATGAGCTGAAATTTACCAAACAATTCCCTGCAGTGAAACAAGAAACACAGATCCCAACAGAGAAAGACAGCTCGTCACACAGTCCACCTCGTAGCACTACGTCAACGAGGTAGTCAGCGTAGCGGCAGCTAGTAGCAGGCACTTTCTGATTCTAGTTCAGCTGTGATAAGATGTGAGACACTATCACAACACTGTGGTATATTATTGTGCATATTGTTGCGGCATAAAATTGATATATATTATGTATGTTATCCACGTTATCGATATTAAAGAGCATTAAAATGCTATTCTATCTTCCTCGCTGTTACCCGATGATGATACCGTTGTGTTTCAACTCTTCCTATATTTCCAATAAACCAAATTTCTCTCCACGAAACTCTCCGAGATAATCGAATCGCTCCTGTTTAATGAATTCTGAATTCAATCCACTCCAAATCAAAATACATCCAGATGGTTCTTCATGAATGCACAAAAAAGTACCCTTGATCCCCACCCAACTATCAATGGTCCCATGCTGATCCTGCATATCTGAGTCACCATGCATCAGTACCTGAGGCTCACGTAATACCATGGAAGAATGTAAACAACGAGTGCAATCTATTGATGGAACATGGCGTCTTTCAATGACGGAGGTCGTGAGAACATCTTCGATCTCGATAGAACGCCCACTTCACTTCTCATTGGAGGGAGGAATTAAACTGCTGAACAGAACTTCTCTGCAATTAAACTGAGGAGTCTGGATGCAGTTCGAGTAGAACGAATAATAATGATATAACTTGTTGAGGAATACTGAAGTGCACCTCAGAGCATCCAGCACTCGAGGTGTAAAATAAATCTCATCTGTCAAAATATGTTAGAGCGATGAGGTGGCGCAAGCTCCGCTTTCTATCCAAACTGGAGATTGTTTCTACCTCATTTCTACATACCTGTGTGTCTATTGTCTATGGTCAGCCATACTTTCTGCCTGGGGAGGGATTCTGCTTTGTCAGTTAGCGTTGATGCTGGGACAGGAATGGTAGGGCAGAAAACTTCACTATTACAAGTCATGTTGATGCTTTAATTTCTGGAGATCAGCAGGAAATATCCTTTCACATAATCTTTGAGAAATGTGTCCTGGAAGCGACGTTTTTATTCGGTCATGAGATTGAGGGGCATCAGATTGTACAGAAAGGATAAAATTGAAGCATAGGACAGCTAAGACTATACAGTGTTAATGATATGGAAAATAGTAGCTATTTTTAATGAGGGTTTTGGTAGAGAATGAAGTATCAGGAAAACTAGCTTTGCTTTCGGAAGGGGAAAATTCTACGACACATCCACACATGTCTAATGAATGGAAGGATGTCTTAATTAGAGACATTATAAGCTGACAAACGTACCGGGACACGCTCTCATCTCTCTTGAACAAACGGCAGCTAAAACTAAACAAGTTGACACCCAATGATAATTACCGTACACCAAATGGTACGAGATTTAACTAATCAACGGATGATGATGAATGCTGCGACAGAGTAGATGATATTCTACATTTAGCCAATGTCACCATTTTCATAATAAGCGGCAAGATAGTGATCGAACGTCGGAACACGTAAACACTCCATGACGTTCTGCGCTCAGGCAACAATGCACTACCCTAGCTCTAATAATAACTATTACAAGATACTTATGGTGCATTAGAAGATGAAATGAAATGATATTACATCTTTGAGGTATGGCAGGTGCTATCTCTTTCCTGATAGCATAGACCAGTCATGCGAGCACATGATGACACATGTCAGCATGCATTCAGCTCAACGCGGACAGAGTTTGCCTTTTAATTTTTTGTACAATGGCGAACGTGTCCATAGACACAAGTGATATCGTTGAGAGACTGGAGGCGACAGGGCGGATGTAGGTATTGGTTAGAGCTATAGTATCAACCATCAACATCTAATTACAACGTCTAAACCATTCACCATAATCAGCGCAATTATTGAGTCAAGTGCTTATGAAAGGAGATGATCGGCTGCAGTGTATTAGCTGGTGAGCCTATGCCCTACTCTGATATTGCTGCTCGTGACAGTTGATACCGTTATAAACAGCTCTGACAGCACCAGTGTATCGACATCAGCCGTCACGTCATGATCACAGTGGTCACTCCTCTCATCGCCTCTCACAATTCGCTGGTAATGGGGACGGAACAACGCCAATGCAGCTGCTAAATGAACAAACACCGCCTACAGCTTCTGTTCTCAATACCATGTCGGAAACTTCAGCGCAATTTTACCAGTTTGACAAATTTGTATGAGTTAATCACATGACTATCAAGGCGTCCGTAGGGTTCGCCCTCAGGCAACATCGAGATATTAGTAGGCTCCCGTACGATACATACAACACACATACAACACTCGCTATCATCACTACAGGGTGTATAATAACGCTACCACCGGCTTGAGGCAGCCCAGATTTTAATTAGGCTCCCGTGTTACCATCTGCACACTAGGCAGGAGGCGACGAATAGCTGCAGGTGTTTGACATGTGCATCGCACAGGCACACTTCTCTTAATTATGTTGATGAAGTCTGAAGGAGGCTATGTATTAGCTGTTATTATCTGCTCTCTGGATGTCGCAGTTGGGCTTCTTTGACAAGCCGTACCGAGTGCTACATCCTTGTAAACAGTCGCACGTCATCCCATTGGAGAACTCTGACCTTTATAAGCTGGATTGTTGCCACTGATTAGAGCAAATCATACAAAAATACTTAACCAAAGATTAATTTTTAATTTGTTAGAGCACTCAAAATTGAAGAATAAATAAATAAATGAAATAGCGGTGATGGCGGAGGCGGGAAGCGCTGAGAGTCACGCAGCTTCCCTCTTTCAAATGGAAAGCACGCTACTGTGGCGCTAAATGGAACCGTTATGTGACAATGTTTAGTAGCTTCCCATGATCCAATACCAACATAAGTGATGTTATCGAAACGTACGAGGCAATGCATTTGGCAACTGGCGCGCCAGCACCGCTGTATAGCCAGCCATTTCTGATGACACATTGGCCAATTCACGTTTATGTAATTGAGTTTTGCTTGAGGAAAATGAAAAGTTTTTGACACATGGGTAAAAATTACACTGATCAAACATGGCCATTGTGCTCACGCACAATGTTGTTCTTATCGAGTCCAAGGGTTAGAAAACAAGACAACAGAGCAGTGGCGTCCTAGCAATCGGCGGGTAATGGTACGGCCCGCTTGTTAATTGATACTATTTAGATTTCTTTCTCATTGATTATTGGATCCTAATTGTTTCGTTCGCGAGCCGTGGCATGTTTACATCCAAAGTATGATCGTAATCCAAACAACACTGCAGCCCAATTGATAGTTTATTTGAATATTTTGTTGCCAAACAAAAGTATATCGGTTATGGTCCAAGTGACTAAGCAGACGTGTCCAATGGCAAGCCTCGTTGGCTGCCCTCTGGCCTTATGACCACATAGCCATTTGTAGCCGTAGCCCTGCTCCATTAACGGCTGGCTCGGTAGCAAAACAAAAATACGAGCATTTGTTTGAGATCAATGGTTGGTGACAATAATATAGATAAGTGACAGCTTCTACTCATTTCTACTCGCCCTAGCCGTGTCGCCAACGCTTTTTGTAACATGCTTACCTTGAAATCACAATAAAAACACCCATAGAATAGGGGGAGTAGTCACGCAAGCTATATACCCAAATTGATTTCCACTGCGGCCATTGTACTCTGCACCCAAAAATAACAGTGTAACTTGCCTAGCTGGCAGTGATATGGATACAGTGCAAATAAGAAAACAAAGACAGTAAAAACCTACAGGCCGGAATCGTGTGACAGGAAAAGGTCACACAGAAATCGTCTGAACTGCGAGACAGCAGGGATGGCCACCTTTGTCTGTCCCCATGTTCGTTCAGTGATTCATCTGACGCTTTGCTTCCTGTACTTAGGGCTTAGGCAGTCTGTTTTCTACAATGAACGCATTACAAGACTGCTTGTATTTGCGAGGCGACAGTTTTTGACTGACGCCATCTCTGACCGTTATCTGTAGATCTCAGCAACACTACGAGAGAAATCAATGTAGAATATCACTATAGCCACTGCTTAAAATAAATTTCTATTGAGTATCTCCTTGTGAGATGTGTTAGCAGTATCTAGGAAGTGCGATAGCCAAAGGGAAGACAAATCCAGTGAGTATCTAATCAATTGCTATAGCGACAAGTCAAGTATCTAGCTCGAAGGAGCATGCTGACAAAAGCTTATGGATCAATGAGGTGGGCAGGTGATGGATTTAAAAAGAGAGAAAGCCTACAACTCTCTGACAAGACGATTGAGGACCATTACAGAGCAATCGTATTAATTATGACCTGAAAAGCGTTGCAATTCACTCACGCAGGTGCATTTGAAATAGTGATACTCTTACTAAAAACTTTATTGCTGAGTAAATATGTAACAAAACTCTAGAGAAATTGAAGAGGTGTCAAGTGTAACAGAGTGAGCACACGGCTTTATGAACACCAACACAGCAACGCTCCGACGTATCTATTTGCTCAATCATTATCTATTGTCACCATAGCCTAGAGTCTGTTTGTATGATTGTCGCATTATCTGTTTGGAAAATGTTCAGTTTCGTTTTCTTGGCAATCTGTAGGATAACGGTCCAGGTGATTGATATCATGTTCGTGTAGACAAGCAGGCCATCCAGGGTGGTGTGAAGAAAACACGCTGACATGCCGCTGTTATACTGTTGATCAAATGACAATTTCACATCACTGTGAGGACACACGCATGCAGCACTCTACATGCTTGTAGATATTCTTACAGTTTGTATGCTGCAGCACTTTAATTGTACAGCTAACAGCTCTCTAATGTCGCATATCTGCTCGTATGAGGTATATGAACATAGTACCATCCTTCCTTCTGGATGATCATCAGTCGCCCTACTTTCTATTACATCTATATGTTTGACTCTTCCTCCCTCCCTCCCTCTCACCTCCCCTTTCCCCTCTCACCTCCCCTTTCC
>ERZ1740065.1004-NODE-1004-length-16387-cov-9.828313_pt1 | contig 16387 bp, 19 predicted proteins | sample MGYA00581738_ERZ1740065 | MGnify/ENA primary metagenome ERZ1740065 (study PRJEB43018, sample SAMN04849749) | marine metagenome | isolation source: floating plastic debris | place: Pacific Ocean | collected 2008-09-01 | study: EMG produced TPA metagenomics...
TATTCCCGTCTCGCTCGTACCCAGTTGAAGGAAACCATTCTCCATAAATATATCGATTCGTTTTCATGGAGGTCTTATAAATACAGTTAAATTCCGCATAAGTTGCTGAAGGCACCGTGTGAACTTCAAATTCGCTTGACGCAAATTCGCTTGTTACCTCCATACCGAGAACATCTATGAATTCATCTCGTTTTCCATTTTCTTTCGGAAAATATACTGAAAGCAAAGGCGAATTTGTTGTTGGACCTGGCCTACCATTATTCAGACCATATAGTTTTTGATAATCTTCTGAGGTAACATACTCTTTCCAGAATTTAGGAGCATCTTTAACAAACCTATCGAATTCAAAACGTTTACTTCTGCCAATAATATTAAATTCCGGAATTTCAATTATTTTATAGTTCATATTTTCTCCACCTTGAATTTCTACTGGGAAGAAGACTCGGTTATATGAAGAAAGCGTAGCTGCGCCTGAACGAGCTTGACTTGGATTGATTCCATGTATATTCCGAAATGCGCGAGTAAAAGCATTCAGAGATTCGTATCCATATTTCAAAGCAATATCAAAGATACTTTTGTCAGTTTTCAACAAAATAACTGCAGCCATAGTAAGTTTTCGCCTTCTAATATACTCAGCACACGTGACTTTGAAGCAAGCAAAAAACATTCGATGAAAGTGATACTTAGAAAAACATGCTGCTTTTGCAACATCCTCAATGCTAAGCACACTATCTAAATTACTCTCAATGTATTCGATAGCCAAATTCATTCGTTATGACCAAGCCATATCTATCAGTCTCCTAATGAGAATCCATAGTACTTAGTCACTAGAACCTTTGTCTCACCTTTTCTTGCTATTTTCTATCTTCCAAAGTTTTGGTCATTGAAGGTCTAACGAGGAGTTAAGCGGCGGTCAGTATTTTTTGAGTTATACCTGGATTGTACATTCCGTCCGCTCCTGCGTTAAGTTAGCTGTGTTCTACACAAACCTCGTCTCAGATTGATCTTAAGGCTCTTGGGCAAGGACTAAGATACGCTTATACAGCAGGGGACTGACGCGAAAACCAGCTTGGTTGATCAAATCATCCATAATGGGTTGCACTCGGGGAATGAGGTTTCTTTGCTTGGCAACGAGCAAAATACCCAGAATACCGATTATGGATAATCCAAGTTGAAGGGCTTCTTGCCGTCCCAAGCGCTCATCAATAAGTAGATCATCGGCTTGTAGCTCAAGTGCCAGCGAGATCGCACTCGCTTCTCCTGCATCCAGTCCTCGGTTTTGTTGTAACTGATTGGCAAGTTGAAGATCGCTAAGGGATTGTGTTTGAATCCAGTCCAATTGCAGAATGGTTGAAATAGTTGGATTACTGGCGGCTGCGAGTTCGCTGGCAACAACGTCTGGAATAATTACGGTCTGGTAAATTGACTCTAGCAGCCAGAGATGACTAACAATGGCAAGGTTGCTGAGGGCAGAAGTGTCGCTGACGACGATCATAGCCAGCCCCGCTCGCGCAGGTGTTGAACATCTTGCTCAAGGTCTTCTACATCGTAATGAACACAAATACCCCGATCTGCGAGTAGTTTTTGAAATGGAATGGTTTCCATCCCAGCAATTTTGCTGGCGCGACTCAGAGAAATCAGCTCCTGCTGAAACAGTGCGATCGCAATTTCCCGAAACCAGTCACTTTGATTAAAGGTTTCGGTTTGGCTGAGGTTATCAGGTAGGTTCAAGGTAATTTGCATAGGGTTCACATGTGAATGGAAGCTCGTTGAGCCTACATTCTCAATTTTAACCTGTCCTAATTTCAATAGTGCCACCGACTAAAGACCCTGCACCAAGAATTATTCCAAATTTTCAAGTACCGCCTCAGCCAAATTCGAGAAACCGCTAACGGTTCTGATCAGCGGTTGCCTATATTTTTGCCACACATCAAGTAGTTTTGGTCAATCCGCTGCACCAAAATTGTTCGATGGTTACAGCGACTGTAAATCGTTTAACACTCTGACTAATTGCAATACTATCCTGGATCTATTGGCTCCATTCATCCCATGCTGCTCGCGCAACCTTTGCCATCATATCTTCACGTATCGTATCGTTAGCTGTCGAATCTGAAACAAAAACTGCGATTGCTAAATACTCTCCATTTGGTAGCGTCACAAGCCCCACATCGTTCGTTACAGCCGTTACGCCATCAACAGTGTCATGTACCAGTTTTGTGTGCTATCAATGTCCTATCAGGCAACAATCCTTTAATACGTTGTAGACCTAATAGATATCTCTGTATTACGCCGTTTACAAGATAAAGGGTCAATCGTTAGGTGGATCCTTCGAAGTCCTCAGAATTATTGACAAAAGTAAGGGGCATATGTGCCTGCTTTCGCCTGTGCCTAGACTGGAGTGGGAGTTACTCAGAATCTTGTACTTGGTGTTTTTGGGGGCGCGAAGCGCCCCCAAAAACACCGAACCTCGTAAACAAGAGGTCCATGCGCAAGATCTGAGATTTAAGGTTCTTCAGGGATAACTAAATAACGCTGATATACGTCTTGAGCAACTTGTTTACTAGCACTGGCGACATATCGAAAGTTATAGGTGCGGAGGCCGTTGAGTCCACCTAAAGCTTGAAACACATCGGAACAGTCCGTAAAGTCTTGCCCCGTTGCATCAATCAGTGCGCCTCCTTTTTGCTTAAGAAATGAGATCGCACCACACACATCCCAGAAAGATCCCTTCCCCATCAAGGCAAAGTCGAGTCGGGGACGGGGGCGATAGCGGGAGTCACAGCACCATAGCAAGGTGGGCACCGCCGCCCCTAACTGACGTCGTTTGAGGGTTAGCCCCTCCAGGGAAACATTCTCAAACGTACTGTCGATGCCGTAAAACTGGGCGTCTGATACTGCTTTAAGCGGTTGTGCGATAGGAGCCCCATCGTTACTACAAAAGGTTTCACCAGTAAAAGGTAATGAGATAATGCCGCTGTCTATGACACCATTCTTCACTAAGCCAATGGAAATGGCCCACAGGGGAATACCTGCCTTAAAGTTGGCGGTTCCATCTAGAGGATCGACCAAAAACCATGTGCCATCTTGGGATGGTTTATCCTGACCGACTTCTTCGGCCACAATGCCGGAGGCAGGAAAATATCGTTCAATTGCCGATAGAATCATGCGTTGCGATCGCACATCTACCTCAGAAACAAAATCAAACTGATCAGTTTTGGTTCTAAAGACAGTATTTTCATCATTAAACACCCGTCTCTGATATTGAGCCACCTCTGAAACAGTCTGGAGTAGACGTTCAATCATAATCTCGTTTTTTGAAGGATCAAAAGAGAGACGCTTGACTACTCTATCTCCATCATGACGCCTCTCTTATCGGTATTTAATCATCATAGGTATTTAACCAGTTCTAGTCACCTGAGATTAAAACTAGATATTTTCCCTAGCAAAATTGACAGGTATTCCCACCAACCCACGTCGAAATATGCGCGATTCTAACTCATACCCTGGCAAAATCAATAGGTCTTCGGATATCGGATTTTCTCCATCGGCTTAATTTCTATGGATAGACGCCTTTCTCAACCTAGGTTCTAGAAGATCAGAAGACTCAATTAAATACACTCCTCAAAGACTAAATACACTCCTCAAAGACGGTCCTAAATCCCCATAGAATAGAGAGTTACAATCTCTCTTTAGCTCAATTAAGCTAGAACAGAATTCATGTTTACCACCCATCAATTCAACGTATCGTTTCTTAGAAAAGCAGATGGAGAGAGAGCCTAAACCTTCTAACAAGATCTCTAAAAGAAGGCCGTCAAAGATAGAAAGAATTAAGGCTAATAGTAATTTTTTACGAGAGCCTCTAGCAACAGAACTATCAGAAGATACAACTTACTTTAGCGAAGCAGCCCTACAAATTCTCAAATTTCATGGCTCTTATCAACAGCACAACCGTGACAATCGAGTCAAGGGGCAAGAAAAAGACTATCAAATGATGTTACGGACGCGGACACCCGGCGGAGTTGTCCCTTCTCAATTTTATCTTGCGCTAGATCGTCTGTCAGACACCTATGGCAACCACACCTTAAGGGTCACCAGCCGTCAGGCTTTGCAAATGCATGGTGTACCCAAGCAAAATCTGAAAATAGTCATTGCTGATATTATCCGCAGCATGGGGTCAACCCTCGGAGCTTGCGGCGACCTTAACCGTAATGTGATGGCACCAGCAGCCCCCTTTAAGCATCGCCCAGATTACAACTATGCATGGGAATATGCCCATAATGTGGCCAACCTATTTATCCCAAAAACAGGGGCTTACTATGAAATTTGGCTTGATGGCGACAAGATCATTAGCGGCGAAGAAGATCCCAAACAAAGAGCAGCCCGACAGGAGTCTAAAGCTAAAAAATCATCCGAACCGGTAGAACCCTTGTATGGTCCCAACTATCTCCCCAGAAAGTTTAAGTGTTGCGTTACTGTGCCAGGGGATAACTCCGTCGATGTGTATACCCACGATATTAGTTTGGTCGTCATCACTAATCAAGCTGGCGAGCTAGAGGGCTTTAATGTGCTCACAGGGGGTGGCATGGGACGGACCCATAATAAAAAAGACACATTTGCCCGTTTATCCGATCCCCTTGGGTATGTCGATAAAGATGATATCTACACACTGCTAACAACAATTGGTGCAATCCAAAGGGACTATGGTGATCGTACCAATCGTCTACACGCTAGGATGAAATACCTGATTCATGATTGGGGCATCAACACCTTTAAAGCCAAGGTCGAATCTCATTTTGGTAAACCCTTGCAGCCCTTTAAGGAACTCCCTCCATGGCAGTATCAAGACTTTCTAGGATGGCATGAACAAGGGGACGGCAAACTATTTCTCGGTATTTTAGTCGAGAATGGCCGGATTCAAGATCATGGTAGCGTTAAGCTAAAAACAGCTTTAAGGAAAATTATCCAACAGTTTGATTCACCCTTACGCCTCACCCCCAATCAAAATATTATTCTCTCTGAAATTGAACCATCACAAAAAGAAGTAGTTCAAACGGTTTTGGCTGCCCACGGTGTTGAAATTAACCCCCATTATCTCAATGGTCTGACCCGCTATTCCATGGCCTGTCCAGCCTTACCCACCTGTGGTTTAGCCATTACTGAATCAGAAAGAATCTTGCCCAGTGTTTTAGACCGCATTAACCAATTGCTAACCAAACTAGACATGGCTAACGAACCTTTGGTGATTCGCATGACGGGCTGTCCTAATGGCTGTGTTCGACCCTATCTTGCCGAATTGGGGCTGGTCGGCAGTGGGCCTGGCACCTATCAAGTCTGGCTGGGGGGCACGCCAGAGGGTACTCACCTGGCCCAGCCCTGGGAACAAAATCTACCGCTTGACCAATTAGAGGCTTTTTTAGAACCCCTATTCCGCCATTTCCAAGCGCACCGGCAGCAGCATGAACGCTTTGGTGCCTTCTGCAATCGCATCGGACTTGATAACTTGACAAGAATTTAGGTGCTTTCCATGACCCATTATCTCATTTTAGAATCGAGAGATCCCTTCGACTCTGCTGACTGGGCAACGATGCAAGAAATGATTATTAACCTTAGGGAAAGTGGCCATGATGTGACGCTATTTCTCTTGCAAAATGGAGTTCTCATTGCGCGAAAAGGGACTTCGTTTGAGTCGCATTTTTTCAATCTAAAAGCCTTAGGAATCAACATTTTAGCCGACTTCTTTTCTTTGCAGGAGCGAGGAATTCAAAATATGGTGATGGACGTAGAAAAAAGCCATCTAGATCGACTCATTCAACTGTGCTTAACCCCAAATACTAAGACCATTTGGCACTAATCAGGAATCTTATGTCACCTCAAACTCTCAGCATTGCCATCATGGATGCCCCCTATGAGTCTGCCAACTCCACCACGGCGCTCAGAATCATTCATAGTGCCTTAAATCAAGGACATCATGTGCATGTCTTTGCCTACGAAGGCGCTGTGAATTTAACCATGAAAGCCCAGGCTCCCCACGCTAACGCCATTAAAGGAACAACCGTAGAAGAAGAAAACCATCCCACCACCAAAGATTGGATTACCGCGTTGTTTCAACTGGCGAAAGCCAAAGGAGTCACGCTGAAGTGGGTTAACTGTGGTCTGTGTGTCGATGAAAGAGGGGCGGGTGATTGGATTGATGGAGTCCACAGAGGCGGTCCTCAAGACTTTATTCAATCTGTACAAGCCAGTGATGGCGTATTAGTCATTCCGACACGTTAAGGGAAACAGCATGAAAGTACTCAATATTGTTGAAACTGCCTACAGAGCGACTCTAGAGGAACAGGACGATACCATTCTTTGGCTGAGTCAGAGTTTTCATCATGCGGATGTGGATATTTCAATTTTGCTGAGGGGAAATGCGATTAACTATCTCGTCCAAGGGCAAACGCCATTCAATTTAAGCTTTGGCACCTGGCAACAAACCCAGCCACCAGCGTTAGACCGCGACCTGGAGATGATGATGGCGAAGGATATTGCCGTGTATGCGATTGCCAATGATATCCAAGATCGGGCTTTACCTTCAGATCGCCTGATAGAGGGCGTATTATTCATTCAAAAAAGCGAGATTGCCGAGCTTTTTGAACAGTTTGATCATGTCTGGCACTGGTGAGATCAACAAGAGCATCTCACTGTTGCAGCACTTAGGATGCGCTCAGCACAGCAGACAAGGATCTAGGCTATCTGTACTCATCAACTGATAAAGCGCCTGTAGTCGAGTTTTTGCTTCGAGTTTGGCAAGGATATTGTTGATGTGAAATTTGACCGTGCTATCACTAATGTGGAGTTGCTCAGCAATCTCGCGATCGCGCAATCCCTTGACGAGCAATGCGATCACCTCTTGCTCCCGTTGAGAAAGCTGCTGGCGGGATTGAGGATTGAGGCCCCATTCTTCTCCACTCATAACCGCTGCAACCGCTGCTCGCAATTGGGCTGCCGTTGTGGAGAGATTGACCTGGGCTTTGACACCGTGGGGTGCTCTATGTGAGTTGTGGTTGAGCCAGATGGTGCGATCGCAGGTTTCTACCAAAGCTGGTTGATCGGTCAATAGAGGCATCTGCCGCCCACCATTTCCCTGAACCCTGAGTCCAGCCGCATAGGCTAGCTGAGTAAAGCCGGTTTGCAATAGGGGTAAACGAGATTGAACCCGCAGCGATATGTCTGACAGATTGTCCAAGAAGGGAAAGGTCAAGGAAATCTGCATCGCCCCAATACTAGCCTCGGTATTGATGTGAAGACTGCCACCAAAGCAGGCGGCAATTGAGGCTAAATCACCCAGAGCAACACTCTCCCACGCTTGCTGTTCTTGGGGAATAATTGACTGGAGGGCCGCCATTGCCTCCAAAGAAACGACATCGGCGGCATAGGTCAAACGGCAGTAAGTGCAGTCTAGGGGTTTAAGTATTTCAGCTACTTTTAGAAAAAGTTGAGTTTGGGAGAAAGGAAGGTGCCGTTCTGTCCCTAAAATGGTCAATTTTGTCTGCCCTAGGATGTAGGCCAAGCTCTCGGAGAGGGAAAGTTGGGCTTGGGTAGATTTTGGCTTGTCCATCGAGGACACTTGCTGTTCTTTTTGGTGCAGCGAGGCCATCTCCAATGCGACTGTTAAAGTCGTACAAAACCCAAGCAGAACTTCTAAAAATTCTGGCCTCATAGGCTGATGTCCAAAGGCCGCTAACACTCCAATCACCTGATCAGAATTAGTGAGAGGATATCCTGCAAAGCTCGTAATTTTATTAGCGATCGCCCATTCCGGGTATCTCACCCAAGATTCTGCAGCCAGGTTATTGCTCAATAGCGATATCCGATTTTGAGCAATTCTGCCAATCTTCAACGCTCCCATGGGGATGCGGCTAAACGCACCATTGGTGTGAGTATACAAGCCCGATGATGCCGCCAATCGCAACCGTTTACGATCGGGTTCCACTAACCAAATGCGAGCAAATGCACAGTCAAACTGCTTAACCAGGCCATCCGTTGCCAGGCGGGCAATATCATCTAAGTTCAAGGAAGTAGAAAAGCTTTGAGCAATTTGATTAGCTCGCTGTAAATCCCAAACTAGCCTTGCATCATCCAACATGTTAGAAAAATCGCTAGGGTCAATAACTTGCCTGAACCTACGCCATAAAAAGTTGAACTTATTAAACGATTAACGTTTGAGTTCAGGAACCGGCCCCAGAGGAGAGCGGCAAGCGTAGTTTACCAACGGTTCCCTACAACGTAAGGTTAGCCCGCACTCGGGTGAGCGCAACTAAGCTACTGAGGCTCCCGACGGTAACCGTAATAAGTGATGGCTAAGGCGACGACTAACAATACGCCTTCGATCACCATGAAGGTGATTGAGTTTACCTCGGCTGAGGTTTGACGGTATTGCCCAGCCGCAAACATTCGGATGAGACCCAGCAGCAAGAAGGACCAGCCCGTTGCTGTGATGAGGACCGGCCAAGCGCGTACCCAAAGATTGTGCGCCCGTACGATGGCCAAACCTGCGACGAATAAAAGGACGCCTGACAGGTAGACAACTGGGGGAATTTGCGCATCGTAGAGCTGAGGCTGAACCAGTGGGAACTCGGCGATGAGCGCTGCAGCAAGGGTCGGTCCGAGTAGGCCAGCGATTTGTCGAGAGTTCGCCATACGTACCTCCGTAAAGGAGTGCGGGCTAACGGCAAAACATAGCGGTAATGGACAAACGTTGCAACTCAACCAGCGACTTATGACCATCCGCTGTCATGCAATGTTCGCCCGCAGCAAGATGAAGAAGAACTTAGCACAGAAAATCGATGGACTTTAAATCAAGAGTACTCTCAGCAAACTTTCTTATGGCGGCTGTTCCTAAACGAATTGGTTGTTATCCCTTTCGTCATAGCTTGCGACTCATCTTTTAGCAGATGGTTACGACCTCCGCACAAGGCAAGGGCAGCTGGGGTATCACGATATGGAAACCATCCCGATGTATATGAGGCAGTTGTGGAGTCAGAGACCGTTGGATATTGGTTGGTCAGTACAGTATGACGAGGCGATCGCATTTTGAGATTTACGCGAGGCGATCGCACTACAGTTCTCCATCAACAGCATTGCCTCTAGCGGCCAATTGCTAGCGCATAAAGAATGTCCTTTTCTGTGTCTAAAAACGCTTGAGTTTCCTCATCGTAATAGGCCCCGATGCCCGTACAGGCAATGTCGTAATAGGTACTGGCCAAATAGAGCCGCTGCCCCAACACCCCAGCTATCTGCATCGCCGTTTGATAATGTTGCGGATACGCGACCAAAAAGAAAGTCACCGCCCCATCGCCAGCAATGCGCTGATTCACACAGAGGTACGCCACTTTGGCAGAGAAGTCACCGTCCTGCAGCCGTTCCTCACCGTGATAAATACCAGGAGTCAGCCTCGTCACTCGGTGCACCACGGCATAGATGACGATCGCTTCCTGACTACAGGTCGCAATGGGCTGGGTAACAGCAGACAGAATGGCCCGATATTCTTCCAGCGAAATTGCTGTTTTGCGAAAACAGCGGGCCGATCGCCGCTGATAAATCGCCTCTAAAAGCTTGGGGCGATCGTATTGCCAGGTTGGACTGCGCAGCGGTTGACGGGGACTGGCCGGGGCCAAAGTAGCCTGATAGCTCTGCTCGATAAACGGGCTGGGGATGAAATAGTCGGTGCCACACACAAAGGGCATCGGCAGTCGAAATTCGCGGCGCGGACGGGGAATCGTGTGACCGGCGATCGCAGCTCCCAGCGCCCATTCCTGATTGGCAAATCCCATCGCTTGATTGAGCTGGGCCTTGTCAAAATCAAACACCAGCTCTAGCGGATGCTCAAAGGCATAGGTGGCAGCAGCGATCGCGCCTAAATGGTGCCCCCCATCCAAAAAGGCTGCGATCCTCATATTTCCAGCTAGAGCGAAAGTAAACACAGCTCACCAAAAAGATCAGTCCCTCAACGGTGTAGCCAGGGCAAACATAGGCTTCCAGGCCATCGTCAATGAGTTCATAAATCAGCGTCAGTTGGTTATGTGCCACTTCGTAGTGGTACAAGCCGTTGATAATGCCGTCAACGCCGCGAATCTGCACATAGAGTTCGGTGGGGTACAGGCCCCCCGCCGAGGGCACGACCCGTAGCTGCGCCGTGTAGTGGCGATATTGCTTTTCCAGCGTGATGGCGCTGGTGGCTTTGATCAAATCGTGGGTGGGGTTCCCCGCTGCTAGCGGGAAGCGCCGATGAAACTGGGGATAGGTTTTGTAGGCCGAGGGCTGAGTCGAGGCGTCCACATAATTGGGATTAATCTTGACCGACTCATCGGAATGGTTAGTTTGCTCATGAATCGTCAGCCGCTTGAGCTTACTTTGCAGCATGCTTCAACACTCTCCAGATCGCTTGCGTGCTGGCAAAGTCGAGGGCGGTAAAGTTATCTAAATTGCGCAAGGCTGCATTAGCACCGAGCGTTAACAGCTGCTGCAAAACCTCGATTTTACCGGCAGAGGCCGCATACATCAGGGCTGTCGCGCCGTTGTCGTTTTGATTATCGATGTCGATACCCGCCGCCACCAACAGATCGATGGCGTCGTAAAAGTTGCCAAAGCAGGCAAACCAGAGGGCGTTATTACCATCAAGATTGCGCCAGTTAATGTTTACCCCCACGGCGAGCAACTCCTGCATCCAGTCCAGGTGACTGGCCCGAGTCAGCTTCATCAGAGCGGAATCCCCGTTTTCTCCCGGTTGATTGAGATCGTCAGGGGAGTAACCATTGTCGTGTAGCCAGGCAGCTAAAGCCGGGCTCAGGGTTTGCTGGGTCAGAGTCATCGGGTTGCAGTCTCCGCAATATTGGGTGAAAGGGCTTGATTGAGGGCAGCGATCGCGGCCTTCAGCGTCAGTTGAGGCTGCGACCAGGCAATGGTCCAGGTGCCATCACCGCCAAGGATTTCGAGATCACTGTGGATCGGCGGTTTGCCCAACACATCCATCAGTTGTCGAGCCAAAATACAGTGACTGGTGACATTGGTAATAACTGCGATTGTGACCAGATCTTCAGAATCTGCGATCGCTTCCTGAAAAACAGTTTTAATCTGCATGACATCCCTGGCTAAAGATTTGTCAGTCAATGCATTAGGCGTGGTTGAAATTTGCTTTTGATGGTTAAGAGTTCAACCATCCAACTGAGATCTGATGTGCTGAGCTTTACCGAGCAATCCAGACAGCCATCAACATCCATCACACTTTCCCGAGCACACTCGGAAATATCCATCGTTATCTTAGGGCAAAGGTTAGGAAGCGATCACCCCTCAAGTCAAACCATGCGCTGAGTGCCGTCTTCGAAGGTTTATCGTGAACCATTTCAGCCAATATTTTGTTCTGATGCATACAAAATATCGAGATCACAGCTGCTACTTTGACGACTTTTTGAGAACCATCAAAAAGCGTGTTTTGATTTATGAGTTTATGGATTCGATTTTGCTGAGCCAGACGATCTTAAGAGAACTTGAATAGGAGCGATTTTGAAGTGATTCATACAGAATACTCATTCGCGATCTTCCCTAATAGTGCAGTCGGGTATTGTTCTCACAGAGGATCTTGGCCATGCCGATCGTTGGGTTGCTCAGCAAGTTTGATCAGTGCGTTTTGAATATGGCCCTGATTCATCTCTGCAATACCGAAAGCCACGTCGGGCAAGAGATGCGTCGTCAATATAGCGATTGGAAACAAGACAGTGACGACCCGGTCCATAACCCTTGGCTAGATATTCATAAGTTCTCTATTTACATCCCCCATCCCGATCAAGATTATGAAGACATCACCCTCGCAGAGGGGCTCACTCAGGGATATAACATTGAGGTTGAACCGGTCAAAGACCGTAGCAGCCTGATTTATGACATTCCTCAGGGCGGACATTTTGTGGCGGTGATGAAACAAAAGCAGGTAGACGGTGACTTTGCGATCGCGGCTACTGGAGTGTTTGTGCGTTCCCTAGCAGTACTCAGTCTGGATGTGGTGGTTGATATCACTCAAGGCGAGACTCAGCCCATTGTGGTCAAGCACCCGATCATTCGCGACTATCCCCAAGATTGGGAAGCAAAACTGCGGTCATTCTTACAGAGAGAACTCAGTGACGAAGCCCTACCGCGCCTAGTGGGATACGTCGATCGCAGTTTGAATCATGACTACCGCTCGCCCAGATGGTATGAAGTCCACCAGGCAGGCGATGGCTTGTTAACCCTTTGACCGAGAGGGTCAGCCAATTTCAACCGTCCGCCTGCAGTTGAATGGTTATACGTTCAAGCTGCCTGCAGAACATAGAACGTATAACCATACGAATCGCTGAATTGCTCAAATAGTCGCATCTCTTCTTCAGTTTCACGAATCACTGATTGAGTCATGGGGGTAATTGCGAGCTGCTGCATCCGCTCACGGAGTGGTTCATAATAATTGGCCCACCAAGCCTGACTCGGCAGCCGCTGCATAGACAGTACGCAAAAGCCTGAGCGCTGAGCCCGAGCGACATTCTCCGCCTCAGTCCCCATGACTGGATAGGCGTTTTGCCAATACGCCCGAGCTGGTTCTGGCATGTCATCAGCAAACCAACTCATCTCCGATATGACGGCAATGCCAGTGTTCGTGAGAAGCGATCGCCAGGTTCTCAGCGCCTGCTCAAACCCCAGATTATAGGCCGCGCCCTCTGACCAAAGCAGGTCAACCGACCCCGCTGGCCAATCGAGTTGAGCCATGTCAGCATGAATAGGCGATATGAGATGCTCAAGATCTGCCTGTTTGGCGCGAGCTTTGAGTTCGTCAATAAACACAGGTGAAGAATCGACTGCCCTGACAGGGCTTTGGTAGTGTTGTGCCAGCAGTAATGCACTCGCCCCGCTGCCACATCCCAGATCAGCGATGCGTGGCTTAAGGGGCACAGCAGGAAGATGCTCCAAAATATTGCGCGAGAAGTCAGCGTCACCTGGGCCTTGGCGGTCAAGTCCACGGTGTAAATCAGTCAACGCCGCCATGTATTCGGTTTGGTCTATGCTCATCTGGATTTTTGGTAGCTCTAAGCTCGACTTTATCCATCAGGCAGCGTAGCAGAGTCAGTCAGCCCAAGTATTCAAGAGGGCACAAGAGTTGTTGACCATATCCGTTCCTGAATCAAAGGTTTGAAAAGTCTGTGAATGCCAAAGCCGTTGGCGTACCAATGCAAGGGCATCAGCAAAGGTCGGTAGCGATTTCTAATACCAGACCGTTTGAGTCATGGGAAATAGATGGCGCTGTCAATACTGATGTACCGCAACAGTCACGATTGAAAACAATGCCAACAAGGCAGATGTCGTGAGGAAGATCGCCTTTGATGACCACTGCCGTTGTTTCTTAGAGGAAATCCAGGACTTTAGAAAATAAACTACTCCTGATTGTTATGCTGCTTCCAATGTTGAAAGAGCCTTGTCAGAGTTTGCCAAGATCAATTGCGCGTGATGTGTGGCCACAGTCTTGGCAGCGAGTGTAGATCAGGAATACGTTGAAAAAATCTTGGCCTGGGAGTTCAGGTTCGTCGAGCATGATTTCAAAGTCCCAATACACAAAGCCAACAGTAATATCGTTGAATACTTTGCCGGAGCAGTTGGGGCATTGATATTCGGTACGCGAACCATCGCCCCGAATTTTTGCGGAGCCAGTTCCGCCTTCAAGTTTGGCGATCTCTGCATGGTATCCATGAACGTCGGTATCGATGATTTCTGTGACAACGTTGCATTCCCCACATTGGAAACCGAGTGGTGTTATCAGGGCATCATCGTTGACATCACAGTTTGAGTTGTAGTCACGGAGTCGATGTCCAAGGATTTTGCCCGATCGATTGCCACATTTGCAGGTGAGGCGAAATGCGGTGGTGAAATTATCATCGAGCGCATTAGGTAATTGTGTCTTGGTGAGCTGAAAACCACTGACGCATTGTGGTGGGTTAGTGCGAATATGCTCGGCGATCAGATTTTCGTCCATCTTTGTTGGGTTACCCTAGCGGTATAACGGTTGCAATTACTGTTGCGAGCACAAGCTAAAAAAGCACAAGCACTAGCGAAAAAGTAGGATTAATCATTTAATTAATAAGCGTCTAATAAGTGATATGCTTGAAAACTTTCAAGCCCATTTCACTCGTTATCTAGATGTTTATAAGCAAGATTCCACCCCATATGCCTGTTGATATCTGCAATCGCATCTAAGATCCGCCACTTAAATTCTTGATACCTACGTAGCTCACGAATCAGTACTGGCTTCACTAAGTGTTTCTCTAGTTTTTTCTTTGTCCGCGCAACATACGCTAGGCCAAGACATGCATTAGCACTAATCTTTTCGTCTTCAGAACTAGCTAGCCGAAGACAGATGTCTTGAGCAAACTTCCAATCCGGAAAATATTCTCCAACGCCTAAAGAAAGTAACGCTAACTCACTCTCATTGCCATTATTTAAGGTTTGTATGACATCATCTTTCATCTCAAATCTCGGCAGAAGCTTATAAGTCAATTTTTCAGTCATGCGCATCGTGTCAAATTGAACTTGAACTCAAGAATGCGGAGTTGGCGAAAGGCCATCTTCACGATCTGTTAGAGAGAGTCATTCTACATAACACTCCTACAGAACAATTTGGTAGAGATTCTTCAGCCTAGTCACCCCCATAAGGGCATTAGGCTGACGGACTCAGTATCAGTATTTCTATTATGAGTCCAGCATTGTTTAGGGTTTGTTTGTAATTGGCATGCCCATCTCAATGCCGGATTAAGCGGCTAATCAGCAACTGGAAAGACCAGGGCATAGGTGAGCCTGACCGTTATCTATAAGACGCATGGTGCATGGCCTGTTCGCTTATTCTGACCCCATTGCCGTAGCGAGTGGGGAAACGAGATGCCTCAGACAGTGGACAACCCAATTCAATCGGAACTTCGTGAGTTGGTGCGAGAACAATTGCGACTGCTATTGAGCGATCGCAACTTTGAAGGCGTCAAAACATTACTGATGCCTGTGCAACCCGTGGATATTGCCGAAGCGATTGAAGCTTTGCCACAACCGATGCGGCTAGGGGCCTTTCGCTTGCTCCCCAAAGCGAGAGCGATCACCGTGTATGAATATCTTGCAACGGACGCTCAGCAATCCCTCATTGAGGAATTCCGCGATCAGGAAATTCTGGAGATTGTGAATGGCATGTCGCCGGACGATCGCGCCAGTTTATTCGATGAATTGCCCCCCGCCCTGGTGCGCCAGATCGTGACCCAGCTCACGCCCGAAGAACGACAGGCTACTGCTCAGCTATTGGGCTATCGGCCGGAAACGGCGGGGCGACTGATGACGCCGGAGTATATCGCTCTGTCGGATCAGCTAACGGTTGCCCAAGCCGCTGAGGAAATTCGCCAGTTAGCCCGCGATCGCGAGGTCAGCTATTACATCTATATCGTGGATGAGCGAGGGCAACTGTCGGGGGTCGCGTCTTTACGCGATTTGCTCCTGGCCGATCCTCAACACGCGCTCAGTACCGTGATGGATCGAGACGTCATCTATGTGCAGACGGAAACTGATCAAGAAGCCGTCGCTCGGACGATTCAGCGGTACGACTTGGTGGCCGCGCCAGTGGTGGATGGCGATCTCATTTTGGTCGGAGTGGTGACGGTAGATGACGCGATCGATGTGTTGCAGGAAGAAGCCACCGAAGACATCTACAACATGGGGGCCGTCAATGCGGAGGGCGACAGCTACTTTCAGGCGAACATGACCGCCGTGACCCGTAAGCGAGTGCCCTGGTTGTTTGTGCTGCTGATTACCAATGCACTAACGATTTTGGTCATGAGTCACTTCGAAGAAGTGTTAGAGGAAGTCGTCGCCCTAGCCTTTTTTACCCCGCTGCTGATTGACGCAGGCGGCAATGTCGGGGCACAATCCTCCACCGTCGTGATTCGAGGCTTGAGTACTGACGAACTAAAAAATCGTAAACCTATTTGGGTGATTCTGCGAGAATCCCTGGCCGGGAGCATTCTCGGCCTTCTGCTAGGCCTGGCTGTGATCGTTCTGGTCTTTGTCTTTATCGGACATGTTGAAATTGGCTTGACCGTGGGCATTAGCCTCTTATTCATTGCAGTTCTAGCCGCCACGACCGGTGCTGGACTGCCTTTTGTATTCCATGCCATGGGGTTTGATCCGGCCCTGATGTCTTCTCCTTTTATCACCACCGTGGTCGATATTTTGGGTATTTTCATTTACCTGAGCACCGCTAAGCTGCTACTAGGACTTTGATCTTGGGTAAGGAGCAGATGAGGCATGGCACTGTTACTGTATTCGCTGGTCGCGCTGCTGCCGATCGCCACGGTGTTTC
>ERZ1740065.1005-NODE-1005-length-16385-cov-5.285181_pt1 | contig 16385 bp, 12 predicted proteins | sample MGYA00581738_ERZ1740065 | MGnify/ENA primary metagenome ERZ1740065 (study PRJEB43018, sample SAMN04849749) | marine metagenome | isolation source: floating plastic debris | place: Pacific Ocean | collected 2008-09-01 | study: EMG produced TPA metagenomics...
AAAGATGCGCCGAAGGATAATTTTCAGACACACCCTAGTGCCGCATGAATGGTTGCTGATACACCTGGCCCGCTACCTGCACTTCTACCGAGTACCAGCCTTCGGCCAGCTCCGTCAGCACCAATCCCGCCGCTGGCCAATCCTCCCGCTGCAAACGCACGCGACCCAATTGGTCGTACACCACCACTCGCTCCACCAGCAGGTCCTCCCGCGCCGCCAAGTGCAGCACATCGCGGACCGGGTTGGGGTAGAAGCGAAGGGTCTTCGCTGCCGACTTTAGGGTCACTTGTGCGACGGCAGAATGGCTAAAACTACCATCCCGGTCTACCATTTTCAAACGGTAATAAACCTCTCCCTTTGGCGGCTGCTGATCCAGCAAGCCGTAATCTTGTTGGCGAAAGCTATCCCCCGCGCTGGCTACCCAGCCCAGCTTTTCCCAACTTTTACCATCCACACTGCGCTGCACTTCAAAGCCTTCGCTGTTTTGTTCCGTGGCCGTAGCCCAATCCAAGGCCACCCGCTCGCCTTTGACCTGCGCCCCAAAGTGCAAGAGCTCAACGGGTACGGGGGCGAGTAAGTTTTCCAGGCAACTGGGATCCGTCGCAAAGATTTGGGTACTCTCGTTGTCGATAAAAACGACGGTTTGGGTGGTGCCGCCATTGTACAGCCAGAGCAGCTCTCCGGTACTGCTGGGGTTGAGTACGGAGTAACTGACCTGGGCAATTTCCGTCCAGGAAGTGCTGATATCGCTACCGATGTCGGGAAAGCTCAGTTCGATATTGAGCGAGGTCTCGCCGGGGTTGGGAGTCGTGACCTCCACCAAGTAAAAGGGGGCGCCCGGTAGGCTACTGGAAGCCAGCGTGGGGCTGCCCAAGCGGCTGGTATTGAACGACCATTGTAAGTTGCTGCTGCCCAGGGCAAAGGTGGTGGAGCCCATCATCTCGATCCCGACGGTAAAGGTGCTGCCGTCGTTCGACACCTCCGAAAAGCGCAGACAAAAGGTCTGGGCACTCAGGGACAGGGTGAAGAGGAGGGCGGTAAAAGTAAGCGTGATTTTCATGGTTAATGTTTTTGTTCTTGCTAGAATTCGTTTTGTACACTGCCTAATCCAATTGTTCCGTCTTGGAATTATTGGGTCTCCAGTAATTGTTCTTATCCACGGCATTGATCGCTCCGTCGAGGTTAAAATCGGCGCGCGAGGTACCGTAGTTGTAGCTTTGCCCATTTTGGGTCCGCCAGTGCGAATTTTTATCCACGGCATTGACTTGGCCATCGAGGTTGGCATCGCCGGCGATGAGGGCGCGCAGTCCACCAACGGTATTCTGGGCATTGGTGCCAAAGGTTGCCAAGCTGGGGTCACTAAAATCGATGGTGGGGCCAGCCGTCTCACTGAGCGCCACCGTCTGTAAGGTCCGTACGCCAAAGTGGTTGCGGTGTCGCAGGACGAGGTAATAATTGTCGGCCGTTAGGTTGCCAAATGATAGGGGGGAAGTGCCGTCGAGGTCTACGATATCGCCGTCGCATTGGAGCAAGGCGGAGCGCGTAGCCACGATGGCGGTGGGGTCAGTCTTGCTGCGCAACTCTACAAAGATCCAATCGGCAATCGCGTTTTCGCCTTCTAGCCCCAGCACCCCAGCGGGGTCGGCAATGACTTCTCCTCCACCTTCGTGGACGTGACTCATACCCAATGCGGTGAAGGGTTCACTTGTCGGGAGTAGTCCCTGAGCACGCAGCGCGTCGATCATCAAGCTACCATCCAAGGGGCCTTCCAAAAAGGCCTTGATTGCCACCTGGAGCGTGACGTTGTTGGGTTCGGTAATGGTCAGCAATTGGTCCACCGCCAGGTTTTCGAGTACCTGTTCGGTTCCCGAAGGCCAAGTGATTTCCAATCGCGTAATCCCCGTGGCGCTGCCCAGCCCGAAGTAGGGATTGATCTCATCCCCACCCCCGAGATTGGAGCCGCTCCGCGTTTCGAAATACTGGGTCGCGCCGTTGCTGTCGATGATTTTTAACTTGGCCCCAATGCCATCGCGATTACTCTGCGTACCTACCAAGGCAATTTTGAGGTAGTGGTTACCCGTCTCGTAGTCGTTGCGCATCAAGGCGGTCTGCTGGCCATAATTCACAACGTACATGTCCTGATCGCCATCGTTGTCGTAATCGCCGTGTACCATCGTACGGGTGCGACGGGGGTCGTTCAAGTTCATGTCTTCGCCCACTTCGTTAAACGTGCCATCGCCGTTGTTGCGGAAGAGCAGGTTGGGATGCGGGATGGCATTGGGCAGTACCGACATGGGGCCCATGGACACGATGAGGTCTTGCCAGCCGTCGTTGTCGTAATCCCAAAAACTCGTTCCCCACGACCAGTACTCAGTGGCTTGGCCACCAATCCCCGCCGAATTGGTCACGTCGTCAAAGCCCAGGCCGTCCATGTTTTCAAACAGGACGATGGGTCCGATATTGGTGTAGCTGTAATCCATAAAACCATCGCGGTTAAAATCCCCCACGGCCAGGCCCATCCCGTTGCGGCAATCGTTGATGCCCATCTGGGGAGACACTTCGCTAAAGTCCCAATTCAAGGGATCACTGCCGCCATCATTTTGAAACAACTTGGTGGCGGTGACCAAGGGCGTATTGCCCGGTGGGGTAAAGAAACAATCGTTGACCAAAAGGATATCGAGGTCGCCATCGTTGTCGTAATCCGTCCAGCCTCCGATAAAGCCGTAACCCAGCAGGTGGGGATCGATCGTCAGTAAGTGCGAGACGTCGGTAAAGGTTTCGTCGCCGTTGTTGTAAAACAGGAAATCCTGATTGGTGGCGGTGGGGTCATTGAGGTCGAGGGGAACGTGGTGGGAGACGTAGAGATCCAAGTAGCCGTCGTTGTCGTAATCGCCCCAACTGGCGGAGGTGCCCCGCGAATTGCCCGAGGCCCAAATGCCCGAACTGCTACTGATGTCTTCGAAAGCCGTTCCGTTTAAGTTCTTCAACAAGACGTCGCGTTCGCCATTGGCGATAAAAATGTCGGGCCAGCCATCGTTGTTAAAATCCGCAATTGCCACTCCCGCGCCGTTGCCCCCCGCATCCTCCGCTCCGAGGGCCTGGGCCTTTTCCGTAAAGGTGCCGTCCCCATTGTTTTCGTACAGTAGGTTAGCCGCCGTCCGCATCGTCACGTAGAGGTCGAGCAGGCCGTCGCGGTTGTAGTCGAACCAGGCCGCCCCACTGCCCACCGTCATATCGGGAAAACTCACCCCGTCGTGGATCAGGTCGACCCCGCTGATAAAGGAGACGTCGGTAAAACTGTTGACGTTGTTTTCGGTGATGGTGAGGTGATCGTTCGCCGGAAAGTTTTCGAGTACTTGTTCCGTACCTGAAGGCCAGCGGATGATCAGCCGTTGTACCGTCGATTGGGTGCCCAAGCCAAAGTGCGCCGTGGTGGCATCGCCACCGCCGAGGTTCGAACCACTCCGCGGTTCAAAAAAGCGACTGACGCCGTCGGGTGTCAGCACGGTAAGTTGCGCTCCGATGCCATCGCGGTTGCTCGTATTGCCGACCAGGTCAACCTTGAGGTAGTGATTGTCATTGTCCAACTCGTTGCGCATGAGGGAGCAGCCCTCTCCGTAGTTGACGACAAAGGCATCGAGGTCCCCATCGTTGTCGTAATCCCCGTATACGATGTTTCGCGTTTTGCGCGAGTCCGCCAGGCCCAGGCTAGTAGCTACCTCGGTAAAGGTGCCATCGCCATTGTTGTGGTATACTTGATTGGCTAGGGCCAGTCCGGCACCGAGGCCACCTTCTGCCCCCATCGCCACGTTGAGGTCCTGCCAACCGTCGTTGTCGTAGTCCCAAAAGCTGGTGCCCCAAGAACTGTGGGTAGACGCCTGTCCATTGATCCCACTCGTGCTGGAGACGTCCGTCAGGCTGGAGTTGCCATTGTTTTCGTAGAGGACACAGTCTCCGGTGTTGGTGTATAAATAGTCGGGCCAGCCGTCGCGGTTGTGGTCGCCGATGGCCAGGCCCCGTCCGGCCCGACAGTCGTTGATCCCGGAGAAGAGCGCCACTTCTTCGAATGCCCAGTCGCTGGGGATGCCGCCGCCATCGTTGCGAAACAGTTTGGTGCCAATTCGCTCGTTGGGATCGCTGCTGCTGGGATCGCAGTCGTTGACCAGGAGGATGTCGAGGTCGCCATCGAGGTCAAAATCCGTCCAGCCGCCATTGGCGCCGTAGCCCTGCAGGTGAAGGGTATCGAGGAGGCTGGACACATCGGTGAAGGTTTCGTTGCGATTGTTGTGGAACAGGAAGTCCCGCTGGGTGGCGTTGGCGGCGCCGTTGCCGCCCGTGGGAATGTGTTGGGACAGGTAGAGGTCGACGTAGCCATCGTCGTCGTAATCGCCCCAGCTTCCGGTCATGGTGCGCGAGGCCAGGGAGACTTCCAGGCCACTGCCGCTGGTGATGTCGGTAAAGGACGTACCCCCATCGTTGCGGAGGAGTACGTCCTCTTCGGCATTGGCCAAGTAAATATCGGGCCAGCCGTCGTTGTTGAAGTCTGCGATGGATACCCCACCCCCATCACCACTGGCATCGGCGGCGCCCAATTGGGCCGCTACGTCGGTAAAGGTGCCGTTGCCATTATTTCGGTAGAGCAAATTGCCCTGGGTGCGCATCGTCACGTAGAGGTCGAGGTGGCCGTCGCGGTTGTAATCCAACCAAGCGGCTCCACTACTAAATTCGACGACATCCGTAGTACTGCCGTCGTGTTGTACATTGATCCCCGCCGTCGCCGATACGTCCGTAAAGCCTTGCGCGTATCCCGCGAGGGGGCACAGCAATATGGCCCAAACCCACAGCCAGGAGGGATGGCCATTCTTAGTGGTAAATGTCAGGTTCATGTTTTTGTTTTGTTCAGTGGTTTAACAGAATATACGGCCAGGCTCAAAGCTGGCAACAGGTAGCTTTAAAGACGGTTAAATGGGACTCAGGAGAGCGGAAAATGAAATTATTCGATAGGTAAGAATGCGGTCGCAATACCAAAAAACAAATGGTTTCTAATCATCTGCTTTTTGTAAATATAAAGAATGTCGATAGAATAGTAAAGATATCCCCGTTTTTTTTCGCCAGCTCCTACGGAAGCATGGCTCAGTAAACCACCGTGATAAAACCGTTGAATACCCGTTCGCGATCGTCGTAGCGGGTGCGGTAGCGGGCCACCAAGTTGTACACGCCGGGCAGCACGCGGAGTCCATCGAGCTCGCCATTCCAGCGGTCTTCCATGCCTTCCCCCCGGTACAACAATTGCCCGTAGCGGTTGAGTACCTGCCACTGGATGTCGCTAATGCCTTCGCCCTTAAATTGGAAAAAATCGTTGACGCCATCGTAATTGGGCGTAATGGCGTTGGGGGCAAACAAGCGGTGATCCGCCTCGATACAGAGGCTTTCTTCGTGCTCGGAGGTACAGCCCCCTTCATTGCTAATTTGTAAGCGTACGGTGTATTCCCCGGGGTCCATCCCCTCGTAATCGTGCTGCGGGTTTTCCCCCAATACGTAACGTTCCTGAAAGCTGCTGTCGCCAAAGTTCCACCACCCCTGCGTGCCGCCCACACTAAAATCCAACAAGTCCACCTCGGATTCCAACGTGCTGATGCAACGGCCATTGGGAGAAATTCCAAAGTTGGCGGTTAGGGGAGGGAACCCTGGCAACTCAATCGCCTCCTGGACTTCGCAGCCCGTCAGCTGATTGCTGACCGTGACGTTGTAGGTAAAGGGACGGTCGATGATCCGGTTGCCCAGCAAGGGAGGGTCGCTGTCCCACAGAAAAGCGTAGGCGTCGCCACTCGGTGAGGTAATGGTGGCCGTGGTGGAATCGTTGTGACAAACCTTGGGGCCCGTCGTGTAGGCCACGACGATTTCGGGATGCACAAAGACCTCCACACTGGCCCGGGCGGGTTCCGAACAACCATCCTCCATCGTCACGGTGTACACCGTCGTCCGCGTCGGTTCGACCCGATGGGTACTTCCAAAGCCCAATCCCTGATCCCAGAAATAGATGTAGCCATTTTGCGATTCGCCACCACTGCCACTAGCGTTGAGCGTCACGTTCAATCCAAAGCAAATGCTATCGCTCGCAAAGGGCAAGTCGATCGCGAGGGGTAGGCCGATGTTGACCGTTTGCTCCACCTCGCTGCGGCATTCGCCCGTTCCTACCGAATAACGGACCAGGTGTTCGCCCCGGCCAATTTGTTGGGGATTGAATTGGGTAGCCACCTGCCCGTCGATGGTCAGGGTACCTCCCGGAGGCGTGGTTTGTAAAACGATAACCGTATCGCGGAAGCAATAGCTGTTGGCCAGGCCCACCAACTGTGCCACCGCAAAGGCCTCGACCTCGATCTCCTCCCGGGCATTACAACCGTCCGGGCTTTCGTAAAAGATCGAATGCGTACCTGCCCCCGCTACTCCGGGACCAAAGATGCCCCGTTCTTCATCCAGAATCCCCGCTCCCGACCAAATGCCACCCGGCAAATCTGCCGTCAGCGCCTGAGGAGCTTCGCGCTCGCAAAAGGTAGCCGGACTGATCTGCGGCGAAGGAAAAACTTCCACCGTAAAACTGTCCAACCAGGTATTGGCGTCGCACACCAAACGGCGTAAGCCCGGGCCCGCCAGGGCCGGGCGGAAATACCATTCGCCCTCTACCTCCAAGGCACCCGGTCCACGCCAGTCTCCATTGTCGGGCACCGCCCCCACCGTCTGGCGATTCAGCGCAAAGTCTTCGTCGGCGGTACAAAAACGCAGCGTTCGGTCCACATCGACTTCGGTATAGCGGATGTAAACGATCCGTTGGTCGGCACAGCCGTCGAAGGTGTAGGTGAGGGTATCGTTGGCGCCGTCGCCGAGAATGGCGGGATCGTAAAGGCCGGCGGTGCTGTCGACCAAGCCCACCCCCAGCCACTGCCCACCCGGTGGTCCCCAATTGCCGGGGAGCACGAAGGGAGCCTCTTCGGGACAGGCCGAGAGGTCCCACTCGGCGTCGATGGCTTTGATAAAAATAGTGAGCGAGTCCTCACAACCATTGATCGCGTAGTGCAGTACATTGTCGCCCGCTTGGGCCTCAGCCGGGTCGAAGCGGCCCAAGTCGGCGTCTACGATTCCCGGTCCGGTCCACAGCCCTCCAAAGGGTTCGATGGCCAGCGCAAAACTCGAATCGGATTGGCAGAGGGTATCGATCGGGGGCAGTACGATGTCGCCCACGTTGATGGTCTTTGATCCCGCACAGCCATTGGGGTGGGTGTAGGTGACCACGAAGGAGCCCGGACTAGCGGGAGGGCTAAACAGCCCGTCGGGGCTGATGTTGGGCCCACTCCAAGTGCCCCCGTCGGGGCTGCCCCCGGATACGGTGAAGGGGGCACTGCCGGGGCAAGCGGCATCGTCGGTCCCCTCGTCGAGGGGGTTGACGGTGAAGAGGGCGAGGGCTTCGCAACCGTTGGGATCGACGTAGCGGACGCTGTCTACGGGGCTCGTCACCAAGCCTGGATCGTACCAACCCGTTTCGCCGTCGGCAATCCCGGCTCCCGTCCAGCCTCCGCCCGGGATACAGGCGTGGAGGGCAAAGGCGGAATCGGACTGACACAACGAGCGATCGCCCCCATCGATGAGGGGACGGGGGAAAGGATCGATGCTGATGGAGGCCTCGGCGGTACCACCCACTTCGTCGGTGACGGTGACGCTGTAGGTCGTACTTTGGGTGGGGCATACTTCGATTCGGCGGGCGGCGGGAGCGGCGGGGCTCCAAGCGTAGCGGTAACCACTTTCGGCGCCCCCACTGGCTCGGGCGGTGAGAATGGTACAGCTTCCCGCACAGATGGGCCCTTCGTCGAGGCGGATATCGACAAAGAGGGGACAGTTGACCACCCGGAAGTTTTGGGTAGCCCGGAGGATGTGCAGCTCTTGGCAAATGTCGAGCTCCTCCATCGTAAAGGTAACGGTATAATCTCCGCTGACACTAAAGGGAGGGGCGACGACCAAATCGACGGTGCGGGTGCTGCCCCCGGAGCAGTTGACGGGGGTGGCACTGACGATTCCAACATCCAGGGGCCCGGTGATGGCAAAGGCGGCGGTGTTGATGAGGTTGCAGGGGATGTCCCGGTCGAAGACGACGCGGAGGCTGTTGTCTTCGCAGTCGAGGGCGCTGATGGGGAGTAGGTTGGGGGGTACGGGTGGGGGTACTTCGATTTCCCATTCGGCCCGCCAGCCGGTACAGGTGACGTTGGCGTCGCTGATGAAGTTGACGGTCAGGCAGCCGGAGGTGGCGGTGATGGGGGGCGGCTCCATGGTGCCCGAAAAGATACCCCCGATTTGGGGGGACAAGGTATCGGGGCCATCGTAAAAACGCATATAGTCGAAGATCATTCCCATAAAGGGTTCTTCGGTACAAAATTCCTCAAAGACTAGGGTGATTTCGGGGACGTTGGGAATGCAGATGGAAAAGGTATAATTCTCATTGTGGTCGTAGGAGCCCGCGGGGCTTCCGTTTTCGCTATCGAGTAGGATGCCCTTGCAATCGTCGACGGTCAGGTTGCTCATGTTGTAGATGGGTTGGGCCAGCCCGGGGCGGAGGCTCCCGACCAGTAGACCGATCAACAGGACGAAAGGGGATCGTAATTTCATGTTGGAATTATTGCCTTAAGATGGTGATGGGTGGTGTTTCGATGGTATTGCTTTGGTTGCCCGCTTGGTCGACCAGGTAGAGGCTAAAGACGGTGGTTTCGACGTCGGCATTGCCGAGCAAGAAGGTGTTGTCGAGCTGGAGGCGGAGGGTTCCCGTAATCGAAACCTCCGAGCCGACCGGGGCGATGGGTGCTACGTAATAAGCATCTTCGCGTTCGAGTCGGGCATCTTTGACAAAGAGGGAGTTTTGGTCGGCATCGGGATGGCCAATGTCTCCGTCGCCATCTTCGTAGCGGATCAGCAGGTCGATGCTCTGCTGGAACTCGATGATGGTATCCGAACTGACTTCGAGCAGTTCGATGGAGGGCTGGAGGTCAAAAACGGGCTCGTCGACTACCTTTTCACAGGCCCATCCGGCGAGGTCGGGCAGCATCATGAGCCGGATGGAAAGTTGGGGCGCCATGGCCATTTATTGGGGAAGGATAAAGGAGAAATAGTGCTTGATGTAAGGGGCTCCCCCGTCGGCGGGGATTTCGGTGATGGGGTTGGCATCATCCCGAACGTAGACGCGGAAGTAAACCGTTTGGCCCACCTCGCTGGCGTAGTCCATGGGATCGATGGTAACCTTGTGGTAGTAGGGAACCGTTTCCCCCTCAAAACCTTCCTGAAATTCGGCGGCACTCAGGACCTCCAGGGGAAGCTCCGGCTGATCGGCAAACCCGTCGATGTCGCTCGCGAAGCGAACCTTCCGGTGCCCCAGCTCCGCCGGACTGATCTGATCATCGCTGAGGGCAAAATACAGCTCGACCGAAGGCATGGCGCGGGATACCTCGATGGCGCCCCGCCCGTTGCGCGAACGCGGCAGCCAGTCGTTGCCCCGGGCCGCCACCCCCCGCATCCCGGGCCGACCGTTGTCGTTCAATACCCCCGGATTCCCCGCGACATCCTTGGCCCCCTCCCGAATCCAAGTCTTGATGTGCTCGATGTGCTGTGCCTTGGTCTGCTCCCAATCCGAATCGGGCTCGACCACCAGAGGCATCACCCCCGAATTGCCGTCGATGTCGAAGGTCAGCCGGGCCACCAACTGCGAGGCATCGACCTGGCCCGGTAGGACGCGGTACTCGTAGCTGCCCTGCAAATCGTTTTTGATAATGGGTTGGAAAAGTAAGGTATTGTAGGTGCTCTCAATGGTCCGAAAGTTGGGTTCGAAAGTACCGTCGTGACACCCCGAATTGGCACAAGTCGGCCGGAAGATGCGCGCGTGCAGCCCCTCAATACTCGTCGGTTCCAATTCGAGATTGAGCGTATCCGGTCCGCCCGGAACCTCCACCCGTTCGTCAAATGGATTGGGGGGATCGTCCTCCTTGCAAGCCGCCAGGGCCAGGAGCAACAGTAAAAACGGAAGTGCGGTAATCATCTTTTTCATCCTGGCGATTTAAATCCGGTCAAACAATGAGCGTGCCGTCGGTGCCAGTAGGCCCGCACCCAGCACGCGATCCTTGATACCCAGTAGCTCGGCGATGGTCGGTACGATGTCGGCCGCATCGCCCACGGGATTGTCCTCCCCACCGATCCGTAGGTTGCCATCGATGCCGGGACCCACCATCATGGAAAAAATGCGGCGTGAATTTTCATCCGAATCGTGGTCGAAAGACACCCAGTCGTTTTCGTCGAGGATGGCGTTGGGCTCGTAGTTTCGGCCGTGTTCGGGCATCACCAGCATCGCGGGTTTACCCGCCAGCGCGGGTTGTTGTTGGATAAAATCCCAGAGAAAGCCGATGGCGTGGGCGCAGCGGTGGAGGGCGCCGAGGTAATTGGTAAAGCTGGCGTGGCAGCTATCGGGGCTACTCATATTGACCACCGTTACCTTGGGTTTGAACCAGCGCATCACCTCGGCGGCAAAGCCCACCGTGGCCAGGTCGCCACTGTCCGTTACCGGAGGGAAAGCCAGCTGGTCGTTTTCCAATTTTTCGAAGGTACTTTTCATAAAGGCCTTGATGTCCTCCTTTTCCTCCTCCGTATTGCCGAGGCCGGGTACGGTACGCCCCTGCGCCATAAAGGTCTGGTTGAGAAATTCGCGCATCTCGTTGATGTAGCTCAGCTCCTCCTCGGGGTGAAAGCACTTAAAGCCCTTGATGTATTTTTCGCCCCGCTCGCCAAAGGTGACGGTGGGCGCAAAGAAGTTGGCCCCGTAACGCGAGCCGTAGTCGCGGTGGCCCGAATAATTCAGCAGCGGGGTGGAGCCGCCGATTCCGTTGCCGACAAACCATACGTCGGTCGCCTTGGCCCCACCGTGACGGCGGAGGTATTCGAAAATCGTGGGGTGGAGGGGACGACTTTGCAAGCCCTGGGTGGTCCCGTAGTAGCCCGACATGGCCGTACTCAGCCCGGTGTAGTGCCCCGTGTAGCCCCCGGTGTAGCGCACTTCGGGAAAGAGGGTGCCCAAGCGGTTGAGGGGCGTGGCAAGGATGGGGTCGATGGGTTGGCCACCCGGCTGGCCATCGGGCGTATTGACGCCGTACACGATCTTGAATTCCGGCGGTGTCCCTTCGAGCAGGTTGTACAGGACGTTGCCCTCGATGTCGAGGCCCTGGCTATCGGCGAGGTAGCGTTGGTATACGGCTTCCTGCTGACGGACCCCTCCGGCAAAGAGGACCACCACGACGTGTTCGGCCAGGGGGGCATTGGTGCGGGCGAAGAGGCGTCCGGTGGGCAGGAGGTAGGGTACGCCGGTGGTACCGACGGCCGTCAGGGCGGCCTTTTTGAGAAAGGATCTCCTTTTCATGCGCTGCGATTGGGTGGTTGAGATTAGTAGTAAAAGTATTCGTTACTGGTGGCGAAGGCCACGAAGACCATCTCGGGGGTCACGTCGGGACGCGATTCGATGTAGTTGACGAAAAAGGCCAGTTCGGCTTGGGTGGGGGTACGGACTAGGAAGCGACGATAGGTGTCGATCACAAACTGGGTGGGGTCGGCCCGCATTTCGGCGGGGCTGGGCAGTACGATGTCGGGATCGGTCAGGAACTTGGCGATGATGGTTTCGTAGGCGAGCTGCTTGTCGCCGATCGAGGCGATCAGGTCGGAGAGGTCGACCTGCTGATCGGGACTGAGCGCCTGCTGGTACAGGTTGGAGTAGAGGATGGAGACAAACTGATTGGTCGTTTTGTCCTTGTCCTTTTCCGCATTATTGGGGCTGACGGTGACTTCGTTGACCTCGTAGACGTAGGATTTTTCCCGGCAGGAAAAGACCGTGAGCGAGAGGCCGATCAACAAGAGGGGGGCAAGGAAGCGCCAGGGGTAAAAAGTACTCATCACAGTGGGTTTTAGAAATTGGCGTATTCGTTGGAGGACAATACCTCCTGCTGGATGATGCGAATGTCGCGGTGCTCCAAAAAGTCGTCGAGTAGCGCGGTGGTTTCAAGTGTAGAGGGGCGGCGGGCGAGGGCCAACTGGTAGACCCAGATGATCATGCCTTCGTGGATTTCGCGCGACTGTACGACGATGTCGACGTAATCGGTTTTGCTCTGCCCCACCTCGCCGAGCAAAATGGCCGACTGGTTGTCTTCGATCATCTTAAATCCCGCAACAAACTCGGCATCGGTGGGGGAGCGCCAGAAGAGGTTGTCAAAACTGGCGTTGACGAAGTTGAAAGTATTCATGTTCAATTCGTCGTAAAGATTATTATAGATCATCCGACCCAGCATATCGGCAAAGGCGATGCGCTGTTCCTGAAAATCGAGGCGGGAGTCGAGGACGGCGCGTAGCCGCAGGGCATCGCTGGGTTCGGCATTGGATTCAAAACCACGGAGCAGTTGGTCACCAGCCCCGTCGAGGCAGCGGACCTTGGCCAGGTTGTACATCTGTTGGTGGTAGGCGCGGAGGTAGGAGGTGTCGCCACCGATAAACTCATCGGCAGTTTGCAGCTTTTGGATCAGGGCCACGCGGGCGGCTTTGCTGAGTTCCTGGGCTTTGAGTTGGCCCACTTCACTGCTGATCTCTTCGTTAAAAGGTTCGCGACCGAGCAAGTCGATAAAGAGCCGGTTGACGTAATTCTCAATGCGGATGGCCGGTACGTTGTTGATCGAAGGAGAATCATTATTGGGTACCGTAATGATCTCCTCTTTGGTACAAGTAGCCAAAGTAAACAACAGAATGCCGCAGACCCCTAACAAGTGGTAAAAGTTCCCGCTCATGGTTCCGGTAGAAGGTTTGAACAACTGATTAATGCCATCACCGCAGTACGCGATGATCGGGTCGGTGAAAAGAGAAAATCAGTTTTATTAGGGAGCGTGTTGTGGCCACGCCATTCGGAATGACTCCGCCGTCAAAGTGCACGGGTACCGGGTTGCGCGGGGCAAGGGGGGGGACGGATACCCGTTCTTTCGAGTGAATTTACTAATTTTTTGCCTTTTAATTATTCTCTTTTCAGTCGTACATTCTTTAGACGGAGCTTTCCAACGGAGGGTTGCATGCCGAGGGGGATATATTTTAAACGACCTCCGCCTGTCGCTTGGCCAGGATGTTGTCAACAATGATCTTGGCGTGGACGCGGGTGTTTTCGATGAAGTACTTGCTGGTGTACAAGCCCCCGTTGACCACGCCGGCCAGGTAGACGCCGGGGAGGTTGCTCTCCAGGCTTTCGGGATCGTGGATCGGGGTGTGGTGTTTGTCGTCGCCGATGGCAATGCCCAGGTTGCGGAGCAGGGGGTAGTTGGGCTGATAGCCCGTCATGGCCAGTACAAAGTCGTTGGCCATCGAGAAGGGCCCATCCGGGCCGTCGAGTAGGATTTCGTCCGGACGGATTTCGCGAACGGTAGTGTTGAAAAGGGCTTTGATTGAGCCTTCCTTGATGCGGTTCTCGATGTTGGGTTTGATCCAGTACTTGACGCGGGGGCTGATGCGGTCCTTGCGGACGATCATCGTCACCTCGGCCCCTTTGTAGTAAGCCTCCAGGGCGATGTCACAGGCCGAGTTGGCCGCACCGATGATGGCCAGCTTCTGACCGACGTAGCGGTGGGGCTCATCGTAATAGTGCTTGACCTTGGGTAGGTCCTCGCCGGGGACGTCGAGCAAGCGGGGCGTATCGTAAAAGCCCGTTGCTACGATTACGCGTTGGGTCCGATAGGGGGTCTTGGAGCTGTGTACCAGATAACCGCCCGTTGCCAGGGGCTCCAGGCTTTGTACGGCCTCGTAAAAGCGAATGTTGAGTTTCCAGGACTGCTGGACACGGCGAAAGTACTCCAGGGATTCCCGCCGGGTCGGCTTGTCCGAATGCGAAATAAAAGGCACCTCCCCCACCTCCAGCAGGGCCGAAGTGGAGAAGAAGGTCATGTTGGTGGGAAAGTTAAACAGCGAATTGACCAAAACGCCCTTCTCCAAGATCAAGTAATCCAGCCCCGCCTTCTGGGCTTCAATACCACAAGTGAGGCCAATGGGTCCCCCGCCAATAATGATGAGATCGTATACTTTTTCGGTCGACATAATTTATTCCACTAGTTCTAAGCTACCAAAAATTCCGGCATCAATCCAGCCGCGGTTCTTGTCTTCTCCTGTAACGGTCACCGAACCGATAAAGTTTTCCCGTTCCGCACTGGCATCGTTGTCGCAGTAGGCCAAGGCGAAGCCACAAATTTTTCCAGCCGCCATCCGCACGGGGCGGTTGTCCGCAGCCCCATCGCGGTAATCATCGCCAAACACCTTTAGCGCCACCTCCCAGGTCGAGGTCTTCCCCTCCTGCGTCCGCCGCGACGTCAGGTGATCGTCGTAGTAGCGAAAGGTACTGTCGGTACCGATATCGACCACTCGATTGTCGAGCGATACGTGGTAGGCAAAGGCATTGTGGTTGTACTGGTGGTTGCCCTTGGAACGGTCCTCGTCAATAAAAATTTCCAGACAATCATCGTCCCAGTAGCGGTCGAGGCCATCGGGGTGGATGTCGATCAGGGTATCGTCGACGATTTCGGCCAGTAGGTAAAGGTAATTTTCATCCCAACTCAATTTGTAGCGTCCTTGAAAGTCGGTCTCGGTGTAGGCCTCCCCCAGCCAGCGTTGGTCGAGGGGCAACCAGGTCGCTTTCTCCCAGCAAGCATCGTCGCCGCGCCCGTCGACGTTGGGGGCGGTTTCCGCCCGTTGGGCACGAAAGCTTTGGCTGCCGTTTTGCTCGGTGGTCTGGGGTTCCTCCTGATAGCCCGCCTCCTTTTCGGTGCCGATGGGGGGCGTGCTGGTTTCCCCCGAGGGCTGGCAGGCGCTTAAAAAAAACAGACTGACGAGGACGAATGAGAGAGCGGGCTTAAACATGGGCGTGGTTTTTTCCTAAAGATAACGTCCCGCTCGGAGTAAGGGGGAATCCAGCGTCAGATTTTTACCGGTTAGGATTTCGGACATCAATTTCCCGGTGATGGGCGCCAGGCTCAAACCCATCATGGCGTGCCCAGTGGCCACGGACAGGTTGCTAAATTTTCCGATCCGTCCGATGTAGGGCAGGCCATCCGGGGAACAGGGCCGGAGTCCCGTCCAGATGTTTTCCCTCGGGGGCAGGTCGACCCGGTAGTCGCGGTAATATTGGGGAATGGCTTTGACGATGCCCCGAACCCGACGCAGGTTGATGCCTTGGTGGAGCCCCGCAATCTCCATCGTTCAGCCAAAGCGAACGGCACCTTCAAACGGGGTGACGGCTACCTTGGCCTCGGTGAGGCTGGTGGCGTGCCGAATGGGATGGGGAGGGGGGGAAAGGGTAATGCTGTAGCCCTTGCCCGCCTGTAGGGGAAGTCGAAAGCCCAGGGTTTTAGCCAGCAGCGGCGACCACGAACCACTGGCAATGAGTACCTCATCCGCTGCTAGCCTTCCCCGTTCCCCCACGACGGCCCGTAGCCGTCCACCGTCGTGTTCAAAGTCTTGAACCTCCCAATTGGCCAAAAAACGCACCCCCCGATTGCTCAACTGTCGCCGCAGTCCAGCGAGGAGCAACTGGGGTTGGAGGTGGGCGTCACCCGGGTAGTACACCCCTCCGACGACTTCGTCCGACAGTTGGGGTTCTCGCTCCGCCAGTTCTCGGGGACCAAGAACCTGAGCTGCTATGCCGAGCTTTTCGGCCAACTGGGCGGTGTGTACTTCTTCTTCTAAGCCGTGTTGGTTACGACAAGCCATCAGCAGGCCCCCCTCGGTAAACGCAAAGGAGAAGTCCAGCTCCCGCGCCCAATCCTGGAAGAGGCGTTTGCTGAGTAGCGAAAGGTCCCGGAGGATGGGCATGGCCCGCTCGACGCGTTGGGGTCGGGTGGCGCGGTAAAAATGCCAGCCCCAGCGCAGCAGCCCCCCATCGAGGCGGGGCTTGACGTAAAAGGGACTCTCCGCATCGAGCAACCAACGCAGGCCCTGACGGATGACCCCCGGTGCCGCCAGGGGCACAAAATGACTGGGAACGATCATGCCCGCATTCCCGTGGGAACAGCCCGTCGCCAGATCTCCCCGATCCACCACGGTAACCTCACAACCCTCTTCGCGCAAAAAGTAAGCGCAAGCCAGCCCGATAATTCCCCCACCGATAATCAAAACTTTCATGGTTCAACTGTTTAAATGACCTGAAAACCGTGGGCGTAGGGGTCGTCCTCATCGATGATGATGGTGTTGTAACCCGTCACCCTGGCCCAACCCTCGATACTCGGTACAATGGCTGGATAATCCCACACCGTCGTCTAAACAACCACCCCTCCGATAAAAAAACAGACGATGAT
>ERZ1740065.1006-NODE-1006-length-16374-cov-12.025369_pt1 | contig 16374 bp, 25 predicted proteins | sample MGYA00581738_ERZ1740065 | MGnify/ENA primary metagenome ERZ1740065 (study PRJEB43018, sample SAMN04849749) | marine metagenome | isolation source: floating plastic debris | place: Pacific Ocean | collected 2008-09-01 | study: EMG produced TPA metagenomics...
TACTTACATACCTACTGCAACTACTTACATACCTACTGCAACTACTTACATACCTACTGCAACTACTTACATACCTGAAAAATAAATGTGAAGAAAATGGGTTTTCTGGAAATTACATTTAATGCTCAATCGCAATTATTTTTACGACTGCAGTAACTGATAAAAAGATTTTTTTAAGAACTGAAATTACTGCCCAGCTAGTAGAAGTGCACCTGCACTCTAACTATGTTTAACTGATAGATATACACTTCATCTCGCATGAGTTGAAAAGTAAGTTCAACAATCATATTTTGTCTATGATGGCAAAACCTCTGCAAGCGTTGACCTAATTTATGCCTGACTTTTTATAGGTCAATTGATGCCCAGAGAGTAGTCAATGAGTGATTGTTGGGAGCCACTTGTGAGGGCGTTGGAGTTCACTGCTGCCCACAGCTACGAAATTAGCAGAGCTGTAGAGGCTGTGCAATAAATGTTGAATACTAGATTCTCAGTAATACAGAAGGACTAACTAAAGTCGGATCTGTGTAGAAGCTGCCAGTTGTGAAGCAGCTCTAATCTGTTATTCATCTTGTCGTGCTTCAAAAGATTCACGCCACCCAAGGAGTCGGAGCTGGCAATCATGCTTCCATTGCACTAGAAGAACAAGAACAGGTGAAGAAAAAGGCAAATAGCCGTGTAAAATCAACATGATGTTGTAATACAGACATCCAGCCCGAGAACATCTCCATCCGTTTGCAACGTATTGAGATGGCACAGCTGCGATTTCACTTCCGAATCATCTTCCATGGCGTTCTGTACCGTCCATAGACTAAGGCTGTTGACCTGATACAAGCAAAAAAAGTCGTATAATTTATTGCAATGATATACCAATAGTTCAACAGCGTGACTTACTTCACTGTCGTATGTCCCTGTCACAAATCTTTCGGCACCAAGACTAGAATCAATGAACTTCACTCGGCTTATCTTGTCACCGCATATCTTGATTTCAAAGCCGTCACTCATAATGATGATATGTTTTTTCTCTGTGCTATAACAAAATACGAGACCTGTGTGCTTTTCTGCCCCCGGTGAGGAGTCGCTAGCGGCAAGTTGTACTGTAAGAGCAGAGAAATTGTACTACTTTTCAGCAGAGGAACAATCTCACAACGCAGTCAGACTCATTCGAATTGGACTGGAAGGTGAAAATAAAGACCTTCACCTTGACTTCAAGGTGAAGGTCTTTGATGAAACTATCTACCGATCACTGATTGGCCAGTATAGTGTTTTCTGACCATTGAAATAACTAAAAACAAATGTGCGATGTGAATGAAGCTGGATCGCTAGTTACCGTCTACTTTGCAACGGCAACGCTGCAACCACAGATCTTGAGTAAGTCCACGATTATATCACCCACCTGAGTGCATTCCTATCCACCAACCCATGGCAGTATATCACAATGCACTGTGCCATATTGAGTTAAACTGTATTTAGCTACGCAATAAATTCTTGATGCTGATAACGACCCATAAAGCATTGCATTTGTGGCTAAAATTGGCTCTCTGTGTGCTGAGTGAGTTGCACCTAGTGTAATCATGGTACGTATTTTTAGACCTCAGAAAGCTAAAGGCATCCAACCATCATGAGAGTGTTGATAGTCGGAGCAGGTCCTACTGGTGCCCTAATATCAGAACTGCTATCACAGTTGAAACTTGCTGCTCCCCTCTCAATATCTGTATGGGAAAAGTCTAGAGGTTGTGGTATGTATACCAAAATGAACTAGATGTGACAGAATGCACAAAATCACAGACATGGATACACGAATGCTGTTATTTAGGTGGTCGTATGGCCACCACTAGATTCTCTGGAGCTCCTGTTGTATCAGCTGATACTGGTGCCCAATACATCAGCTGTACACTCAAGTATCAAACTAAACATGAGAGGTGACGCTACGCTCTCCCTCATATGACTAGTTGATAATCATTCATCCTAAAGTTGTAGAACTCAGTCTATCACTTGATATTTTCTCATCAGGTTCTATGACCGACTGCTGAGAGATTCGGTGATTGAACCTCTAGCAGGTAAAGAGATCATTGGAGATGAGTATAACGAGGAGGGAACTAAACAGTATACTTGTCCGACGGGCATGAGCTCCATAGCTAAGTACTATCTCAAATCATCAGGTATTTACTTCTACATGCCACTGTCAACATTTTCTCCGGGCTTTTCTTCTGTCCACCTCTCTAATATTCCCATTCTTTCCACTGCTTAGCCCTCTCTTCCTAAATCTACTAACCATTTCTCCATCTATCCTCCCTGCCCTCCTACCTCCCATCATCCAATACCTCCTACTTTCCTACCTCCTTCAGCCCTTCTGTATACGTCTCTGTCTACCCAACTCTTCTAATTTCCATTTTGCTCCGATCTATTGCTCCTGTGTCATTGCTGCTCCCTAAATGGTATATTGGCCCTTACAGTCTTGCAATGGAAGTCAAGATAAGGACATTCAATACATACATTTGTATATGTTCTGTTGTTTTATGCATTTATAAGTACACGCTGTCAGTGAGACGTGTATCAACTGAATTGTAGTAGAGGTTCTATGGGTTTATGATAAGGTTAGCGGTGGGTCACTGCTGCTTTCTTAGCTCTTTGGATTTGTTTTTTCCCTCAGGAGCTGAGTTGAAGCTGGACACGCGGTTGGCAGACATTCAGTGCCAGCAGGGTACAGTCGTCGCCACTGCAGAGTCTGGATACAGAGACACATTCGATATGGTCATACTCACCATCCCTGCCACTCAAGTACTGCAACTTGGTGGAATAAATGACATAACAGGTAACCTTGACCCCTGCTTGTGTTCCCTATTGGTTATCATCTGCCCAAATGATATGAGCCAGACTCTGACATTGTAATATGTAGAGGAATCTGAGAGAGCAGTCCTGCAGTCGGTGAGATACTCATGTCGGTTTGCTCTCGCCATCAGACTTCCAGATGGATTTGAACCTCCTGTCACATGGACAGCCATGTATTCGAAAGAAAATAAATGTGTCCGCTACGTTTGCCTGGATACGAGGAAAAGAAGCAAAGGTGAGTGTTAGTAGCGTGAGTATGCCTGTCCCTGTGCCTTAGTGGTGCACTCTACATGGTCCCGATTACAGGACAGCCACACTCTCTGGTAGTTCACACTAGCGTACCTTACGGTCTGGATCACCTGGAGGAGGATAAGGACGTGGTCGGGCGGGATATACTAGCATGTACTCGACAGGTGCTACCATGGCTGCCGGATGATGAGTCATTGGTCATTAAATCCCATAAATGGCGATACTCGCAGGTGAGAAATTAGAGCTGGGAATTGTCCTCTCTTTCCAGACTCATGACCCGCCTTGCCTGTAGGTACACAGAGGAGTGGATGGAGAGCCTGGATGTCTGAGGCTGGCTAAGCAGTCAAAAGTGTTGATATGTGGAGACGCATTTATGCATTCTAACTTGGACGGATGTATTGCCAGTGCTGAGAGTACCATCGAGTCAGTACAGCAGGCGATGTCAATGACCAGGGAATGACAACTCCACTAATCACCGAAGAGTTCGAAATCAAAGCTCTAACTTATGACGTATGATGAGATTAGATATGAGTGTTTTTATTCACTTTCATGGTGATATTGTATCAAGTTCAATCAATATTGTCGGATGTACACAAAAGTAGATGGTTAGAAGAGAGAGAACCAATCGGCTCCACCTGTATTAGTTGACTTAAATATAGCAGCATACAGGTGTAAAAGAGACCAATGATCGATAACAATTCTATGACTAAGTGATAGAAAATTGTCATACGTATATGCATATAATCAATGGGAAAGTAAAATAGCATTGCAATGATAATAACAGTATGGTTTTGTGAGAGTGGTGGTGAATATGTCTCGAAGGAAAGGAGCAAAGAGTTGAGTGATATCTGCATAGATTAAGTTGGATTGGAGAGAAAGGAGTGGGGTGTCGATCATAGCAGGAGCCGTACCAGGCCCCGCTGTCTGCTGCATCAGAAGTAGCCATATATGGAGGGGTAGATGGGTAGATTGAGAACATAATTAAAGTAAAGCACCGTAAATCTAAATCACTTATTTTGGTCACCATTAGAGAGCGAGTAAATGTGGGTCACGCCACTGGATACACAGAGAAGGGAGGGAGCGGTTTGGTGGAGAGGTGGTGAGGGAGCGGAGGCGTCTACTTCTTTCCCCAGGCGCTGGTGAGACTCGAGCCGTTGACAGCTGCGGGAGGAGCACCTCCGATGGTGGGGAAGTCTTCGTTGCTGCTTGCATCCCATGGCGCTCCAGATACAACAAATCCCTGCTGAGGACCAGACTTGGTCGGCTTGCTCTCTTGTCTGGGAGGCTTCATAAACTGCTCCATCTGTTTTCTCTCCATTACATCTTGCAGCTACAGGAAGATATGAGAATGAGAGAGATGACTTTGGAGAGAAATATGAAATACGAAAGACAACAATTCACTAGCATGATATAATGATAATGATATTATTAAAGTCTTCAGCCCAACCTATAGCGTACCACTCATTATAACAAAGTCGGTAGAACTACTGACGATAAAGTGAGTGCCAATATATGCTGGTCAATTTCTCTTACAGTGCTACATTTCATAGGAGTAGACGCTATGTATCTCAGTACGTACGTATTCCTCCTCGAGATTGAGCAGCTCATCCCTGCAGTCGTAGCAGTCGTCCTCTCCACCGGTTATCTCAACCAGATTCTTGTTCTCATCAGACGAGCGAGGGAACCTGACATCGACCTTGAACTGTTCCATGAGTCGACGGATTTGAGCGCCGCGCGAGCCAATGATCCTGTTGTGCACTCGGTGGTCTAGCTCCACCTGCAGGGTGGTCATCGACTCCTGTAAGAGAGAGAGACAAAGCGCGACGTGAAGATGAGGGACAGGCGGTCGTGGTAGTGGAGAGGGCAGTGCGCTGTTACACGTACCAAATCATCAACTATCTTCTGGATGGAAGCCTTGGCAGCGTTAGCCGACGCCTCGTAGCCTGTGATGACTATCTTATCCGCCTCCTCGGCGTCTCGATTGGGCATCTGGATGTTGACGTCCTGGTGGTCGGTCCTCAGTTTCTTGATGACGGCGCCCTGCCTGCCGATAATCTTTGGGTGGTACTTGGGGTCCACCCTCACCTCCAGACTAAAGCTTCTCAGTTCCTGCGCAGAGGATCAGTCTCTGTTACAACTCGACGATCGCCCCTAACAGAAACAATAACGCTCCTGTGATACTGACCTTGTCTTTCTTCTCTTCCTCCAGCTCCTTGACCTTGTCCTCAAGGGCAGCAATAGCCTGAACGACCTTGTTCTCGACACCGGAAACCTTGACAATGTCACTAGACTGGTTGGACGGAGGGATGGATATGTTCACATCATGTTTGTCCATCATCTGACGGATGTCTTTTCCTATAGTAAATGAGGAGTTAGTTGGCTGACTCCGTTACCATGGTGACCAACGAAATGTGGGGTGGACACTTACCCTTCTGTCCAATAATGTAGCGGTGGAACTCAAATGGGATCTCCATCTCCTTGGTGATAGGAACCAAGGCTTTGAGCGCTGCACTTGCCTCCTCGGCCAGCTCCTTCTTGCCGTTGATGACGATGATATCCTGAGGCAAGGGCTCTCCGTCATCGCCGTTCTCTTCAACGGGCTCGGCCTGGGTACAACCATCACATCTTAGTCCACAAATTGACATAGGTTCAGATCCACATGACTGGCTGCCATGACTTACGGGTGGAGACTGGTTGTCCCGATCCTGTGATGGCGGCGCTGGTCGTTCAGGGAACTTGATGGTGACGTTGTACTGCTTAGTAACCTCCTGCACATTGCTGCCCTTGGCGCCCATCACCTGCCTGTGGAACTTCTGAGGTATGATGCAGTCAATGGTGACCAGGGACTCCAAGTCCTCCACGATCTCCTGGATCCTCTGCTTGGCTCCCTTCACACAGTCGCGTGCGCCGCTCAGCTTCACCACCTCGCTGTTGCTGCCGTTCTTGGGGAAGCTGACGCTCACTCCGCCGTAGTCGGCAGCAATCTGAGTCAGCATCTCTCCGCGACGTGCCACAAAGTTCTTATGCCATTTGACTGGGACATTGACGGTATCTTCGACGATGTTCTCCTGCGGGGAGCATCATTACAGGGTAAGTGAGACTGAAGAAACAACTGTTTAGCAGTAATGGCCATGTCCGAATGGCCTCAGAACATACCAGTTCCTTAATCTGTTCCTCTAAGTCTTTCCTGGCAGCCTCCACGCTCTCCTGCTTACCGATGATGGTGATGACCTCAGGCTGGTCGTCATTCGGCGTGGGGAACACAACTCTTGCTCCGAACTTGTCCCTGACCTGCGAGCAGTTAGAAATACTAGCTGTACTAAAGCTGGCCGGACAGTGTGGCTATCAGTAAGGAGAGGTATCGATACTCGAACAGAACAAGCAAAGATTAGACAAGCAAACACGACTCTGCTCTATTTCTATCACCCCTACCTTCTTGATGTTGACACCTCCTCGACCAATAAGGAACTTATGGAACTCGGGCTTGGCGTGGATCTCGGCGGTGTAGGAGTTGATCTTTCTGTCCTCCACCAGCTCCTCCAGCTGTCTCTTGGCGTTCTCGACGTCAGCCTTAGGCCCACGGATCACCACCTGACACACATAGCAACAGCCGCTTTGATGGAAACGCAACAGCGGCAGTAGACAATGACTGTGAGCAGACGGAGAGATAACACCGTTACCTTATCACTAGTTGTGTTCTCAGATGGAAATCGGATCAGCACGCCTCCGCACTCGTCCATGATGGCGCGGATGTATTTGCCCTTGGCTCCAATGACGGCGTTGTGGAGTTTGTGGGGTATGATCATTGTCTCCTCCGCAATGTTGGCCAGCTCTTTCTGGATCTGCTCTATCATCGCTCGCGCCTTCTCCACGTTCTGCTTCTTTCCTGTGACCTTGATAGAGTCTGAGTCGGAGACAACGCTGGGCAGATCTATCTTCGTGTCTGTCTCTTCCCTGATCTTCTTGATGGTGGCGCCCCCTTTGCCGATGATGTTCTTGTGGAAATCCTTGAATATCCGGACCTCCGCCACATGGTTGTTCAGTATCTACAGTCACCTCACTGATAAGCACACGTCCGTGTGATCAAGGCTGGGGCTGATATGAGGAATACGCAGCACTAACCATGTCCTTGTGAAGTTTCTCTAAGTACTTGAAGCAGCGGTCCACGTCATCCTTTGGGCCCCTCAGCGTGACGATGTCACTCTTCTTACCAGAATCTGGCAGCGAGATCTGGACCTGGTTAAACTGGTCTCTTATCTCCCTGATAGACTCACCCTTCTGACCAATCAGCTGCTTGTGGAACCTCTGCTCTATAACTATGTCCCTTGTTTTCTCATTGTCCTGTAGGTAAATATGGCTGTCAGTTTACGACCAAAGTTCACAGTTCAGCCAGTGCTGCTCTGATAATTCACTATTATAGCCTACTGACCATTTTCTTAACCATTTCCATGAGTTCAGCCTTAACCTTCTTGACGCCGGCGGGATCGCCCTCGATCCTAATGACGTCGCTGGCGTCTTCCTCGTGAGGGATTCTGATGTTGGTGCTTGTCTCCTGCATCAGCCGCTGCCTGTTAGCGCCACTCTTGCCGATGATGTTGCGGTGATACTAAGATCAACGAGGAAGGGAGAATGTCACACCGATAACAGACTGTTGTTCTTCAAGCTGCAGACAGAAATCAGCACAAATAGTTACCTTCTTGTTGACTGCAAGCTCAGCAAAGTCCATAGTTCGCTTCAGCTCGGCCACGATCTTCTCCAGCTCCTTCTGGGCAACAGTAACCTCCTCAGGGGGGCCTTCCAGGGTGATCTTATCCTCGCCTTCGGTGAACTCGATGTGCACCTTAGGTACCTCGTTCATCAGCTTCTTGATGTTGGCACCCTGTTTGCCGATGATGAAGCGGTGCAGCCAAGAGGGAGCAGAGACCTCGTATGTGACAACGCTGTTGGCCTTCTGGTAGACAGCGCTAAGTGCCTGGCCGAGCAGGTGAGGCTCTCCTCTCAAGGTGATGGTGCTGGAATCGCTCTCTGCTGGTGGCACCTCCACGCTCACCTGCAGTAGAAGGCATTGTCAATGTAGCGACAGAGAGGGAGGGAGACAGAGAGGGGGATGGAGGGAAGGAGACAGAGAGGGGGGTGTGGAGGGAGGAGGGTATGGATGGATGATTACCTGATAGGTTTTCAGGATTTCGTGTATTCCCTGTCTTCTGGGCCCGATGACGTACTTGTGCTGCTTCTTGTTGACCTCCACAGACACCTGCAGTTAGACGTTAGTCTGGCGTCACCTCAGGGGCACTGGTGATGTTGGCAACGACATTTCATGGGTTTGACTTACAGTCTGGCACTTTTGCTTCTTCTCGTGATAGATGCGGTTGATCTCATCGACAGCCATCTTTACGCCATCCTTCTCGCCAGCGACAGTGAGTTCGTCTTTCATCACACTGGGTGGTGGGATGTTGATACGAGCTCCACTCCTCTCCTTCAGTTCCTGCTCCGGGATGAATGGGTGGTAGATCTTGGGTATGTTCAGTCGCTCAAATGCCAACTTTGCCTAAAAGATACAAATGATGAACACTTATTGACTGGAGCTATCGCCTGCTATTTATAGCATGGTGGAGGAGAGAGATACGAGATAGAGAAGTAATTGACATCAAACTTCAACAAGGCTTACTTGCTCATCGGAGATTACTTGAATCTCGTGCATGGCTTTCTCGATGCCTTCCTTGTTGCCCATGATCTTTATCTCCTGGTGGCTGTCTTCTTGTCTGGGGATCATGATCTTCGTGGCGGTGTTAAGTTCCAGGTTGGCCAGTTTTGAGCCCTTTGTTCCCAGAATGAAGCGATAGTGCTCTTTCGGAATATTCATGGTGGCGTGAGCCTGGCAGCACAATACACCGCGCGTATTATACACCCGAACATCGACACGACGAGACAGTCTGCCTGACAAACCTGAGTCTGCAGCTTGCTGATGACGTCGCGTTTAGCCTTCATCACTGCGTCAGCCTTTCCAGTCAGAACGACAGTAAGGGACTGGTCCCTGGCCAGAGTGGTCTCAATGTGCACATCGTGGGTCTTCGAGATCTGCAGGCAAGCCTGGCCTTGGGCAGACCTATCAGAGCTGAAGGGTTGGTCCAAGTTCTTGTACCGTCTCTCTTCCAGAGGCACACGGAAAACCTAATAACAAACATTTGCCTGCAATCCATCTGTAGGAATCTCACAATAGTCACAAACCTCAATGGAAGACTGACCTGCGTCATCACGGAGCTTCGGATATGAGGTGCATGGGTCACAGGGGCTGGCTTGTTGCCGGAAGGGTCCTGTCGATTACCATTCATGTGAGCAGACGGAAGTCCAGGGAAGGCATCACCGTAGTTTTCGGACGCCATATCGCCCATATCAGTTGTCACATCTGCTGAACTCATGGTCGGTAAACGTTTCCAGGTCTAACAGAACTACAAGAAAGAACAGGGGCATACATGCTCATGCTAGCACGAAAGCATGCTTTAAAACCAATATCTAAGCGGGGAATCATAAATACTATGGGTGAGAAATAGCTTCGAGCCCTGTCAGGATGGTATAGATGACTGATCAAGCGAGTGATACAAAATGTACATGAAGCCAACTTACAACTCTGTTTCCAGAAATCCGTCCTAAGTTGTGATATGATTGGTGAAATCCACTTTGATTCAGTTATCTATAATTAAACATATGCATTAATAAGATGCAGGTAAATTCACACGGCACAGATCCACTAGACTAACAGAATGATGTAACAGCAACTTTTTTCTTCCCTAGGATACGAGGGCGTCCACATCCACACACACCTACCTGAATCGAGAAAGTAGTGATGAATTATGTTTACGTTGCGGTATCTCGACGCCTCAACGTGGCATAGGAAAACCGCAACTGATCTAGCAAGTCCAACCAAAATATAAATGTATAGGTTGAATACATCTACAAAATAGCAATTAAACGTATTATTCTTACTTCTTGATATCAAATATAATACTTTTCATACAATAAAACACTAATTTCTAGGATTTTTGCTCATAGCATGATTTTTGGCCACGCGTAATAAGATCCTATGTAGATTACTCAAAAGCGATCTGATTGGGTATTGAGTCAACATGTTGGCGATCACCGACCAATTACACTAGCGGGTAAAAATCATAGACAACGAAGTTACATGTTAGCATGAACGTGAGATATTGCGATCAGACGTATATTGAACAAGAAGCTTGCGCAGCACGAGACCTTCGTTGGTGGAGGGCTAATCGAGGACTTCACCCTTGTGTCGGCGTTCAAATATTTGCAAGAAATACCACCTCCCAGTAGCTATTCACGTGAACTGGTTAAAACTACCAAGTCTAAACCAAATTCTGTAGCAGCTGACTACCATAATCACCCAACAGAGTGCACTGCAATCTTTGATTCACTACGGAAAAGGAAAGACCAGCTCGTTGGATCACAGAATGGCTGATGTGATATCTGGTAATAGAATGGAGGCCGAATCCAGTGCGGATAAATCTATCTTGGATGATGTACAGCTTCAGCTAGTACCTATTACTGCTGTGATGCAACCTATGATCTTCTGTCGAACATTAATTCAGGTACGTCATCTGTTTCCCTGCAAAAGCTCGCATACCGTAGCTCAACTCAACTCCTATTGTCATATCTTCGTATCCATTTATACATCCCCCAAGTACTTAGATGAAGCTGATGTGACAGAATCTAATTTTGCAACAGGTTGGTTTTGAGCCTTTAGAACCGGTGGCAGGAAAGTCATTGCTATTTAGGAAGCACGGATACTACTATCCCAACATTTTTGCATACAGTAAGTGCAGTAAAACTATTGCTTATCCGGTAAATTGAGTGCACAATATTGATCTATAGTTTATTATCTTTCGCTAACTATTTTGTAGTGAATCACATCCGTAAAGTGGAGGGAGTGGGGACACTATTCACTGGTCTCTCGTCTAAGATAGGTCACGTCATGCTATCAGCTCTGACAGAACGCAGCGTTAACCAGGTCAGTATTAGATGAGATCAATAAAGTTACTCGACATTTTTATCAATAAAAAACTAAATAGTTTGCGAAATCAAATACACAAATACACGTACATCTAGAATATTGGGTCATATGGCTGTCCGTGGACAAGTTACAATCTCTAATTGATGTGTGAAATTCAATTCTACAAATCAGTGTGGCCAGTGATGCAGCCCAACGTCCTACAGACCTGATGTGGCGGCTGCTGGATACGGCGTCATATATAAACGCCACTGATTGGCTCTGTAACAGCGGTCCTGTCAGACAAATGTTGTTGTTTTTTATTGTTTATAAATGAGGTTTTCCTTGAGAATAATGATTGTAACCACTGCCTATCTGTATTAAAAAATGATAAAAAAATAATTGCAATAGAGCATCAAATGTGATTTTCGAAGAACTCATTTTTGCGCATTTATCGTACGTCGCATTTATTTTTCAGAGAGTTTACAGCTCATTGCAGAAGTTGCAAGATTGCAATTTTTACTCATCGCGTTTATTTTTCAACAGGCTTGTTCGCATTTATTTGTGTCGCATTTATTTTTAGTTATACAGTATCTGTCGTTCCCACTCTATAGAGATAGTGGGGCTTTTTGTATTCTATCAGGAGTGTTGCTGGAGCCTGTCTCCTAGTTCTGCCGGCACTGAATGACAATAACTTCCTGGGATAACTTCCTGGAATAACTTGCAATAATAACTTTCTCTAATAGTGCTAGTTGTCTTCCTACAACTTTCCCTGGCAATATTCCTCACTTCTTAACTTCAACGTTTCAAGGATTATTGCTGGTGGAGGCAGAGAACTAGGGCTACTCAAAGGGCCTTGACCTCTACTCTCATCTCTTCCCCCAACTGTGATTTGCATTGCAGCTAAGCCTCCTGTAACATTAGTAGTTAGATCTAATACAGGTTCAGTTTTCATTCACCTTAAATGCAGACAGAAGATGAACATGTATTGTTATTAGTACTGAGGTCGGCAAGGAAAGTGAGGGGGGGCACTGACCCGTTATGGAGAGAGTGGGAATGGCCGATTGGTATAGAGGGATGAGATACTGCCCTGCAGCTTGGCAGTGGCCGGCGCAGAGGCCCATTTCCTGACATTACTGTATGCTATGACACACAAGGTTGTATATAGCGAATGGTATATATCATAGAGCTAGCGCACGCAAGGAAGATGGTTGTCATAGAACATGCCCAATGTAGGAAAGGAAGGATTGCACGCAATGCTTATTTATGTTATCAAATTGCCGGTATGGAAACTGGTAGGTCTGGTGTCTAGTCAGTGTTCTTAATCGCATTCAGACCTGCTACCAGCATTGGGCTGCTTGAGTCATAGTCTCACTCTAGTTCTCTATCGGCCATTGTTTATAAGCCAACTTTGACACGAGCTTATGCCCGAGAGCAGCTGCTAATCCTAGTATTTCTGTACATGATATGCTCTGCATTATAGGCTGTATACTGGGCTCTCATAGCCAATATCTCTCCTTGTCAAGCCGGCAATGGTCAGGCAGAGTAATGGAGATGTACCTACATTCCCATTACTCCTGGCTGCTCATCTCCGGTGTGTTTTTGAAGTTCCAAAGTATCTCACAATGTTCAGGAAACTCACTGCAACAAATTTCATAATGGATTCGAATTTCACAGCTGAGAGCTATAGGAGCAGCTGTTGCCGAGATTTTCTTGAGGAAAAAGTTGGGTCAGTTTTGTGATCAGTTTAGCCAATCAGAAGAAGTGCTAAGTAGCAGAAATTGGATGAACAGTTTTATCGCTACTCCTGCTGTTGTAGATCGGATAGCAACAGTCTACCTGCGAAAATACTGACGAAAAATGATTGCTATCGTTAGAATTCACTGTAAAAATTATATCCATTATACTGTACATAGGAGTTGTCTTCCCATTTATAGGATCCCTATCGTTAGATCGCTGTCATTTTTATTTCTTGATGATTTTGAAGGAAATACTAACATTTCTGTCACTATCAAATCCAGTTCTACAGTAATACAGAACTCCTTTCAGCCAGTGAGATGTCAGGCTGAAATAGTAGCACACTGTAAACTTGGAACTTGTTGAACTATAGCGATTTCCTCAAATAAGCTGAATTTCTAATATATCACTTGGAATTTTTAGCAATTTCTTTCCAGCTTGTATATAACATAAAGAGCTATGGAAAATATAGCGTTCAACTTTAATAACGTTTTCTCCGAGTCGCTATTATAGCTATTATTGTTAGCTAAAATTGGTAGCTAAAATTTCCATGTTTACTACAGTATCCCCCTCTGAAAATTCCTTCAAGTTATAGTTGTATAGTATGTATGTACATTGTATGTATATATAGTTGTACAGTATGTATGTATGTATATATAGTTGTACAGTATGTATGTATGTATATATAGTTGTACGAGAGCAGAGGCTGGTGTTGGGCTGTTTTCTGTGCTGACAATAGCATTGATGTCTTCGATTTTTGACTCCATTAATTGAAAAACTGCTACAAAAGATTATCACAACCAGCTCATACTCAGTGCACTCAGGCGTGGACTGAGGAGTTGTGCTCTCTCGTTCATATATGCTGCCCGGATATAAGTGACTCTCACAAAATTTTGGAACATTTTGGGAATACTGCTGGCGAGGTAACGAACAAAAATAACTGAACTGAGGTACTGACATTCAAGGGACCGAGTTCCATATCACATACTGGCGTACTTATGGGTTTCCAAGTGATGGCTCAGTAATGAAGGTTACTATCCGACATCACATTATATCATGAGCCAAGGGTCTCTGTGAGTGCGATTTGTCTTTCCCTGGGCTTTTAGCGAATACACTCTGCTGGTATATACCAGCTGTATGTATTTGACCTTGACATCGAGTTAGTATGCCAGTTACTACAATGACATTGGTTTTGTAGTTTGTGCGACGCTGTGTGCCATACATTGGCGACGATGCCAAGCAGTCTATGGATAGGAGAAGCCTCAACTTCCACCTGTACGAGGTGAGAGAGTATGGGCCATCTCAACAGCCCCTCGTACCGCAGTAGGCATACACTGGTCCCTAGGCTTTGTCTCCCTATTGTAGATGGTTGTGTGTTGCACGTCCCGTACCGCTGCCATTGTAGCTGCCTACCCATTTCACGGTAAGCCGTGCTCCTCCTGTTGTTCATGAGAAGACAACTCTGTGCTAGTAACCACAACCTGCATTGTGATTGTAGTTGTGATGGTGCGTATGATCGGCTCAGTGGTGAACAAAGACGAAGCGTATAGTGGGATCATCAGCGCTGTCAAGGAGATCTACAACTCGGAGGGTCTGCTTGGCTTTTACAGGTATTACTAGTCGTACCTTTATCCCTCTGCCTTTCCTTCCGCCTTTCCTATTCCCTTGCCTCTGCCTCTCCCTCTCTCTCTCCCTCTGTCTCTCCCTCCACCTCTTCTCTCCCTCCGCCTCTCTTATCCCTCTCCCTCTGTCTCTCCTCTCCCTCTGTCTCTCCTCTCCCTCTGTCTCTCCCCCACCTCTCCCCAAATTATTCTATGTTTATTTCCTGTGCAGAACTGCCTAATTATGACTTGTATTTCAGTGGATTTGTACCAAAATGGCTGGCTGAGATGATCACTGTGACTCTAGGTGGCGCCGTCATGTACAGTATCTATCGCCTAATGGACGCTCTCGACGTCACTGACGAGTCCGTGGTGAGTATCAGGGCTGCCGCTTGTGACCTAGATTTTGGCAGCGGCTCTGTCAGCTTTCCCGCTGCCGCTGGGCGCTGATCCGCCTGCCTGTATGGCATTGCCGATACTTCTAAAGCACAGCAACGCTCCCTATCTCACGTATGCCTTATCTCGTTTTAGAGAACAAGTAGCAACTACAGTGCCATTGTACAGGTGAGAAATCTCACACTGACCCCACTCTGCTCCTCTTCCATCACGGTATATGTATACAGCGTCAAATCAATCACCCCTTCTGATTGCTCTCTCTCTCCCTCCCTCTCTCCCTATTTCTGTCTCCCCCTCACTCCTTCCCTCTCCGTCCCTATCTCTCTCACCCTCCCTCCCTATCTCTCTCTCCCTCTCACTCATTCCCTCTCTGTCCCTATCTCTCCCTCCCTCTCTCTCATGGTGTATATGTGGTATGTAATGCTCTCACTCATTCTCTCTGTCTCTGCTTACAGTTTGGTTTGAGCAGCTTGGTGTACAGGTACCAACTGACAGCCACTGTCACTGCTGCCACCAGCCCAGGGTAAGTTGTCCTCTCCTATTCTGGGCTCTGTTGCCGTCAGTCAGTTACGCAGCGCGTTCAATGGCGTGGAGGCGCAGCACTCAGCAGTGGAGTCAGGTGGTTTTTGTCATCATATTAGGTACCAGCATCTGTTTTAGATTACACATCGGTCTGCCTGCGTACCCTGGATGGAGAGCCGTGCTTGCAGACCTCAGTGCCAGCGTAAGTCCTCGTTTGCTCCGTTCACAAACCGGCCTGATTGCATTCAAACTCACCGCTCCTCGCAGTAGTTTAGATTTCATTGGAGATAGCGCCTTGTCTCTCACACATCATCCAGTGCTGCACTCTCGATCTGTCTGTATTTGTTCATTCACTGCTTTTAGACCCTCTCCCTTCCCTTAATTACCTATTACAATCCAGCTTACACTCAATTAGCTTAATAGTCTAGGCAGCCGATGATGTGTAATTGATTCCCGCAGTCGCTCTCTTGACAAGGAGATACACAGTGCACAGGAAGCGAAGATCCCAGATAGCTGACTGCTGCCGACATCCTGTCTTATCTCCAGTCATCTAGGCCCTCGCTGTGTTTACTCTGAACACAACCCTGTGTCTCTGTGCTTTAGGGTCAGCTGTCCAGAGGCTCCTCCTACTTCTACCGGAAGGCTGTGCTGTGAGTTGTGGAGACGCAGAGTATCTTTCCGCCCTCTTCCTTCCTTCATACACGACTTTTGCTACGCTGTTGATTTCTGCTTACATAACTTCACATTAGTGTTGGTACTGATTTTTTTGTTCCATAAGGGTCACTGTGACCCTAAAAACGTAGAGTCACCTGCTTTTTTACGTTAACCACAAGTATGGCTGCCACTGACTGATTATGTTATCTAAAATAAATCCATCATGTTTCAATTGTCGATAGTATTTTATTGTCTTTGTTTGACGTTGTTCATTTAGGTAAAGGTTGATTCATATGAACACTGTATACGGATAGAAGACAGTACATGGGGGGGGGGGGGGTGGGAGATTAAGAAAAAGATATAAAAATAATTGAAAAAAAA
>ERZ1740065.1007-NODE-1007-length-16371-cov-11.931846_pt1 | contig 16371 bp, 18 predicted proteins | sample MGYA00581738_ERZ1740065 | MGnify/ENA primary metagenome ERZ1740065 (study PRJEB43018, sample SAMN04849749) | marine metagenome | isolation source: floating plastic debris | place: Pacific Ocean | collected 2008-09-01 | study: EMG produced TPA metagenomics...
CCTTGCCCTGCCAATACCAATACAATACAAATACTAATACAATACAACACCGATACAATACAGTACTGATACAATACAATGGCAATACAATACAACACCAATACAATCACCAATACCCTCTTTCTCATACTAGAAGCCTTGCCCTGCCAACACAGATACAATTGGAATCCTAACTGCTGACTAACTGGATTATCCCTATAGCAGTTGTGTAAGCGGTTGGATGCTGATCTATTGTCCACAGAAACCTATGGAGATTATAACAGCAGGTGTGCCAGTACTGCAAAGACAGTAAATACCATCTTACACGAAACAAAGTTTGTTACCGACGATATTTTTGGTTCTTCCAGTTTCAAAGTCACAGCTTAGTTTATTTTCTGCTTATGCAATATTAGATGTTAAGTGTTAGATATTAGATATTTTCACAGGACAATTCAGGCGCGAGATGTTTGCATATCTGTCAACGTGTGCGGTTAAGAACAACGGAGGTTCAGTCTCTGTGAACTTTAAGGAGTTATGACTGAAAACTGCCTACAGCTGACCCCTGACCCCAACAGCTGACCCCCTACAGCTGACCCTTGACAGCTAGCCCCTAGCCCCTACAGCTAACCCCTGACTCTCCACAGCTAAGATTCTGCTTAATTTAAGCTCAGCTCCATGTAAATAATGAGCCACAGCGAATAGAAATTTTGCCCCTAAATTGTGCAAAAATTCTAAAATACTGGAGTGTCATAGAAATACAGGTATAGCTGTATGATCTGGCTAGGATAGAACAGTAAGGGAACACAACTCTTAACTTGGTATCTAACCCTGAATACAACTGTTTTCCATGAGTTTTGGTATCGGCAGCAGGAAAACCGAAAACCCAAATTACCGAAGCTATTTTCAGTACCAACTCGTTTAGCAAACTCGGTCAGCACACCAACTGGGTCAGCGTACCAACTGGGTCAGCACACCAACTGGGTCAGTGTACCAACTGGGTCCACACCAACTCGGTCAGTGTTTCAACTGGGTCCATACCAACTCGGTCAGTGTACCAGCTCGATTCAAACACCAACTCGGACAGCACACTAACTTGGTCGGTGTACCAACTCGGTCAGTACACCAACTCGGTCAGTACACCAACTTAGCCAGTACACCAACTTGGTCAGCATACAAACTTGGTCACAGTACATTTGTGAACTGGGCCACCACTAATCATAACTAACAGACGTCGGTACTGTTGGCAAGCTTGTTCAGTAATTGAAAATGAGGGAGACAACTCCGTACCTGCTCTATCGCGCCTGGTCTCCAGAACACGACTTCATTCTCGCACGACTTGGATATTATGAATTTGCCGAAATCCAGCACACAGTCTATGTAGTTGTTGTGGATGTCTCTGGTGGAGAAGACGGGAAAGTGATCGCGATAGACGTTGAATGCCCTGTAAATAGTCAGCAGGCGATGTCAAAACGACAACAGATCGTCATAGCAACCGTTGCCCAAGCGATGCAAACTTTTTGGATCTTCGGTCATATGAGTTTGACTCTTCAATGGCAACCTTGAACGGCGGCTTGTCGATATGCCATAGCTTGAGGAAGTGGTCCATGCCGCAGGAAACCACCCGATTGCCATCTAGACTGAATTCCTACATCCAGTAAGGTCAAGGTCACATGAGCGTACTGGAGATGATTTCCCCCAGCCTACCGTAGAATGGAATTATTTTACAAATTGATCATTTTGTCATCGAGCCGTTCGCAAATATTGTCAATGTGTATTTATTTTCATTGTAATTATATATAACTAAGGCTGAACCAAGAACGCAAATATTGTCCACGCATAAAAGTTCCCATTCTACAGTATGCAGTGCCATTATACCATTCATCTTAGAATAACACATTTAGCAATAATAACCATAGCAATAATTATAGGTATTTGACTTGCTGTACAACTGAACGTCTAACCAAAGTGACCGATTGGGCATCACTATCATTAAATTACTCTATAGTAATTATGCACATGTATATTATACAGGAGTTGTCTTCCCATTTTGAGGTCACAATTGCTAGGTTGCTGCGATTTTGATTTCGCTTTACACTCGAAGAGAACATTAACATTTCCATCCAGTTCAACAGTGAGCTGTCTGTCTAGCCAATGCATGCCAAACTAAATTTCCTAGCAGTAGAAGGATTAAATTACAGATATCACGGGTGTCTCGCTGCTCTCTCAACTATCATGTAGGGGACGGGGAGGGAGGCAGCGCAATGAGCATACAATGAACTGAGGCTAAGCAGTATACTGACCGCGTAAAGGACCTCGTCCATGTGACCTTCGACCCCTCCGAGAATGGCGATACAAGTGTGAGTACGGATGTTCCACAGCCTCATGTCGTGATCTTTACTGGCGGAGAGCAGAATGTGCGGCTTCATGTGGTTGAAGGTGAGATGGTTGATGGCGTGGCCATGGCCTGTGTATGACTACCAATGAAACACATGTCGGCGCCATCAGCAAACAACTCAGAGGCTAAAGAGTGGGGAGGTAGTTTATTAACTCAGAGGCTCAGAATTATTTTGCGCTGGAAAATATTTGCGAAAATGGCAGGAAACTTGGATGGGAAAATTTTTGCGAAAATTCATCACAACTATAATCGCTATATAACCATTGAAATTTTAAGCGATTATATTTTTGCAATTTTGAACATTCGCAAAAAAATTGCAAAAGCATTTCGTCGCAAATAAATTCCAGTCTACAGTAGTTTCCTAACTCTGAGGTTGAGAATTTGGGGAGGTGGTTTACTAACCAGCTCGTCGGAGCTGTATCCTAGTTCACTGGGGTAGATGATTCTTATAACCGCTCGCTTTCCAGCGACAGCTATGACAGGTGTGCCGTTGATGTGAGACCACGAGAGCGAGTAGTAGGATTCGTCTTCTGCTGGATCCACATACATCCTGAGCAGCTGGACGCCTGTTAATGAGCAATGAAACAAGTGCCTCAAGCCTTTACTTCAAGAACAAAGAAAGCAAGTTTGTAGCAAGTATCACCCAACATTTTCACATATAATGAATTAGGTCCAAGTGATAAATGATTGGAAGGGAAATGAGTGACAAGAAAATGCATCGTTCCTACCTGATGGCCTCAAGCATTCATATATGGAAACTCGATTCGCCCCAGCTGTAGCAAACACCTGCTGCTCTCTGTTGTACTGATTGAACTGAATAGCAAACAAATTCTTTCCATGGTCCTCCTGAGAAAGGGTGGTACATAGATCAAAAGTACTTGGGTAAAATCGATCTGTTCCAGCTCAAATTTGAAAAGAATATAGACAACTACCTTAAAAGCTTCTCGAAACTTGTATGGTGCTCTTCCATGACGGCCGACATGCTTACGGCGGTGTGACGGCTTGGAGTCGTCGAGGTCTTCTTGAGAACAGTCTGTGGATATTGCCTCGATATCTATCTCTGATTCACACTCCTACACAAATTACATAGCTTGTATGAGACTGAATATTGGAAGTGCAGATGTACGTGGTGTTCGACCTGCGTTCTTTAAACAGTAGGCTTGCAATAACATCATTACTCAGGTTCAAAAGCTCAATGTAAACATTTGGTAGATATTTGTTTGATAGTACAGCAAATGCGGTTCATACATGCAGTTAAGGAGAACGAACAAAAACCAATGATCAAACCGAATAGGACAAATAGTTGTCCGACTTCTGCGGGCTAGCCACCGGTCGAGTTCTTTTCATGCTGAAAATCTCATGCGATCATGACAGATTTTTCTGACCGGACATAGCAGTGCTATAATTTTCCCGCATTTACCGTAGGACAGCTCGTCAAGTCGTAAAATCCACCATTATATTTCTGCGTTCTGTTCTCACTTCGCGCTTCTTCGTTCTTCGTTTTCTGCGCTACAATGTCTGTTAAAGGCAAGCAACTCGAGTCCAAAAGGAGAGAGGAATCGTTTGATTTAGAGCAACAATTTATTTTACGGTAATTGGAAATAAAGTTACTCCTAAATGGCGGCAACTTGTCATAGATGCTCGTTTCTTACGTTGAAGATTACCTCCTGGACAAGCCATGGCACTTTCTCACGAACTGGAAACAAATAGCAACTTGAAAGACAACTTATTCATCGACATAAGCCCGGACAGTCGATGGGGAAGTGTTAGGTATGGCGGAGAAGTCATCAGTGCAAAAGTAAGTACGATTTCTTGTGACAATCACTGTTAGCTAAACCCGATCGATACATCAAATTTGCATACGTCCATGCTTAATTTTGCTGCCTACATTGAATCTGTTGATTTTTTTGTAAATTGTTAATCAAAGCTGGCGTTTCTTCTTTAGCTGGTCGATATGCCCTGTACAATTGAGACATTGAAGACAACAGACCAGAAAACCTTCTACAAGACTGCAGATATCTCTCAAATGTTGATCTGTTCGAATGACCTTGAACCCAGTGATGAGGAGTCAGAATCTCCCAAAAAGAAGAAAGAGAAAGGTTAGGGGCAGGGGACCATGCCAGCATTCAGCAAATAGCTCCTCCAAAGCTTGCCAAATAGCAAAACCAGCTAGAAGTAGCTATTTTTGATATTCTCAACATTGACTGTCCACCATGGGCTGTACACTGTACATTGAGGTTTACTTGTGCATGTTTGAGGTGATAGTGTATGCTGCCGGCTTGCAGCTTTCAGTAGAGAAATAACTGTCAAAACCTGCCAACTTTATTCTATTGAGTAGGCAGCTTTGTACGTTGCATTCCAACACCACTGTGCATGCATTCCAACAAGACTCACTTCTACAGCTATGCCTAAATAGGTCAATAGTTGATAGGCTTTAGCCACTAGGGCTGTGGATGGCCATGACTGTCACCCATTATTATATTACTATGTTATGAACAGTTAGAATAGAGAATTGGTTCACTCAATCATTCTTCCCCTTAGAGAAAAAGTACCACTACCCTCACGGCATAGTACCTCCACTGAAGAACGTACGCCGCAGGCGGTTCCGCAAGACGTTGCGTAAGAAGCCCATAGATCTGGCGAGCATTGAGAAAGAGGTGAAACGGCTCTTGCGGATGGATATCGAGGCTATAGATGTCAAATATGAGGAGATAACGGAAGATGGTGCCACTGTTAGCAATCTTGAAGGTAAATATGTGCATGAGTACTTTTTTATGTGCATACTTTTACTAGGGCTTGCCTACTTTTGCTCACATATTATCCACTAGTTCACTACACTTGTCTACCCATGGTCTATCTCTGCTCAATATCTACTGTAGAACCGGATTTGATAGTGACGGTCTAACCGCAGTGAAAATGGCAGCATAACCATCATCACTATCTCGCGTTGTTCTGTAAAGTCACACCCATTATAACTTTTATAGGAGGTGTCTTCCCACTTGTGGGATCACTGTTGTTAGATCGCTATCATTTTTCTGTCATTATGAGTTTGAAGGAAACCCTAGCTAACATTTCTGTCCCTATCAACTCCGGTTCTGCAGCATCTGCTCAATAGCTATCTGGTCCCCTAGTAACTATGCACATGTGCATTTCAGTTCTTGCCACTATCAAGCTTTGTGCTTTCTCTTCAAGTCTTACAGTAAGCAGTATAAAGCTGCCCAATATTTACCTACCTGTATGCATTTGCCATTCCTTGTGACTGGGCACTTCCCCACTGATGGCTTTAAGTTGTTATTATTAATGACTGGTTTCCACCCTGCTATGTGTACGACACTATCTCTCTATGTTAGATGAGGCTGGAGGTGGAAGTGGTAAGAAGAGGAGGGCTGGTGCTGTTGATGCCTCTGGCTCTGGCGAGCAGCTGGACGTGAAACTATTCGGCGAGATATCATCATCCGATGACGATGCTGATGTCAACATCGATTCAGAGTCAGACTCGGAGCAGGTGACCTTGACCGTACAACATTGCATTCTGTGAGTTACCATAGTTACCAGCACTGACTGTTGTGTATCATTTTCCAGATGTCTGTGCCGCGGCTGAAGGGTCAGGATGGCGGAGAGACAGAGGAGCCGGATGAAGAAGACTTTGATGACAGCTCGTCCGTGAGACCAGTGTCACAGAATCAAGATTCTCTCCTCTGAAATAAGGAAAGTCGCGCATCCCGTGAGTATAGCTCGCCTCTCTTCACATTATGTCATATTGTGAGGTGATCGTAGTTTATGGCTGGACTATCCCTATCCAGTAGAATTACTCACCGGAGCGAGAGATACGCTGGGAACTTTCTCAGAGCAACTTTAAATTAGATTATTGCAAGGTCGCGCAATTACAAAAAACTTTCTCAAAAATATTTTGGTAAAATTTCACGGAAAAACTTGTGAAAATGTGTTATGTGAGATTCAATTAGGATTCCATGGCGATTATATCCCTATTCTATAGGAGATGTGAAATGAAATACCACTTTCCTGACGCTTTTCCTCGATGACTAAAGAAGCAGAAAACATAGTTAAAATATGAGCTGTGATCGAACTCTCTCCTATACCCTCCAATCTTACCTCTAACAGCACCCGAGCTCTCTCCATTCCTTGCAGCTGGGCAAGCATGAGCATTCCTTGCTTTGTGGTAAAACTTTTTTCTTTTTTTCTGAAAGATGTAATGTTAGCAGAATGCATTATGTTATTGTAGTTATTAGTTTTCATGTTTCCTGATTGACAATGTACCAAACCTGCTAGATCAGCATTAGCTTCCACTGTCTCATCAGCTCTACCCATTCCATTGTTTACCGTTCCCCATTGCCAGCCCAATCATCGTCATCTTTTCTGTCAGCATCAACATCTTCACCTCCAACTAAATTGATAGTTAACTCTCTTACTTCATGTCCACAAGATACAATCTGACAGCTGTCAACTGTCAGCAAATAATTACCTTCAAGCATATCTTCTTGTAAGGGAATGTCATCGAGCCTTTTCCTTTGAATCTTTGAGTTCTCCTTTCTCTACAGCCATGAGGAACTTCGATCCGTTGGCAACTTGTATAACCTCATCCGGCATGCGATAAACTCTCGATGTACCCCAATGTCATGTCCCATGAAGTTGACTAAAATGTCCAGCTCATTGTCCTGTAGGATCATGACTTGAGTCATAGTGGCTGTGTGATTATGGAGCTCAGTTGAACGTATTGCCCTCGATGCGCTTTGCACCACACTATGAGCCAAAGTGTCGCAGAACATCGCATCCCCGACTGTAACTGCAGTTGCCCTCAGTAGCGATGCAGAATACATATAGGTTAGTGATTGGAATGTCCATTTTTGGCCGTATCTCTGCCAGCAGATCCATAGCTACTTTCATCCAGCTTGTTAGCAGCACTTGCGCTGTTCTACCCTTTTCCTGGGTGATTTCAATCCTTGCAAAGAACTTAACAAACTTGGCCTCCAGCACTGAAAAGTTCCAAGTCCTTTCCTTCAAATACTTCAGTTCCAGAACTGCAATTTGTGTACTCAGATAGCTTCATTCGGCTGACTTCACCTGATCGCCTGCGGTTGAAGACTATGAGGAGGGCTTGCAATGGTTTTTGCAGCCCTACAAAGTTCTCCCTGAGAGTATTTTGACGTAAGGCTGATCTCACCTATTTCAAGTTTTAAGTGGTGCGACAGCCTTTTCGCATCTTCTGTGAGTGGGACTAAGCAAGTTATTCTTTTCCACGTTGGTTCTATGTGCATTAGCTGAAAACTCTGCCTGTTGAACAGCTTCTTCAATGCTTGGCAATTGTATTGTATTGTAATACCAACAATAGCTGATAAAATGCCAAAATAATTTGGTATTTACCTATGTATGCTGTTACCATCATCAAAACTTTGTATGATTGCAAATCACACACTCCAACTGAATATTAATTTCCATGTTACCATGGTAACCACTCTGGTAAAGTGTACAATCTATAATCGCATTTCCATTGCTGCAAGCATTCGTAAGAGTCAAGTCACCTGGAGTTCGGTATGAGTATCTAACACCAGCACGATATGCCTCAAACTGTTCCATGTTGAAGGCGATAGCTTATATAAACTTAAAGTGTCATTTACTAACTTGGAATGCAGTATAGTCACAATCACTTCTCACCATCTGCTGACCTGTTAGTATTAACAAAAGAAACCCATGCAATTTGAAGGCTGATTTCAATTCCAAGAGCCTCAAAGAGTAAAAGATTGCCGTCTGTATCTGCATTCACCAATACCTCAGTTGACATTGATGTACCCATTAGTAACCTGAAAATGATTATGGTAAAGCATTACAGAGGGCTTTAAAAAAATTTGTGTAGATATTCTGGAACAATCTTCAGTTTATTTACTTCAAACCTGTTGTTGCAGGAGTTCGGTTAGCTTAGATATGACTATTAGTGACAGGTTCCCAGCTTCATGATACACATCCATAGTCTGACCTCAAGGAACCTTAAAAATTTGAATGCAAGTATGACAACATGGGCATGGTATCCAAATCTGGTGTTAAACTGCTATGTCAAATTGCTAACAGTAGCATGTGCATTTGGAAACACTAGACAACATCTCTGAGCTTTAGCAGTCGATGCAAAGGATAGGGATGATCATTCGAATATCTAATTCTTCTTCATTTCTCAGACTCATCAAGTCCTGTAAAAACTTCATATTGGACAAACCAAGGCTACGTCAAAGTTTGAACAGTGAAATTTAGTCACTGTTATCGATAGTTACTAACAGTAACAGTTCAATCCTCTCCATCTATTTTCACCCTCTCTCCCTCCCAAAACAATATATCTCCATCTCTTTCCACTGTATCCACTCTCCCCCACTTTCCCTCTCTCCCCCACCTACTTTCTCCACCCTCTCCTCTCCCCACCCTCCTCCCTGTGAAAAAGCACAGATATGGCATTGCTATGAAGGTCAATAAGTGTGATATAAGTGTGTATTTTAAGCCCTACTTTTCAGGCATTTTTGCTGAATGAGGTCACGAGCTGTCAAACTGCCCTGCTACGCAGCATCTATCACCCAGCGCGCTATCACAATCTACTGGTAAATATAAATTTCCGGCTTCCGGCCATCGGTTTTTTCCCCCGTTAAACATTTTTTGGCGGTTTGAAACTATTTGAACAGCAGCCAACATTTGCTGCCAGTTTTTATCGCCATCCCTCATCAAGAGGATTGCAATTTTGTTTCAGCCACCCATTTTGGCTGTTTATTCACCGGCTCCGTGATCTCATATGCCGTTTAGCATCTCCAATCACAGCTTTTCAATGTTGAAATCGCGTAATGTTTGCTGAGAATGGAATGTATAGCAAGTCGTTACAGGAACCATCTTCCTTTGGAAATACTTGCCAGGGAACCATATTCACTATATGTGTGCTATTATTGTCAGTGGCAATGATGGCACCTTCCTGGTTACCTCACATCCAAACAAAGTGAAGAAGGATTGTTTTTGTCAGCTCTTCAGTTCCATCTCTTGCCTGCACAGAATGAATGGCTGACTTTGATCATTCTTCCTTTTGTTGAACTTATCAATTGCTTTGCGTTTCTTTTCCTTTTTGGTCACCACTTTTGTCCATTTGTATTGAGTTGTACTGCTACCTGACCGATTCGACCAGTTCCTAAGCTAGCTGTAGTTTCTGAGTCCAGTTGGTCTTGTATTCGTCCTCAAGTTTCAGTTTATGTTCAAACAATTTCGAGTTCCAATATAACTACCGGTGCGTCACACCAAAGTTGTGAAAGTTGTTACTCACTTCGAGTTGTTTAGTCACATTCACTCTTCCTGGCCCAGCAATTTTAGAGCCAGTAGACCCTGTCCTATGTTCCCAATGTCTGCATGCATTGTTAACAGTTTCTGACCTGACTATCAGCAGGCAATAGAGGTTGTGTAAAAGTTCCATGCCTGAGAGAGAGAAAAGCAGCTATAGACTGCTCCACTCGGTCTCTCTGAGACTGTATTCACACTTGATATGTTGTAATGTTGTTGTTTCTCGTTATTGACCCCAACGTCAAGGTCGGACACATCCGTAACAGATTGTCTTAGGTCAAAAGTGACGTATGAGCATTTCATTCTGACTCTAGAATAGCATGGCAACCACCACTTCGTGTTCCAGCAATGAGTTTACTACATAATAGTCATCCCAGGTGAGGAACACTTCACTGGTCAGGTTTTTGTATTAAAGTATCTTGATTTAAAATTCTCTAAAATAAACAAGAGGATATTACAAACAAAATATTAATATACAGCCTCTCTCTCTCTTTCAGTAACAAATGCACTACTGCCCACCTCAGCCAAGGCGCTGTGCATTAAGCCTGTGATATGGGTAGAAACACAACACGCAAAGAGGCACCTCACATTCTCTACAAACCCAGCGCCTCATCGACTGCTTCGCCGAGCCATCAGGCCCCTTGGACTTGGCTGGCAGCAATGTTGAGGCTGCTCATGGGAGTGGCGCCCTTATGGAAGTGATCTCCCCTGTCTACACATTGTCACCATCTTTATCACCAGCAAACTCGAAACCTAGTAGTTCTATGTAGTACTGATATATTTTTTATTTGAATTTTGCATGTCGTAAACTTGTGAGCTTTTACGATACCCATCAGAATGAAAAAAGGAGATTTTTCCACCATTTCACAGCCTTTCTGTTCATGGGACAAGATGAAGCCATCTGGTCGTGTCAACCATTACCAGTCTTAGGGGTACTATAATGGATGACACTCAGGTTTCATGAATTCATAGTTCTGTCGCTATCAATCTCCGCTTCTGATTGTGTGTAAGATTTAGGCTAGGCATGTTTTAACTGCTAACGCTTTCAGTTACTTTTTGCTCTACTATAGGCATGCTGCTCTAGTGTTACCACTGTATTACAACGGTCATACACATTGAGTTAGTCAAAATGACGGTGTGAATATACGGAGGGATACACATGATGGTAAACTACGACATTCAGATGAGGCTTGACTAAACATACTTTCAATAAAGGCATATCCGTCTCACGACACATAATGGTAGTTTGAGTGAACTGGCTAGATAAAATGTGGTGCGAACGCACGGAGCACTGAGTATGGCGCTCATTGACGGCGTGACATAAGCTTCGACATGACCTCATTTTAAACTAAAGAAACACACTTGTGACGCAGCGCAGTATGGTGTGAAGCTACAAGCTGCTGTGTTAGTACCTGTTCACTGGAACTGCTGTCGTCTTCCTCTGCCAGGGATGCCAACCTCATACCCTGAAAAAGATATTGCACACTTCATGTCATGTCTTCCCAGGCTATTCATGAGTGAAGATAATGAATATAAAGACAGCATGCGAAGTGCAGTCATTTATTGCAGCTTATGCTTACCTGCCAGAGAGAACTCTCCTCCCTATCGGTCCTATCGCTGGTCATAATATCCAGCTCGGCACGATTCTGAAACGGAATGCAGCGAGTCGTTATAGCGCATAGACCATACATTTAAAGGCCGGATCGGCAACCAGGTGGCAATTCCTGTGAAATCAATTAGCCAGTGTTACCCCTGTTTCTATTTGCTCAGCGTTCTAATGGTTCTGTAGCTCACGCCCATAGCCACACCTACTGGGTACCGCTGCCAACATTTATGGAATGTTTGTCAGCCAGCACAAATTACTGTTTTGCGCTGCTCGTAGATGTTTACTAGTACTGTCAGTAGTGGTACTAGTAATGGACGTTAGTGGATGGGAAAAGTATTTCGTATTTGCACTGGATTGTATGAATAACAGGAAGGAGAAGGATCAGGATCGTGCTTTGCATACTTAAAACAAACCACTCTAAAGGAATATGCACCATCAAAGCTGGAAGCTTAGGATTCATACAAGGAAGACAGAAAGCGGAGCCATATTCTGTTCTTTAAAGTGAACGCGGGTGGCGAGAGGTTAGTTTTAGTTCTTCCTGTCACTCCTTGCCAAACTGATGTCGTCTCCCTACCCACATTTTCATTCCAGTGACACAGTAATCAAAGAGTGGATTTTGTATGCCTTGTCACTGAAAGCTATACGTTTTGCCTGGTAAACATTTAGGCAGTTATTGAAGGTTTCCACATGCACGGTGGACAGATTGTGACAGTATAATTGAGCGTTCTTGTATAAATTGCATCGCTTGATCACATTTTGTAGGACCTTGATTGCAACAGGACTTCTCAGCACTACCTTAGACGGTTCATAGTTGGGGTCAACTCTGCAGCGACTGGTTGTTGGGCAGCCATCATGTTGATGCTGATAATGGTGGACAGGATTGAGCAGCAGTGCCTGCAGCTTCTCGGGATCTTGGTTGCAGTTCCTAATGGAGTAGTTAGCATGGACCCGCAGAGACTGCACCTTATCCTGCAGCTCCTAGTGCCAATCAACACCTTCGGACTTCTTAGTGCCCTCTGAAATTGCTGTCAGCGCTTTCACCAGGGACTTGACTCCATGCCAACTGTCCAGCTGGTTGACGACCTCAGGATGCTGCTCTCTCACCAACTTGTTGATGGACGCGTTATAGTCATGGCAGTGCTTGCTAACGGTCACCGCCCTCTGAGCCAGGTCATCAAATATTCAGACGTCTCTCGTGTCTCTGTACAACTGGATCATCCAAGTGGGTGACAGTCTGTAAACTGAGTATCCGTTTCTTCTCTGCCCCAGGCAGACCACGTCAGTCTGCCTCAAATTTGTATGCCACCCATGGCGAGCGTCGGTCAAGATGTTGATAGGCTGACTTCTCTGAGCTGACTCCTCTTCCAGTGCAGCCTCCATGGATTCGTGCGCCTCCTGAAGTGAAAGTTAAAATATTTATAGTATGCTGCCATATGAGTTGTTGCTGTTATTCAATAACTCATAAGTGACCATCAGTAATACTCATGAATTGAATAAAAATTTGTATGTACCAACCTGCTCTATGCATTTCAAATAGTCACGTCTCTGTAAGACGTTCAACCTCACTGGTCTCGTGGTAGCACTTATTCTACATCTATTGATGAAAGTATCTAGCTGAGATGGTAGTAACCCACTTCTCACATAGCTGTGCATAGTCCTCTCGTTGACGTGGAATTTGCTATTAGGTAGGTAAGAAGAGTTGCACCAGGTTGCATTGCTCATTGTGTAGGCACTGCATCCAGACTCCTCATCACATGTTGTAGAAGCCAACCATATTCATAGGTGTAGAGGCAAGCGATAGGGTTCCTCCACAATGTTTACAGTGAATATTGCATATCGACATCGGGTTAGACAGAGCTTTGTGTCCGGTAACAACCAGCATCTCTCCTTTAGCCTCTTCCCGATTTAGACTGTGATAACTAGTCCTGTGTGGCTCATCCTGCTCTCTGCTGGATGTGTTTGGTTCCTCGTGTTGGTGGTTCTTTAGCCAGTATGTCAGCACTTCTGGGAGTGCAGTCAGAGTAGTTGTTTCAAAGCCCAGCATACCTTTTACTTGTTGAAGATGAGTCAGTAGTACAATCTTTGACTCAGCATCTCCACTAACTTCTATATTGAATGAAGCCCAAGTTCTTTTACTGCTTGCAGCCACTCCAAGGAGCAGTGATAGCGGTGTCTTGATAGCCTGTTCTTTGGTATGGAAAGGGCCTCTCTTCATGGCACCAACTTTCGTCCTGATTTTCCTCAGCCGCTCTGCCAATGTGGATGATTTTAAGTCACGGAACTTGGGACCTTCAATAATCACCAAAATTGTAGCTCAGAAACTTAGATTTGCATATCCAATAATTATTCGATCCATGTCGCTGGAACCTCTGTTCAAACTACTCACCACATTTGCATTTGGCTGTGTTGATCCGCACCCCGGCTCCATATTCTGGACAGCTCCTAAGCGTGGCAACAACAGCAAGAATGCCTCACTTGATACATATGATAAAGGAAAAGCAACAATAAAGAAAATACTCTATGCCTGTTTTCAGGAAAAGTTCATACAATTTACGCTGTAATCTAATATGAATAGGTGATCAGCTTACCTCGCGATGAGCACTTCTTGGCAAAGTTGTTTCTCTTTGGCATGGTTTGCTCAACTACCTCTCCACAGCATACATAACTGTATGATATCTTATCGAGAGGGAGGCAGGTAAGAAGGCAGGGATGGAGGGACAGAGATAGGGAAAATCAGCTGTTGCATCCACAAATAGTAAATTGCGAAGGAATGGAAGGGAGAAGCTTACCAATTGGTCAGTACTGGAAACGAGTAAAGTGAACTAAAGGTATATTAAGAGAGAAGCCTCGGGTACCTAAGAAAGTCTGCTCAAAAAGGTACGTATTGTCATGTAAAGTCAACTAGCGAGATCAGCTCAGTAGCTACTACTCATGCATCTTTTGAATGGATAACCTCAACATTCCATGAGGCCGGCAGCTAATTACCTAACCAATCAAGGAGGTCAGAGTTCGTCTTTTTTTGGCAAATTCAAGGCCTGCGCCCACTAGGCGCGAACCTAACGCGTATGGGCCAAAGCGTCACAAAGCAGCGGACGCTCGTCCGGATAATTGCCCTACGCGTAGATGTTTAGCATGTTTGATATTGGCCGTGATCACCTTCTACCCGATTGGCTACTGAGAGGTCATGACCTAGAGAGTGGAGTGCCATACTGCTATCACTGTACAGCAGATAGAGAAAGCATGGAGAACATGCTTTGCATGGAGGAGCGGATCATCGCTTTAGTACGTCATAGGCAATGCTTGTACAATCCGAGAGATTCTAATTATAAAAGAGAGGACATAAAAGCCACAACTGGTGGGGAAATAGCCAATGAATTAAATATACCAGGTACTTGTTGAAGCTTTTTGCCACGGTTCATTGCTAACGAATGCAGGGCACTTGCTAAGTACCTCATATTCATTTCTATAGATGCCGAAGTTAAAAAACGATTTAAGAGCCTAAGAGATACGTACGTGAGAAAAAAGAACAAGCACAAGCAGCAACAAAGATCTGGAGCAGGAGCTACGTGTGATCCGTCGCAGTCGCTCACCAGCACACCACTTCCAAGCAAGAAAAGAGCTAAGGCGCCGAAAGAAGAACCGTTCGAGGAACTGTTCTTCTTGAGATGAGACAAGCTGCAATAGCAGAAAGCTACCAACTCTAAAGATGATGAATGGTGTGGTGTAGAGGTGGCGGATCACTGCCGGCCAGTGGAAGACGAGTTTGAGAGGCAGCTGCTGATGCGCAACATCAGTGATTTGATTTTTACTGGGAGATTTGGTATACGCCGTTCTCAGTATCAGCCCCAGCCTCAGCCCCAATCCTATCCTCAGCCCCAATCAATTCCTCAGCCCCAATCCTTTCCTCAGCCCCAAACCAATCCTCAACAGCAGCCTCCATTTACAGACTTTTCAGCATTATGAAACTCCGATTGCTCGTCATAGAAATTTATTTTTCGCATGTTCACATATTTTTTTATAAACCTTTGTTTTCGTTTCCCGTAGCTGAAATAGACGCTTTATTTTCAGATTTTACTCATGAACAAATACTCTCTGCTTTGTACTTGTACATGTACTTTGCTACTTTCAATACAGATATACTATAATAGCTGGTCCACACTAGACGTATGTTCAAGCAATGGTCACGGACGACGGTCTGACGCACGCAATAGCAGTGTCCACACTAGACATTAATAGCGTCCGTAACTTTTAACCCCGCCCACAATAAAGCAGTAGAACCAATCAACTGTTTGTTCGAATTTTGTGCGGGCCCAGGCTTTTAGCGTCAATTTGTTTACATATTTGCTGCTCGTGGAAACCCAAAGAAAAACTATTGCTAAACCACACGTCTAGACCTCAAACTCAAAAATGAACTCGGCTCTCATCCCATTAGCTGTACACTATTTAATGGTACGCTCTCTATTCGTCAATTTGTTGAGATTCAGTAACCGAAGGAGAAGAAGTTCATACTGGGTGCACCTGATTAACCTTGTGAGGTGAGTCAGCATTTTGCTAATATGAAATCCCACCTGTTGTGGTGATAGTAGTGATGGTTTGGTACATGTGTTTGGTTCTGTTCTCTAGGGACCGATTTGGTGTATATCAGCACCTCGTACTGCAGATGCGACATGTTTCATCCAAACATCATAAATAGTTGATAATGTCCACTTCATCTTTTGACCAGCTGCTCTCTCTTATCAGGCAGAAAATACAGAAGCATGTAAGTCTGATTGTATCAAGGAACTAAGAGTTTTTTCTCAAGTGTCTCCATTTTGAAAATATGTGTGAACTGTTAGGATACAAAAATGAGGAAGGCTATCAGTCCTGAGCTGAGGCTGGCTCTCACGCTCCACTATCTCGCTACTGGGCAGAATTTCTTCACCCTCCACGCTCACTTTCGTGATGGCAAGTCAAAAGCAGCCACAATAGTACAAGAGGTATGCATCGCTATATGGGAAGCTCTGTTGCCTATGTGTTTGCGTCTCCCTGCAACAGAGGATGACTGGAACGCAGCAGCACAAGGGTGAGTTCATTT
>ERZ1740065.1009-NODE-1009-length-16362-cov-5.994297_pt1 | contig 16362 bp, 17 predicted proteins | sample MGYA00581738_ERZ1740065 | MGnify/ENA primary metagenome ERZ1740065 (study PRJEB43018, sample SAMN04849749) | marine metagenome | isolation source: floating plastic debris | place: Pacific Ocean | collected 2008-09-01 | study: EMG produced TPA metagenomics...
CAGCTACCACGAGAACGTGCTGCCCTTCACCAACAACATCCCGCAGCGCGATGGTGGCACGCATCTGGCGGGCTTTCGCGGGGCGCTGACGCGCACGATCAACAACTACGCGCAGTCGAGCGGGATTGCGAAGAAGGAGAAGGTGTCCTTCACCGGCGATGATGCGCGCGAGGGGCTGACCTGTGTGCTGTCGGTGAAGGTGCCGGATCCGAAATTCAGTTCGCAGACCAAGGACAAGTTGGTGTCGTCCGAAGTGCGTCCTGCGGTCGAAGGGCTGATGAACGAGAAGCTGGCCGAGTGGTTCGAGGAAAACCCGAACGAGGCGCGGATCGTCGTCAGCAAGATCATCGAGGCGGCGCAGGCGCGGGAAGCGGCGCGCAAGGCGCGCGAGCTGACGCGGCGCAAGACAGCGATGGATGTGAACTTCCTCGCGGGCAAGCTCAAGGATTGTTCCGAAAAGGACCCATCGAAAACGGAAGTCTTCCTCGTCGAGGGGGATTCAGCGGGGGGATCAGCCCAGACGGGGCGTGACCGGCAGACACAAGCGATTCTGCCGTTGAAAGGGAAGATCCTGAACGTGGAGCGCGCCCGGTTTGATCGCATGCTCAGCAGCCAGGAAATCGGCAACCTCGTCATGGCGCTCGGTACTGGCATCGGGCGCGATGAGTTCAACATTGAAAAGTTGCGCTACCACAAGATCGTCATCATGACGGATGCGGATGTGGACGGCGCGCATATCCGCACGCTGCTGCTGACATTCTTCTACCGGCAGATGCCGGAGTTGATCGAGCAGGGGCACCTCTATATCGCGCAGCCGCCGCTCTATAAGGTCTCGCGCGGCAAGTCGGAGGTCTATCTCAAGGATCAGGCCGCCATGGAAGATTACCTGATCAACCAGGGTATCGAGGGCGCGATGCTGAAACAGGGCAACGGCGAAGAGATCACCGGACAGGACCTGATGCGCGTGGTCGATCTGGCGCGGCAAATGCGCCGGGTGCTGGAGGCTTTCCCGACACATTATCCACGCCATATTCTGGAGCAGGCCGCAATTGCCGGGGCCTTTGCGCCGGGCGCGGTGGACGCCGATCTTCAGGGCACAGCGGATAAGGTCGCGGCGCGGCTGAACCTGATCGCCGAGGAATACGAGCGCGGCTGGCAAGGGCGGATCACGCAGGATCACGGCATCCGGCTGGCACGGATTCTGCGTGGTGTGGAAGAGGTGCGCACGCTCGATGGGCGCATTCTGCGCGGCGGCGAAGCCAAGCGGACCGGTAGCTTTACCCAGAGCCTGCAGGACGTGTACAGCCTGCCCGCAACGCTGGTGCGCAAGGACCGGATGCAGCCGATCCTGGGGCCGATGGACCTGCTCGACGCGATCCTGGAAGAGGGCGAGAAGGGGCTCTCGCTACAACGCTACAAGGGATTGGGCGAGATGAACCCGGACCAGCTCTGGGAAACCACGCTGGATCCGGACGCACGCACCCTCTTGCAGGTGAAGGTGGACGATATGGCCGAGGCCGACGACATCTTTACCAAACTGATGGGTGATGTCGTGGAACCGCGACGCGAGTTCATCCAGCAGAACGCGCTGAGCGTCGAGAACCTCGATTTCTGACGGTATTGGCCTTGTCAGGCTCTAATCATCCACCCATTCCGGCATGGGTTTCTTCGCGATGAAAGCATCGATGCCGCGCTCGGTATCGCGCGCCAGCATGTTCTCTGCCATCGCTGCCCCGGTGTAGGTATAGGCCTCGGCCAGCCCCATATCGGCCTGCTCATAGAACGCGCGCTTGCCGATTTTGACGGCAACCGGTGCCTTGGAGACGATCTTGGCCGCCATGGCGCGGGTTGCAGCAGAAAGGTCAGCCTCCGGTACAACCTGATTGATCAGGCCCATCTCCATGGCGTTGGCTGCGGGCTGAAATTCGCCCAGCAGCAGCATCTCCATCGCCTGCTTGCGCGGGACATTCCGCGACAGGGCCACCATCGGGGTGGAACAGAAAAGTCCGATGTTCACGCCAGACGTGGCAAAGCTCGCGCTCTCGGCGGCGATGGCCAGATCGCAGGTGGCCACCAACTGGCAACCTGCAGCGGTGGCGATGCCCTGCACCTCGGCGATCACTGGCTGCGGCAGGTTGACGATCGACAGCATCATCTTGGAGCAGGTCGCGAAGAGCGTGTTGAAATAGGCCTTGCCCCCATCCGGGTCCTGCCGCCGCGCCGTCATCTCCTTGAGGTTATGGCCGGCACAGAACTGTGCGCCCGCGCCGCGCAGGATCACCGCGCGGATGCTGCCGTCCACCGCGATTTCATCGAGGGTGGTTTGCAGCGCCGCCAGCATCTCTTCGGACAGCGCGTTCAGCGACTTCGGCCGGTTCAGCGTGATCGTTGCAATGCCTTCCGCGCGGTCCAGCAGAACCGGTGCGTCCATATTTGCCATTGGATTGTCTCTCCCGTCGATACGGCCTGGCCACATCAAAGCGGGAATGGGAACCGAACCGCAAGGGAAATGTCAGCTGCCGGTGGGTAGGGACCCGGGGGAAACACTCTCTTTCTCGGCATGAAACTCCGGACTGTCCCACAAGGAATGTGGAACCGGATCCTTGGCCCTGAAAAGAAACAGCCGGGCGATCTGGGCGTAGGAGCGATATGCATATCCTCCATTCCGCTCCAGAAAGGCCGCGCGGCGGGCCATGTAATAGGCTTTCAACTGATACCACGGCATCTGCGGATGCGCGTGGTGCACCGCATGCAGGTTGTTGTTCAGGAACAGAAAGGCCAGAAGCCCGCGGTCTTCGATGATCACGCTGCGGCAGCGGGCACGTTCATGCGCGCGGTGTTCGAGAAAGGTGCGTATTTTGAGGACCGACAGGCTCGCATAGGCGCACAGCAGATAGAGCCAGAGCGGCATATCCGCCATCCAGATCCACCAGAGCACAACCGGAACAATCCCGAGCGCGTGAAAGATATATGCGTCTCTAACAAGCATATTGTTTGATTTGATGGCGCGCCAATCCCCCTTGTAGAAGGCTGCAAGCGCGATGACGGGGCCGATCAGAACGCGCCCCAGCAGCGTGTTGTTCCATCTGTAGATGATGCGCCGCAGCAATCCCCAACGGGCCCAAACCGCGGGATCGATGAAATTGCTTTCAGGATCGTCGTAAGGATCCGTCAGCGCGGGATCGTGGTGATGCGCAAGATGGGTGTCGCGAAAGCGGGGATAGGGAATGAACAGACCCAGGGCCGGGAATACCGTCGCGGTGTTCAGACTTTCATTGCGGAACGGATGTCCATGCAGCACTTCGTGGCTGAAGGAGGAATAGAGCGTGAGGGCCAGAACAAGAATGAGGCTGGTCACCCAGGGGCCAAGTATGTTGTAGGAGGTTGTGGCAAGGGCGAAACCGACGTAGCACATCACACCTATACAGACGGTCGGCCATTCAATGGCGGCAGGGGTCTTCAAATTATCCCATCCTTTCAACGGGTTTCAGAGAATTCGGGTATGTTGGAATTGTGACGGGAACGGGGATTGGCGCAAGAGCGTGAATTTGCGTTGCATGCATTACTTGTGTCGCTATTTCGCGAGTATGTTGTGATTTCACATTTTAGGTGTATTTTCACATCATGGATAAACGTGATCTTTCCGCGCGGTTCCGGGAGCGGCTGGAAGAGGTGCTTGCCTCTCATCCGGCTGGAAAGGGACAGTTTTTACGTGAGGTCGGTATGGATCGGTCCGCGCTCAGCCAATTCCTGAGCCCGGATAGCGACCGTCTGCCCCGTGCGGAAACGCTACGCCGCATTGCGCGGGTCAGCGGGGTGTCCGTCGACTGGTTGCTGTGCCTCGAAAATGCACCGGAGGGGCGGCAGGAAGTGGCGGAAAGCGTGCAGATCGAAAAGGCGGTGCAAGCGGATGGATCGACACCCCTTGACCAGTGGCGCAGCGCGGCGTCCGGGTTCAAGCTGCGCTACGTCCCCTCGACACTGCCGGATATGGTCAGTTTTGCGCCCGAAGCGGTGGCGGATGTGTCTGATGCCCGTGGCGGCGGGGTGGAGAACGTGCTGGGCCAGGTGTCGCTGGATGACATGGATGTCGAGATCGCCATGCCGGTGCAGACGGTGCAGGATCTGTCCGCCCGCAGCGGGTTATGGCGCGGGGCGGACCCGGATCAGTGTCGCAACCAGCTGACTTATATGGCGCGGGTGTGCCGCGAGAATTACCCGGCGCTGCGGCTGCATCTTTACGATGGAACACAGACCTTTTCGGCCCCCTTCACGGTTTTCGGCAAACAGCGCGTCGCGCTCTACATCGGGGACGCCTACCTGGTGATCAGCAGCCCGGACCAGATCCGCGGATTTGCCAAGCAGTTCGACAGATTGGTGCGGCGCGCCATCATCGGGGCGGACCAGGTGCACGAGATGCTGGAAGAGCTTGCCGGGAAGGTCCGTTAGCTGTCCGTGTTGAGGTAGGTCTGCATCCGCCCGCGCAGTGCATCGGACCAGGGCACCGGGCGACCCGTTTCCATGTGCACATAGACAAGCACCGGTGTCGCCGTCATGCGCAGTTGCTCGCCGCATCGGGCGGTAATGCGCAAATGTGCAGAGGTGCGCCCAAGCCGCAGCACCGAAAGCGACCAGGTCAGCACATCGCCCATCTTGCTGGGCGCGGTGAATTCGGCGCCGATGGAAACGGTCGGCACGCCATAGCCGGATTCCATATGCATCTGGGAAAACGAATGACCAAGGCCCACCTCGTGCCATTCTTCGACGGTCTGGTTCACCATTTCGAAGTAGCGCGGGTAAAAGACGATGCCCGCAGGGTCACAATGCTGAAACAGCACTTTGATGCGGTGTTGAAAAATTTCACTCATGCCCGCACCCTGACGGGTCTGGGCGCGGCGTCAAGGGTCAAGCGTCGGACGATCCGCCGCGAGATCCGCGAGGATCGGGCAGTCGGGCCGGTCGTTTCCGGCACAAGCCTCGATCAGATGCGACAGCGTGGCCCGCATTTCACCAAGTTCCGCGATCTTGCGATCGATCTCTGCCAGATGCGATTGCGCAAGAGATTTCACATCTGCGCTGGCGCGGCTTTGATCGTTGTAAAGCCGCAGCAGATCGCGGCAGGCATCGATGCCGAAACCCAAAGACCGGGCACGCCCGATAAAGGCCAGCTTGTGCAGATCGCTGTCCGAAAAGTCGCGATACCCATTGGCGCTGCGCGCAGGCGCAATCAGGCCGATGTCTTCATAATAACGGATCGTCTTGACCGGCAGTCCGGTGCTGCCGGCGACGTCTGAGATGTTCATGCAAGCCCCCTCTTCAATCCACGCAGGCGCAGCGCGTTGCTGAGCACAAAGAGGCTCGACAAGGCCATGGCGCCTGCCGCCAGTTGTGGTGACAAGAGCAGCCCGAAATGCGCATAAAGCGCCCCTGCCGCCACCGGGATAAGCGCAGTATTATAGGCAAAGGCCCAGAACAGGTTTTGCCGGATGTTGCGCATCGCCGCGCGCGACACGGCAATGGCCGTGCCCACGCCGCGCAGATCGCCGGACATCAGCACGACGTCAGCGGCCCCGATGGCGATATCGGTACCGCTACCAATGGCGATACCCACATCCGCTGTCGCAAGCGCGGGCGCATCATTGATCCCGTCACCGACAAAGGCCACTTTCCCGCCGTCGCGTTGAATCGTCTCTAATGCGGCGGTTTTCCCCTCTGGCAGCACATTGGCGATGACGCTGTCCACGCCGATCCGGGCCGCAACCGCCTCGGCCGTTTCCGCCTTGTCGCCGGTGATCATCGCAACACGAAAGCCCTTGGCGTGAAGATCTGCAATCACCTGCCCGGCATTTGGCTTGATCTGGTCTGAGACGGCAATGAGCGCGGCGGGCTGACCGTCGAGTGCAGCGAAGAACACGGTATGACCCTCTGCCGCCAGCTCCCCTGCCCGCTGCTGACCAGCGCTGATGTCGATCCCTTTTTCGCGCATCAACCGCTCCGAGCCGACCAGCACACCGCGCGGGCCCACCTGCCCCTCGGCGCCAAGCCCGTTGAGCGCCATGACCCTGGTCGCCTCTGGAAGCTCCAGCCCCGCCGCCCGCGCTGCCGTCACAATGGCCACGGCCACCGGATGTTCGACCCGGGCCTCTACCGCAGCGATGAGCGCCAATGCGCGGTCCGGCTCGATATTGCCCATGGGCTCGAAAACCGTCAGCTCGGGCGTGCCCAGGGTCAGGGTGCCGGTCTTGTCAAAGGCGATCACGTCGATGTCGGCCAGCGCCTGCAGCGCATCCCCTTTTCGGAAGAGCACACCAAGTTCGGCACTGCGCCCGGTTGCAACCATGATCGAGGTCGGCGTGGCAAGCCCCATGGCACAGGGGCAAGCGATGATCAGAACGGCAACGCCTGCCACCAGCGCGTAGGACACTGCGGGTGACGGACCAAGGACAAGCCAGAGCAGCACCGTCAGCACCGCGACCAGAAGGACGGCAGGCACAAACCAGAAAGTCACCCGGTCAACGAGCGCCTGAATGGGCAGCTTGCTGCCCTGCGCCTCCTGCACCATGCGAATGATCCCGGACAGCACGGTATCGGCACCCACATGGGTGGCCGTCAGACGCAGCCCACCGGGCCCGTTGATCGTGCCGCCGGTCACCCGGTCACCCACCGATTTTTCAACCGGCATCGGTTCACCGGTGATCATGCTTTCATCGATATGGCTGGCGCCTTCCGTGACCGTCGCATCCACCGGCACGCGCTCACCGGGGCGCAGCAGGATGATGTCACCCGGCACGATGTCTTCCACGGCGACGGTCACGGTGCGCCCTGCCCGCAAGACCTGTGCCGTCTTTGGTTGCAGCTTCAGCAGGGCGCGGATCGCAGCACCCGTCCGGCCCTTGGCCCGCGCCTCCAGCCATCGGCCAAGCAGGATGAAAAAGACAATCACGGCCGCCGCTTCGAAATACACCATCTGCGCCGAGACAGGCAAAAGCCCCGGCGCAAGAAGCACACAGAGGGAGTAGCCATAGGCAGCCGAAGTGCCCACGGCCACCAGGCTGTTCATGTCCGGCGCTCTTTGCCACAGCGCGGCAAACCCCGCGGTGTAAAACCTGCGGCCCGGGCCGGTGAGGATCAGGGTGGTCAGCAGCGCCTGTATCCACCAGCTTTGCGGCATCCCGATGGTCTGCATGATAAAATGGTGAAACGCGGGCACCATGTGGCTGCCCATTTCGAGGATCACAACCGGCAGCGCCAGAGTGGCTGCAATCCCTGTCCGACGCGCCAGATCCTGCGCCTGTTCCGTCCGGCGATCCTCCTGTTCCTGCGGTGCGCGGGCGCGCAGCACTGTGGCGGGGTACCCCGCCTGCGTTGCCGTCTCGGCCAATGTCTGGGCAGAGGGGCCGTCACGCCGGACCTGGATGGTTGCCTCTTCGGTGGCGAGGTTCACGGCAACATCGAGCACGCCCGGCACCTCTGCCAGCGCACGGTCCACCCGCCCCACGCAAGACGCGCAGGACATGTTTTCAACGGTCAGAGTGATCTTTTGAGTGTCGAGCACGGTTTCGCCCCGATGTCTGTGCAGGGACAGACATAAGGCTTCCAGCTACTGGAAGGTCAAGGCCTTATGCGCGTTTCTCTTCAGCCACGGGTTCATTATCGGCCATCGCCGGTTCCGGCGTGTCGGGATCGAGCAACTCGGCGTCTTCGATTTCCGCTTCATCGGATGTCTTTGCCGCCTCGTCCGGCGCTGTACTGACCTGATCTTCAACCGCGCCGACAATCAGCGGCAGCATCTGCACGCCGCCGGGCATGGCGACTTCCGACAGGGGTGGTGTTTTCCAGGCCAGTGTATCGAAGCTCTCGCAATTCTCGCAGATCGCCGCCCATTCCGCGTGAATATGCTGGCAATTGTCGCAGATCCACTGCGGCCCGCGCGAGACGGTCAGCGCGCGCGCCAGCCAGCCGCGCACCACCGCGTCATCGGCACCTTCGCCCCGTTCAATGGCCGCCATCAGCGTGACGGAGCGCGCCGTCGGGTCGGTCTCGACCAGATCGCCAAGCGCGCGGCGTGCTTCTGGGAAATCCTCGTTCGCGATGTGCAGCTCGGCCAGGAGCATCCGCGTTTCCGCGTGCTGAGGATTGCTGCGGGTCAGGGCGGTAAATCGCTTGAGGCGCTGCGCTGCGGATTCTTCCGGCTCGATCGCGGCAAAAGCGGCGGCAAGATCAGGGTGCGGGGTCGTTTCCCAAGCCTTTTTCAGAATGCGCGTGGCAAGACGCGGCTTGCCCTTCTGAATATAGCTTTGCGCGGCCATGACTGCGGCCGGAATGAGATCCGGCGACAGTTTATTGGCCTCGATCGCCTTTTCCCGCGTTTCGATGGACGACGCATCATCGACAATCTCTTTCGCCTCCGACAACGCCAGCACCGCGTCACGGCGCTTGTGCACATCCCGCGGCAGGTTGCCATGTTTCAGCTTGGCGCTGAGGGTCTGCCGCGCGCCGGACCAGTCCTCCTTTTGCGCCTGAAGCCGCAGCAGCACGTCCTGCGTTTCTTCATGTTTGGGTTTGATGGCAAAGGCCTTCTCCGCAAGCTTCAGGGCGGTTTCGGTATCGCCGTCCGCCAGCTTCTGCTTGAGAATGCCGCGCACACCGACAAAGCGCGTGGCGTCATTGGTCACCAGTTTCTTGTAGGTTTCCTCGGCCTTGTGACGGTCGCCGACCATTTCCGCCGCCTGGGCGGTCAGCAGGTTCGTCAACTCCGGTTTGTCCAGATACCTGTTGGCCTTTGCCGCCTTGGTCATCGCCAGCCGCCCTTCCCCGCTGGCCAGCGCCATCATGCCTTCGGACAGGGCCTCGAACCCCTTGCGCTCACGGTTACGGTCGAAATAGCGCGACAGCGCCGTTTCGTCGCCGTTGAGGAACCGCCAGGTCGCCACCAGCAACGACAGGAGCTTGAGCAGGATCCAAAGCCCGACAACCAAGACGACGATGGCAATGACCGACTGCAGCGGGCCAAAGGTGTATTCGCTGCCCATGACGGTCACCTGGACACCCCCCTGACTTTCCAGAAGGTACCCCGCCCCCAGCGCCAAAAGCGCGACAACGCCGACAAACAGGATAATCTTGATGAGGGACCAGAGCATGAAATCGTCTTCCTTAGTTAACCGTCAGACTGTCAGACAGCGCCTCGGCGGCATCGCTTGCATCCTTGCGCGCCTGGGCCCCGTCCAGCCAGCCCTGCATTGCCGATCTTGCAGCATCGGGCAGCCCGCCGAGCTCTGTCAGCGCCGTTTCCAGATCATTGCCGCGCAGGGCCGCTTCAGCGCGGGAGAGTACCGCATCCGGATCGGACCCTTCGCGGGGCGTCACCGACCGCGCGCTCAATTGACGCCGCAGGAAGCCACCTATGCCAGCCACGTCGGATTCAGGCACCTCCGCCCGTGCAGCAGCCAGAGCGGCCCGCGCCGCATCGGGGAAATTCTCGCGCAGCGTTGCCATGCTGGGCACACCCTCGGCCGCGGCACTGCGCAGGGCATCCGGGACCTCGACCGGTGCGACCTCTTCGAGCGCGCCCAAGGCTGGCGCGAAAGTCTCACCGTTTTCGACAGCGGTGACGACGCGGGTCAGCGCCGCCTGAGCCAGAAGACGCGCCGCTTCGGCGCTGGCCTGGGCGTCCTGCTCCGCAAGCCGGGATTCAAGCGCGGTGATCGCGGATTGCAAGGCGGCGACTTCCGCGCTGTTGTCCACTTGTGGTGCAGGTTCGGCCGGCTGCGGGCGCGCTTCTATCGCATCAAGCCGCGCGGTCTGCTCCTGAAGCGTGCTTTGCATCGCATCCAGCGATCGCGACAGATCGTCAAGGCCTGCTGTCAGTTCACCGGTGTCGACAACTTCTACCGGTTCCACCGGTTCGACATTCTCAAGCTCTTCGATGCGCGCGGTCAAAGCGGCGGTCTGTTCAGTCAAGGGCGCCAGATCGACAGGATCCTCACGCGGAAAATACGCGTCCAGCATATCGCCACGGCCTGCAATAAAACCGACCATGGCAGCAACAACGCCGCCAAAAACGGCGGGCCAGAAGCTGTTTCGACGCGGTTCAGGGGCCGGTGGCGGCGCAACCGGTTCGTCCGAGGCAACCTCCGTTTCAGAGGTCTCCTGCGCCTTCACTTCTTCTTCGGGGATGTCTTGAGCAGTCGCCATCAGGGGATCGTCCGACGGCTTGGTCTCGGCGGCATCCATGTCGGTATCCTGCGTCCGTGGCTCTTGGTCCAGCGTGGATGTATTCAGTTGCTCCCCGGTATCCGCCGTCTCCGTCACAGGATCCTTTGACAGTGTCTCGGCTTCGGTGGTGCGATGTTCCGTGGTCATCTCATCGGTGGTGTCAGCGTTCAGATCCCTGGGAATATCGTCGCGTGTTGCCTCCTTGGCGTCCTCCGGCGCGATATCATCCTTTGGTTTCTTCGCTTTTGCCACAACATCCACCTTTTCGAATCTACCCCGAGCGGCATACCCAGGAACCTTACTCGCGCGGTCCGCCCCTCTCAACCCAAGCTGATGCGCGCCACCAGCTTTTCAAGGCTGTCCACCATGGCCGCCGCATCCGGTCTGGCCGTTATTTCAAGGGCCGCAAGCCTCAGATCAGACAGGGGCTCCGCCACGGAGTCGCTGAGCGCGATGACATACGGGCGCGCATCTTCTGGGCATTCTTGCGCAAATTGTGCAGCCGTGCGCGGGGAAAAAATCGGCACAATGGCCGGTTTTGCTTCTTCGAGAACGGCGCGGGCTCGGGGTGTCAGCGGGTGCAATACCTGATCATATACCACCATCCGGGCAACGTTCAGCCCCTGGGCCCCCAGCCGTTCGATAATCTGGCCGCGTGTATGCCGCCCCGAGATATGCAGCAGGTCTGCCGCCGGCGGCTGTGCAACCAGCGCTGCGACCAGCGCGTCCGACGTCTCGCCGCAGCAGGTGCTGTCCCACCCGGCGCGCCGGGCTGCTTCGGTGGTATGCGGACCGACACAAAACGCCGGCCTGCCCTGCCCCTTCGGCGCAAAACGGACGCCATTCGCCGAGGTGAAAATCACCGCGGTCCCGGCGTTGATCTCCCGTGTGGTCGTTTCCGGGACAATCTCGACCAGCGGGCTGTCGATCACGGTGAGTTTCCGCGCCAGCGATCCGGGCAATTGCTCGACAAAGCGGCCGCTCGCCTCCGCCGGGCGCGTCATGATCAGCGGTATGGGGGCGTCGCCCATGAAAACCCTCGGCATTGTTTGCGGCCCCTTAGGGTGTTACCTGCGGGAAAAGCCGCATGCAACGGGGTCAGCATTGACACGATCAACCACGGTTCTGGGTCTGGAAAGCAGTTGCGACGACACCGCAGCGGCCATTGTCCGCCGTGGTCCCGACGGCAGGTCGGAGATCTTGTCGTCAATTGTCCGGGGGCAGACCAACCTGCACGCCAGCTTTGGCGGCGTGGTGCCGGAGATCGCCGCGCGGGCGCATGCAGAGATGCTGGATCACTGCGTGGAAGAGGCTCTAACAAAGGCAAAATTGACCTTTGGCGAGCTGGATGCCCTGGCCGTGACAGCCGGTCCCGGCCTGATTGGCGGCGTGGTCTCCGGGGTGATGTGCGCCAAGGGACTGTCCGCTGCCACCGGGCTGCCCCTTTACGGCATCAATCACCTGGCGGGTCATGCGTTGACCCCGCGCCTGACCGACGATGTTGCCTATCCCTACCTTATGCTTCTTGTGTCCGGTGGGCATTGCCAGTTTCTGATCGCACATGGGCCGGAAGAATTTGAACGGCTGGGCGGCACGATCGACGATGCGCCGGGCGAGGCTTTTGACTAGGTGGCCAGGCTTGTTGGCCTGCCGCAGCCGGGCGGCCCTGCGGTCGAAGCGGCCGCGCGGGAAGGCGATGCAGACCGGTTTGCCCTGCCCCGACCGCTGCTGGACCGCGCAGGCTGTGATCTGTCCTTCTCCGGGTTGAAAACGGCTGTGTTGCGAACACGGGATGCGATCATTTCCGACCATGACGGCCTGCCGGCGCAGGCCCGCGCGGATCTTTGCGCCGGGTTTCAAGCCGCCGTTGTGGATGTGCTCGCGGAAAAGACACGGCGCGCGCTGCGCCATTACGGTGAGTTATCGCCTGCCGAGCCTGCGCTGTGTGTGGCCGGAGGTGTGGCCGCCAATCAGGCCATTCGCGCCGCATTAGAGACTGTTTCGCGCGCATCAGGCGCGTCCTTTGTCGCGCCCCCGCTTGCGCTTTGCACGGATAACGCCGCCATGATCGCCTTTGCCGCGCTGGAACAGATGGGCACGCGGGATGCGGATGATTTCGGCCTGTCAGCGCGACCGCGCTGGCCGCTGGATCAGACCAGCCCCGCGATGTTGGGAAGCGGCAAGAAAGGAGCCAAGGCATGACGGTTTCGGTTCTGGGCGCAGGCGCCTTCGGCACGGCGCTTGCCATCGCATTGTCGCAGAAGACACCGGTTCAGCTCTGGGCGCGATCCGAAGACCATGTGCAGGAGATGGCTAGGGCGCATGAGAACGCCGCCTATCTGCCGGATCGGCCCTTTCCTGCGGTCCTCGCGGTCACGCCAGAGATCGAGCGTGCGGCAGAGGCTGATATCCTGCTGCTGGCGGTGCCGATGCAGCAGCTGCGCGCCTTTCTGAAATCGCATGGCGATGCCCTTGCGGAAAAGACGCTGGTCGCCTGTTGCAAGGGAATGGATCTGCAGTCCGGCACCGGCCCGCTGGAGGTGATTGCGGATGAGTTGCCCAGGGCGCGCACCGCGCTGCTGACCGGACCCAGCTTTGCCCGTGACATCGCGGCGGGCCTGCCGACCGGTTTGACGCTTGCCTGCGCTGACGAAGAACTGGGTCAATATGTTCAGGAAGCGCTGTCGACGCCGGTGCTGCGGCTCTACCGCAGTGATGATGTGATTGGCGCAACCCTCGGCGGCGCTCTGAAAAACGTGATTGCCATCGCCTGCGGGGCGACGATGGGTGCCGGGCTGGGGGAAAGCGCGCGCGCCACCGTTCTTACCCGCGGGTTCGCGGAAATGCAGCGGCTCGCCCTGCAAAAGGGGGCAAATCCGAATACACTCGCCGGCCTGTCGGGCTTTGGCGATCTCGTGCTGACCTGTACCTCTGCACAATCGCGCAATTATCGGCTGGGCCTCTCGCTGGGCAAGGCAGAGACCTTCGACGACAGGATCACCGTGGAAGGCGCAGCGACCGCCCGCGCCGCCGCCGCGCTGGCGCAGAAAGAAGGTCTGGACATGCCGATTACTTCTGCGGTTGCGGGGCTGGTCGAAAAACGGTTGGATGTGCGACAAGCGATGCATGATCTGCTGTCGCGCAGCCTGAAGGAAGAATAGATGCTTGTTGCCCTGATCGCGCATGACAAACCCGGCGCACTGCCGATCCGGCAGGAAAACCGGCCCGCCCATGTGGAATACCTGAAATCAGGCACGACCGTTCAACAGGCGGGCCCGTTGCTGGACGACGCTGGTGACATGGTGGGCTCGCTGATCATTCTGAATGTCTCCGATATGGCCGAAGCACGCGCATGGGTGGATGGCGATCCTTATGGCAAGGCGGGGCTGTTCAAATCTGTCGATCTGATCCCGTGGAACAGGGTGATCGGCTGATGAACTACTGGCTTTTCAAATCCGATACCACCACCTGGTGCTGGGACCAGCAGGTCGCCAAGGGCGAGGCGGGTGAAGAGTGGGACGGTGTGCGCAATTACCAGGCCCGCAACTTCATGCGCGAGATGGCGGTTGGCGATCTGGGCTTTTTCTACCATTCGCAAAAGGAACGCGCGATTGTCGGCATTGTCGAGGTCATTGCCGAGGCGCATCCCGACAGCACCACCGATGATGAACGCTGGGAGTGTGTGGATATCAAGGCGATAAAACCGGTGAAAACGCCGATCACGCTGGATGACATCAAGGCGGAGCCGCGCCTGTCTGACATGGTTCTGGTGCGGAATTCCCGATTGTCCGTACAGCCGGTGACGGCCGAGGAATGGCGGATTATTTGCGAGATGGCAGGCGTTTCAGACTAGCCGGGTCGCCATCTTGATGGCAGTCTCACGCCACGAAGTGGGAGGCAAGTATGGAATATCTGAGTGTGATGATCGCCGGTGTGGCGGGGTTCATGTTCGGCGCGGTCTGGTACACCGTGCTGGCAGAGAAGTGGATGGCGGCATCGGGCGTGGCCGTGGACGAGACCGGAAAACCGGCCAACAGATCGGACCCGATCCCCTATATCACCAGCCTGCTCGGGGCGATCCTCGTGGCGGGCATGATGCGCCATTCCTTTGAGTTGAGCGGCATTGATACAGTCGGCAAGGGGCTTGTTTCAGGGCTGGGCATCGGCCTGTTTCTGGTCAGCCCCTGGATCGCCACGTTTTACAGTTTTGGCGCACGACCGCGCAGCCTCATCCTGATTGATGGCGGATACGCAACTTTTGGCTGCACCGTCATCGGCACTGTTCTGACGCTGTTCTAGGACAGTCGAGACATCATGATAAAAGAGAAGGGTCCTGACACAAAGCCAGAACCCTTCTTCACCCCACGTGCTCCCGTAACCCACCGCACGTGTTTGAAACTGGTCCTGGCCATGCTGGCCGGATGTTCAAGTGCTACATCATACAGCGAAGAATCTCAATTCTTCAGTGCTTTAAAAGCCTGCTAAAAAAGAAACGCCTCCTTAAGAAAAGGAGGCGCTCCGGATCAAATATCAGACCTTGTCAGCCGTAAACGGCTTCCTTGCCGAAATGCTTGGTCAGCATGTAGTAGACAACGGCGCGATACTTGTTGCGCTCGGACTGGCCATAGGTCTCGATGACCTTGTTGATCGCCGCGTCGAGCTCCGGCCCGTCGGACAGGCCCAGCTTCTTGATGAGGAAGTTGTTCTTCACAGTTTCAATCTCGCCCGCCTGGCTGGAAGCAACGGTGGCCGCGTCCGCGTCGTAGATCGAGGGGCCGCAGCCGATTGTGACCTTTGTCAGCAAATCCATGTCCGGCGACATGCCGCATTTATTCTTAAGATCATCTGCATATTGCGCGATCAAATCGTCCCGTTTGCCCATAAAATTTCTCCCAGTTGGCAAATATGACCAGTTCCTCCGGCCTTCGTGCGATAGATTAATCACTATATCGTCCGCCACAAAAGGAGTTTTTCGAAAAGTAATTCCCCGCCGCGGTCTCTTGCCGGAACCATCGCGCAACTTCCACTACTGACACGAAAATAAGGGCGCCGCACAAGCGACGCCCTTGGTAGATTTCAAAATCTGGAATTCCAGCTTAAGAAAGCTGGTCGATCGCCATGTCTACCGGCAGACCTTCGACACCGGTTTCATCAAACTCGGGCTGTGCTTCCAGCTCCTTCTCGGTCCAGGCGGACAGCTTCAGGGTATCTTCTTCGCTCCCCATGCTGAACTCGTTCAGCGGGATCGCCACGGTGTATTCACCCAGGCCGAGGAAGCCGCCGATACCGATCACGGCCGCCAGATCGTCACCGTCGCGCACAACGTAGTCGATCTCGCCGATCACCTCACCATTGGCTTCGGCAACATTCATGCCCAGAAGGTCACCCACGACCATGCCGGACATATCCATGTTGGCTTCGGCATCGGGATCCAGCGTCTCGGACGCGTAGTCGGTCGCATCATTCACCGCGTCAGCAGTTGCCGAAGCAGCATCCTTGGCGGTCTCTTCAACAGCCTGAGCTGCATCAGATGCGGCATCCGCCGTCTTGTCGATGGCCTCTTCCGTCGCCTGCGCGGCATCACCGGCAAACTCCTGGGTTTCCTGTGCTGCGTTTTCAGCAGAGACATCGGCGTTGATCTCGGCTTCTGTCGAGACGTTCGTACCTGCAAAGGCTGTCCCGGCGGTCAGGGCGAGAATGGCTACAGTTGTCTTCAGATGTGTCATCATTAACCTCCATTTTGCATACAGGCAGACAACACCGCCAGACCGAGAGTGGTTCCGCAAAATCTGATGAAAAACTCAATGATTACTGAATTTTAGCCCATGAACGAAAAATGCCGCGCCCGGCGGAACGGACGCGGCATTGCATGCGTTTTGTTCGATGCCCGATCAGTAGCGGTAGTGTTCCGGCTTGAACGGACCCTCGGGCGCAACGCCGATATAGGCCGCCTGATCCTTGTCGAGCTGGGTCAGTTTCACACCGATCCGATCCAGATGCAGGCGGGCAACTTTCTCGTCCAGGTGCTTGGGCAGGATGTAAACGTCGTTCTTGTACTCATCGCCCTTCGTCCACAGTTCCATCTGCGCCAGCACCTGGTTGGTGAAGGATGCCGACATCACGAATGACGGATGGCCCGTCGCGGTG
>ERZ1740065.1010-NODE-1010-length-16361-cov-14.873053_pt1 | contig 16361 bp, 11 predicted proteins | sample MGYA00581738_ERZ1740065 | MGnify/ENA primary metagenome ERZ1740065 (study PRJEB43018, sample SAMN04849749) | marine metagenome | isolation source: floating plastic debris | place: Pacific Ocean | collected 2008-09-01 | study: EMG produced TPA metagenomics...
AACTTTGCAGTTTGAGCTGCGCTCACTCTAATTGGCTTAAATTGACTCTAACGACAAAAACGTCGCTCTGTGTAGCCTGCTGCTGTTTCAAAACGTTGATTCTGTAACTCAAATTACAGGTAAGTGGTGACAAGTCAGTATCAACATTGTCTGACTAATTCTTTACTACGAAACCTATGACAAAACCACTACATATAGCAATGAAAAGGCTACATAGAGCTTATTATTACTGCTAAGTGAACCAGCCACTAGTCTTCATAGAAATAGAGGGCTGCTAATCAAAACATAGCTATCACTAACCTGAATCTTACTGAACCATACCAACCATAGCTTCATATCGGCTTTCTGGTTTTTCGTGCCATAAGTTCTTGAAACTGATTCCATACTAGTAGTAAGGGGGTCATACTCTGCATAAATGGCTTTCAATCGATGAGAATATCGTACGAAATGAAAGAACTAAGGCTAGAAAACAAATATCTAACTGCAGAACATTTTTAAAGGCGATCTGCATAAAAGTCGCGAAAAGTCGTAAGACTATTGAAAAAGTCGGTTTTTGCAACTAAAGTCGCATGGTTGGTCACCCTGATCAGAACTAGGGCTGGTTTGATTCTTAGCTAAAGGATTATGGGTAAAAAGCCACGTATAACCGTTTCATAATCGCAGTTTTAGATTCTCAAAGCTACCAAAGATCGATGGAAAAATATTTTAGTTCTCAGTTATTTGATAGCATTATGTATCGAACCAGCACTAATCAGAACTAACCAGTGAGTCAGCAGTCGTCTGTTCCATGACAGAAGTTTATAGAAATGATAGAGAGTTGTACAAGTCCCATGTCAGCTTATAGATGTCACAAAGTCTAGCTCCTGATCTTTTCGATTCCAATACCATGTTTCTCTCCTTCCTCCATCTATTGCGTATATTTTCATATGTTTTGTTATCATGCTCTCTAAAATACAGCATAACATTTGTATTTTTTCTCTAGAGAGGAATGTGTGCTTATTAAAATATTACGCCCAAGAAAAATGCTAGAAATGAAATACGAAGAAAATTACTAACCTAGCGTATTAAAAATCTTGACCAATTCTTCATTCTCTCTCCTACTGCAACTTGAATGTGTTTTTAACCTATAGTTCCAAATGTTCTCTTCCGTATGTAATTCCTCAATAAAGAGTTTGCCGCCTATCTCTTTTGGTCTAGCCATCACAACAACATCACCAGCAGCTCAGCACACGACCAAATTCCCGCCTACGACGTATTTCACGGGCTTTTTCGCATCCCAAAATGCACCAAACCCGAGCAAATCTGAGCTGAAAATGGCTCCAGAGCCAAAGCAAAAAATGGGTAAAAAATCTGAGGTCAGGAATGGGAGTTGCCTCCCTTCTCAATAACCGGCCTTTCCCAAGCGCTCAAACCAGTGCAAAACCTGGCAGTGCAAAAGCAGCTTTACTCGCTCGCACACCTTCATTCTTCGTTAGGTCGCCTTCATTCTGGGTTTTCCACAAGCTGTGGAAATTCCACAACAAACATGGGCTTCATCACCACAACGCTGGAAACAGCACGCCCTCAGTTTTCTTTGGGCGTCTGGTATGTACCAGTACAGTAGTTCCTAAGTGTCATTTCATTGGACAATTTCAATAGGTCACTAGCTCGTATTTTCCATCGTGATATACTTACCTCTTCAGTTTGCATGTATTGGACCTTGTATCTTGCTGTCGCTGCTGCTATTGACCTTTCCGAAGCGTGTGCAGAAGTTAGCAAACTTCCTCCATATGGTTGGTAATACCTGATCTGCTGTTACTGGCCATTATTGAGATAGCTATTGATACCTGCTGAGATATTGCAGATAAACTCTAACCACAGACAACCACTGCGACACTCGCTGAGATAGTGAGATTGTTTTAAAACGCACAGCACACTAGCAGTTCGACCATGATGGAAAATACAAGCTCCTGACCTATTAGAATGGTCCAATGAAATGACTCGTAAGGAGATACTGTACTAACAAATACCAGACACCCAAAGAAAATTGAGGGCAGAGCCAACTGATAGGCTCCACCCCAGCTTGCTGTTTTCATCCGTGCTGCTTGCATCGTTGTGGGTGTTGTACTTCGGATTAACTATGGGATTTCCACAGCTTGTGGATAAAACCCAGAATGAGGGTGATCTAGCTAAGATCGAAGCTGTGCTACTTAGTAATGAAGGTACAGCAGAGAGTGATTATTGAAAGCAACAAAGCTTAGTTTGAGGGTACGATACGCTAAGGATAAAGCAGTGGAAGTAGATTTTGAGGTACAGCTCACTAGTAATGAAGCTAAGAGAAGAAAGATGAAGGTATGCTAGAGCAGAATGAGACTGTGGATGAATGAAATGAAGCTACCATCTTTCATAATGAGACAGAGAGCTCGTAACGGAGGTACGAGAGCTAATAATGAACACCAGCCTTAAGAATGAGGGTGGCATAGCTGATAATCAGCACATGAGAATGAGAATCTTCGAACTATTTTACAAACGGCTCTTATGATTACAGGGCAAAGATCTGACGGTTGAATTGATTGACTTAAGTTTATGCCGATACGTTCTGTTCACAAATTGGAAGCAAATACAAGGAGGGATAAGAGTGCACTGTCCATCTTCTTTGGCATAGCTAGCAAATGCTTGGGAGAAAACTAAGAAAATACGATTACTTTATGGTATATAAAATTCTTAGGAATTAGGAAGGAATAACTTTTCCCTCTCTGATTCAGCAGATATTTTTCTTCAAACTTTCGTTGATTTTGGGAAGGCAAGCAGCAACTAAATATGTGCAAGTAGAGATCCTGTCGGCTTGTCAGGCGTTCACCTGGTAGTGGATCAAACTATGTGGCATATATTTCAATGACTGTTTCATAAACAAAAGTGGATATATCCTTTCATTGAGGAAATGCTTCGCATAAAAAGAGCCTAAAAACCATTGATCAGAAATGGAAAATCCCATAAATTCAAGGAAGTTATGAGGAATAAATTAAAAACAGTACATGCATGTCAACTCAAAATTTGTTGATAAAGGAGAAAAGTGTTGTAGGTAATGATTACTACATTAAACACCCAAAAATTAGCTCTGATTTGACGTCTACCCATCAGCTCTGCTCCTCATCAACAAATCAGCCACAGGGAAGCCTGGCTATCATAATGAAGGGAGCCACTGAGGTATTCTTGCTGTTATTTCCATACCATTCCATTCTGCCTCATTCTATTTTCAGCTGAGCCAAAGTCAGGTGAAATATTCACTTCTACAGCAAGCATGACACATCCGGTTGAGTGAACCGCTTCAGGTGAATATCGATCCTTTCTCCTCCTCATATCGCTGTAACAAAATTATGATGCTCAATGAGGTATTTCTAAAACTGAACACACAGCGTCGTCACATGACAAAGATTCCTACGGCAATTTCACTCAAGAGAGGAATTGCACTGGGTCAGAAGCCATGGCTTCGCTCAATGTGCCAGGGATTATTCACTATTTTCCACAGCTGTGTGCATGTGTTACGAGACTGTTTGTATTATTCCCAACGGGCCAGAGACCTCTGAGCGACATTGCTCATACTACACCTGATGACAGTTTGCTTGGCTACACCATGTCCATCGGTGGTTTCAACTACTGCATAGAATTGTAGGAGAGAGGATATAACTAGCTTTGAAAAGGGATTGAAAACGTCCGATTAATCTATACGATATCAAGTGTCACACAAACTGTGGGGAAGTTATTGGCTCCACCTCCTCCGTATGCGCTTGCCCCTAATGCTCCAGGAAAACCTGATGGTCTAGTCACGGTACCCTCATTGCATCCATTCTTTCTTTCTTTTCTGTGTTGACAAAAAGTTGAATTATTGCTCCCTGTGTTTCAACAGTGCTATTGCAAGTGACTTTTTTTAACTTTGAAAGCCTCTTAGAGCATCACTTGGTGGATCCGGAAATTTACCAACCATTTTAATCTCGTAACTCTTTCGAACCCTAAGTTGACAAAAGTGTTAGATCTCAGCATGCTGACTTCAAACGCGCTGTAGTACTTATTACATACGTATAACTATTAACCTGAGACAATCAATCGCAGAAATGAATTAGTGATCTATGACCTCTGACTGTATGTCTACAATCAATGATCTATGATCTTTGACCGTATATCTATAATAATTTTAGATAGGCCATCAATTATTAAAGACCTATTGTGGATAACCTGTATATCTTGGAGTAAAATGTTAGAGACTGCCAGTCACACAGGCGCTCAGACACACTGATACTGCAATACCACTAAATTTGCAAGCAGCCGCTGGTGAGACTAAATGGCTTCTCCTATAGCCATTATACAGCAAGAAATGCTGCCCACCAAAGATATCCCCCAGAAATAAACTCATGCAACCTGTACCTGAAATACAAGAGCTGGAACATCATGAAAATATTAAAAGACAACTCAAACCTTTTATGAAGAACTCGTTTAACCTTTGTTTAGATTGAATCTGACTGTGTGTGAGATATAAAGAAATGATTTACTATAGAGATCCGTTGTTACTGCTGGGAGGGTGTAGGCTTAGCAAGTATGTTACCCAGGCCAGCCAGGGTCAAAGGCCCTGGTCAGGGGTTAATAAGGTGAAAGTCCCGAAAAATTGTGTAAGCATAGTACTTAGAAAGTGATTTATATGTGAGAATAATTGGCAGTCAGGCTTGAGCTGCTCCCAACCACCCTTCTCCCTACAGAAGCTGACACAAAATGAAATGAATAAAAATGACCAAACATAAGAACTTGTATTCCAGGCATCATGAGAAGTGGATGTGACGCTACCATTGGTAGCAGCAGATTCCCTTCATTCAGGACTAAATGCATTGCACTGAAGTCAAAATCTAGTCGATCAAACTCCACCACTTACCGAGAAAAAATATGAAGAGATAAACCGAGACGGTCTGCTGGTGCTCATCAACTAAAAGAATACCAGAACAAAATGCAGTCTTTATCGCTGTTGATAAGTGATAGCTTGAGCCCCTACAGTGTGTCCGCCTTCCAGAATTGAGCTCAGCTCAGCAAAACCAGACTAAAAAGACCTTAAGGGAACATTAGGAAACCAATAAATGATTCCAGCTATCAATTATGGCAGCTAAAATACTAGTCAGCGCCGGAACAAATCCAAGAATATTGAAAAACCAACACCTGCTCCAACTATCAATTCTTCTTCAACTGGTGGCTGTTCTTTGCTCATAATCACCAGTTGCACAGCAGTGGTCTACTGGCATCTAAATCGTCAATGAGGACACCAATGGGGTGTCACGAGAAAATTAAATTGGATTCACCTGGCTCATTGATTGACCTCTAACCACTTGGCAATGATTATTACACCTGTAGTTATCTATCATAACTTATCTTACAAATAGCTAATGCTGGAGAAACATGTAAACAAACAATAACGATCAGAAAAGCAACAAAAATTGTTTCGGGTTTTGAGCAACATTACTCCGGCAGTGCCTTACTGCCGTAGTCAAGTATACAGCCCTCTTTATTGTCAATAAATTGTCAATCGCCCGGCTGTTATCATAAGGTATGGAAGCATGAACAACATGATAAATTACTTGCCACCCATTACTTACCCCTGCACTGACACAGGTGAGCTAGAAACATTTTCCTATCCTAGTGATTATGGTAACACAGTGGACATGTGAATGTCTTTAGATTCATGTAGCCTTTGGAGATGGGAGGCCTGGGGGATGCTGTACCTCTATTGGCTCTTCAAGTATAAAAAAGAGTTCATGGACTCATCATTGACCTGTTTCCATAGTAACAGAGTTATTGTTTGCTGCTTAGCATCGCGGATTTCCTGACCCTCGATATCAAGCATTGCATAAGCAATACCAGTGACACCGGGGTAGATGTTTACCAGTGATACCGGGGTAGATGTTTACCAGTGATACCGGGGTAGATGTTTACATTGTTCATATTTCACTAGTGGTAGTATTTACTTTCGGGCCTCAGTGAAGCAAAATTCTGAGCAGCAATATTTCTGGTCTATGAGCCTAGGGTTTGTTACATGCGAACTTACAGAATTTTTATTCACATAAGAGGCTTCTGTCAAACCTCAAATGCATAAAAGCCCGCAAATAGACAGGGAATCAGAAAACTTAAGCTACGTGTGCACTGGCTCCAAACACCCACGGACTGAAGGCTTTAGCAACGTAACATCAAACACGGCTCCATGGAGAGGATTGATGATTCTTCGTGCACTAAACGTTGCTCGGTCAGTTATAGTATAGCAACTTCCTCTCTCTACCACGTCCTCTCTCTTCCACGTCCTCTCTCTACCACTTCTTCTCTCTACCACTTCCTCTCTCTACCATGTCCGCTCTCTGCCATGTCCTCTCTCTCTACCATGTCCGCTCTCTGCCATGTCCTCTCTCTCTACCATGTCACTAGTCGGCGTGCATCTTGACAATGAATGAATTAAAAGATTGCTGTTGCTCAGAGTGACAGCTTTGAGTAATAGCTAGCTGTCTTTTCTTGAGGAGGGGGGAGGGGGGTAGATCAGAGACCAAAGGACTATGAAGCAAACAATTTTCTGAGTGAGTAAAATGCCACGAAAGTTGATAATTATCTCTGTGAAACTAACCATTTGGAGTTGTACAGGCAAATGTGACCGCAGTTTACTGGCTCACACCGCCATTTGTAGAAAGAATATGGTAGCTATGGTCTGTTTGTGAAACAGAGGTTGTGATTCATCAACAACTGATCTACTCAAAAATTTATTTCTGGTCGCAGTTTCTTCAAGCAGTTGTTGTCATTTCGGCCTCTTCAGTAAAATACTGGCGTGTGATTGGACAATAGGTAACAACTCCCCAGACTAGTTTGATTTTTATAAAACTCAAATTTCACTCGTTATTCAGTGGGGGAACTCTGACGTTATGCTTTCCAGGCACCAAAAACTTTTTTGCAACCGATCGAGCATCAACAGGAGAAGGGCTAAACCCAAAGAGTGTACTGCCTCTGTAGCAATGCATTGCTGCAGCGTTGTTGTTAATTTCTGGCTGCCTGTTTAGGTATCATATGATCCTAGAAGTAAGATCCTGTAAACAGTGAATGACCTCCCCCCCCCATCCCTGTGGCATGCGAGTTAAAGATGAATCTAATACTTACAGACATGATATACGGCAACGTGTTCTTTGACCACTTCAATGAGACCGTCTCCCCAGGCACAGTAGGGACATCTTGTCACTGGAGGATACCCACTATGTCTATCTTCATGAGTCTTGATTTCAGGCTCATTGTCAGATTTGTATGAGCAGAAGATACATACGTATTCCGCATTGATATGTTTCTTCAAGATGTGATCCTGAAGATGACTGAATCTATAAAATTCTGCTTTACATGTTTTGCATTCAAGACTCCCCATTAACTCACAGCTCATTGATCTGTGCGTTGCACCATCACGCTGACAAAATAAAATGTGTTTACAATCGCTACATCTACGGATGATAAGATGATGCCTCTTCCACACATGTTCCTTCAGCGACTCGTAGTTGGGTAGTCTTCAAACATCTTCTGCAGATGAATCTTTGACAGCGCTTAAAGAGCCCGTAACGTTTGTATGGATCTGGGAAGATACTACAGCATTTAGTGCAATTGTTCACTGTTGAGTGCAAAATTGCATATTTTCTGTCATCATTTACGGATCTAGTAGAGGTCAAAAACTTTCTTTTGACACCCGATGAAGATGAAGGTGCAGATGGCGAGCATCCTTGTGCCGTGGTAATATCATTAAATGAACTCTCTAGATTCCCCAGTTTTCCATTGCTGGCCTGTAGATCTGAAATGTATGATGATAAATTAAAGCGATCACAGGTCAAAGTCTTTGATATGGTAGACATTTTCTTGCCTGATATGACTTGAATTAAAATTGAATTAAAGTCTCAGGGCTTAGATATCTGTCTGATGTCTGTCTGATGTCTGTCTAATGTCTGTCTGATCTCAGCTTATGAAAAAGAATTTATTCATCCATTTAAACTCACTATTGTGCGGCAGCACACCATTAAACGAATTGAACCTCATGTCATGCACTTATTTTGGTCTTTTATCAATGGAAAAGAAAGTATGTCTGTAACATTGATTGAAAATTATGCAACGTAAAATGCAAACCAGTATGAAGCAAACATGCCCGCATGTTAGGCAAGTTCATGCTGTGTATATTTGAGAGTTTAGCCATTGACCCACATAGCCACCATGGCTTCCAACTGACAATGGTGGGACACCAATAGGCGTGTCCTGATGGAAGACCGACTTTCGGGATGAGCTGTGGGTGGTCCGTTCTCATAGAGTTTATTTGTTCATAAATCAAATGAAACAAAAATTTTTTGTTGGCATTCACTGAATGTCTCAGTTGCCGCTCTTTGAACCTCTAATCACTCGAATCACTCTGAATGGTAAGTGTTCACCAGTACTTGAGAAGTGGGTCTGGAGAACGTTTGGGAAAAACCTAGAGTGCTTTTGAAATTCTTTATCTGTCATGCCAGGCCTCTGGTCATAATTTGGTAACCAGATATTACATATCTGTGAACCGCCTAGTGCTAGCTCGTATCTCGCACTGGTAACCACACTTCATCGCACCGGTAACCGCACTCGTTGTGACCGTATCTCAGCAGAGTGCGGATACGAGCGAGCACCGAAGGTAACCGTATACCGCACTGCATACCGTACCGTCTTCATAACGTGCCCGAGTCGTATCACACAAGAGAGAACAACTCCTAGTGAAAATTAAATAAAATCACACTTCACTCCTGTGACACAGAAACGCACTTATGCTGTCCTCCTCAAGCATATTCATATGTCGGACAGTCAAGAGTTCAAGTGTAGTGCAGTTACCAGTGCGGGATACGAGCTAGCACTGGGCGGTTCACAGACATGTAATATCTGGTTACCCATCTAGCGTAGGCTTGCTGTCTGACACATGGCGTAGCCATGTCAGAATTATATCACAAAGCTCGTATTAAACATTGAAGGGGTAGACAACTTCTCATGGAATTATCATGCGGAGTGTTTGCCGTAGCTTATGATAGATTGCTGCTCTGAATCTACGTTTACCATGAGGACATTCCTTTCATCAATGAACGCACTCCGAATACGCCTACTGAGTGTCTGCTAAAAACATAGGAATTTGAGTATAATGAGCTTAAAAAACATATGAACAAGTTCTTAGACTTGGAGCCTATCTGTTCCCTATGCGATCATTAGGACGCTTAACCAAACAGAGGATCGTCTGAGGAATAGGACCCAGGAACGCATAAGTCGGCCTAATAGTGCTTAAAGCTCCCTAGGCACATCTAACAATCACCATATGCACGTAGACAGCCCTGGGCTGGCCTGTAAGTTCATAGGCAGGCAACCAACAGAAGAATCATTACTACCGATGCAATCGTATCCAATAGCATGCTTCAACCCTGTTTCGAGACTAGGGCATACTTTTAATACATTTAGTCTAGTAAGAGCTAAGACTGGCACAATACCTCCAACTCTGTTCACATGACACATTTTCTCCATGTGCAACACGCAAAACCATCAACACTTACAATAGCCGCACTTACAATAGCCGCACTTACAATAGCTTCTGCAGTACAGTATGTGGTTAGGGATGCAACGCCTGCAGTCTTCCTGCTTGTGACACATTCGGCAGCTGTAGGTTTCTCGAGGCAGGCTATCTACCAGCAGAGGTGAGAGCCTGGATGATCCATCGGCAAGTTCAAGAGATTTCTCCGCAGGATTTTCTGGAATGGAGAGGCAAGAGCTTGTTGATGTTAGCTTCACCAAAACATATCAACAGGCAGCAATTACTTGCCCACGTAGTTGGAAGAAACGTTTTAGCATAGATCATGTCACAATGCAGCCATACATGGCCAGAGACATATGAAAAAATTTGTGAGGAATTGCGAATACTGCGCTTCCCAAACTCATATGACTGAAAGATTTTTGTCTCACTAAAAAGGCCATTTTGATAAGCTAGTGCTCTTCCGATGTCCATACTACGCCTGGGGAAGTGAATCCATAGACTGAGTTAATGCGCACATGGATCAGTACCATCACGGTAATATTGGCATCATGATTACTTCAATTTACACACTTATGCACAAAATCTGACAGACTGGACATCTGTGAAAATTATGAAACCATCTCACTGGAGACGATAGCGTGAGAGGTTGAACAATTTATTGAAGCATCAGAGACCAGTGGCTATAATATTGGAAACTACCAACTCATAGATATTGCATATGAACATAATACTGCCACCGTTTTTTAGTGCAGGAAATTGTTTTGGTCACAAATTTCTATGCTATGTGGACAAACGCCACAAGCGAATCCTTCCTTCATTGGGCAGTGTTTGGGGTAGTGCATTGAAATTTCAACACCATCGCTGTCATAGGATATTTGTAGACAGCGCTTACGCAAGTGTGTAAGAGTTCTATGGTGCTGAAACACATTTGCTTTCAGTCTTCCATAGTCACACAGGAGTTCAGGACTTAGTTTGCAGCGGATTAGACCGCAATCCTCAATATGGTCGAGTAAGGCAGAATGATTCACAAATTTGCCACCACAGATACCGCATTTGATTGATGAAGAGATCTGAATAGGCCCTGGGTGCATTGATTTATCCATTGCATGTTGCTGTCGCATTCTGTAGATCAACTTCATTTGTCCATGCAGCTAAGGGCAGCATAACACTTCCTACACCATGCTGTTCTTCGCTATGAAGGCCGTAAGATGTCTGCTCCGCAGTTCTCTTCCTCATACTGCCAACTACGGAGCAGAAAGCAACATAGATTAGAGAGGGCACTCTTCTTTGCTGTACCACTTTATGTAAGAATTTTCGTATTTTCCCATTCTTAGCCTGTGAACATTGCCTATAGTATGGCTAGATCTATTACCCCTACTTGTACAAGCTAATCAACAGCAGCTAAAAGCAGCCAGCAGCAGCACTGCAGCTGCAGTCACTCTCACATAGGCTGCAGTCACACTCACTCTGGTGCCTTTGTGGCTATAACTTCACACGTTTGCTTATGCTCAGGTTCTCAGCAGGCTGCCCTGCAGTATTATTTTTTAGTGCCACTCCGAAAGAGCACTGCCCTGATCCAAGGACTTCTATTACATCATTATCTTTCTGCAGCCAATCATAGCATTGAGTAGAGATCAGATGACACTTTTACACATGTAGGACTACAGGAATGATAGCAATGAAGGTATAGGTTACTAACCTGCCACCCATTCGGCCATGTTGTCTAAAACTGTGCCTCTACTGGTACAGTAAAGTCTCTGAATATCACTGACTGTCTGGAATCCTTGAATTGCTTTAATGCTTTTGTTGCATGCAGTAGCAGAGCTTAGATAGCTGTTAAGCTGTGAAACATAAAGCTGTTTATCATTAAGGCTGCTTAAAGATCTAATGAATGTAATCCAGTACTGAGAATATGATGAGTGTCGAGCCAGAGTGGGTGACCCCGTATCTCGTTTCGATTTGGTATTTAGGCTTTTATTGCTCAAAAACCATAACACTGTACTACATGAGAGTTGAATAAATACGCACGGCATGTAATCGACTCGCACAACATTGAAGCATTCATTGATGATCCTTGTAGAATATGCTTTGCTGTGATCATGAAGAGGGGATGAACACAAAACTAAGGGCAATATCAGGGTCAAAAAATTTACAATGTGACCCGAGTGTTATTTGCGTCCTACTCATCTTGTGATCCATCTTTTTCACAGCTTTATTTCAATATTGTTTGTTGACGTACATCAGCTTTATATTTTTTGTGCTTTGGATTTATCCAACTACATGCAGCTACTTTTGTTTAGTTGTTAATAAACCATAGCTTATAATGTTCTTAGCATTTGAAGCTTTTGAATAGCCATAGCCTTTTTGAATACGCCATCTCCTCTGTTATATCCTTTGTATTATTTATATCCTTATATCCTTTTAGCTTTATATCCTTTGTTTCCTTTATCTACTCATGATTAGATCATCTAGCTGTTTAGTGTCTACATGTTAATTAACACCATACTGGTTAATCCACTCTTGATTGGATCATCCATCTGTGCTTTGTGCCATTGTGCACTTATATATTTTACCATCAGGCTACTTGAGCCAGTCTATAGCGAGTTCTCAACTAATAAAGACGTCCACACTCAACTCCGCTAGATCCTTCTCTAAGGCACGAGTTATGTGTCAGCAATAGAATATTACATCCTCCACAACAGCGCCTTTACTGCTAGAGTCAGATCACCGTATAACCACAACTGTTCATGATCATTCATTATGTAGAAGGTATTCTATGTTTGCAGTAGCTGCAAAGCTTTGATGGATAAAAAACTAATAAAAGGGTCAAGGTTATAATCAAAGACTAGGCAGCTGATGAGATTTGGCTGAATTGATATAATACTACTATTTATCAGGACTGTTGTAAATTGTCCGTACGATTACTTGGCTCTGTTCCTTTGTATAAACTATCCTGGCAACAGTTTAAGGTAGTGTACTGAAGCTTTCAAATGAGTGGATTTTACATATATTCCAACGTATCACCATGTCAAAGTCTATGATTTCCATCAGCGCTTGTTTTATTTGAGAAACGAATAGGGTGTAAAATCACACTGTAAAAGGAATAGATAAAATCCTTCGGAAGACGAAGTGGTTGTAACAGTAAATTACTTTCTATCTCACCCTATGACTCACTCCTGCATGATATTCTTAGCTGTGCTGGGCGATCAATCTGACAATCTCGTCTCCCCAGGCATCATAGTTGATAGCGTCTGTCTGTCTGTCTTGATACAAGCGTATTCCAGACGGATTGTCAGTTTGGTGGGATAAATAGTTACATCATTATTTCTGATTGGGTGGGTGCTGCCTCATGATATGTCCTCGTAGCTGATTGAGTGAGGGGAACTCCTCCCGACAGATCTCACATTCGAACTGCCCTCTCAACTCACAGCTCATTGAAATATGACCTATTTCATCAGTTGGAGCGAAGGAGATGTATTTACAATCTCTGCATCTATGGATGATGCAATGATGGTTCTCCCACACGTGTTTCTTCAGTGACTCATAGTTTCGTAGAGTCACACTACATTTTCTGCAGAGGAATCTCTCACAGCTTATCAAGTGCATGTAGCGGTCATAAGGATTTGGGAAGGCATTGCAGCAATTGGTGCATTGATTCACTGCTGGGCTGAGAGCTGCATATCTACTCAAACCTTGAGCTGAGTCAGTAGCAGATGTGCTCTGTGCGTTTCCTCCCACGACAGGTGAAGACACTGAGCGAAGGTTTCCTTTTGGTACAGTGATATCATAATGTGAGCTTTCTAGGCTCCTCAACAAACCATTTTCAGCCTCCAGATCTGGAAGATAATTTAAAGAAGTGACCACTATAAAACGCATCTCAAATGCAGGTGAGTAAGAAGTGAGAACAACTACTCTCAATAGCGTATTTAAACATGTTAAGAAATATATAGAGATTTTGGCAAGCCAGGTGTTGATAATTAGCATTAAAAGAAATGAGCCTGTTTCACGGTGGTGTTCCCATTGATCTCAACTCGGAGTAAGCTATCACCGGCTGTTGTTATGCCTACTGCTATGACAAATACGCTTCACAGAGACATATTTAGACAAACAGTAATCAAATAAAACATATAGCTAAGGCAAAAGTAAGAGTTAAAGCGTCTACTTGATATGGACATTAGTCTGTTTTCTTTCATCTCTAGTTGTAGAAGACATTCGATCACCATGTAATTGTATGGAAATTTTTGCAGTGTTCAACCCAAAAGCAGTGAATATTAACTCACAACATTCATGCTCAGCTCTCAAATCTTGTAGCCGACTCTAGTATTACTTACAATATCTCCTGCAGTACATTAAATGATTAAGGAGCAGACGTCTGTCAATCTCCTTCTTGTTACACATCCGACAGCTGTAGGTCTCGGGAGGGGCACTATCTACCATCAGAAGTGTGAGCCTGCATGATCCATCTGCGGGCTCACGAGATGTCTCCGCTGGATTTGCTGGAACAGAGAAGTGATAATACAGTTATATGTTCCATAAGACAGTAGGTATCAATGTCGACGGGCCCTCGAGCTGAGCCCTCTAGCCGGGCCCTCGAGCTGGGCCCTTGAGTTGAGTTGTTTGATTCCACTCTAGTCGCATTAAGGTCACTAGATTGAGCACTTTTGCAGTCATTTCAAACTCATAGCTACCACAGCCTCTACCAAATTCCACACTTCATACACACATTATACACATCCAGAATGGCAGAGATGAAAATTAGCATGCTGTGTCTATTATGGCTGTAACGGTTTGTAATTTTAGCTTCTGTTTGATACTCAGTTTTATAGAGGTTTTGGTCCATTTTCAATTTTATATCACTCAGTTTGTCATCAATACATTCTCCATCAGAGATGGGTCCATTCCAATAGCATTCTTCTGCACTCCTACCATTTCTAGCCATGTTTGCTGATCCCGTCCCTCACAAAAAGACTGATTGACTTTACAGCAATACTTCCTATGAAAAATACCAATGTGAGAGGAAGATAATGAGCTTTCTACAGCTGGTAATGAAAGCATCCGTTGGGTACAATAACAGAAAGACCAGAAATCAGTTTTGGTTAAGCAAAATGACACCACTATTATATAAACCTTACAACCTTAATGTCTATCCACGTTATCAATGTCAAGGTGAGAACGCCACAACAAGGACATTTTGGAATGTACAACGAGACAGGGCATACTTTGAAGAAGTCAAGAAGCCAACCTCACCATGATGGTACTGATCCATGTGAGCATTCATTCGGTAGATTGATTCACTCCCCCAGGCGCAGTATGGGCATCGGAAGAATACCAGCTTATCAAAGTGGCCCTTGTGGTGAGACAGGAATCTTTCAGTTATGTGACTTCGGAAAGAGCAAAAGTTGCACTCACTCCATTGAACCTTCTTATGGACCAGGCTATGTCTGAATATGCCGTAAAGGGAGTCCGAAGTATTTGGACAGCGTTCGCAAACAAACCTTTGCTGCGCTGGGCAGTGTTTTGGTTTGGCAGCTTGTGTTTGGGTGTTAAATCCGTAGGATATTTGTAAGCAGCGCCTACACAGGTGTGTGTGTGATCCATGGCACTGGAACACATGCACTTTCAGTCTCTCATAGTCACACAGGATTGCTGGACATAGTTTGCAGCTGATTGGGCTGCAATCTTCAATATGGCCGAAAAGCGCGGTTTGATCGCCGAATTTGTCACCACAGATACCGCATTCAAATAGTAAGGAGCTCCGCATTGGATCTGACGGTGTCCCATTTTCAGTTGTAATAGAAGCTAGCATGTCCTGTAGAGTCAGTTCATTGCTTGATCCAGCGGGAGGCAGCGGAACACTTCCTGCTTCATACTGTTGCTCTGCATGAAGGCCAGCAGTAGTTTGCGAAGCGGTTCTCATCCTCTTCCTCGGACTAACGTCTATAAAATAAAAAGCAAAAGGAATCACCAGGACACAGTAGCCATTACCAGAATGTTTGTGAATTCACAGCCAACATTTCAACTCCTATTACCATAAATACTCATCCCCACATACAAAAATGTATGTTTCAATTCCTGACTTGCAATTAGCAGGGCATTTAGTAATATCTAGTGATCTCTAAAGAATCCTCCATTCCACCAAGCCCTGACACATTCCCCTCAAGTGAAATGGCCTTATTTGTTTAGCAGTAGCCTCCTCAATGAGCTGTCACATCATATCATAACATAGCAGCAAGTAAGCAGCTAATCAAGATAGCCCTCTAAAATAAAATCTATTAGTATTCACAAGCTCTGATGCTGGTTCTTTGTGATCAGCTGATTTCTTGGCCTCCTGGTCGCCTGGGCTTACTGACTCTGTCTTCTGTGTCTGCAGATACTCAGTGAGGTGTGTATGGCCACATTTACGCTGAGCCCAAACGTTATCAAAACAGAACGAAAACCAAACGAAAACAAACGGTAATGAAACGGCCAGGTATTTACACTTGGATCAACCGCCCAAAATTGATACCAGACACAATCGTGTGTAGATGAGACTGCATACTGGAGGTGGTGATTAACCCTCCTTCAATACCAGAGAGCATTGAGTAGAGGTTAGAGAATACTAGGTATTTGTGACAGAGTGACAATATGAGCTGCTAGTAACGTCTGCATCATGACAGACAGCTACTAAACACATTATAACCAGCAATGCATGCTGGACTCTCATAACCGCAAGGGGGTTGTAGGGTTCAGAAACAAAGTTTCAACAGTTACAGCGAGTTTAAATAGAATGATTGAGAGTTTAAATAGAATGATTGAGAGTTTAAATAGA
>ERZ1740065.1011-NODE-1011-length-16356-cov-12.654316_pt1 | contig 16356 bp, 13 predicted proteins | sample MGYA00581738_ERZ1740065 | MGnify/ENA primary metagenome ERZ1740065 (study PRJEB43018, sample SAMN04849749) | marine metagenome | isolation source: floating plastic debris | place: Pacific Ocean | collected 2008-09-01 | study: EMG produced TPA metagenomics...
TGTGTGTGTGTGTGTGTGTGTGTGTGTGTGTGTGTACTGCAGACCTGATGTCGTTGATGCAGGAATTTCTATCTCTCTTCTTAGCCCAGATCTTCAGATTAGGCGTGGAGATGACTATGAACTCTCCTGTTTTCAATCCAACAGCCAGCAGATCGCCAGTATGGCTGTATGTGACAGCTCGGGCAGCACCGATTGGTAACGAACTGATCAAATTCTAAAACAACGATAAAAGGCATGACACCCTATGATTTCAGGAATTGAGAGGATGTCCCTTATGTGGTACGCACACTAGTCTTGAGGTCCCAAATCCTCAGCGTTCCATCGTCACTAGCCGTAGCGTACTGAGAGAGACTTGGATGAACAGCTAGACCCCATAACTCGCCCTCGCTGTGACCTTGCATGATAGCCTGACCTTGACCCGTCTTCTCATTGATGATGATAATTTCATTGGACTTGGTACCGACCATGATAGAGCCCTTGGAAATACATTTGACATAAAAACATTTGACGACCAAAGCTGTCTCACACCACAAACAACGAGTCAGAACTGATGTGACATTACAAAACTTGGACACACCCACAAGGAGGAGAATCTAACAGTGACTTAGTGTAAAACTGGGCACAGAAATTTCTCCACAACTGTACAACAATGTACTAGGATGGGACCTACCTTGCATCTGCTGACTGCTTTTACCACATCAAAGTCAGCACCCGTATCCAGCTGGTAAGCGCGACAGCGCTTCATTTCCTGGTCCCATAGCTTCACACATCCACCATCTTTGAGCTGCCTACAATGTAACACTGTTACAGAGATTTCCATTCATGTTGAGGGAGGAAGTAGAGCCATAAGCAGCGTGTAGAGTTACCGTTTCTCCTTAGCGCCAGTGACGATAAGCCCATCTTTGAGAGTCGTGTACATGGTGAATATTGGGCCGTCGTGTGCCTTAGTTACCAAACGAACTAGCACGCACTCCTTCCACACATAGACATCGCCACTCATGGCACCGGTGTAAGTAACGCCGTCCTGTCATTAGTCAATGGCATACAGTCTCCACTCTATTGGTCGGTAGTGATATCATGGTGTGACTTACAGTTGTATACTTACCGAGCTGAAGGCGAGAGATAGGAACGTCTGCAGTTTGACATTCCCTGACTGAGACAGAGATGGAGGGATGGTACCTCTCTTCGACACCAGCTGATTACCAGCAACAGTCCAGAACCGTACGTGGTTGATGCCGACGGTGACCAGCTGGCTGTCTGAGTCCGGTCGGAACTGGGCTTGGAACAGTCTGCGACAGCTGGTGCTGGCCGACGCCACATCGGACCCTGCAACAACCACCGTGACTTAGCAAATACTAGCCACTTCTGAGCTGTACGAATAGAGCTCAGGGTTAACTTGTACCGTCTTGCCACCGCCAGACTGCTATAGAGTTGTCTTCTCCTAACCCAGCTGATAGCAGGAGGCGGCCGGAGCATGAGAAATCTATGAATGTAACCGCGTCCTTGTGGAAGCCCTGTAACAAATAGCACTACCCAAGTCATGCACTTCGGTCTCAGAGCTGAATCTTAGCACAGCATCACATTTTCTAAAGATTTTAAATTTATAGTATTGTACTGTAGAACCGGATATGATAGCAACAGAAATATTAGCGCATTCTACAAATCCCTTAAGAAATCAAAATGACAGCAATGTAACGATAGCAATCCCACAAATGGGAAGACAACTCCTATATAAGGTATAGTGGGCGTAGTTTCTACAGTGTAATCTAAGGATAGCAATCATTTTCTGTCGCTATTTTCGCTATGGTTAGACTGTCACTATCAAATCTGGTTCTACAGTAACAGAGTTAGTTTACCTGCAGTATGGAAAGGGTTTTCTTTGTAGTTGAGTCCCAGACTCTGATAGAAGGGGCGGAGCCTATCTGCCCCGTAGCCACCACATTCTTGAACTTGGGGTAGTGGTTGACAGCCAGACAGAGAATGTCATCAGAGTGCTCTAGGTAGAAACTCTGTTCGCCTGAAACACCACAAGCTATATTGGAGTGTTGTGTGGGAGGGAATTAATACGACTGGGATTTGTCCTCTCATGACGACAACGACAAATATTCAAGTATATCTTGGAAAAAAACAGCAAGATATGAAGAGCCATGAAGCGGGTTACATTCGTGTTATTCAATATTTATGAGTTGCTTTCAATCGCACAATTAGTTTCTTTAATTGGTTTCCACAATATGTGCAGACGTAACAGTGATCTACCGATGAGGCTCATGATTTATTGTATCAACATTCCATTCCATCAGTGCTTTAATTATAAACCATGTAAACTTGACTGTTCTAGTATCGCTGATCATATTTCAGTGATAACTGACAGGAGTGTACACAGTTACACGACTGTCTACTAGAATGGCGAATAGTTACACTACTGTCTACTGGAATGGTGAATAGTTACACTACTTTGTATTGATTCCATGGAGGGATGTAAAAACACCACTGACCTGATGCTACATTCATCACCACACCGGCAGCGGCAGCGTTAAACACGACGTCATCGCCATCGTTAACGAACTGTATGTTGTTCCTTCCATCGGTGCCACGATAGCCATGGACGTGGTGCAGCTTCAGTTCTGATATGCCGTGCTTCCTCTTACTAGCGGCGGATTTCTTCACTTTAGTTTTCTGTTCGGCAGAGCGACTGACTGGCGCTCTAGAAGTGAAACACAGCTTCCATTTTTACATGATTTGGAGGAAAGATCCATTTAAGCTAATAGTAGTAAATAACAAGCAAATAGATAGATAATGAAGAATATAATAACTAACAGTATCACGACACAATAATAGTAATAATAATACACTCTATCATACATTATGTAGTAAAATAATAATGGATGTGGATGAAATGCCTACTGCTAGTTGTTTTACACATGAAATAGCACAAATCTCTACTCTCTACTCAATGTTAGTAAGTGCAGCGTAGCACTGTCTGGGTATGTGTTATACAACACAGGGTAAGTCAAACAACGGCACGTCTCAGAATATCATAGCTGTCAGAAAACTGACCAGACATGCAGACGGAGATATGAGTCACATACCGAGCTGATGGCTCAGTCTCTTGGTGCTGAGGCTTCACCCCGCTCGTCTGTCTCAGAGGCTCATATATCTTAGTCTTGTAGTCGATGTCCATCTCCTTCTGTACGTCTGAATCGTATCCCTCGCCATCAGACTCAATGTCTGACTCGTCGCTCTCGTTGCTCGGTATCTCTGCACACATAGACATAGACACTGGGTGTCTCTTACACACACAGGTGTATACGCTGCAGGTGTACATGTGTAGTTACCAGAAGCAGCGCCCTCCAGTGACCAAACCATGACAGAAGTGTCGGCTCCGCCAACAGATATCAGCTGTCTGCCGTTACTGTTCCACCTGACGTTAGTGACGTGGGCACTGTGACCGCTGTACTTCTTATGCTTGGCAAACTTTCCCTGAATACAAAAGAATTATCACTCAGTTCAGGAGCACGATCAGCTATGAGGATTGAAATTATATTGATCTCGGAGTTGTCTTACCACAGACGGATAGTTGAATAGCTTGACGAAACCGAAATCATCTCCGGTAGCGATAAGCTGCTGACTGCCGTTGACGCAGGCTGCATTGACATCAGTGACGTCTGATTTTGGAGGCCATACGCCAGTACACATGTGGCCGAGTACACATGTCCATGACTGCCAGCTGATCTTCTCAATCTATAGTCAATAGACCAATGATATATCACATACCTCTGATATATACCGCTTAGTTTAGTTCACTCGTCTTACTTCGCTGTTTCGTAGAGCCTGGCGGCGGCCTCTCGGAGCCTCGAAAAATAGCTGCTCACGAGCACCAGAGTTCACCTGCAGCAGTTTACCTGGCAGGAAGTGAAATAAACAGGTGAGTATGCAATGCGATAGATGAAATGAAGGTTCTAACACTGACCCTGCTTGTCCCAGTCGACATGTGTGATATAGCTTGATGATCCCTTGCACACCCCAACTCTCTTACTACTCAGCACATTGTAGATGTCTATGAAGTTATCGTGTGATGCTACAGCAAGGTACTTGCCAGGTGCTACAATCATATCAAAGAGATAAAGGATGTCACAATCATCTGGCCACTAGGCAAGCCTGATGGAGGTTCGAGGAATACCAGGCGAGAATCGGATATCTGAAATCTCTTCTTTGCGGTGATGAAACATGACGATGTCCTCTAGTGTGTCGCTGTCGACAACATGGAAGCTGCCATCATTGAGGCCAACCGCTACAGCTTTACCGTCTACAAGAATAGTCCTGGGTAAACTCTAATTAAATCACTTCATTTCCATCGATGTGACAGAAAAGAGGAGATAAAATCCACACTTTCAATGCTGAAAATCTAATCTGGCCAAACAAGAGAGGGCTGAGTGACAGACCTGGAGAGAAGCAGCAGCAGCGACCAGGTTTCTTCATGATCTTACAGTTGATCATCCTGTGATTATCGCTTGTGTCCCATAGCCTGAGGGTCTTATCGTCACTAACAGTGCAGGCTACTGATTTTGAGGGGTGGTATGCTAACCCCCAAACTTCTCCCTGCTGATGTCCCTGTAGCAGTAATATCACATACACTATGCACGGCACTAGGCACAATACCATGAGGAGGGGACAACTCCTACTTGTACAAGCAGAGTTATTGGACCAGACTTCTCTAGCTGTAAGATCTCGCCATTCTTGGTACCGACCATCACATGACCATGACCCAGTATGGCTGTCCTCACGGCTGGCAAATCGGCAACTAGAGTGCCCTTCGAGTTGGAGGTCAGCGATGACCTCTTTATCGCGAATGTCTTGAGACATCGCTCGAACGACTCGTCATAGAGGCAGACTAGGCCATCCTTTCCACCCGTCACAAACCCCTGCAACAGACGTATTACCCATGTATGTGTCACTAGGCTAGAAGCTAGTAAAGCATACAACCTAGAGACTAGGTTGTATGCCTAATAAACCCCAAACCCCATCACAAATGTCTTACTGTAAAACAGGAAATATTTGGGAGCATATTTTTGCGTTTTCTATTGTCACAAAACGTTGAGAAAGATATTCTTGCGACTCTTCCAACTAGTTGTTAGACAATCAATCAAACGGAGAAATATTGGCTAGTTAAATTTTTGTGATTGACTGAAGATTACTGAATACTGTAAAAGTGGAAATTTATCGTGGAAAAATATTTAGCGAATACAGCGATTTGAAGGAAATCGCTAATAATAAATACAACTAAATTTCCATCGGAGTTGTCACATCATGACAACTTTTCAGAGCTGTCATCTCATAGTTAATAGAAAAATTAGACGAGAACAGAAAATTCTTTCCTGTTTTACAGTAGAAAATTCGAAATTCCACTTCACCTTCTCCCAATCACAGCCAATCACAGCCTCTCACAGCTATGAAGCTGTGATTGGCTGTGCAAAGAGGAGATGGTACCTTGTCGAGGGAATGTAAAGCAAAGCAGGGTCCCTGATGTGCTGCGACGACCCGCTCAAGAATCCTGCCTTTCCAGATGTAGATGCTGCCACTGCCGCCACCAGTGTAGGTGTGTAGTGGTGAGTTACCATACGCGACAGACACCATCGTGTCCAATTTTGCAACAGAGCCGAATGTGCCTCTCTGAGACGTAAATCCGCCCCCTACCAGAGAATGAAGACATCAGGTCTGAGGTTGCATCGCTGATGTCACCAGTAGATTCAGCTCATGATATCTGACCCGCTTGAGTCCAGAACTTGATGTGTTTCACGCCCACAGTCACAGCCTGATCAGGCTCGTGGGGACTCCATTTGAACACAAAGATCTTATCGTTGTGGCCCCGGGCATTGGCCAGCTTCTCTCCCTTCTTCCAGTCCCAAACCTGGATACAGTGGTTGTCGTCGAGACCGATAGTGGCCAATCGCTTGCCATCAGCTGAGTAAGTACAGACAAGCATTGATAAGCAGAGGACAGCAGAGGATATAGTAACTGATCAGAGAGGGTAGGTGTACAGGAGAAATCGACAGCGCAGACGCCTCTCTCATGTGCCCCCTTGAGGACAGCTAGTGTCTTTAGACTCTCCGTGTCCCAAACATGGACCTCAGGATCTTTACCAACTTGACCCGTAGCTGCGTGATCCTAAACGTAAATGTACTACATACACACAGCGTCTACCACGACTAGGCAGTCTATTGTAGAAGTCCTGACCTTGGTGGGGTGGTAGGATAAGCAGAGGATATCGTCTGTGTGCTGGAGGTAGAATCTCTGTTTGTGGGCATCTAGGTTGTAGACTATACCCACCGCTGCCACATGGTACACAATCTCACCCTTCAGAGTGTAGAATAAATTGTTGCGGCAATCGTAGCCTCTGTACCTGCATTACACAGAGAGACTCTTGGTCTTAGTTTGTTGCGATATGAGTAGGAGACATGGATGGCTGGTGAGAATTACCCGTGGACGAACGACAGCCTCAGGCTCTGAGAGGGAGCCTCCTTCCTCTTTTGACCAGCTCTGAGTTCATTCTTAATCTCCTGTTTTAGCACCTTCGCGTCATTGCTGTCGAGCTGCCGGTCGTACGATATCTGCTTCTCGCTCTCCAAATCTGAGTCCACCTCAGCGACATCTGACAGCTCCGAGTCGCTGCCTTCGCTGTTGCTGTCAACGTAGGCTACAGCAGCGGATAGAATGCAGATAATCAGCCGAGTAAAACCATACAGTCACACATTGATATACCATTGAAATCCTGCGCGTCCTCTGTCTCATCGGCTATGTCAGAGGAGATAAATCTCCACTGGAAGATAGCGTGGTCGGCACCGCCTGTTGTTATCACACGAGACCTGTCGTGGGTGAAGCGTACGTTGGTAACGTGAGCAGAATGGCCGATGTATTTCCTGAACTTGGCTCCTATAATTCAGACGATTATATCACGCCAGCATGCTGATATTGCGTAATCTGGTTTACTCGTTCAGTGACAACCTTTCTTCAGAGTGGGAAACCTGAAGACTTTAACCAGGCCAAAGTCGTCGCCTGTGACGACACACTCATGCTGATAGTTGGCATCCAACGCATTGACATCATTGGTGTCTGAGTACTTCTCCCATATACCATTGACCTCTACACCCAAAACACCCGTCCAACTGTTCCACTTGATGCTGCGAATTTCTTCCTTTGATGTCACGTGCTTCCCAGCTATTGACGAATCAGAATATGTGGAGTGATTAAATACAGAGGAAGCCTTAAGTATTACACGACATCGCACCAAATGAGTCTATAAACAGTACTAGTACTATTACTAGTACTAGTAATAGTACTAGTACTATTACTATTACTAGTACTAGTACTATTACTAGTACTAGTAATAGTACTAGTACTAGTAATAGTACTAGTACTAGTAATAGTACTAGTACTATTACTAGTAATAGTACTAGTACTATTACTAGTAATAGTACTAGTAATAGTACTAGTAATAGTACTAGTACTAATACTAGTACTAGAATGCTGCAGACTGGAGCAGCTCTTCACTCCCTCTACCAAGGGAGAGACAGCCAACACAATAGCAGCATACCTGCTGCTTTAAACACGAGCTTCTCTCCAGCTCCAGAGTTGGTCTGTATGTATTGGGAGTCATCTGACCAATCCAGGTGGGTTATGAAGCTGGAGCTACCTGAGCAGGTACTCACTCTCTTATACCTGCAATGTCAACAGTTAGACTAGAAATGACCATAGAATGACTAGAAACAGCCATAGAATGACTAGAAACAGCCATAGAACGACTAGAAACAGCCATAGAATTACTAGGAACAGCTGACTGTTCACATGATCAAGGTGATAGTTATGGCGCCACGTACCTCTGGTTTATGGAGTAGATATCCACATAGTTATCGTTAGAACCGACAGCCAGCAGCTGACCATCTGGAGAATACTTCATCTCATGCAATACTTCCTTCCTGTCCTTCACTTTCACTACTTCAGCCATGTCTCTGAAACCATGGCAACAAAACGCGTAAAATAATGGGGAATAAATACCCTCACAATTTCACAGTAGAACTTTTGACAGCAACAGTCTAACCATAGCGAAAATAGTAACCAATTAATCATCGCTAACACGAGGTTATGATATAAAAATTATGCTGATCATAACTTATATAGGAGTTGTCTTCTCATTTGTGCTATCACTAGATATTGATTTCACTTGATTTCTTGATGAGTTTGAAGGAAACGCTAACACTTCCATCACTATCAAATCCGGTTATACAGTGCTGTAGAACTGGATTTGATAGTGACAGAAATTTTAGCGTTTCCTTCAAACTCATCACGAAATAAAAATGATAGAGATCTAACAATGGAGATTTCATAAATGAGAAGACAACTCCTATATAAGGCATAATGGGCATAATTTCTATAGCAAATTTCAACGATAGTGATCATTTTCTGTCGCTATTTTCACGGCCATCAGACCATCGCTATCAAATATATACAGTACTGCAGCTAGTAATAGAGACAGGCAAGTGAGGCTTCTCGTGCCTTTATCAGAAACAAATATACGCAGGCCACAGTTACTGTCCAGCCTTTTCCACAGGCCACGAGACAGAGTAATTGGGTGTGAAAATTTCAGAAACAAAACTCTTGCTACATTTGGTCATTTTAAAAGCTGCGACTAAACCCAGGGGATTCAGCAGCATTTACCCCCTCAGTCATGTCCGACGGAAGATAACCTCCGTGATATGATAGTCTCAATATGAGAACAGGATCGCATCTCCACTCAATGAAGCGATGGTCATGGTAGCAATGCATTATGGGGCTGTGAGCGATGTACTCACTTCACTCTGAATACGGCGAATGAGCCATCACTGAATCCGGCAGCTATGTGACTGCCGTCCGCGTCGAAGGCACACGATCTGATATGGCTGGCGACGGATACCTTAGAGATCATTGCTTTATCTGTGAAGTTCCACAATCTGTAAATAAATTCAGAGGGAGATAAGTGTCAACAATGATCACATTTACCGCTCAATGGTAGTTATAGCGGTGGTATAAAATGTACTGAAATAGTGATTTCATGAGATTCGCTATTAATAGAGCAGGAAAGTTGTTCGCCTGTTACCACTGGTGATTGGTGAGCAAGTAGGAACTGATAAATATGGAGGTTTGGAGACTTTTGTTATATTTTTGATCATCAATAACTACCACGTACGTATACAGTATCTCTATCGTATGTACGCACATACAGTCTATCTACGAATCAACGCACGTACATAAACATAAATAGTTTGTACTATCTAACTTACACATGCGTATGTGACACAGGAATGTAGTAGAATTTGATTTGGGCTCTCGACTTATGATCAGTATTCCAAGCATACATGATTGCTATTTGATCCTCACATCAGTATACGAATAGTTAATACGAATAGTTACAGACACTAGTGGTTAGACTCTAACCAAGTGCCATTCTTAGTCTTACCTGAGGCTGCCGTCGTCGCTGCCGGTCGCAAACACGGCTCTCTGAGGATGGGCGGCTAGAGCCCACAGCTCGCCCTCGGCATGGCCGATAACGTGAGCGGCAGGGTTCGCTCGATTTCTCGGACTGACTTCAATAATCTCTGACCCTTGTGTCCCAACAAGAATCTTCTCGCCCGACCAGCACACACTTCTTATGGATAGACCTGCAGCAGAGTTCAAGGTCAACTATCGCAACCAGAGCCATAAGGTGTGAAAAACACGAGCACGTAACTGGTAACTGCCTATTTCCCCGCCCTGAAAGTTCTTGAAGAATTATTCAAGAATCCTTAAGAATTATTGAAGAATTCTTTAAGACTTCTTATCTTGAGCAATTTTAGGGAGGGGAAATAGACAGACAACTATCGGTTTTCTTACCTTGGTACCCTTGAGCCGATGTAGTAATATCAATGTTGGTAATGGAAGAAAACTCCAGGTCCCAGAGACGAACGACGCCATCCTTGCCGCCACTGACGTAGCCATCGGTAGATTTATACAGTGAATAGACTGGACCCTATAGTTATAACATCGGGGTCTATGAAGAGCCAGACTAGACTTGGAGCAGCCAATGCTGTAGAGTCTACTTACTTTGTGAGCAGTAATCTGGGTACTTAGGCTATTGCCCTTCCACACGTAAACAGCTCCAGATAGTGTGCCAGAGTAGGTCATATGATCGGGAGCGAACGCCAGGCAGGTCACTGTCTGAATGTCTCCCACAGTACCAAAGACGCCTGAATTATGGAGAGAGAATTGAGTGGGAGATTCAGCTGTGAGTATCAAGGTACGGGAAAGCCTGCTTTCAGTCAGAACATGCCATGAGAGATAATGGCTGTTGCTAATTATACCATCCCCTCCCAACTGTGCCAGCTTGACCCAGAAGAGCCTAGGGCTACACATCTGAAGCTAACATGGCTGAGCGCATGATGGTATTTGCACTTTTATCTTTCCTATCCTGTGCCCATAATTGCTGAGTGCTGAGGCGGGCTGCAGTGAGTTCCAAAAACCTGGATGTCCCAGACCAGGAGTAGAACCCAGGCCTCCCAGTCCACACGCAAACACTCTACCAAGGGAGGATTTAGGTAGCAACAACCCTACCTTTCTTAGAAGAGAGAGTGTTGCCAGAAAGAGTCCAGAATTTGATGTGTTTCTGGCCACAGCTGACTATACGGTCAGGTTGATAGGGATCGAACTGGCAGTCGAGAACCTAAAGTTGAGCAACGTAATCGCGATTGAACTAGGGCGACATCTTATACTACAATATGTTCATTGGATAGAACATGTGAATCATTGAAGATAGAACTCACTTTGTCAGAATGACCACGAGCAGATGAAATGACCTTGCCCTTTCTCCAATCCCAGATATTTATCATAGCATGCTCATCCATACCGACAGATACAAGTCTCTGACAATACGAAATTGCGGATGATATTCTGGAAGTTTGAACTTTCACACCAGTGAATGCAAAGTACACTTACAGTGCCAGTACCATCGAAGCTTAGGGCAGATATGCCATGGGTGTGACCTTGTCGCAATATTGAGACTGTCTGCATCGATTTACAATCCCACACACATATGTACGGGTCCTTCCCTATCTGCCCAGTGGCGACAAGGGTCAGTTCTGGATGAATGGTCAAGCTAAAACAAAGTTCCAAGTGTATTTTGCATCATAGGCAGTGCGTAGACGTACTTCATAGAATAAAGATTTGAAGAAGTGCCTTTACCTAACGATATCGTCATCGTGTCCAAGAAAGAACCTCTGCCTTTTGTCGTGAATGTTGTACACTACTCCAACACCTGCGACAAAATAAACTATCTCTTTGCTACCAGTGTAGAACAGGTTGTTTCGGCATTGATGGCCTCGATAGCCATACACCCACTCAAGCCTAAGCTGGCATCGTGGGGCAGTTTTATCTGCCATGCAGAATGGCAGTAAGTACTCCTTACTATGAACTCTGCAGGCAGTTGAAAAGCAGATTTGAAACGAGCACCTAAAATTCTGACATGGAAACCAGCAAACATCCTTGTCACGTGGTATAGTACGACCAATCAAAGCTTTGGGAACGAGCGGCGTGTACGGTAGCGACGCCGGTTTTTATCGATTACGTTTCACGCGGGAAATCGAGCCTTCGATGTTCAGGAACGTAGCATTGAACTGAATCCAAAAGTGGTACTAGTAGCGCTTTTGGCTGGTGCTATCCTACCCTTCCAAAGATAGAGCCCTCATCTGATCCACATCAATGCAAGTCCTTGCCTCAGTCTTGTGTATGTATCCAGGGTTTAAATTGTAATTTTCTTTATAAGGGAACCCTAGTGGTCTTTGATAACAGTGTCAAGCTGATTGTCATGCATAGGTGCATAGTCAGACTGAGGTATGGCACTGAAACAGGGAAATTCTGATTCACACATGGCAGTCAGCCAGCTGCTGTAGTGGCTACACACAGATGAAACTGAGCAGAAAGCACCTGATGATGAAATTTTTTGTGACAGAGATTGTGGTCCGTGGGTTTTGAAGGGACCGAACGTTCCCCCTAGATGTGGCTGTAATTTTCTTACAGGAACTGTGTTCCCTCTAGTTCCCCTGAATTTAAGCACTGTATATATCACTACAAGACTCGTTTTTGCAAGTATCCATTGCGGCTGCTCCTGATGCGTCATGATGGTGCCTGGTCTGAGTCGTGCCAGTGTAGTGCGGTGCTGTCCTGTGAAGTACGTTAGATGTCGGATGGTGATGTCATATCATGTATCAGAGATCGTGAGTATCTTGTGTGATGTGAGTGAGGGTATGCGGGAATCGACTGCTCTGACATACGTGAAGTTCATCTGACCTATCTATCTGAGGACATAGTATTAGATGACTGGAATACCTCAACAAGGAAGGATAATTCCCAACTTCTATATCACTATATGAGAGCTGGACATGACAGTCAAATGGGCGGAAGCTTGGCTAAGACACAAAGGAGGAAGTCAACTATAGGCCTTCAAGCGGGATGGTCTTTAATGGACCCTCGAGCAGTCCAGTACCAGACTGCTCAGCTCTTCTACTTCTATCTTTTGTTGGGATTACTTTTTACTTTTACTTATGTAGTATTGATAGAGCGACTCGGCACTACTGTAAGTACCGTCTTCTTCTGTTAGTGTAACTGGCTTGTGCAGCCTACATTGAGACAGAATCTCACTCATGTACATTTGAACTCGAGTCGGGGGAAGTTGGGCTACTAGGGTCAGTATCCGCTGCCTAGATATCAGTTTGATATGTTCACATTACAATGGAGAAGTCCAAACTTAAATATCGAGTAGAACAACAAAGTTTTGTTTATAAAAAATGTATTTTGTGAATAAAGTAAATCACATGAAAAATCATAATTTTGTACAAGAATTTCTGTCCTATCTAACACTACATCAGACATAAATACATTGTATCCCATAAAAGCCTCATAGGTCTTCGATGATTGACCGTTAGGTCGGCACAAGTGATGGAGGGGTCATTCAGGGATACTAGTCCTCATTGAGGACGATGTCTTCGTATGCTTTGCAGCTTGTTTAGACTGTGTTCTTTTACTACCAGAAGTCTGCCGGGTTTGGGTAACACTTCCCCTTTTCTAAAACAGCCAAACACTACAGTAACACAGTCTATCACACTACTGTGGCACAGCCTAGATTGGGACAGGTCAATGTGTGGGTGATGTGTTTATTCACGTGAGAGAGTTCGAGGCGAGTGAAGAACGACAAATGGGTAGCGTCTGATATGAATTCCTGTTGCCTTGGTGATACTCAGTTTGAACAGAGTTGAATTCCACAGATTTTTTTCTGCGTCCTGTAGCTGTTGGTATGTTTGTTATCATTATGAAAGAAAGAAGTTGAGAACTAAACAGGAATATTTCCGGAAGAAAAATCATACTCTGCGTTCAATAGTCAGAGAGGGAGGAATGGAATGGTGGGAAACTAATAAATATGGGATATTTGATATCGTCCACTCAGAGCGTGTACAAGTTGGAAACATTGTCTTGACGGGAAGGGAAGGTAATTATCACCTGAGAGGTTGCCAGGTTACACCAGACGGCTGATTGGATGTCTAAACACAGTTAATTAAATTGAAAGCTTGGATCTCAGAACACAGGCTGTGTCTCCATGTACATCAAATACATGAGACAAGAAAGCACAGGTCCAATGAATATAATACAAATAATGTAATACGATAGAATACAAATGATATAAAGCATTCTAATATAATACAAATGATATAATGTAACATAATATGAATAATATGACATAGTATATGTAATAATACTTACACCAGTGTTGGTGGTGAGAGACGCTTTCTTCACATCATGTTCGTAGTCTAGGATGTACTTAGGGAACAAAGACTTTTCATCAAACGCTGTCTTTAGAGCTAGGAGTATAGAAAGTTAATCAGCATCTCATCCGACGCTGACAGTAGCGACAGCAGCAATCACTTACATTCTGATAACGCTGGCAGTTTGGTGGACGCCAGCATAGGCTCCTCCAGTTTCTCACTGAAGAACTTGTGCGGATTGTTGATGAAATCAGGCTTCTTCAGTTGATCCACCTCCTCCAGCTCTCGAGTCTCGAGCGCATTGAATGGGCCGGCAGGAGCTGCACCCGTCTTCTCCCAAAACAGGTACGGCAGATCTGATATGGTGGAGGGCTGTCTCCTCTCTCTCTTCTGCTTCCTCACTTCCTGATAGTGTTGACCTAAGAACATACATTATACGTAAAAATAATTGTAATTAAGTATGAAACGTAATTTGAAATTTTTTCCCACATTCATTTTTCAGAAAGTGTGCGACTAATTGCAGTAGGCGCAAGATTCCAATTTTCACTCATCGTATTTATCTCAACAGGCTTTCGCATTTATTTGCCTCATATTCAATTTAGCTTATATAAATTATAGTACTAAGAAAATGAAGATAAACAGTAAAATGTATAGGTGAGGAGTTACCTCTACCTGGATGAAACCATATCTCAATCTAATCAGAAATCTCTTGCTGCGATTTATTTCACCAGTAGGGTAGCATCAAAGCACTAACCAAGTAAACTGGTCTCCCACGAGTCCACCTTATAATTGTGAGGGTCGTTAGTCGCCCTTTCATCGGGAGTCCATCCATCGTCCGACCCGTCTGATACTCTACTCTGTGTCTCATCTTCCTCATCCGTCTGCAGAGAATACTGAAACCTGACTGACTGACATCACAGAGCAGACGTACGGACACACAGACAGAGGCGACTAGTCAATGATACTACTGGGACGACAATGTGTTGGTACACAGCTGTGGTACTAATGATTGAATCAATGTAAATTCAGAATTGCGATGAGCTATGGAGAGCAGACAACTCTCACCTAGGATGAAACTAACTGCACCGTACTAGTACTAGCTATCACTTGATTTACTAACTGGCTGGTCTATCAATAATATTGAGGGTATCAGCGTCACATGTATGCTGTAATGAAATACCAACAGAGCTATGCCTGGCTGCCTGTATCAGACACTCTAGGTAACTACTAGTAGCCATAGCATGTTTGGCCATTGGATTTGAGACAGTATGTTACTTACCTTTTCCTTCTCCTGAATCATGATACAAGCTAGAATGATGAGCTGAGAGGAGTACCATAAGCAATATCGGTAGATAATGATGATAGGAGCGAACGAGTGAGGTAGAGTGAGAGGTAGATAGTGATGATAGGAGCGAACGAGTGAGGTAGAGTGAGAGGTAGATAGTGATGATAGGAGCGAACGAGTGAGGCAGAGTGAGAGGTATTCTATGTGGTAGTCTGATGCAATAACTAACATCAATTTTACAATAGTGCACTTCATAGACAATCCATCATAGAAAGGTCGATGGTAGAACAATGTAATCAGCCACTGGTGCTACCTGCTAGGAGTGAATCTAGGTACTGGTTTACCTGTATGACAGTGAAATCATCGTCTATGCCAGGTATGAATGGCTCGATAAGCCAGCGCTGCTCTTGTCCAAAAACTCCAATCACTTTACCTGTAATATTGTAATACTTAAATATTGTGATATTGTAATATTTTAATATCATATCACTGTAATATTGTAATATTGTAGTATTGTAATACTTACATATTGTGATATTGTAATATCACTGTAATATTGTAATATTGTAGTATCAGATTACTTTGCTATTGTAGTATTGGCAGTGAATACAAGGTCTAGAATACAGTATAGCAGCGTTTGTAGGCCGACTGTGTGAGATTGACTACCAGCGACATACGGCATTGTTACCTTTAATATCACTGAGGATGACACAGTGGTCACTACTAGCTGAGACAACCAGAGTCTTCTCTTGTCTCTCACATAGGGACAGGGATGTGACACTGTCTGTGTGTGGGCTCCAGTGATTGATCAGTGCTGTACAGGTAAGAGAGCAATAATAGGGTGATGACGCCGGAATAGTTGGGTGTGTGACAACCTACCTGGAGGTGAGGTGATTGGTACACTCTCATCTGTGATACAGTAATCTCCAATCAACCAACTTTTGAGCAGGCCGTCGACGTCTGCAGTGACTAGAAACTTATTCTCCTGGTCTGTCGCCATGATAACACTGCCAACTGCAATGTAAGTCAAGAATATACATCAAACAAATAGCTGAAACTAGGTTAGGAAACGAGAGCAGAAAGGCTGGACATGAGAAATAGAAAGTACAGGTAATAGATGTGGAGAGAAGATGAAGGAGGGGCATGGCGAGGTGATGGTGAAAGGGAGGGTGAGGTGATGGGGAGAGAGGGAGAGTGAGGGAACGGAAGGGCGTAGTGGTAGGTAAGGGTGTAGAAATGAGTGAGGGGCGG
>ERZ1740065.1012-NODE-1012-length-16353-cov-6.224936_pt1 | contig 16353 bp, 12 predicted proteins | sample MGYA00581738_ERZ1740065 | MGnify/ENA primary metagenome ERZ1740065 (study PRJEB43018, sample SAMN04849749) | marine metagenome | isolation source: floating plastic debris | place: Pacific Ocean | collected 2008-09-01 | study: EMG produced TPA metagenomics...
TTATCCGATTTCACACCTCACGCGCTTGTGACAGCCACGCAGTGCAATGGTCGCCGCCTGGCGGAACTCCTGCGGGTACAGTCTTCATCGAAACTGAGATTTTACTTGCGAATACAGGCATCTACGCTTGGATCGAGTGCAGTCCAGAGACTTACAGGCCTGGCAGAACCCGCCGCTTAATTAACATAAGAAGACTTATTACGCCGCGTCTTTCCCGGTCGCCCCGAAGGCGGTCAGCTCGGCAAACATATCTGCGTAGGCGGGGTTTTTCATCAAGGCGTCCAGTTTTTCCCGCCAGATTCGCAAAGACTGTTCGCGCAGGAAAAACAACCGCCCCCGCGAGCGGTCGTTCAGCTCGCACATCTTTTCGTAGACCTGCGGTGAGCGGCTGGCCAAGCTGTCGTCTTCCTCAATGTTCAGATTGAACCGCCGCCAGTAGTCCCGCGCAACCTCGCGGTCCGGATGGGATGAACTGCCGCGCACGGATTTGAGCAGGAAGCTGGCGGCATCGCGCACGGCATAATGATTGACCTGCGCGTATTTCATGTTCTCGGGATCGCGGCTGCGCCATTGCAGCTTGGCAAACTGGCCTTCACGCAACCCGGATCCGTTGACCATGCGCGGGGCCTCGACCAGCGGGGCGCGGGCCCGGTGAATCCCCGGCCGCTTGAAACAGCTGGTGCGGAACAGCGATTTGAACCCGCAGTAACTGTCTTGCGCCACATCCCGTGCAGCGGCCAGCCGGTAGCGTTCGGTCACCAGTCTGTCGTTCAGATCGGTCTCGTGACCGCTGCCGAAAATCCGCCAGTTCACCAGGATCTCATCCGTCTCCGGGCAGGCCTCGATCAGGTCCTGCACCCTGCCCTGGCCTACCCGAACGTTCAGAAACTCATCCCCGTCCAGCGCCATGCACCAATCCGACGCGTGATAGGCCTCACTGAAAGAACAGCGCCGATAGGCCTTGGTCTGCCAATCCCGCTTGTCGGAATGGTTCCGGAAGTACTCGATGGCGCCGATGGATTGTAGCGTGCGCAGATGTTTCGCCGTCTCATCGTCTGAATCGTTCTGGTAAATCTGCAGATCGAAACCGCACAACAGATGATGGGCCACCCATTCCAGAATGTTGGGCCCTTCGTTCTTCACCGTCGCGACCAAAAGGACGCGAGGAGCTGTCTCATCTGCCATTGCTCTACCCCCGGTCTCTCCATGCAAGGCTACCGCGACCGCGGCGTCAAGAAAATCCGCCGCGCCCCACGACTTTGAGAGTGAGTCAATTGCGCCACGGTTTGCCAGGCCTCCGGTAAAAAATCGGCCCCGCGCAGGCCACGGCGGATGGTGTCTCTTTGCCCGGATCGTCATCGATGCTAGGTCCGACCTGCGATGCCGAACGACACCCAGACAGAACCCCCGCCCTCCGCTCTGCCGGAGATCGCCAGCCTTTGGATCGGTGACCGTCTGTCCTGGCTCGAGCAGCTGTGCCTCAAATCCTTTGCCGATGCCGGCCATCCGACCACGCTCTACAGCTACAGCCCGATCGAAAACCTGCCCGACGGGGTGATGGCCGGTGACGCTGCCGAGATCTACCCGGCAGAGCCGATGCTGCGCCACGTGCGCACCGGCAGCCCGGCGATCCACGCGGATATGTGGCGGCTGCATCTGCTCGCCAAGACCGACAAGATCTGGGTCGATGCGGATATGTACTGCTATCGTCCCTTCGATCCCAAAGACGGCTACCTGTTCGGCTGGGAAAAACCGGGGCTGGTGTGCAACGCGGTGCTGGCCCTGCCCCGCGACAGCGCCACCCTGCGCGCCCTTCTGTCTTTTTTCGAAAACGAATACGCCATCGCCCCCTGGCTGAAGAAATGGCAGCGCCGCGAACTGGAAGAGGAACGCGACGCGGGCAAACCGGTGCATATCACCGAGCAGAACTGGGGCTTCACCGGCCCCGCCGCCGTCACCTATTTCCTGCAGCAAACCGGCGAGATCGCGCATGCCCGGCCCGAGGCCGCCTTCTACCCGATCTCCTTTCCCAACCGGAACCAGATGATCCTCAGCCGGTTCCGGGTCGAAACATCGCTGACCGAGGAAACCCGCGGGGTGCATTTCTGGGCCCGGCGGATGAAACCGCGTCTGGAAGAGGCGGAAAAGAACCGGCCCCGGCGCGGCAGCTTCATGCATGGGCTGCTGCCCAAACACGGGATCGACCCGGCCGCCGCCCCGATCCCGCGCAAGAAGAAACCCAGACGCACCCGCGCCGAGATCAGCGCGCTTCAGGAAAAGCTGCGCGCCGATGCCCGCGATCTGGGCCTGTCGCGCGATCAGCTGTCGCGCAAGTATCTGGTGGAGAAAAGCTTCATTACAGAAGCGCTGGCCCATCAGCAGACCGCCGCAAACCCGGACGACCCGCTTCTGGCCAACTACCTGCACGAGCTTCATTTCCTGCAGACCGTGCATGTCGGCGCCTTTGCCGCGCAGGGCCGGATCTTCGTCTACATGAAGAACCACAAGGCCGCCTGCCGCTCGGTGCTGGCGACGCTGATGACCCATCAGCTGGATTTCCTCGGCGAACCGGAGGGCGCGCTCGACACCGGCAAGCTGCACAAACCGCCCCGCGCGCTGATGCTGAACGGCAAGCGCAGCCTGACGGTGGACACGGCCCTTGCCGCGCTGCGCAATCCCGACAGGTTCCGCTTCACCGTCCTGCGCGACCCCGTGGCGCGCACCGTCGCCGCCTATGTGGACAGGATCGTGCCGGGGCACCGGCAAAAGGAAGCGCTGATGCGCCATCTCGGGCGCGACCCCGAGGATGATCTGTCGCTCAGCGCTTTTCTGGACGTTCTGGCGCAGGACCCACAGGCCCGCGACCTCGACCGGCATTGGCGCAGCCAGCGCAAGGAAATCTCCTATGACCAGGTCGATTATGACTTCATCGGCCTGACAACGGATCTGGAGGCGGCGATGCAGGCAGTGGCGCGGGCCTGTTTCGGCACCGCGACCAGCCGGTTGCAGGAAACCCGCGCGCAGGTGGGGCCGGAAACCGACATCACCGATCTTTGCGCGGGGCTGAGTGCGGAAGACCGCAGGAACCTCGACCGGGCCTTCGCCGATGATTTCGACATGTACACCCGCGTACAGCAGACCCGGACGGCCTCTTAGGTCGTCGCGACAACCTCCCGGATCGACGCCCAGACCTCGGCAAAGGCCGGGTCCTCCTTGAGCGCGGCGATCTTGGCGCGATGAGCCGCTACCGCCGTCTCGTGCAAGCGCCGCAACGGCTTGTCCCTGAGCAGGGTCTCCAGCCTCTCCTGCAACGCCCCGAGACGGGGCGCGAAATCATCGATCACCGCCTCATGATCATTGCGCTTGCGGAAATAATTCATGTTCATCCGTGCCGCGCGCACCGCGTCGCCGCGCTCGAACTTGGCCAGCATGCTTTCCCCGGAACGCAGGGTATAATGGTTGATCCGCGCCAGATCATACCGCCCGCGCACGTCAAAACCGCGATCCCCCTCCAGCATGAACTCCCGCGTCACCGGGTTGCCGGAACCGTCGAGCCAGCGCAGGCCTTCCACGGTTTCCGGATGCACCGCGGGCCGGTGATTGCTGTAATCCCGGATGCGATCCTGCACCTTCATGATGGATTTGACCCCGCGCCGCAGCCGGCCCCCGGGCGCAAGGCTGCCTGCCTTCTTGAACTGCGTGGTCACCAGCGCATCCTCGAAGGCCAGCACGCCGCCGAACCCGAAATTCAGCTCCGAGAGCGAGATCACGTCCGGCTGCTCCAGCGCCGCCAGCAGCGCCGGGATGGAGCCGTCGCCGACAGTGCTGAAGAAGAATTCATCGGTGTCGATGATCATCACGTAATCGCTGCGCCGAAACTCCTTGTGAAACGGCGCATAGGCCAGCGTGGTCCGGTGGTGCTGGTCGTTCTTCAGCGCCATCGTCGGATTGGGCAGATGCCGCACGATCCCACGGTCATCGAGATGGTCGAGAATGGCATCGGTGCCATCATCGCAGTCATTGGTGAAGATCAGGAAATCTGTCACCCCCACCGCGAGGCTGTGAGCGATCCATTCCAGCACGAATGGCCCCTCGTTCTTCATGCAGGTCACCACGCAAATGCGCGGCTGCGTCCGTGATCCCATGGGTCCTGTCTCGTGCCTCGTTTTATGCCACGATGCACCATGTCGCCCGATAAGCAAACCCGCTTCGTGACGCCTGGGGTCAGGTCCCTTTATTCTCGACCCGCGACCCGCTATCAAAAAACAGGACCGGGAACAGGATCAGACAGGCCTTGAGCAGCACCGATTTCACAGCACTTCCCGCCGCCGGGGCGCAGGGGTGAAGGTCGCGCACCACGTGATCCGCTCACTGGCGCTGGAACGGGGCGTCCTGCTGGCCGCCATCGGCCCGTTGAGCGTGCAGGACGATGTCGCGCTGTTCTTCAAATCCGGCACCCTGGCAGAGATGATCGGCAAACACCCGGACTTCGAGGTGACAAACCTGCGCAGCATCGGCAACGGGCTGCAGGTGCTGGGCCGGGCGCAGGCCGAAGACGGCGCCGTCCCCCTGCCCCTCGATGCCGCCCCGATCCGCGCGCCGCTGCGCACCCCGATGACCGATCTGCTGGCGGGCAAACGCGTGGCGCTGGCCCTCCGGGGCGTGGAATCGCCGCAGATGATCCGGGACTGGCTGCAGTTCCACGCCCGCACCCACGGGCTGCAGGCCGCGGTGATCGTGGACCGCCGCCCGCCCGAAGAGGCCACGGGCCTTGTCCGCGTGCTGGACACCCTAGACGTGGCAGGGATCGATGACCTGCTCATCGTCTCTTTCGACACGCCCGTGGGGCAGGCCGATGCAGGCGATGAAACCCTGCCCTTCTACGCCCCTGACGCGCCGGGCAAGGACCGTATGGCCGTACCCGCCCCCGACCCGTGGCGCGCACCTTTTGCCGAGATCATCGTGTTCGAGCTGCTGCGGCACCTCTTTCTGGCCCGCGCAGGCGGGGTGATGAACATCGATCTGTCCGACCTTCTGCCCGAAAGCCCCGATGGCACCGTCTTCGAACAGGCCGCAGCGGCAGAGGACGGGGTGGTCACGCTCATGGGCACCCGCGTCTACCCCTGGGGCCTGCGCAAGGGGGCCGCCGCCACCTACGGCGATCACATCTGTCGGCGCTTCGACGCCGCCCCCGCCAATCCGCGCTGGTGCATCGCACCCGCCCGCGCGCCGGACAGCACCGTCTGGCGACACGTCCGCATCGTCGGCGCCCGCCCGGGACAGAACCGCCCCCTGCCCTACCTGCGCTGCATGGGACTGCGCCACACCGGCGGCGCGCTGTCGGAGATTGCCCCGAAATCGAGCCTAGTCGAAGACCCCGCCCTGCTGGCGCTGGCAACTTCCGCCTTTGACGCAGACCCGCGCCGCGCCCCGCGCCAGAAACTGAAACCGCACCCCAAGCGGATCGAGGGGCGCAGCGGCATCATCACCTGCATGAAGAACGAAGGGCCCTTCATCCTCGAATGGATCGCCTATCACCGCGCCATCGGGGTGGATGACTTTCTCGTCTACACCAACGATTGCACCGACGGCACCGATGACCTGCTCGACCTGCTGCAGGCCCGGGGCATCCTGCAACACCGCGACAACCCCTATCGCACGATGGGGATGAAACCGCAGCACGCCGCCCTGCACGCCGCCGACAAGGAAGCGCTGGTGCAGACGCTGGACTGGATCATCTGCACGGATGTGGACGAATTCATCAACATCCACGTGGGCGACGGCCGGCTGGCCGACCTCTTTGCCGCCATTGGCGATGCCAACCTCGTCTCCATGACATGGCGGCTCTTCGGCAATGCCGATGTGGCCGGTTTCCGCGACGGTTTCGTCACCGATCAGTTCCATCTCTGCGCACCGCAGCTCACCCGCAAGCCGCATCAGGCCTGGGGGTTCAAGACCGCCTTCCGCGCGCTTGGCATCTTCAAGAAACTGGGGGTGCACCGGCCCAAGGGGCTGCGCCCGCAGCTCGTCGACCAGGTGCGCTGGGTCAATGGCTCCGGCCACCCCCTGCCCCGCAAGGATTTTCGCAACGCCTGGCGCTCCACCGCCGCGACCTACGGCTACGATCTTGTGACCCTCAACCACTATGCCCTGCGCTCGGCCGAAAGCTTTCTGGTCAAACGCGACCGCGGCCGGGTCAACCACGTGGACCGTGACCAGGGGCTGAACTACTGGTTCCGGATGAACCACAATGTCGAGGAAGACCGCTCCATCGCGCGCATGATCCCCGCCGCGCGGGCCGAGGTCGACCGGCTGATGGCGGATCCGGAGATCGCCGCGGCCCATGCCGCCTGTGTCGCCGCCCACCGCGCCAAGATCGACGCGCTGATGACAACCGACAAATACCGCGCCTTCTTTGCCGAAATCACCTCGGAACGGATGCGCAAACTGTCCCGGATGCTGCCGCATTTCGGGGCCAATGTCTTTCTCAGCGGGCCGGATGTGATCCCCGACACGGTGCTGCAGCAGGCCGGCGATCCCGATTTCTTCTTTACCGTAAAGGATGTGGTCAAAGGCGGATAAGGCGCATCAGGGCAGCGCGTACCACGCGCCCCGCCCCTGCCCGTTCAGCGCCAGATGCCCGTCTTCCACCAGCTTGCGGAAATGCTGTTTCAGCGTGTTGCGGTTGGCCCCGGTCAGCCGGGCCGCTTCCGCCATGGTCAGCCGCCCGTGATCGCGCGTCAGCTCCACCAGCCGGGCGGCCAGTTCCGGCAGCGCGCTCATCATCATCCGTTCACGCTCCACCCGCGCCTTCAGCCGCAGCATCTGCCGCTGCGCCGCACTCAGGAAAAACTCCAGCCAAGGCTGCCAGTCCGGCGTGTCGGAGCGGATGGTGCTCTGGGTCTGGCGCAGGGCGAGGTAATAGGCTTCCTTGCTCTGCTCGATCACGCTCTCCATCGACCCGTACGGCACATAGGCATAGCCCGCGCGCAGCATCAGCAGCGTGGTCAGCACCCGGCTCAGCCGCCCGTTGCCGTCCTGAAACGGGTGAATTTCAAGAAAGACCACCACGAAAATGCCGATGATCAGCAGCGGGTGCAGCGCGGCGCGCTCGGTCTCCGCCTCCGTCCACGTCAGCAGCTCCCGCATCAGCCGCGGCGTATCGAAGGGAGAGGCGGTTTCAAAGACCACGCCGATCTGCAGGCCGCGGTCATCGAAGGCCGCCACCGAATTGCTCGCCGTCTTGTAGGACCCCCGGTGGCGCTCCTCCTTGTCGCTGTGACGCAGCAGGTCCCGGTGCAGCTGCAGGATGTGGTTTTCGGTGATGTCGATCTGCGCCCAGGAGGCAAAGACCGTCTGCATCACATCCGCATAACCTGCCACTTCCTGCTGGTCGCGGGTCTCAAAGGGCTGTACCTCGATGTTGCTCAGCAGGCGCCGCACTTCGGCATCCGACAGCTTGCTGCCTTCGATGCGCGTTGACGACCCGATGCTTTCGATGGTGGCGACCCGGCGCAGCGCGGACAGGCGTTCCGGCGCCAGCGTCCCCAGCGCGCGCCAGGCGCCCTTGAACTCGTCGATCTCCGAGATGAGCGAGAGCATTCTGGGTGAGATCGTCAGGGTATCCGTGGTCAGCATACCCGAAAATACACCCAATTACACCCGATACGCAATCCAATTCTGCACCCGATTACACCCAATAGAATGGATCGTCTGTTCGGCCGTCTGCCCCCTGCCCGGCAGAATCGGCCAGGCATCTGGGAGAGGGATTCGCGCCCAAGGTCCCTTGGATCACGTGGAGGCAGCCGCGCCGCGCCCCTCGTCCGGCAGAGCGGCCCCGCGCCAGATGGTCGGATTCGCTTTGAAAATAAGGGGCTACGGATCGTTTCTGAAGTATGGCCCTGTCAACACAAAGAAAATCTTGCCATAGTCTTGGTATTTCGCGCTATATAGACGTTAATACCAAGAAAATGCGGCACTAGTCCGCGAATTGAGCAGGCGGCCCGAATGCGGGATTACTCTAGACATATTTTGCCCCGTGTCACGCACATGGGCAGATCTCTAGCATTCTGTGCGCAGCCGCAAATGGAGGCCGTGATGTAGCACCCTAAAAAACAAAACCGAGCGGCGGCAACCACTCGGCTTCATTCAAAACAACCGTGTCGGCTGTCCTTGTCTCAATTCCAAAGATAGCGCGACCCCCCATAACCTGCAAGCTTTTTGCATTGCGGGAACGAGGAAAACATGTCCGAGCAGCTATCATTTGACCGCAAGAAAGGGTTTGTCGCCCTGCCCGTCGAGATCCTCGACATCGACCTGTCACCCGGTGCCTTCCGCACCCTGGTGGAGCTTTGCCGCATGGCAAATGCCGAGGGCTTTTGCTGGCCGTCGCTCGACCAGTTGAGCACCCGTACCGGACGTTCCCGCTCCTCGATTTCCGGCTATCTCAAGGAGTTGCGCAGCGCAGGGCTGATCGAAACCCGGGAGCAGCAGACGGCGAATGGATACAACTATCGTCTCAAGTATCAGGTCACGTTCTGGCAGGCCTGGCGCGCGTCCTTGCGTGGCAAAACCGATGTGAATTCCGAACGCAGTGTTCAGCAGACTGAACGCGTTAAGGACTCTAAAAATCAGAATCATAAAAACCATCCGAGATCGGATATCGATACTGATTTGGATCATCTTTTGAGAAAATGGGCCACCTGCTTTCGGGGTACCCCCTACCCGGCAGCAAGATCTGCACCCTCTTCCACACTATTGAGAAACACCGCCCACAAACTAGCGTAACAGCGCAAACCCCCAGATGAAATATCCGCGGATATAATCTGTACGCTGGCCGGCCTCTGGAGCGATTTGAGCATTTCCGCCACACGAAAAGACATCGAAGCGCAGGCAAAGCAGCTCATCAAGGCCGGGTATACGATAGAGGAAACGACCGAGGTGGTGGCGCGGATACGGAGGAATTGGCCTGCACACTGGCGCAAATTTCCAACCCTCCAGCAGTTCGAAAAGCTGCTCAAGACCACGGGGATCGCCGCGCGAGCGCAAAAGATGTCGCTTCTCAAGAGCTATCGGAAACGCTGGTCTCTGGCAGAAAAGCACTTGCACAGCGCACCCCCGTCCTGTTCTTTGACACAAAGCTTTGCTCCGGCCGCTCAGGCTGCCGACACGCAAAAATATCCGTGGATATAATTTGATGGCATACGGGCAATTCGAGCAGTTCATCCGGAACATGAGCCGGGTCATGGGCGCGGTGAACACCAAACTGCAGCGTGATCTGACTTTGAGAACCCGCGTTGCACGGCGGTTTTCCATGGTGGAAGTGGCGAGCCTGCTTGCGGTTGACACCACCTATCTGACGCGCATTTCGGGCGAAGAACCGATGTTCCCGGAGGGCGAAAAGCAGGGCCGTGAGAGGACATTCTCACCCTCGGAGATCATGCTGATCCGGGCCATCATCGGGTCGAACCGGGCTGCAAAACGCCCCTACTTGCACTGGCGGAAAGGCGGCCAGCCCGTCAAGGTCGTGACCTTTGGGGCGCAGAAAGGCGGAACCGGGAAGTCCCTGAGCGCAGCGCATTTCGCACAATATGTGAACCTGCACTACGGTCTGCGCGTGGGTGTAATCGACGCGGATCCGCAGGCGACCGTCAGCCTCTATTTCGCGGATGAAAAACTCCCGCTCTTCGATGCCGAAACTCCGACTCTGGCGGATTTCATGGGTGTTGATGATCCCGCGGCGGTGTCCCTGTCAGAGCCGTCGGGCAGTGATCTGGATCGTATCTGGCAAAGCACACCCTGGCCGGGTATCCGGCTGATCCCGGGGGGTGCAAATATTCAGAACGGCGACATCAGCCTGTTCTTCATGTCCCAGCAATCGCGGGTGCCGGTTTACCGGGTGCTCAAAAATGCCATCGCCAATTGGGACGCGGCCAACGGGCCCCGTACGTCGATCGACGAGCTCCGCGGAGATGACGGTGCTTTCGACATGGCGGCCTATGCCCGCGCACTTGACGAAACGGTGGATGTCATCGTGATCGATCAGCAGCCCTCGCTGACCTTGATGCAGCTGAACGGGCTGGTGGCGGCCGACAATGTGGTCATCCCGCAGACGATGAAGGGGTTCGATCTGGCGACGCTGGCGACCTATGTGTCGAATATCGGGGAGTACCTGGAGTTCATCATGGGCTTCGAGGCCGATATCGAGATCGGGGCCGGGGAGCACATGGTGCTGCCGACCATCGTGCAGGAGCAGAACACGCAGGACACTGACCAGATCCTCGACCTCTACCGCAAGGCGCCGCGCGAGGTCATGCAGGTCTGGTACAGCCGGTCGGACGCCATCGCGAATGCGGCGGAGGAATACAAGAGCATCTACGAATACATGCCGCCCAAGACCCGCCGGACGTCGGCAAAGGCCTTCATGGCGAATGCAAACGCCGTGAACGATGCGCTGGTGCAGCGCATATGGCCGGAGCTGCCGCCCCGTGACTTTGCCAAGACCTTCATAGAGGAGCGCTGGAGCTGATGGCCCGCAAACGCAAACTCGACGCCTCGATCCCGGATGAGGCTCTAACCGACGCATCAGAGACGGAATCGGAGCGCAAGGGCGCGATGGGAGGCATGTGGGCCGGATCGGCCATGAACATGCTGAAACAGCGGATCGACGATGCGCACGGATCGCTGTTCCAGGGGGTGATGGCGGGCACCGTCGTGCTGGAGCTTGATCCCGCGCAGATCCGGGACGAGGTGGGCAGCGACCGTATCGCGCCCTGGCAGGAGGATGAGGATTTCGCCGCGCTGGTGGCCAACATCAAGCGGCGCGGACAGACGCAGCCCATTCGCGTGCGCCCGGTGGAAGAGACCTGGGAAGCCGACCGCACGAACCCGCTGGAGACCTCGGCGGAGTTTTACATCCAGTCGGGGCGGCGGCGGCTAGAGGCCTGCCGCACCCTGGGGCGCCCGGTCAAGGCGGTGATTGCCACGGTGCAGGGGGATCGCGACCTTGCCGATCTGGAGGAGCGGTTTCACGAAAACACCATGCGCCGGGATCTCAACGGGTTCGAGGAGCTCATCTCCATCGGGTTGCTGGCCGAGAGCCTGCGCGAGCTGACGCAGACGGAGATTGCCGAGCGGTTGAACGTGGGGCAGGGGGATGTGTCGCTGGGGCTGGCCTGCCTGGAGCTGCGCGAGCAGATCCTTGAGGAGGTGGACATCACCACCACCCCCAAGCGCCAGTATCGGGCGATCATTCCCAAGCTGAAGCGGGGCGAGCGGCTGTCCCCCTTGCTGCCGCCTGCGCTGACCGGGGATGTGGCGCAGCGGTTCGATGTGCGGGGCATTCCGATGACGGCCAAGAAGCAGCAGAAAGGATATCAAATCCAGATGCGCAATACGAAGGTGGCCGAAGAGGATCTGGAGGCGCTTTTGGTCGATCTGGCGAAGGTTGTGATGAAATACCAGATCAAGAAGCCGTGACGTGATGCTGCGGCTTATTTTATATAATATATTCAAGTGATTAAATTCATTTTAAGCTTGAAAGCCTGATGGGCCGCACGCGTTAGGAAAGCGTTAACCAAAGATCAAATGACGAACGGGAATTCCGGTGTTAGTCTGCTACCATAAGGAGAATCTTTGTGGCGCAGATTTTTGCCTCTGAACGGAAGTCCGTTCCCGCCCCGGCCCGCAGGACCAAACCGGCCGATGCGCACCCCATCCGCCAAAACGCCCAGACCCCGGCACCGGGGCATGATCTTTCCGGCCTGCAAACACGGGCCGATGGCAGCGCCGTGGTCGCTCAACTGGCCCGCTGGGGGCAGGCGGCGGCGCAACGGCAGGAGCAGGACGAGGGGGCCGGGACATCCGGGGCGCAAGGCCTCCCCGCCGACCTGCGCACCGGGATGGAACAGCTGTCCGGCACGGATATGAGCGCGGTGAAGGTGCATTACAATTCCAGCCGGCCGGCCTCGGTGAACGCCCATGCCTATGCGCAGGGCAGCGACATTCATCTGGCACCAGGTCAGGAGAGGCACCTGCCGCATGAAGCCTGGCACACGGTGCAGCAGGCGCAGGGGCGGGTGCGCCCGACCCATGAGGTGCAGGGCGTGGCGATCAACGATGATGCCGCGCTTGAACAGGAAGCGGACCAGATGGGGGCCCGGGCCGTGGCGCAGGCCAGATCGCTGTCGGCGCTGCCCGATCCTCAAGAACCGGACAGCAGTTAGGCCCCCGGGGAATGTCGCACATGCGCCTGATCCTTGGCCGTCTCGGCCTGATGGTGAGCTTGTTGCTCGGGCCGGGTCTGCCCGCCCATGCCTGCGATGCGCCGCAGGGCAATCACGATCTGGTGGTGGCGGTGCGGTCGGCGGAGCCTTTCACCTATATCGGCCCGGACGGCATGCCGCGCGGATTTGCGGTGGATCTGTGGCATTCGGTGTCGACGGACATCGACAAGACCACGGCCTTTGTGAATTGCGACAGTATCGATGCGCAGGAGCAGGGGTTGCGCCGCGGGACGGTGGATGTGGTGATTTCGCCGCTGACCATCACGTCGGAGCGGATGCTGACCTATGATTTCAGCCAGCAATACCTGTCCTCGGGGCTGACGCTGGCGGTGGCGCAGGACGGGGCCATCGATTTCGAAGCGGCGATCGAGACCATCACCGACACGGTGTTTCAGCCCACCGTTGCGCGGGCGATCATCCTGTTTTTGCTGCTCAATCTGGTCACGGCCTTTCTGTTGCGCGCCTTCATGCTGAACCTGGTGACCGGGCCGGAGGACGATCCACCCCCCGGCGCGGTGCGCACCTGGATGGCCTATATGCTGGAGGCGATTGCGCGGACCTCCGGGCTGAAGGGCATTGGCGACGGGTTTGCCACGCTGATGGGCAAGGTGTTCGAGATGATCATGGCGGTGGTCGGCACGGCGCTGTCGGCGATGATCCTCGGGGTGATCACCTCGGCCTTCGTGGGCGCGATCGGGGAACACCCGCCGGTTTCCGCGCAGGCGCTGCCGGGGCTGAAGATTGCCGTGCTGCGGTGTTCGACGGCGCAGGAATTCCTGCGGCGGGAGACGACGGAGGCGGCATTCCGCGCCGATGAGGGCAGCGACAAGCAGATCAAGCTCAAGGCGCGGGCGGAATGGCTGGCCTGCGCGGGGCACAATAACAACACGCAGAAAGTCGAGATCATGCCCGGTGACGGCCTGCCCGGGGGTGTCGTGCTGACGCCGACGTGGAAGGAGGGGGTCGAAGAGCTCTATCAGGGCAATGTGGAGGCGGTGCTGGGCGATTGGGTGGCGCTGTCCTACATGTCGCGCCGCTCGCCCTATGACGGGCAGATCACCGTGCAGGAGAGCGTCTATCGGAACGAGCCCTACGGCTGGGCGATTTCGCGCGCCAGCGGCACCGAGGAGTTGCGCCGCGCCATCGACAGCGCGCTGATCGTGCGGATGCGGGACACCGACTGGCGCAAGCGGATCGAAAACACGCTCGGCTCCGGCGCGATTGCGCCGAACTGATGGGCCGGCACAAGGAAATACGCGCCGCAGCGCCGCAGGATCTGACGACGCGGTCCTACCTGCTGTATTTCCGATCCGGGCATTATGACCGGCGCTATCCCAACCCCAACCTGTCCACCTGGCGCCGGACGCTGGCGCTGCTGCCGCAGGGCGGTCATGTGATCGATTTCGGCTGTGGCAACGGGCGCTACCTGTTGCGTCTGAGAGAGAGGGCAGGGGTGGCCGCCGGGTACGACATCAACACCGCGGCGCTGGAGATGTTGGCGGAGCGGGCGGCAGACATGGGGTGGTCCGATCTGAGGGTGCTGGGGCCGGATGTGGATGCGCTGGAGGCGCATGTACGGTCGCGAGGCAAAGCGGATCTGGTGCTCTGCCTCTTTGGCGTGCTGGCCCATATCGACACGCGCGCCGCGCGGATCTCGGCCCTGCGGCAGATGCGCCGCCTGCTGAAGCCTGAGGGCGGCCATCTGCTGATATCGGTCCCGAACAAGGCCCGCCGCTTTGCGCGTGAGCAGCGGCAGGCGGGCCCCTCGGCTAAGGGGCTGATCCGCTACACCCGCGTGATGGATGGCACCGAGGTGACCCTGTCGTATCAGCTCTATGACACCAATTTGCTGCGCGAGGAGCTGTCCGAAGCGGGCTTCTGGGTGCGCAGCATCCATGCTGAAAGCGTGCTATCGGAAAGCCTGCTGACCACCTATGCGCCGCTGCGCTGGCTCGACAATCTCTTGACGCGCCTGTGCCCCGCGCGGCTGGGCTACGGGCTGATTGCCGTGGCGGTGCCGTGATCCGGCTGCTGGGCGCGCTGGCGCTCGTCTGTGGCCTCTGGGGGCAGGGGGTGCAGGCACAGCCGGTTCAGGTGCCGGACAGGGTGGACGGACGGCTGGCCCATATCCTGCAACGCGGCACGCTGATCGTGGGCGTGAAGACCGATTACCCACCCTGGGGCATGCTCGATGCACAGGGCGAAATCATTGGGTTAGAGCCTGATCTGGCCCGTGCGCTGGCGGCGCGGCTGGGGGTCGCGCTGGAGCTTGTCCCGGTCACCGCGTCAAACCGGCTGGCGCGGGTGAACCAGGGGGTGATCGACGTGGTGATCGCCACCATGGGCGACACGGTCACGCGGCGGACGCAGGCCGGGCTGCTGGACCCCAGCTATTACTCCAGCGGCGTCGTGGCCTACGGGCCAGGGGATCGGGCGTATCAGTCCTGGGACGAGCTGCGCGGCCAGCCGGTCTGCATGACGCAGGGCGCTTATTACAACCGGACGCTGGAGGAGACCTATGGCGTCGCGGGCCGGTATTTCCCGGCCAACCGCGAGGCGAAGATGGCGCTCTCCTTTGGCCGCTGTGTCGCCTGGGCATTTGACGACACGGCGCTGGTGCAGCGGGTGCTGGCCAATCCCGATGACCCCTATACCGTGATGGAAGACCGTATCCTGGTCACGCCCTGGGCGATTGCAGTGGCGCGGGGAGAGGCCGAGGCCGCGCTGGGGCGGTTCATTTCGGCGATGATCGGGGAGTGGCACGCGACCGGCCATATCCTGGCGCTGGAGCGGAAATGGCAGATCGGGGAGAGCGCTTATCTGCAGGCGCTGAACGCGGCCTGGGCGCAGCCCGGGCTCTGCCGGGGAGATCCGTTGCCTGCCGCCTGTCTGGGCGCGCCACCGTTCCCGCCCGTGGCCGAGGCCGCGCCGCCACCTGTCTGGATGATCGCCCTGCGCGAGCGGACCGGCATCGATCTGCGCGTGTTTCATGACGCCTACAGCCGGGGGCGGCTGATGCGCGGGTTGGGGCTGACGCTGGCACTCTCGGCGGTGGCGATCCTCGGGGCGCTGACCGTGGGGCTGGCGCTGGGGATTATGGATGCGGCCCTGCGTGGGCGCGGTCCCTGGGCGCGCCTGCTGCTGGCGCCGCAACGGCTTCTCGTCACCGTCGCGCGGATGACGCCGCCGATCCTGCAGATGTATATCGTCTTCTTCGGTCTGGGCGGGGTGCTGACGCAATCGGCGCTGATCACGCCGGGCGCTTTCGCCGTCGCGGCCCTGATCCTGTCGCTCTATGCAGGCTCTACAAACGCGGTTTTGCTGTCGCACGCGCTGGCGCAGGAACGTGACGAACGGCCCGGGGCCACAGTCTGGGCGCTGGTGCCCGGTGCGTTTCAGCGCGCCTATGACGGGCTGGTGGCGGCCTGCGTGAACATCGTGAAGGCCGCGGGCATGGCCAGCGCGATTGCACTGGCCGAACTGGTCTCCACCGTCAATCTGATCGTCTCCGAAGGCGGCGACGTCAGCACCTTCATGAACGGGCTGCTGGTGTTCTACTTCCTGCTGATGCTGGGGGTGCTCTGGCTCTTTCGGCGTTTGCGCGGCTGGGTTCTGCGGGACGGGGTGCGATGATCGACGTGCTGCTCACCCATACCGCCTATCTTGCCGGCGGCTTCGGGACCAACCTGCTGATTTCGGTGCTGTCGATGGCGATGGGCACAGGGGTCGGCGCTGCCCTGGGCTGGCTTCGGGCGCGCCGCGTTCTCGGGGCGGGGCAGCTTGCGCAACTGGGCACCAATGTCTGCCGCAATGTGCCCAGCTTCGTGCTGCTGTTCTACATGGCCTCGATGATCCCCAGCGAAGTAACGATCAGCGGCACGATCATGGCGGTGCCGCTATGGATCAAGGCGACGCTGGCGCTGACCTTCCCGGTGATCGGCTTTACCTCGGACCAGGCGCGCGGCTACTTCGAGCAGCGCCGGACCGGCATCTCCGGCGCGGGCGAAACCTTCTGGGTGGCTTGGGTGCAATACTTCCTGATCATCATCATGGCGTCTGCCACGGCGTC
>ERZ1740065.1013-NODE-1013-length-16343-cov-4.665029_pt1 | contig 16343 bp, 13 predicted proteins | sample MGYA00581738_ERZ1740065 | MGnify/ENA primary metagenome ERZ1740065 (study PRJEB43018, sample SAMN04849749) | marine metagenome | isolation source: floating plastic debris | place: Pacific Ocean | collected 2008-09-01 | study: EMG produced TPA metagenomics...
AAGTCAAGAGCCGTAAGGGTTTCAGCACCTAGCATTGTTTATTTTTAAAGGGCGCGTACTCCCCACTGCATAAGGCCTCTGGAGATTAATTGGTGACACGCCCTAAACTGCACCTCGATACCGCCCCTGGGTAAATTACGTCTGATATTGTCCGCAGATGCTGAGCTGAAAGTGTTAAGTTTCGTATATCGCCTACCCGGTTTGTCCAGCTATGCCCGAGCTACAGTCCCCCACCCAATCTGCTGTTCTCCCTGAGAGCGCTGCCCTGTCCTATTCCATTGACGATTGGAAGCGGGGCTACGAGTCCCAGCCGAGGGAGTTTGATTATTGGATTGACGACGTGGAGGGGGACATTCCGGCAGCCCTAAAGGGCACCCTGTTTCGCAATGGTCCAGGGATGTTGGATGTGGGCGGCGAACCGATCGCCCATCCTTTCGATGGCGATGGCTATATTTGCAAAATTACGTTTCAGGATGGTCGCGCCCATTTCCGCAGTCGCTACGTCAAAACGGAAGGGTATTTAGCGGAGCAGAAGGCGCAAAAGATTTTGTATCGCGGTGTGTTTGGCACGGCGAAATCTGGGGGATTGCTGGGCAATATTTTCGACCTGAAGCTGAAAAATATCGCCAACACTCACATCATGCCCTGGGGTAAAAAGCTTTGGGCCCTGTGGGAAGCGGCGGAACCCCATCAGCTAAATCCCGAGACGCTGGATACGATCGGGCTGGATTTATTAGATGGAATTCTGAATCCGGGAGATGCTTTTGCTGCCCACCCGCGTATTGATCCCGGTACGGTGACCAAGACGAATCCTAAGGGCGATCGCCGTTTGGTAAATTTCGCCGCCAAACCTGGGCTATCAACGGCAATTACCATTTATGAATTCGACGAGTCGGGAGAGCTGGCAAATACCAACACGGTTACCGTGCCGGGGTTTGCGTTCCTCCACGATTTTGCCCTGACCCCCAATTACGCCATCTTTTTCCAGAACCCGGTGCAGTTTAATCCGCTTCCGTTTTTGTTCGGAATGCGCAGTGCTGGGCAATGCTTGAAGTTTGATCCGAAGCAGCCCACCCGAGCGATCGCCATTCCCCGCGATCCAAACGGCGAGGTAAAAACCTTCGAAACCAATCCCAGTTTTGTGTTTCACCACGCCAACGCCTTCGAGCAGGACGGCAAGCTGGTGGTGGATTCCGTGTGCTACGAGTCCTTCCCGTCGGTGGACCCGGATATGGATTTTCTGGATATCGATTTTGACACCATTCCAGCGGGGGAGCTGTGGCGCTACGAGCTGGACCTGGGCACCGGCGGCGTCAAGGGAAAAATTATTGAAAAGCGCTGCGTGGAATTTCCTGTGGTTCACCCGGATTATGTGGGGCAATCCCAGCGTTATGCCTATATTGCTGCCACCCACAATGAAACTGGTAACGCGCCGCTTCAAGGAGTGTTGAAAATTGACTGGGAATCGGGCGATCGCCAACTTCACAGCTTTGCCCCCCGTGGCTTTGGCAGCGAGCCAATTTTTGTACCCTGCCCGGACGGTGCCGCTGAGGACGACGGCTGGGTGCTGGTGCTGTCTTACAACGCCGCCGGGCACCGTTCCGAGCTAGCAATCCTGGACGCCCGAGATTTAACCGCCGGTCCTGTCGCGACTCTGAAGCTTAAGCATCACGTGCCCTACGGACTCCACGGTAGTTTTACCAACACGGTTTACGGTGAGCAATCTTAAGGGGACAAAACCTACGGCGATAACATCTACGCCGATCAGATCTGCGGCGATAAAATCTGCGGCGATAATTAAATCTAGCTGCGTTAAAGCGAAGGTTTTCTATGGGCTATTTCCGTTTAGATGTGGAGGCGATGACGGGCTATAAGCCGGGGGAACAGCCGCCGCCGGGCACGCCCATCCTCAAGCTCAACACCAACGAAAATCCTTATCCTCCGTCTCCCCAGGCGATCGCCGCCTTAAAAAACTGCGACGGGGAATTTCTGCGGCGCTATCCTGACCCTTTCGCGCGGGAATTTTGCCAGGCGGTCAGCAACGCCTTGGACGTGCCCGCCGATTGGATTATTGTGGGCAACGGCAGCGATGAGTTGCTGAATTTATTGGTACGAGCCTGCGCCGATCGCGATCGCCCCATCGCCTATCCCACACCCACCTACGTGCTATACCGCACCGTGGCGGCCATGCAGCCCTGTCCCACCATCGAAATTGCTTATCCCGACGACCTCAAACTGCCCATCGATGAACTGGTTGCCGCCAACGCTGCCGTCACTTTCCTCGCCACCCCCAACAGCCCCACCGGTCACCAAATCCCCTTGGAAGATTTGCGGCAAGTTGCGGGCGAGGTGACCGGCGTTGTGGCGATCGATGAAGCATACGTCGATTTTGGCGAAGGCTCAGCGCTTCCGCTGCTACAAGATTTCCAAAACATCATCATTCTGCGCACCCTTTCCAAGGGGTATGGGCTAGCGGGTTTGCGCCTAGGATTTGCCATTGCCCATCCCGATTTGTTGGCAGGGCTATTCAAAGTAAAAGACAGCTACAACATCGACGGAATCGCCACTCGGGTTGGCGCGGCAGCAATGGGCGACCAGGCTTACAAAAACGAATGCTGCCACAAGGTGAAGGAATCACGCCAAATCCTCAGCGATAAACTAGCCCAGCTAGGATTTACTGTTCCCAAAAATCCGCGCGGCAACTTTTTATTGGTGACCCCACCGCCGGGAAGTCTTGATGCCAGCCAATTGCAAACCGGGCTAAAGCTACGGAATATTTTGGTGCGCTATTTTGCTGAACCAGGGCTTAATGAAAAACTGCGCATAACCATTGGCACCGATGACCAGAACCAAAAGTTAATTGATACGTTGGGCGACTTGCTTTCGGCGAGATAAGCAAGTGAGCACCATGCAGCCATTGCCGTAATTCCGCATAATGACTTTCATAGTCAATAAGCTGAGCTGGTGAGTTTCTAATGCTTTGGAGTCGTATTCGACAGGTTCTTTTTCTTTCCTTGGCGATCGCCGGGTTTATTTGGCCGGTGTATTATCTGGTGCAACTTATTACGGAATTCAACTGCGAATTTACTTCGTCAGAGCTACAGGCGTTCGACCTGCCCCTGTTTGTGTCCCAGGTGTGGGCAAATTCGGCGTCCAGCTTTGTGGCGGCCGACTTGGCGATCGTGCTGGTGTTGGGGCTGACTTTTATCGTCACCGAAGGTCGCCGCCTCCAGCTTAAATTTTGGGGCATTTATATTGCCCTGACTTTTATTATTTCCTATGCCTTTGGCTTCAGCCTATTTATGTTTATTCGGGAACGGAAGCTAGCAGAATCCCTAGATTCCGCAGAGGCAAAGGCTTAACGCAGGGGAAGATCCTTAGGGAGCGCCAACTGCCAATGGTGGGGGGGCTTAATGTTAGGGCGATCACCTCTCCACCGGTTCCCACGTCCTTGGCGTTAATGAGGGGAATGTTGACGGTTTTACTGGTTTCATCGTCGGCAAAAATTGCGGAGAAAGTGGGGTCTATAAGGTTGCCCCTAGCCTTTAGACGTCTGATGTGAATTAGAAGGGCAACATTTCAAGGCAACAAAAAAACGCTGAAGCCCACATTTCATAAAGGTTCTAGCCTGAAAAGAGGTGGACGACCCATGCCATCTCCAGGGCAAAAACTCTGCTATTTCAGATCTTAAAAAGCCCCCTTTGGCTAAATCAATAGAGCTAACGATTTTCCCTTAAAAATCAATCGACCTCTGCGTATTGCGACTTTACGGTGTAACCCTTATGGGATGAGGCTTTAGCTTTTTTGTCTCTGGACAGAGCTAATTCACATCAGGCGTTTTAGAGAATGGTGCTGAGCTGATTGTATCTTTGTAATATTTTAGAGTTGCGGGCAATTTTACTGCGATTTTATCTTGATAGAACCAACAAAGGTAAAGCCAACAAAGATAAAACAGAAAAAATTTTGAGCGCGATCGCCCTAGGATGCCCCATCGCATTACGCTGCATCGGTCAGTTTAAAAGCGTGTGCTAAATTAAGTGGGCCAAATTGACAGAATCAGCCCAATTTACGGTATTTCATGAGCCGCATTATTGTCATCACGTCGGGAAAAGGTGGCGTCGGGAAAACCACCTGCACAGCCAACCTAGGCATGGCACTGGCTCAGCAGGGGAAGAAAGTGGTTCTCATTGACGCCGACTTCGGACTGCGAAACTTGGATTTGCTGCTGGGACTCGAAAATCGCATTGTGTACACGGCGGTGGAAGTGTTCGCCGGAGAATGTCGCCTAGATCAAGCGTTAGTCAAAGATAAGCGCCAGCCTAAGCTTGCCCTTATGCCCGCCTCCCAAAGCCGCACCAAAGAAGCGGTGAGCCCGAAGCAAATGCGCCAGCTAATTTTGGCCCTGGCAAAGCGGTTTGATTATGTCCTTGTGGATTGCCCCGCTGGCATTGAAATGGGATTTCGCAATGCGATCGCCGCCGCCAAAGAAGCCATTATCGTCACCACCCCCGAAATCGCAGCTGTGCGCGATGCGGATCGGGTGGTGGGTTTACTAGAGGCCGCCGACATTAAAAAGGCCCAGCTAATTGTCAATCGGGTCCGTCCGGAGATGGTGCAAAGCAACGACATGATGTCCGTGGAGGATGTGCAAGAAATTCTCGCCATTCCCCTGCTGGGCGTCCTCCCCGACGACGAACGCATTATTACGTCGTCGAACCGGGGCGAACCCCTGGTGCTGGAGGAGAAAATTTCTATCCCCAAAATGGCGATTACCAATATTGCCCAGCGACTAGAAGGGGCAAGCATTCCTTTCCTTGACCTAGCCGCCGCCCACGACGGTCTGTTTTCGCGCATCAAACGTATGTTCCGCCGCTAGCTTTTTGCTAGTTCTTCCTGTCTTTCTCCCCATTTCCACGTCCCCTTGATGCCGCCACCATGCTTATTGAACTGCTAGATCGCATTTTTTCTCGACAGCCCGAAAGTCGTGCCGTCGTTAAGCAACGTTTGCAATTGGTGCTAGCTCACGATCGCGCTGACCTTTCTCCCCAAACCATGGAGCAAATGCGTCGAGAACTGGTGGCGGTGATTTCACGCTATGTGGAAATCGACCAGGATGGGCTAGAGTTTTTGCTGGAAAATGACCAGCGATCAACAGCACTGGTCGCTAACGTGCCTATTCGCCGTGTCAAGCCATTGCCAAAAGAAGAGGGGGCGGGCGATTCCGACAAACAGCAAGGCGAAGAACAACTCGAAACTGCCAATAGCTCTGACGATGAAGAAGACATGATCATCGAGCTATCCGATGGGGATGAAGAGCAGGAAGATGATTCGGATGGGTCAGATTCGGACGCGCAAAACGACGATACAAAAAATAATTTAGGCGGCGATTCAGCGGAAAAGTCGGATAAAAACGATGCAGATGCCGCTGAAAAATCCGTCGATAAAAAATCTGCGCCTGAAAAATCTGCAACCGAAAAGGAGAGTTAATGGCGATCGCCCCAAACGCCCCAACCCAGCCACCTTCCATTAACCCCGCCACCGTCCTAGCTCTTCGGCAACGCTGGCGACTCCAGCTAGAACAACATCGAGCGATCGCCGTAATCCGCACCGACCATTGGCAAACCGGGGTCAAAGCCCTTCTGGCGGCAGCCCGTGGGGGAATGCGGCTGCTGGAAATTACCTGGAATAGTGATCGCCCGGACCAAATTATCGCCGCCCTCCGCCAGCGTGCGCCCCACTGCACCGTTGGGGTGGGCACCTTGCGCTCTGCTGAAGATGCCAAACGGGCGATCGTAGCGGGGGCACAATTTTGTTTTTCCCCCCACGTTAGCCCGGAGATGATTGCTACGGCGATCGCCCACCATTGCCCCATCATTCCGGGAGCCCTATCCCCAACGGAGGTGGTTAACGCCTGGGAAGCAGGGGCCAGCGCCGTGAAGATTTTTCCTGCCGGAAACCTGGGCGGCAGCGCTTATATCAAGTCCATTTCGCCAGTGTTGCCCGATATTCCCCTGGTGCCCAGCGGTGGCGTCACGTTGGACAATAGTGCGGATTTTATCGAAGCGGGGGCGATCGCTGTGGGATTATCTCGCCAGCTTTTTCCCAAAGACGCCCTGAAATCGGAAGACTGGGATACGGTCACAAAAAGGGCTAGGACGCTTATTGACGCCCTAGCCGGCCAAATTTAAGAAGGGATCAATACGACGGGGCAATCCTACACAACTTCAGCTGGCTTCTTGATATTTTCCTCCCACTAACGAGGGGCGCTAGCTCGGCGAATATTCCGCCAAATTTGCGTTGCCGCTTTGGTACCGTCCGCTACGGCGATCGATACTTGATTTAACCCCTGCTTTAAATCGCCAATGGCAAAGATGCGATCGTGGCTCGTCTGGGCCAAATCGTGGGTCACCAAATTCTCACCCTCCCACTCCAGCCCATTAATGCCCATCAGATAGTGGTTATGATAAATCGACCCCATATTAATCAGCCCGGTCGTCGCCTCAATCACCGAACCATCCTCCAGCTCTACGCCACTCATCTTGTGCTTCTCACCCAAGAACCGAGCGATTTTCTGTTCATACAGGGGATAGCCATGGTCCGCGAGCTTCGCCTTCATCTCATTGCTCACCGTAAACCCATGGGTCAGCACCGAAATATAAGGGGTAAACCAATTCAGCACAAACGCCGCATTAATCTGCGACTCCCGCCCCGCAATTAGAACCGCCTTCTGGTCCCACATATCAAACCCATCACAAATCATGCAAACGTGCAGGGTATAGCCCGCATAATCAAACACGTTCTGCATATTCTCCAGCTCTGGCAATACATCAATCACCCCAGACGCCGCAATCACATACTTAGACTTAAAGGTCGCTTCAACGGGATTCTTCCGTCCGACCTTGACCTTCACCGAAAAAATATCACCCTCATCCACCACCTCATCCACAAACCCACGCAAGTGGTCTGCTCCCCATTCCAATGCATGTTTCGTGCTGTCCTTAACAATAGAGCCGCCACTAGTTTCCGGATCCAGACCCACGTAGTTGCGCAAGTCTTGCATCCAAATGGAACGCCCTTTGCCCTTCTCCACCACTAGGCACTTCAGCCCGTAGCGCGCCAAATAAATAGCCGCCGACAATCCCCCCATGCCGCCGCCCACAACAACCGCATCATAGAGAGTATCTACTCGCTCAGAAAGATTTCTAGCCGACAACTTCATACTTAACTCCAAAAGAATCGTTGCATGGTGCATAACAACACACCGGCAAGCTGTAGGAAACTGGTTACTTTCAAGGTTAGTAAAAGGAGGCTCGGCGGCCTCCATCAATAAAACCTAGTACTAATTATTATGACCAGCTAAGCAGTGAAAAACGCCTAAATTGAACACAATAATTGAGAACAAAAGCAATTAAAACTAGCAATTTAAGCTAGTCAAAAACCAGTCAAATTGACTAAGGCGTGTCATCAATCAATCTCTAAAAACTTTACCCAGTGGGAAATATACGCCCTTTAGAAAACAAAAATCCTAGGAACTGAAACCCTTACAGCTCTTAATTTAGAGATTGATATGAATAACAGCCCCTAGTCATTGATCATTAGCCAACAAACTCTAGGCGAGGCTGGGAAACGCCTTTAGCATCAACGCCTTGCAAGTAAGCCAACATGGTGTCAGCGTCAGAGACTTCAAAGGGGTCGGCGGGGCAGTTGTCATCGAAGCCCGGTTCTACAAAGACTTTCTCGATTTTGCAGTCGTTGACCAACATGGAATAACGCCAAGAGCGCTGACCGAAGCCCAAGTTGGACTTGTCTACCAACATGCCCATCTTGCGGGTGAACTCAGCGTTACCGTCGGGCAGCAAAGAGACGTTCTTCGCGCCAATTTGCTGACCCCACTTGAACATCACGAAGGCATCATTGACGGAGACACAAATGATGGTGTCAACCCCTTGGGCTTTGAACTGGTCGTACAGTTCCTCGTAGCGAGGGAGGTGGTTAGAAGAGCAGGTGGGGGTGAAAGCGCCGGGCAAGGAGAATACAACGACTTTCTTGCCAGCAAAGATATCTTGGGTACTCTTATCTTCCCAACGGTAAGGGTTTGATCCTTCAACGGACTCATCACGGACACGGGTTTTGAAGATAACGTTGGGAACGCGCTCGATTACACTCATTGGAGCCTCAGTTTTGATGGTTAACGCAAAGCCAAGGCAAACCTCCAAGCCTAATTTAGACCTGATGATTAACGGTGACTCAACTTCCTATCTCAGAATGATTCTAAGATAGCACCTAATCTAAAAAATGATGGCGTGACGGTTTTCCGATCATTAGGAGCGATCGCCCATATCGTGAAGCACACCTTGGGAGCATCACCTGGGGAGAGATTGAACCGTTTGAGTGGATGAATGGGTGGTGGGAAATGTGCAGTGGCGAAGTGAAAAAACGAAATTAATGCAGCGTTAATTTTAAATAGTCTAATTATTTTTAAAAAGATCGGCTAGGCTAGGGCAAAATTGTAGGGAACGTAATGCAGGGAGTGTGTTGTGAGACTATCCACAGGGCGATCAATATTCAGTAATTCCATCTTTTCCCTCTCCCCGGTGATTACTCGACGCGTAAGTTTTTTGGCGACGGGGGCCGTGGTGGCGTTTGCTTCGGCGTGGACCGGCACCCAAACCGGGATGGCGCAGCAGACGGTCAATCAATGGGAGCGCGATCGCCTGGAGCTGTCCATCACTCATTTCAACGATCACATTGGTACGAAGCAGGACCCTTGGGCACCGGTAATGAACCACCGTTGGAGTGGCGTTGCTAAGGCTATGGAGTGGTCAGCAGCGACGCCTGAGAATGCGGTATATGCCCCTAACGATTTACCAAAGAATCCTAATGAGGCGTCGAAGTTTCTCAAGCGCTTTGAAGAGCGGCGCTGGATCGAGATTGATTTAAGCAGCCAAAGTATTACCGCTTGGGAGGGGGGCAAAGCAATCAAAACTGTGAACGTTTCTACCGGTAAGCGATCGACCCCAACCCCAACGGGAGTATGGCAGGTAAAGACAAAGTTGCGTTCCACTCGCATGCGTGGACCGGGCTACGACACGCCCAATGTGCCTTACACCATGTATTACTATCGCGGCTATGCGGTTCACGGCGCTCACTGGCACAGCAGTTTTGGGACTCCCGTTAGCCATGGCTGCACCAATCTTCCCGTTGCCCAGGCTCGCTGGTTTTACAACTGGACTCCCCATGCGGCTCCTGTGGTGGTGCGCCGATAGTTTTGGCGTTTTTTGAACGGTTCGTTGATGGTTTGTCTTTAAGGGCGAGCGCGCTTCCCATTACCCGTGAACCGAGGATTGCCCCGTAAAACTGGGGATGGGCTGATGAACCCTAACGTCTCGCGGTTTAGGGTGCGTTATTCCAAATATCCATTTACTCATCTATTTTCAAGCCCTTGCGACTTTTTTTAAGTTCTTTCCAGGCCTGCTTAATGCCCTGATAGGCTTCCTCGGGCGTCATTTTTCCGCCGGTTTCTAGGGAGCAAATGTAACCTATTCGCTGGGCAAATTCTTGGAGATTTGCGTTGAACGCCAAATTTGTGGGGGTGAATTCCCCGTAGTACCGGCTTTGGGGTCCCAGGAATTTGTCTTTATCGCTAGGTTGCTTGCTGTCTGAATCTGTCATGGGTATCTGTGTGGGTCATTGTTTTATAACCATTGTCCCTTGAGAATGAAGATATGGTCCTGTCCCCTTTTTTACCCCCATAACGCTAACCATAAAATCATGATTGTTACCCAGCTCAGAAGCAGCTAAGAGGTTCGAGCAACATTTTCGGACAGCATTAACGCAGTAAGGATAATGTTCAAACACCAGCGCCGCAAGAGCAAAGGCTGGGCGTATGTTCTATCGTTGTGACTGGTTCTAGCTAGGTTAGCAAAATATACTGGCGCGATCGCTGCTAAAAGACCTGAGTTCGACGGCGCGATCGCAGTCTGGGTTTGGCTTCCCAACCTTGCGAAGGATGGACTGAGGGCGGCTCCCTGTCTCTCTTCTTAAGGGAGCTTTATGCCGAATTCAGGTCTTCTGAAGTGGAGGGGCGATCGGGAGTCAACTGCAAATACAAGCCAGGGATCACAAACAGGGCAATGATGGTAGCCGACAGTAACCCAAAAATAATTGCCATACACAATGGGAACCACTGCTCGTCGCTGAACGCTAGCGGCAGCAGCCCCACAATGGTGGTAATGGAAGTGGTCAAAATAGGACGCAACCGAGCACTAGCCCCGATCGCCGCCGCCTGACGCACATTAGCCCCCTGACGCCTCCGTTCGTTCATGGTATCCACCATCACGATCGCATCATTCACCACAATGCCGATCAGGGCAATAATGCCGATAACAGCGGGGAAGGACAGGGACAGATCAAGGATAAAGAAGCCAAAGAGAGTGCCAATTAGGGCAAAAGGGATGGTCAGGATAATAATGACTGGCTGGGTGTAGGAGCCAAATTGCAGCACCAAAACGGCAAACACTAGGAAAATTGCTACCACCAACATTTGTCCCGCCGACCCAAAGGTTTCACTGCTGGTGTCCGCATCGCCACCAAACCGATAGCGGTACCCCACGGGCCAGGTATTGCCTTGGTTCGCTTGGTTGGGGCTATAAACCAAGGCGTCCAGTTTGGGACTTTGCTCCGCCAGAATTTGACTATTGAAATAACTCTGACCAGGGATTATTTTGGCTATGTCCGTTACGCTCCGTTCCGTATCCCGATGGGTAATGGACAAGGGCACCGCACCCTCCACCGGTTCCACTAGAGCCTCGCTCGGTAGCACTTCCCCGTCGGGCGTAATAAACCGAATGGTGGCGAATTCATCTAACCGCGATGGTCCCCCGATCGCCCCATCCTGGGATGGCCAGCGGGTACTAAGGCGAATCTCCAAATCCTCTTCACCGCTGCCGATGGGATAGTCACCCACATCGTTGTCGATCATCATGTAGCGTCCCTGGCTACCGAGATCATCCTGGGTAATGCCATAAAAATCCAGAGCCTCGCGCTTCGGCACTAGCTTGTAGTCATTGCGCAGGTTCCCCAAGTCATCCCGCACATCCATCGTGCCGGGAATCTCGCGCAGGGCTTGCTGTACCTGACTAGAAATTTCTCGCAGCACCAGCAAGTCATCGCCATAAATTTCCACTTGAATAGGATCCTCTCCTCCGCCGGATCGCTCAAATTGGGTGGTCAACACTGCGCCAGGGTAATCCTGCACCACTTCCCGGTCGAGAGTTTCCCGCAGTTCAGGAATGTATTCGTAGGAAACTTTTTCCCGGTCTTCCAGGGGGATAAATATTGCCGAGAGCCCCACAAAATAATCGCCGTTTCCAGGCTTCAGCTCACTGGACGCCACCAAACTACTGCGCTGTCCCGTGAGCTTGACCACGCTTTCAAAGACTTTTGTACCGCCGGGATCTTGGTAATTACGTACAATTTCTCCCAGCCGGTCCGCCACTTCCTGTGATCGCTCCAAGGTGGCTGCCGGGGGAAGCTCCACATTGATGCTTAGCTTACGACCGTCCGCATCGGGAAACAGGGAGCCGGATAATTGCCCCGCCAAAATAATGGCACACACAAACAAGCCCAGGGCAACCGAGGTCCACAGGCGCGCCACCCAGCGATTGGGCACCGTGTACCGCAAACTCCATTGGGCAAACTGTTCCGAAGCCACCTCCGTCAGCTTATCGATCCAAGTTTTGGAATCGTCTCCCTTGTGTTTCTCTCCCATCACTACCCGAGACAGGGGGATCACCACCAACAGGGACACGGCGTAGCTCATAACCAAACAGGTGATGGCGCTAATGGGAATTAGCCGAATAAACTTGCCCAGAGTACCGGAAATCGCCATCAATGGAGCCATGGCCAAAATGGTGGTTAACTGTCCCGCAAAGGCAGGTACGGCATAGGTGCGCACGGTTTTAATGGCGGCTTTGGAGAACACCAGTCCCTCCCCAAACATCCCCTCGTGGATGCCCTCTAGCATCAGGATAAACACATCTACCAGCAGCCCTAACGCCAGGATCATCCCCACCATCACCATGCTGTTAAGGGTGTAGCCCATCATCCACAGCACAAAAATTACGCCGCCAAAGGTCAGTGGAATGGCGAGCCCCGCAACCAAAGCCTCTCGCCAGGTCAACGCCACAAACAAAATGGCAAATACGCATAAGGATGCCTGTAAAACGTTGGATCCCAAATTACTCAGCTCATCGTTGATCGTATCCGCGTTACTGGTGAGCACCTCGTAGCCCATACCAAAGGGCCACACATCTGGGTCCTGCTTCAATTCCTCCATCCGAACCAGCACATCGTCGATAACCTGAATCGTGTCGCTGCCGGCCACCTTCACCACGTCCACGTTGATGGTGGGTTTGAAGAGTTCTCCTTGCCAGCTCAACGCCGCTCGCCTTTCTTCCCGCTCAAGCCCTTGGAAGACTTCCGCCACTTCTCGCAGTCGCACCACGCGGCTATCGGTTAGACGAGCCACGGGCAGGCTGCGTAAATCTTCTAGGGTGCGAAATCGTCCGTATAAACGCACTTGGGCACCAATCTCGTCATCCCTTACTAAATCCCAGGAGCGATCGCTGTTCCCCCCTTGAATCGCATTCGCCACCTGGGTAGCCGAAATGCCCAAACTGGTTAGGCGGCTGGGAATCATTTGTACGTGGATGACCTCCTCGCGATCGCCCGCCAGGTTCACTTCCCGCACATTTTTAACCGACTCCAACTCCTCTTGAATTGACTCTGCTGCCTTACTAAACAGGGCCATATCCAAGGCATCCCCCGCCAGTGCCATGGACAAAATTGGCGCATCTTGCTGGGAGACCTGCTCAAATTCCGTTTGTTCTCGCCCCGTAGACTCGGGCGGCATTTCTGAGTCGGCGTTATCCACCTTGCTACGCAGCTGTTGAATCGACTCCGCCACCGGAGCCTCTGCTTTGAAGGAAACGCTGATGATGGAAAACGAGTTAAAAGTGGCACTGGTGAAATCGTCGAGCCCTTGCAGACTTTTGATTTCCTCTTCCAGCTTGTCGGTCACCTGATTTTCAATGGTCTCCGCGTCGGTGCCCCCCCAGGTGGTGGAAATGGATGCGCGGGCAATATTAATCTCCGGCTCCCCCTCTTTCACCATGGAGAAGTAACCCATAATTCCACCCATGGTCATCAAAAAGCACAGCAGAATCGCAAAAATCTGCTGTGTAAAAAAGAAGGTCATCCAGCCCGGAACTGGCTCCATTGCCTTGTGATCAGCGGCTTCAGAGCCTACAGCGCCATGACCACTGGCATCTAATGGGGTTGAGTCGTGAGAGGGGGGAGCGGGCGATCGCCGATCACTAATTTGCGGGTCACTAATTTGCGGGTCATAGGCCGGCTGCCCGATAGCCCGTTGCCAAACAAAAACCTGGCCGCCCACCTGCCGATCACCAATATTCAAAATTATCGTCCCCCCTGATTACCGGCGGTACGATCAATGACCTGCACCGGAGTGCCGTCCACTAGGCGATTTTGACCTTCAATCACCACCTGCTCGCCAGGGCTAATCCCTGACAAAATTTCAACGCCCGATAACCCTTCAATCCCCAGCTGCACCTGGCGGCGTTCAACGGTGCCGTCCGCCGGATTCAACACAAACGCAAAATGATTCTGGTCTCGCACAAGCAGCGCTCCCAATGGCACCATCACCGCCCCGGGCTTGGAAGCCGTTGATACCCAGGCGTAAACTCGACCGCCCACCTTTAATCGTCCCGGCTGCTGAAACCCCCGAATTGAAACCCGAGTGCCGCGATCGCCCGGCGACTGGGACGGACTCACAGAAAAAATCCGCCCAACACTACCCCGCCGCTGCGCCAATCGCAAAAGCCCCGCTTCCTGTACCCCCGCCGCCTGCGCTGTGCTGACGTCATCCTCCAATACCACATGAACCCGCTGCCCCGGTCGAATCGCCTCCGCCGCAATGCTCTGCACCTCAAGCACCGCTTCAAAGGAATTGGCATCCATCAGCACGATCGGCGCCGTTTCCGTCACTCGCTGGGGACTGCTGGTGTCCAAATACCGCGTGCTCCAATATTCCCCCTGCCGAATATTGATATACGCCACCACCCCGTTAATCGGAGACACCAAGCGAGTATCCTCAAAATCCACCGCATCTTTGGTTAGCCGCGCCCGCGAGGCCGTCACCTGTGAATCCGCAGACTTAACTTCTTCCAATGCCGTTCGCAAATCCTGCTTGGCGCTAGCTAAGGCCGCCTCCGCCTGGGCCACCTGATTGCGCTTAACGTCAATTTCACTGGCGGCGATGGCACCTTGATCAAATAACTCCTGATTTCGCCGCAACTCAGAGCGAGCCAGCCCCAGATCCGATTCCGCTTTAGTAATCGACGTTTGCGCTTTAAGGCGATTCGACTGGGACTGCTTACGCTGGTTGACCGCCACCTGAATGTCCGCATTGGCCGTTGTAATCTGGGAGGCTTGACGGCGACTGTCGATGGTGGCGAGAAGCTGCCCTCGGGAAACGCGATCGCCCTCCCGCAGCGACACCCCATTAATTTTGGTCACGTAGGTAATATCCCCGTCCGCCTGGAAATTCAGCACCCGCCGATTCACCGGCCACACTACCCCCTCATCAAATAGCCATTGTTCCGCCAACCCCCGCTCAGCAGTCACCACTCGCACTGCCAACCGTCGAGTCTGCGGTTGAGGTGCTTCCTCTTCAGCGATGGGCTGCGCATCTGTCCCATTGAGGCGTTCATAAACTCGCCAGCCCACAAACCCCGCGATCGCCACCATCCCCAACCCAATCAAAGGACCAAACTTCAACCCACTACCACGAGGATTTACCAGGGTTCGTCGGCTTTCGGCAGACGCCTCCGCCACTGCCGAATCCTCTCCAGTCGCTTGATCTTGATCCGGCTCGAGGGGCTGGGTTTCCTTCAACTCAGGATTGGGCTCTCGTTCTTGAGAGGTCTGCGCGATCGCCGCCTCTGCCCCCTGTGAACCGGCATCATCCCCGTAGCTACTCCCTGAAGGAAAGGGCGCAGTATCATCGGTATCCATCGGCAGCACTGACCGATCTGACTCTGGAGACATGGCAAGAAGGAATTTGAAATGATAGCGGAAAAAGCTCTGAAAGAAAGTAACGCTGAGTAGTGACGTTTAAGCGTAACTGACTGATTTTTAGACAATCCTAACTCAGCAAAAAGACGAAGAACTTAATTCAGAAGAAAACGACACTGAAGGTAATAAATCGAAATTAAAATATTTTTTAAAAAAACCAAGACAGTCAATCGACATTCAGTCAATGACTCCAGCCTTAAAACACCAATAGAAAATTCTTAGAATAATGCAAAATCAATTAAAAATCATTAATTTCATGTCGATCAGAACCTTAAGGGCAAACGGAGAAAACATAAATTAGCCATATGATCTTATGGTTTTGAGTGGCTTCTGAATATTAATTACAATCTCAAGCTTTAGAAGAATCGATTTCTGAACATGTCAATCACTGGAGACCTTAGGGTAAATTACATGAGAATTTTCAAGGATTACTCATATATAAAAATCTCGATTTTGTCATGATAAGCACAACTTTTTCACAAGCTTTTTTTGTGAAAATAACTGTCTAAATAGTGGAAGGTTAATCGTTGAATTTCTGGTAGCAATCGTTCTCGACATTCTGGAGCATGTCCTGACGAAATCCACTGCAAATGCCCGATCGCTTTCACCACCACAAAGGCGATCGCCTCGCATTCCGACGGTTTCAGAGCATCGTTCAACTTCAGCAAAATTCCCACAAGGGTTTGGATAACCTTGTCGTCCATCGCCTCATCGATTTCTGGCATAGTCATCGTAATCTCAACAAAAATCGCGCGATAGGCAGGATTCTCTCGAAAGAAAGAATCCACCTCTTCCGTCAAACGCTTCACGGAGTCCGACAGGGACAGCGCCAGTACGTCCGCCCTTTCAAGCACCTGCAACCGCTGGATAAACAAGTCCGTATAACACTCAGCCAAAGCCTGTAAAATCGCCGCCTTATCGGAAAAGAACTGATATAGCGACCCAATGGGCACCTCCGCCTCTGCCGCAATCTGCTTCGTAGTGGCAGCGGAATATCTAGCTTTGGGAAAGACAAATTCTGCCTCCAACCCACACTGCTTCAAGAGGGAGCAATTTGGCTTCCTGGAAGCATCGGCTGGTCCGCCTTCAAGCGCTTTTGGGGGCATAATGCTGCCTGTTGGCAAACTTTGCAAAGTCACACCTCTGAATATTTTGCCTACCTATGGGTTTTGGGGGTGCACTTCGAT
>ERZ1740065.1014-NODE-1014-length-16339-cov-4.895480_pt1 | contig 16339 bp, 11 predicted proteins | sample MGYA00581738_ERZ1740065 | MGnify/ENA primary metagenome ERZ1740065 (study PRJEB43018, sample SAMN04849749) | marine metagenome | isolation source: floating plastic debris | place: Pacific Ocean | collected 2008-09-01 | study: EMG produced TPA metagenomics...
ACATCGAGTTCGGAAAACCGCACCCGGTCGGCCATGGCCAGTGGCGCTGGCGGATCGATACCGAGATCGGACTGCGTCTGAGCGGACAGGGGGGTATGGTAACGAAGCGCCATGACGCCCCTTACGCGGTGTCGCTCTCTTTGCCAAGACTTGCCAGTTCGGCAACACGGTTGCAGGGTAGGGGACCGGTCTCCCGTTATCTGGCGCGGCCGGCCCGGCAGCGCGGAGGAAGCAGCCATGCTAGGCCAAATGATGACGTCCCCCTTGCTGATCTCCTCGTTGATCGATCATGCGGCGCGCTACCATGGGTCTGCTGAAATCGTCTCGGTCAATACTGGCGGCGGGGTTGAGATCACCTCCTGGTCACAAATCGCCTATAACGCGAAACGTCTGGGAGCCGCGCTTCAGGGTCTTGGGCTGGCGCCACAGGCCCGCTGCGCAACCATAGCCTGGAACAATCGGCGGCATCTTGAAATCTACTTCGGCGTATCCGGTGCAGGCTTTGTCTGCCACACGATAAATCCGCGATTGTTTCCCGAACAGCTGGTCTACATCATCAACCACGCCGAGGACGAGGTTCTGTTCATTGACAGCACATTTGTCCCGCTGGTGGCATCCATCCGCGACCAGCTCCCGACGCTGAAGCAGATCGTGCTGCTGGAGGACGACGTACACGATGTACCCGAAACGCTGCCGGGCATTGTTGCCTACGACACCCTTTTGACATCAGGACGTTCGGACATCGACTGGCCGCACTTCGATGAAAAGACCGCATCGAGCCTGTGCTATACCTCCGGCACAACCGGGAACCCAAAGGGTGTTCTCTTTTCGCATCGCTCCACGGTGTTGCACAGTTTCGCCTGCAACCTGAAAGACAGCCTCGGCTTTTCCGCGATGGATGTCGTGCTGCCGGTCGTGCCCATGTTTCACGTCAATGCCTGGGGCACGCCCTATGCCTGCGCCATGGTCGGCGCGCGTATGGTCCTGCCGGGCCCGGGGCTTGACGGGGCCTCGCTTGTCTCTCTCATAGATCGCTACAAGGTTTCTGTCGCACTCGGGGTGCCCACGATCTGGTTGGGCCTGCTGGGCGAGGCGGAAAAGGCGGGCAGTGCCCTCGCAAGTTTGCAACGCACAATCGTCGGGGGCTCGGCCTGTCCCCCGTCCATGATCACGGCGTTCCGTGAACGATATGCGGTGGACACGATCCACGCCTGGGGCATGACCGAGATGTCGCCCATCGGGTCGGTCAACCAACCGCTTGCGAAACATCTGGACCTGGAGGTCGATGCGCTGCACCGGTTGCGCGAAAACCAGGGGCGACCGCCCTGGGGTGTGCAACTGATGATTGTTGATGAAGCTGGCAATCCCCTGCCACAGGACGGCGAAACCCAGGGAGAGCTTCTGGTGCGCGGTCATTTCATACTCGATGCCTATTTTCGCACGACATCTGCCGAAACCCTGCAGCAGGGTTGGTTCAACACCGGCGATATCGCCACGCTCGACCCCGATGGGTATCTGAACATCCGCGACCGGTCCAAGGACATCATCAAATCGGGCGGTGAGTGGATCAGCTCCGTAGAGCTGGAGAACATTGCAATCGCGCATCCGCACCTGGCCGATGCAGCGGTCATCGGCGCACCGCATCCGAAGTGGGGAGAGCGACCCGTCCTCGTCGCGGTAAAGCTGCCGGACTGCTCGCCGGATCCGGCGGACCTGCTGTCGATCTTTACCGACAAGGTCGCCAAGTGGCAGATCCCCGACAAGGTCGTTTTCGTTGAGGAATTGCCGCGCAATGCCACAGGCAAGGTCTTGAAACGTGACTTGCGGGACACTTTCGCCAAGATCTTGCGCACGTAAGCCTGTTTTAACCCCATGGCGACAAAAATACCCTAGAAGGGTTCTACCAGAGATTACATTCCCGACCCCGGAGACACGCTATGAAGTTGCCAGCCCTGATCCTCGCCGCGGCCTTGCCCACGACCGCGCTTGCAGGTCCCGACCGTGTGTCGATCCTGCTTGGCTCGGAGCATTTCAATGCGTCGGAAGACTTTCAGGAATTCACTCCGGGCGTATTCCTGACATGGGAGCAGGAGACGCTCGACTATAGCATCGGCCTGTTCCAGAACAGCTATTCAGATGCATCCGTCCTGGTGTCTGTAGGGTATGACGTTGAAATCGCTCCGGAATTCGAAGTGGGAATATTTGGCGCATTGGCGCTTTATCCGGGCGAAGGTGACCGGTTCAGCCACGCGATCGGCGATATCGTCCCCCTGCTTGGGCTGCAAACGCGCTACCGGAACTTCTTTGCGCAGCTCATCCCGGCGGACGGCGATTCCGCTGACGGGGTCCTGGCCTTCGGGCTGACTTTCGCGCTGGACTGACTGACCGGCTGGACATCTGCGGCGCGATGGAGCGGGTAACGAGAATCGAACTCGTAACTTAAGCTTGGGAAGCTCGCGTGATACCTTTTCACCATACCCGCGCCCTGGCGACGAGGTATTGGTTTCGGGCGAAGGGGTCAAGGCCCGTCAGCTTTATGGATGTCTTGCCTGAAAGAAATTGATTTCGGACGGCACCCGTACACCCTGATCGGTCTGAAAGGCGGCAAACTCCCGCTCCACCCTTGCGGCAATCGCAGCGGCATCCTCTGGCGTGCCCTGAAAATACTCGACCGTTCTGGCGGCAGGACCGACGCTGGTAGCCATTCGTGTCACCTCCTGCAAGGTGCCTGGTGGCGTCAGATCGATGGCAACGACATCGGCGGACAGGTCACAAAAACCGGCATCCTTCAGAATATCCGTCACCCGGGCCACGTCTCGAAATGCAAAGGGGCCGGGCGCATCCGGATCAACGGCGGGCGGAGCGCCCAGTTCCTCCTTGGCTGCCTGTGCCGCGATCGTGAACCACGGGTTTTTCTGGATCTGTCCCCAGGAGGCAAAAGTAACGTGAGCCACCTGCTTCCAGCCTATGATCAAATTCTGGAAAGCCGCGACGGGATCAGCGAAGAACATGACGCCGAACCTGGAAATCAGGTGATCATAAGTCGCCGTGTCAAAGGCGTATTCCGAAGCATCCGCAATCTGGAAGGCTATGTTCCGGACAGTCGCTGCGCGCGTCTTGGCATGCGCCAGCATCGTCGGTGATATATCGGCACCAAAGACGAAGCCGTCGCCCCCTACGTGATCGGCAGCCTGCAAGGTGCTTGCGCCGGTACCGCAGCCGATGTCGAGCACCCGCTGACCTGGGCGCAGGGCTGCGCGATCCAACACGCCGTCAAGAACCGGCTGCATGAAGGCATCTAGCATTTCCTGCTGTTCCACCCATTTCTGCCCGGCACTCGTGGTCCAGAATTCCGCCTGATCGCTGTTGTCCAAGGTCATCCGCGCCGTCTCCTGCGGCGACCGCCGCCGCTTGCGTCCTCCGACCCGCCACCGGTGTTGAAGGATGCCTTGGGCAAGGTGAGAATTGAATTGAGAATGGGGAAGGGTTCCACCGCGTTGGGGATCGCCGACGCGTTCACGAAATGCTCCTGAAACCGCGGTTCGATGGCCGTTTCCACCTTGTGGATCGCCTGCACTGTTGCTTCGATCTCGGCCCGCGCGCCGGTGTTCAGAAGAGCGATCCGCGCGCCGGTTCCGGCAGCGTTGCCGGCCGAGGTGACCTTGTCCAGCGGCACGTCCGGGATCATGCCCAGCACCATCGCATGTTTGGTCGAGATATGAGCGCCGAAGGCGCCCGCAAGCACCACCCGGTCCACCTTGTCCACCCCGAATTTATCCATCAACAAGCGCGCGCCGGAATAGAGCGCCGCCTTGGCCATCTGGATTTCCCGGATATCGCGGTTGGTGATCGTGATCATCGGCCCGCCCGAGGCGGTCCCGTCATAGACCAGATAGGAATAGGTCCGCCCGTCCAGAAACACCCGGTCCGACCCGGTCTGCTCAGGCGATCCGATCAATCCCGGTGCATCGACGATCCCATGCAGGCGCATTTCCGCAACCATCTCGATGATGCCGGCGCCGCAAATGCCGGTGACGCCGGTGGTTGCGATCATCTCCTCGAACCCATCCTCATCCGACCACAGATCCGAGCCGATGACCTTGAAACGCGGCACCTTGGTGGCGGGATCGATTTCCACCCGTTCGATGGCCCCGGGGGCTGCGCGCTGGCCGGAACTGATCTGCGCCCCTTCAAAAGCCGGGCCGGTCGGGGAGGAGCAGGCCAGCACCTGGTCGCGGTTGCCTAGCAGAATTTCCGCATTGGTACCCACATCGACGACCAGCACCAGATCGTCAGACTTGTCCGGCGCTTCCGAAAGCGCCACGGCGGCGGCATCCGCGCCCACGTGGCCTGCAATGCAGGGCAGCAGATAGATGCGGGCAGAGGGGTGGATGTTAAGCTCCAGATCGTCCGCCCTCAGACGCAACGCGTTATTGGTGGCCAGGGCAAAGGGCGCCTGCCCAAGCTCAAAGGGATCAATCCCCAGAAGCAGGTGGTGCATCACCGGGTTGCAGACGAACACGGCGTCCACGATCAGCTCCTTGTCGATCTCGGCCTCGGTTGCGATCTGGGTGAACAGGCCACACATGCCCTCGCGCACGGCGCGGGTCATTTCATCGGCCCCCTTGGCGTTCATCATCGAATAGCTGACCCGGCTCATGAGGTCTTCGCCGAAGCGGATCTGCGGGTTCATCACACCGGAGGAGGCAAGCACTTTTCCGGTCTGCAGATCGCACAGATGCGCCGCAATTGTGGTCGCGCCCAGATCGACCGCCAGCCCGTAGACGGACCCGTCGTAATAGCCGGGCCAGATGTTCATGATCCGGGGACGGTTTTCCCTGTCCCCCAGATGCACGGCCACCGTGACCTTCCAGTCGCCCTTGCGCAGGATCGGCTGCATCGATTGCAGGATGTGCAGGTCCGCAGTCACATGGTGCAGATCCCATTGCCGTTCCAGAGCCTCTCGCAAGCGCTCCAGATCGCCGGAGGGGTCATGCATGTCGGGCTCTGCCACCTCGACGTAGTAGAGCTTGGTCGAGGGGTCGAGCACGATCTCCCGCGCTTCGGCGCGTTTGCGTACAACCTGTTTGTGCACCTGGCTTTCGGGCGGCACATCGATTACGACATCGCCCTGCACCGTGGCCTGGCAGCCCCACCGGCGCCCCTTGATTAGCCCGCGCTTGTCGTCATAGCGCTGCTCGACCTTGTTCCACGCGGACAGGGCGTCTTCCTTGACGGTCACGCCATGCTTGGAGAATTCGCCATAGCTCGGGGTGATCTGACATTTCGAACAAATCCCGCGCCCGCCACAGACCGAGTCCAGATCGACACCCAGTTGACGCGCGGCATTCAGAATTGGAGTTCCGACCGGAAAACGCCCGCGTTTGCCGGAAGGTGTAAAAACGACAAGGGGGTCGCTGCTCATCTACTTGGTATCACCTGTGCTTGGTCTTTGCCCGAGCATACCCCCGGACCTACATCGCAATTGTTGATCCGCGTCACATAATGCGTCCCGCGCGGCATTGCGCGCCTGAATTTGTCATAACCATTATGAAGCGGCCTTGTGATTGCCCGGTCAGGGGGCAAGCGCGGCGTTCTGCGCCCGTGCGTGAAAAATAAATCCCAATGTATTCAACAATATCTGAGCTGCGAGAATTGAGGTCGATCCGGTCGGGTCATAGTCGGGCGCGACCTCGACCAGATCGATGCCGACGATCCTGTGGCGTTGCGCGACCCGCTGCAGCAGCTCCAGCACCTCGTAGTAGAGAAACCCGCCATGGCTGGGGGTGCCCGTACCCGGCGCGATCGAGGGGCAAAAGGCGTCGATATCGATGGTGATGTAGACATCCGCTGCCTCTGGCAGCGTGTCGATCAGCGCGTGGGGACCCATCTGCCGGGCCTGTCGGACCGAGATGATGCGCGAACCCATCTCGCGGGCGTCTTCATAGCCTTCCCGGGCCGTGGAGCTGACATTGCGGATCCCAACCTGCGTCAACCCGGAGACATAAGGCTGCTCCGCCGCGCGCCGCATCGGATTGCCGTGCCCATGCCGCACGCCATGCCGCTCATCGACAAAATCGAGATGTGCATCGATTTGCAGAACGTGGAACGTGCGCCCGCTGTACTCAGGCCCGTCAAAGGCCCGGATGCAGGGAATATTGATGGAATGATCGCCACCGATGACGACCGGCAATGCGCCTGCCTTGAGGATTGCGCGTACTCCGGCCTCGATATTGGCATGGCTTTGCCGGGTATCGGTGTGCACGATGTCCGCATCCCCGATATCGACGATCCGCACATCTGCCGGCAGATAGGTCACATCGTCTTCGTGATCATAGGCGCCGGCGTGACCAAAGCTGAAAAGGGTCGAGGCCTCGCGGACACCGCGGGGTCCGAAGCGCGCGCCGGAGCGCCACTGCGTGCCCGCGTCAAAGGGGGCCCCCAGCACCGCGGCATCCGCGTCGATGGTCTGCCAGTCGGACTGATAGGGTCGTTTGCCGAAGGTGCATATTCCCACAAAAGGCAGATCCAGCCTGCCGCCGTCATAACCATGTTCGCTCATCCGATGCTCCTGCCACCCCTTGCGCCGGACAGATTGAAACCTGAACCTTCGATTGGCAATGCTCGGGAGGGTGCCGACGCGCCGTTTTTGCCCTTTCCATTCTTGCGCACCCATGAAATAGGAAACTGCCAAATGAGACACTCCGAGAGCGAGGTTGCCATGGAGATTCGTGAGGCCCTTACCTTTGATGACGTACTGCTGGTGCCCGGGGCGTCCTCGGTTCTGCCGTCGACCGCGGACACCCGCACCCGCGTGACGCGCGCGATCACGATGAACATTCCGCTTCTGAGTTCCGCGATGGATACGGTCACCGAAGGCCGCATGGCGATTGCCATGGCCCAGGCGGGCGGGATCGGCGTGGTACACCGCAACCTCAGCATCGAAGAACAGGCGCGCGAGATCCGGCGCGTGAAACGCTTCGAGAGCGGCATTGTCTACAACCCGATTACCCTGCGGGCCGATCAGACATTGGCCGACGCCAAGGCGCTGCAGGATCGCTACCGTGTGACCGGCTTTCCGGTGGTCGATGCCAAGGGCCGCGTGGTCGGCATCGTCACCAATCGCGACATGCGGTTTGCCAGCGACGACGACACGCCGGTATCGGTCATGATGACCTCTGACAACCTCGCCATCCTGCATGAACCGGCTGATCGCGAAGAGGCCATCAGCCTGATGAAGGCACGGCGCATCGAAAAGCTGCTCATCACGGACAAGGACGGCAAGCTGACCGGGCTGCTGACGCTCAAGGACACGGAACAGGCGGTGCTGAACCCGACGGCCTGCAAGGATGCCCTGGGCCGTCTTCGTGTTGCCGCAGCCACGACTGTGGGCGATGCGGGCTTCGAGCGCTCCGAAGCGCTGGTCGATGCGGGGGCTGACATGATCGTCATCGATACCGCCCATGGCCACTCCGAAGGTGTCGCCGCCGCCGTACGCCGCGCCAAGGCCCTGTCGAATGAGGTGCAGATCGTTGCGGGTAACGTGGCGACGGGCGAGGCGACGCGGGCCCTGATCGATGCCGGGGCCGATGCGGTAAAGGTGGGGATCGGACCGGGCTCCATCTGCACCACGCGGATGGTGGCGGGCGTTGGCGTGCCGCAATTGACCGCCATTATGGACTGCGCGGCGGCTGCGGGCGACATCCCGGTCATTGCCGACGGCGGCATCAAGTTCTCCGGCGATTTCGCCAAGGCGATAGCCGCAGGCGCTTCATGTGCCATGGTCGGCAGCATGATCGCGGGCACGGATGAATCCCCCGGCGAGGTGATCCTCTATCAGGGGCGCAGCTTCAAAAGCTACCGCGGCATGGGCAGCCTGGGCGCCATGGCCAGCGGATCGGCGGATCGTTATTTTCAGAAGGACGCGGCCAGCGACAAGCTGGTGCCGGAGGGCATTGAAGGGCAGGTGGCCTACAAGGGCAGCGCCGGGGCGGTCCTCCATCAGCTGGTGGGCGGGCTGCGCGCCGCGATGGGCTACACCGGCTGCGCCACCGTGGACGAGATGCGCACAAACTGCAATTTCGTGAGGATTACCGGCGCGGGTCTGAAAGAAAGCCATGTGCATGACGTTCAGATCACCCGAGAAAGCCCGAACTACCGGGTCGGCTGACGGTGCGCGCACAACCGCACCTTAGCCGCATGATGGCGCGGGGGCAGGGATGACGCCCGGCGCCCGCGTCGCCGCAGCGATCGAGATTCTCGACACCATGCGACGCGGCTCAGCCGCGGAGCAGGCGCTGACCAGATGGGCGCGGAACAGCCGCTTTGCCGGATCGAAAGACCGCGCCGCGGTCCGTGATCATGTTTTCGATGTGCTGCGAAGGCGACGCTCCGCCGCGGCCCTTGGCGGCGGCGATACCGGGCGGGCCTTGATGATCGGTGCCCTGCGGCAGCGGGGAGAGGATGTATCGGCGCTGTTTACCGGTGAAGGCCATGCACCGGCGCCCCTATCGGATGCCGAACAGGCGGCCGGCACGCCCTCGCTGCGCAAGGGGGAGCAGTGGAACCTGCCCGATTGGCTGCTGCCCGAGTTTGAGCGCAGCCTGGGAGAGGGGGCGCCGGCAACCGCGCTGGAGTTGCAATCACGAGCGCCCGTCACCCTGCGGGTCAATGCCCTGAAGTCTTCCCGTGACGACGCCATCGCACGGCTGGCGACCGAGAGCATCTTGGCCGTTCCCAATCCGCTGTCCGACACCGCGCTGAGCCTCATGGACGGCGCGCGCAAGTTGCGCAACGCCGCGGCATATCGTGACGGTATCGTCGAGCTGCAGGATGCGTCATCGCAGGCCGTGGTGGATCTGCTGCCGGAAGGGAGGCGGGCCTTGGACCACTGCGCGGGCGGCGGCGGCAAGGCCCTTGCTCTGGCCGCCCAGGGACGCCGCGTGCGCGCGCATGACATCGACAGCGCGCGCATGCAGGACCTGCCCGCAAGGGCGGACCGCGCGGGGGTGGAAATCACACGCTGCACGGCTGCCGAGCTGAACCGCATGACCCCCTTTGACCTGGTGCTCTGCGACGCGCCCTGTTCAGGCAGCGGCGCTTGGCGACGCGCGCCCGAGGGCAAGTGGACGCTCACCCAAGACCGGCTCGATCACCTGTGCGACGTTCAGGATGAGGTGCTGGATAATGCCGCGCCACTGGTCGCACCAAACGGTTGGCTCGTTTACGCGACCTGCTCGGTTTTGCGATGCGAAAACGAAGAGCGCGTGATCGATTTTCTCCACCGAAATGCGGGCTGGCACTGCACGTTTCAGAGGCGTTTTGACGTCACGCAACACGGCGATGGTTTTTTCACAGCACACTTGACGCGCGTCAAACTCTAGGCATACTCAACCTTTGCGAGAGTGCCTGACGTGGTTAAGCCAAGATTAAGACATCAGGCGTGTAAATGCAGAAGCGATTCGATTCTTCTGGGAGCCTGATTTTGCCGCGCAGTGCGTTGACACCGTCCAAACTGACACAATTCGCAGTGAGCGCGCAGAAACGTCTGGGAACGCTGGTGCTGATGGCCGTATTGCTCGGCGTGCTGGCCTTGGCATCGCCGGATCCGCTGCTCCGCCGCGCCCTCTTTGCCGCCTGTCTTTCACTGCTGGGTCTGAGCTGCCTGCTGATGTCCCTGGCACAGCGCCACCACAAACGCAGAACCGCCACCATTGCCACCCTGTCGGAGTTCATCGGCAACGACTCCGCGCCCAGTTTTCTGGCCGACAGGAACGGCGAGGTTCTGTCCTGCAGCCTGTCGGCCCGCAAGCGGTTCGAGAGCGACATCGATGACACGCTCAGCGGCACCTTGAAAAACACGCTCGCCAATCCAAGCGGCATCATATTCCGGCTGCAATCCCGCGCAGATCATGAAGGGGCTGCGCGCGAAGATCTGGTGACGCGGCGCGGGCACGTCCGGCTTTCCGTCCACCTCGCCGGGGCGGAAACCTACCTGTGGCGTCTGGAAGACGTGCCGACCGCCGCGCAGGCCGCTGACGGGCCGACCCTGCCGATGATCCTGGTCGGCCGCACGAATGCCGTGCTCTACATGAACGAGCAGGCGCGCAAGATCGCGGGGGGGCGCGTGAAAACGCGGGACCGGTTGTTCAAACATCTCCCGGTCATCCCAGGCACCGTCTGTGACATTGCAGGCGCCGAAGGGCCCACGAGGGCGTTGATCAGCGAGGTTGATGCGGGGGCAGGGCGCCGCGCCCTCTACCTGCTGCCGCCGGGGGCGGAGACCATGGCCAAGGACGGCTGGAATGTGTTCCAGGATTTGCCGGTGCCCCTGCTGAAGATCAGTCAGGAAGGGGACGTGCAGGCCTATAACAGGCTGGCCGCCGGTTTGATCGGCGTCGCCCTGAAAGACAAGGTGCACCTGTCCGAGTTGATGGAAGGGCTTGGCCGGTCGATCACCGACTGGCTGGCGGAAACGCTGGCAGGCAGGGCGCCGCAGCAGTCCGAGTTTCTGCGCCTCAAGCGCACCGACAAGGAAGTCTTTGTTCAGGTGACGCTGAACCGTGTGACGGAAGAGGGTAAACCGGCGCTGATCGCGGTTTTGAACGACGCCACGGAACTGAAATCACTGGAAGCGCAATTCGTGCAGAGCCAGAAAATGCAGGCCATCGGGCAGCTGGCGGGCGGCGTTGCGCATGATTTCAACAACCTGCTGACGGCGATTTCCGGTCACTGCGATCTATTGCTCCTGCGCCATGACCAGGGGGATCCGGACTTCAGCGATCTGGTGCAGATCAATCAGAACGCCAACCGGGCTGCGGCACTCGTCGGGCAATTGCTCGCCTTCTCCCGCAAGCAGACCCTCCGCCCCGAGACGCTGGACATGCGCGACACGCTGTCCGATCTCACCCATCTGCTGAACCGTCTGGTGGGCGAGAAGATCACCCTGACGCTGAGCCATGATCCGGTGCTCGAACCGATCCGGGCGGACAAGCGGCAATTGGAACAGGTGTTGATGAACCTTGTGGTGAACGCCCGGGATGCAATGCCGCAGGGGGGTCAGATCCGGATCGTGACGGAATGCACCGATCTCGAAGAGCCTTTGGAGCGCGACCGGGTGCGCGTGCCGCCAGGGCGTTACGTCACGGTGCAGGTCTCGGACGACGGTGTGGGAATCCCGTCAGCCAAGCTGCAGAAAGTCTTCGCGCCCTTCTTCACCACCAAGCGGACGGGTGAGGGCACAGGGCTCGGGCTGTCTACCGCCTACGGCATCATCAAGCAGACCGGCGGTTACATCTTTGTCGACAGCACCGTGGGTACGGGCACGTGTTTCACGCTTTACTTCCCGGTGCTCGAACCCTCGGAAGTCGAGACGCCCGTGGTCCGCGAAGCAAAACCCAAACCCGCTGCCAAACACGGGGACGGGGTGATCCTGCTGGTCGAGGACGAAGCACCGGTACGGGCCTTTGCCAGCCGCGCCCTGCGTCTGCGCGGCTATACCGTGCTCGAAGCGGATTCCGCCGAAGCCGCGCTGAAAACGCTGGAGGATTCGTCGCTCAACGTCGATGTCTTTGTCACTGACGTGGTCATGCCGGGTATGGACGGGCCCAGCTGGGTCCGCGAGGCGCTGAAGGACCGACCGGGCGTGCGCGTTGTCTTCGTGTCGGGATATGCCGAAGACAGTTTCGGCGAAACACAGATCAAGATCCCGAATTCTGTCTTCCTGCCGAAACCCTTCTCCTTGAATGATCTGACGGACACGGTGCACCAGCAGTTGCATTGATCCCTGGCGACCACTTTCCCAGCGGGTACTGGCCGGTCAGCGCATGAACGACACGTCAGATCTCTGCATCATATCATCGATATAAAGCACTGATATAAAATTACATTTTCAAATTTCCGCTGGAATTTTACGACCTTAAACCTCTCTTTAACCAGATTCGAGAAAAGATAGTTTATCGAAATTTTGATTGAAATGTTCTCTTTTTGATCTCATAAGGAACACAATGAGAACATTACGATTGGGAACGCCGGCAATGATTGCCGAGTTTCGCGAAGTATGACACTAAGAGGAAACGAGAATGGCAACGGCAGATTTATTGAGCATGGATAGCAAAAAGACAGCAGACAAGCAGAAGGCGCTCGACTCCGCATTGGCTCAGATCGAGCGGCAGTTCGGCAAGGGCTCGATCATGAAGCTAGGGCAGGAGGGTGCTGTCCAGGACATCAAGTCCAGCTCGACCGGCTCCCTGGGTCTGGACATCGCCCTTGGCATTGGCGGCCTGCCCATGGGCCGTATCATCGAAATCTACGGACCGGAAAGCTCGGGCAAGACCACGCTGACCCTGCACTGCGTTGCGGAGCAGCAAAAGGCCGGCGGCGTCTGCGCCTTTGTGGACGCGGAACACGCACTTGATCCGACCTATGCGAAAAAGCTGGGCGTCGATCTCGATGAGCTGCTCATCAGCCAGCCGGACACGGGAGAGCAGGCGCTGGAGATCACCGATACATTGGTGCGTTCCGGTGCGGTGAACATGGTCATCGTCGATTCCGTGGCGGCTCTGACGCCAAAGTCCGAGCTGGAAGGCGACATGGGCGACAGCTCCGTCGGCGTGCAGGCGCGGCTGATGAGCCAGGCGATGCGCAAACTCACCGGCTCGATCAGCCGCTCCAATTGTATGGTTATTTTCATCAACCAGATCCGGATGAAGATCGGCGTGATGTTCGGATCGCCCGAAACCACCACGGGCGGCAACGCGCTCAAGTTCTATTCTTCGGTACGTCTCGACATCCGTCGTATCGGCGCGCTCAAGGATCGTGACGAAGTGGTCGGCAACCATACCCGCGTGAAAGTCGTCAAGAACAAGGTCGCGGCCCCCTTCAAGCAGGTCGAGTTCGACATCATGTACGGCGAAGGCATCTCCAAGATGGGCGAGCTGCTCGATCTCGGTGTGGCCGCCGGTGTCGTGGACAACTCCGGGTCATGGTTCAGCTATGGCGACGAGCGGATCGGGCAGGGGCGTGAAAACGCGAAAAGCTTCCTGCGCGAAAACGTGCAGATGGCGCTGGAGATCGAAGACAAGATCCGCGCCGCCCACGGGCTCGATTTCGACATGCCCGAGCACGAACGCAAGGAAGATGACGATATTCTGGAAGCGTAAATCAATCTGACGCGGCGGCCTCGCGGCCGGTGCGATCTCATCATCGTTTTCTCAAACGGGGCGTATCCTTACGGTGCGCCCCGTTTTCCTGCGCAATCGCCCGTGGACAGCCGCCAGCGGGCGGGCTATTTGACGCAGACCGGAACACACGCTCAAAGGCCCGCCATGCAAACGCTGAACGACATCCGCACGACCTTCCTGTCCTATTTCGACAAGCAGGGTCACGCGGTTGTGCCGTCGAGCCCGCTGGTACCGCGCAACGACCCGACGCTGATGTTCGCGAATTCCGGCATGGTGCAGTTCAAGAACCTTTTCACCGGGGTGGAAACGCGCGACTACACGCGCGCCACGACGGCGCAGAAATGCGTCCGCGCCGGCGGCAAACACAACGATCTCGACAATGTTGGGTACACCGCGCGGCACCATACATTCTTTGAAATGCTGGGGAATTTCAGCTTTGGCGACTATTTCAAGGCCGACGCCATCACCTTTGCCTGGGAACTGATCACCCGGGATCTGGGCATCGACAAGAACCGGCTTTATGTCACCGTCTACCACACCGATGACGAGGCGGCGCAGATCTGGAAGAAGGTCGCCGGGCTGTCCGATGATCGCATCATCCGCATCGCGACCAATGACAATTTCTGGATGATGGGACCAACCGGCCCCTGCGGACCCTGCACCGAGATTTTCTACGACCATGGTGATCACATCTGGGGCGGCCCTCCCGGCAGCCCCGAGGAAGATGGCGACCGCTTCGTCGAGATCTGGAACCTCGTCTTCATGCAGTACGAGCAGTTCGAGGATGGCACCCGGCGCGACCTCTCTGCGCAATCCATCGACACCGGCATGGGGATCGAGCGGGTCGCCGCCCTGCTGCAGGGCACCAACGACAATTACGCCACGGACCTGATGCGCAACCTCATCGAGGCCTCGGCGGATGCGACAAGTAGCGATCCCGATGGGCCTGGCAAGACCCATCACCGCGTGATTGCCGATCACCTGCGCTCCACGTCGTTCCTGATGGCCGATGGCGTGATGCCCAGCAACGACGGCCGTGGATACGTGCTGCGCCGCATCATGCGCCGCGCCATGCGGCATGCGCATCTGCTGGGCGCAAAGGATCCGGTGATGCACCGGCTGGTGCCCAGCCTCGTGCAGCAGATGGGCGCGGCGTACCCTGAATTGGGGCAGGCGCAGGCGCTGATCACCGAAACGCTGGAGGCGGAAGAGACGCGGTTCAAGCAGACGCTGGACCGCGGGCTCAAGCTGCTCGACGACGAACTGACCGCCTTGCCTGCCGATGTCGACCTACCGGGCGCGACAGCGTTCAAGCTCTATGACACATACGGGTTCCCGCTGGACCTGACGCAGGACGCGCTGCGCGAAAAGGGGCGCGGCGTGGACACCGATGGTTTTGACACGGCCATGGCCGAGCAGAAAGCCAAGGCGCGCGCGGCGTGGTCTGGCTCCGGCGAGGCGGCGGACGCCACCGTCTGGTTCGACGTGGCCGAAGCACATGGTGCAACGGAATTTCTCGGGTATGATACCGAAACCGCCGAAGGCCAGATCGTGGCGCTGGTTGCAGACGGAAAGATGACCGACACGGCTGGCGAAGGGACCGAAGTGCAGATCGCCCTCAACCAGACGCCATTCTATGCCGAAAGTGGTGGTCAGGTGGGCGACAGTGGCATGATCCGCACCGATAGCGGTGAGGCGCAGATCATCGACACGCGCAAGACAGCCGACGTTTTCACGCATGTGGCCAAGGTCATAAAAGGACGCCTTTCAAAGGGAGAAGCAGCTGTCCTTGAAGTGGATCATTCCCGCAGAACGGCCATTCGTGCCAATCACTCCGCCACGCACCTGCTGCACGAGGCCCTGCGCGCAGCACTCGGTGAACATGTGGCGCAACGCGGCTCGCTCAACGCGCCCGACCGGCTGCGCTTTGACTTCTCCCACGGCAAGGCGCTGAGCCTTGACGAACTGAACAGCGTCGAGGCGGAGGTGAACGCCTATATCCGCCAGAACGCAACGGTGGAGACACGGATCATGACGCCGGATGACGCTCGCGCCTTGGGGGCGCAGGCGCTCTTTGGTGAGAAATATGGCGATGAAGTGCGCGTGGTGTCGATGGGCACGCAGGCCGGCTCTGGCAAGGGAACGGGTGGCGACACCTATTCGCTTGAGCTGTGCGGTGGCACGCATGTGCGGCAGACCGGGGATATCGGCGCTTTTGCGCCGCTGGGTGACAGCGCCTCCAGCGCCGGGGTGCGGCGGATCGAGGCGCTGCCCGGGCAGGCGGCGCTGGAGTACCTGCGCGCGCAGGGGCACCTGCTGGCCGAAACCGCGAGCGAGCTCAAGGCGCAGGCGTCCGACGTGCCCGCACGGGTCAAGGCGCTGCTGGACGAGCGCAAGGCGTTGGCGGCCGAAGTGGCGCAGCTGCGCCGCGAACTGGCGATGGGCGGCGGTGCCGCTGCGGGTCCGGATGCCGAACAGGTCAACGGCACCGCGTTCCTCGCTCAGGTGCTCAGCGGTGTGACGGGGCGCGACCTGCCGCCGCTGATTGACGAACACAAGGCCCGGCTGGGCGCCGGCGCGATCCTGTTGATCGCGGATGCCGACGGCAAGGTGGCTGTGGCGGCCGGTGTGACGGATGACAAAACCGGTACGGTCAGCGCCGTCGATCTGGTCAAGGCGGCCGTGATCGAACTTGGCGGCAAGGGCGGCGGTGGCCGTCCCGACATGGCGCAGGGCGGTGCCAAGGATGCAAGCAACGCTGACGCCGCCATTGCGGCGGCCAAGGCGGTTATGGGAGGATAGGATGCCAGCACTCTGGATTGCGCATGTCACGGTCACTGACGAGGTGGCCTACAAGAAATACGCCGAAGGCGCGACCGTGGCCATCGCCGAACATGGCGGGACGTTCATCGCCCGCGGCGGACGCTATGTCCAGCTCGAGGGCACGGATCGTCCGCGCAACGTCGTGGCGAGGTTTCCGGATGTTGAAACCGCCGAACGTTGCTATCATTCCGCCGCCTATCAGGCCGCGCTGGCACATGCACGGGGCGCATCCGAGCGCGAGCTGCTGATCGTCGAGACCACGGAATAGCGCTTCTTCTGACTTGCAATACCACGGGGTCTGGGGCAGAGCCACAGACCAGACCTACGAGGCCCGC
>ERZ1740065.1015-NODE-1015-length-16327-cov-11.118240_pt1 | contig 16327 bp, 22 predicted proteins | sample MGYA00581738_ERZ1740065 | MGnify/ENA primary metagenome ERZ1740065 (study PRJEB43018, sample SAMN04849749) | marine metagenome | isolation source: floating plastic debris | place: Pacific Ocean | collected 2008-09-01 | study: EMG produced TPA metagenomics...
CTTTCTCTCTCTCTCTCTTTCTCCCTCTATCTCTCTCTCTCCCTCTCTCCCTCCTCCTCTCTCCTCCCCTCTCTTCTCGTCTCTTCCTTTTCCTCCTCTTTCATCCCCCTTTCTCCCCTTCCTTCCCCCTTCTCTCTCCTCTCTCCTACTTTCACTCCACTCTCTCCCTCTTCCTCCTCTCTCCAGCTCTCTCCCACATTCTCTCCTACTTTATCCTCTATAATGTACTTTTACCACAGCTCTCTACTGGTCATACTATGCCGACCAGCCTTGGTCAAAGGTTGCAACTGCTCTCCAACCTGCTGGCACCTGCCAGGCATTGCCTACTATAGGCCAGTAATTGATAGGCTATCTGCACATTAATTCCTATTAATTCTCTATTTCTATTTCCTCTGCAGGTCTGTTTCAGCTGCTTGGAGAGGATATGCAGTGGCGGTGCCGTGGACTCCAGCTCGCTGCGCTGTCCCATATGCAGAGAGTCGATAACGCTGCCGCAAGGTAACCAATATACCTGACATGAAACTCCGTCCCTAGTCATAAATGGCCAGGAGCACCCAGCGAGTACCTGTGCCCACCTGCCTGTGGGGCATACCTGGTGTCAGAATGATACTATCTAGGTAACTAGTTAGACAAAAGCAATTTCGTTTCTCGAGTGCTCTGGTCGAAGAGCTGCCAGATGAATGGGCACCTTGTGCTCAGTGTCAGGAGTTAGAACAAAGAGACATTGCTTTCAGGTGCCTGTCTGTGCCCCATTTGGGAATCTGTTAGCCCAAGCGGATAATGATTCCAGATGAGCTGGGTTGGGTTTTTATTATCCTGCTGCTAGCAGTTGTTTGTCATTGGAGCGGGCAATGTGATCAGCTGATTGGAATAAAGGTAGAGGGGGAGCTGCTCATCATAAACACAATAGGATGATTGAATGTGACAGCTTTCCAATCAGCCGTAGAGACAATAGGCTTGCTGTCTGCAGTCACGACGCTACGCTCTCTCGATTCACTGCTGCTGCACCGTAGTATAGATCAGCTTATCGGGTCAGCAACTGGCAGCAATGCTGCCGACTCGTGTCTCTCAGCTGCGGCACACGCGGACGTACTCACTCACCTAGTGACGTGACAACGGTCTGTGAACTTGTCACATGTCTGAAGTCACAGAGAGTTAGTAGGAGTTATACAGACCTTATCATATGATGAGATCAGCACTAAAGCTGATTAGATTTACAGCTTGAGTCACGGCTGACACCAGTACAGGAGGGGACAACTCCACTCCTCTCTCACGTGCCATCAAGCAGTTACTGATTAGATGTATAGCTTGAATCCGGCCTCAGGCCTGTGTAGGTCTATAAATCACGAGAGGGGATAACTACCTACGGCCAGGGGTTTATTGTCATGAAGGTTGATGGACCGAGTCATTATCATTATCATTATCATTATCATTATCATTATCATACCCGCATCAGGACACTATTTCTATGGTTCCTGAATTTTCTGATGTCATGACTAGTAGGTAAATACAGAACAAACTTTCATAGTTCCGATCAGCAGTCGACCATATTTATGTGTGTATTCTGACTCATCTCCCCTGTCCTATTCTTTCAGGTGGCGTGCCAGCATTCCCACCGAGTTTCCTGGTGAACCAGCTGCTCGACTTGATGGCGAGGCAGCGGAGGGAGATAGTACCAAAGTGTGCGACGCACATGAGCCAGGAGCTGCTGTTCTGTGAGACGTGCGACACGATATTCTGCATCATGTGCGCAGGTTGGTATTGGGTCAGTATCGAATGGTACAGGGTTGGTACCAAGCTGGTATAGGTTTGGTATCGGGTTGGTACCAAGCTGGTATAGGGTTGGTACCGGGTTGGTACCAAGCTGGTATAGGTTTGGTATCAGGTTAGTACCAAATTGGTATAGGGTTGATATTGAGTTAGTACCAAGTTGGTATAGGGTTGTATTGGGTTAGTACCAAGTTGGTAATGGGTTGGTATTGAGTTAGTACCAAGTTGGTACAGGGTTGATATTGAGTTAGTACCAGGTTGGTATAGGGTTGATATTGAGTTAGTATCAAGTTGGTACAGGATTGGTATTGGGTTAGTACCAAGTTGGAAGCGGATCGGTATAGTGCTGGGTTAGTACTAAGTATGTACTGAGTTGGTACAAGGTCAGCCGGATGACTTCTCATATGCTGTACACTCCAACGTCTGCTGCTGACGTAGGGCATGGGCCATTCATAGTCAACAGGTCATCTCTGTCTTACGCCTCATCTCATCCCTCATCATGTCACGCCACTGTTGTCACGTGTTGCAGGCTCGGAGCATGGCGGCACGCATACCGTAATTCCTTTCTCGATCGCCATCAAGCGTATGTCGGAGATACTACTGTACAAGGCGCACCTTTGTGTGCAGAATCTCAACTCCGCCCAAGGTTGGTCTCCCAGCCCTGCCCCTCCTGTACGTTTGCTATCAGGCAAGGAATGACAACTCCTACTACGTCTGCCGTAGAGAGCGTCACGTCCGAGTTGAGTCGGCTGGAGGAGAACGAGGAGCGGGCGATCCAGGCAGTGAACCAATCGTTTGACGCCCTGCAGTCGCTCATCAACAAACGCAAACAGGAAGTTCTGTCCAGCCTAGAGATCATCCAGCAGCAGAAGAAGAAGGCTTTCAACGAGCAACTGCAGCTGATAGAGGCCGAGAAAGGCCGCGTCGAGCGAGACTGCGAGGGTATGTTGTTGATATCGCAATGATCTCTCCATCGTCTAGCTACTTCTGCTGCTGTGTTCATGGTTTGATGTTAATTCAGTGTTCAAGAAGCAATGTAAGTACGAGCGCACTCGCCCGCTGAGCTGTAGAGCTGTGCTGGCCGTCGTAGACACTCCATAGATTGGTCCTATCATCTCCATTACCGGCGCAGCGCCCCCTAGTGTTATTTTCAGCCAGTTTGATTTGCATTTTCATTCATGCAACCAACACCTCAATCACAGGCTTATCGATCGATAGCCAATCGTTAGGCTTGATGTCTGCAGACGGTCCAATCACAATAGAGTTATGGAATTATGAGTTTTATGTTAATTTTTGGGTCAATTTGATTTGAAGCAACAATAGTTTGATATTTAGCCACAAGTATTTTTAATTTAGCTAGAGAAAGTGAACAGATAACCTGTCTAATGTATGACATGTCTGGAGTGAGAGAGAGAATAATTTTATCATATGACAGGTCTGGAGTCTGAGATGGAAGTCAGACACATAACCAAGAAGATTGCCGATTTAAACGAGCGACTCGACGCTACATCAGTTCTGGCAGAACCACGCGAGAACGCATTCGTCAGCTACCAGTGGCAAGGTCACATGGCACAGCTACGACAGTCTTCTGCTTTCACCTCCTTCGGAAAGGTAAGCTGCGCACTGCAGCTTCTCCACGGTATCCGCCATTACTGTAAAACAGGATGTTTTTACGAGCATATTTTTCGCATTTTCCGAAAATATTTGAGCAAATGCATTTTTACGTGTGTTGCAACTACTGTTTATACAATTAAAAGAACAGAAATATTTCCTGTCTGAGTTTTTTTCAATTGGCTGAAACTGCAAAGATTTCCCGTTTCATAGCACTGTGACGTCTGCCATTTCTATGACGTCCACCTTTACTATGAAGTCTGCCGTTACTATGACGTCTGTAAGATAATGCTCTCTTTACCAGGTGGCCATCAGTACGACATTCCCGGCCCTGTGCCGGGCCAAGTTCAGACCAGCGGTGACATTCCTCCAGTCCACTGTTCACATAGCAACCACCGACTACCACGGCCGGCCAAGGACCAGCGGCGGTGACCCGATCTCCGTGACATTGACTGACCCGAATGGTGACGACTGCGCGTTTGACCTCGTTGACAATGAAGACGGTAAGATAGCTTGCAAACACTGGCTTTTGCTTTCACATTGATTGATCCAAATACTGATCACGTGACCCGATTCCGATGACATGATTTCAGGGACGTACGCGGTGACTTACATGCCATATACACTCGGTGCTCATCAGCTGAATGTCAGCATATTCAATCGGCCAATCAAGGGAAGCCCCTTCGAGGTTCAGGTAACTGGCAAGAGAACCTGCTGTTCTATGTCACCTAGAGTGTCAGCGTCGTGTAGACGTAAGGTTTGACATGTGTCGCAGGTGTCGCCACACATCAACCCCATATCGAAGGTGGGCGGCAAGGGCAACGGTCTGCTAGACTTCAGTCAGCCGACGAGTATAGCCCGGGACTCAGACGGCAATCTCTACATACTCGACACCGGCAATAACAGAATCAAAGTACTCGCCGCCGACGGCTCGTTTGTCGGCCATATTACTACCGACGGCTTAGAGCAGCAGGGCTGCACAGGTCAGTTTCACTGTTACCGCCATTGCTCATTACTGCTGCAGGCTGTGTGTGACCGGAGTTGTCCTTTCGTGTAGGTGTTGCCATGACGCCGACTGGTACGATAATGGCGACAAACTGGCGAACAAAGTTGATTACGGAGATGGACAGGGAGGGCAAGGTTGTCAAACAGTTCACATCGCCCGAGCTGCAGCAGCCGACATGCATCTGTGTCAACAGCCAATCGGATACGATCATCGCCGACAACACGGCAGAGCACCTGTTCATATTTGACAACACCGGCAGGTGAGAGGCGGGGAGGGCCAATCTTGTCGAGTCGTCACTCACGCAGTTGACGTTGAAATCGTTCTCTGGCTGCAGAGTGGTGAAACGAGTGGCGTACAAACCCACAGACGGCAGCGGCGATGACTATAGAGTGAAACATGTTGCCGGTATAACCGTATCTCCTCACGATGACATCATCATAGCTGACAATCACATACTGGCGTTCGATTCGACCGGACAGTTCAAGGTCGGTGCAGCCATTATGTGCATAACTACCCATGAGCTCTCAATACTCTGTAGGGCAAACAGTGTGACTGTCTTTAGATGTTGAGTTATCAATCAACCCTAGCATCTAATCTAGCTTGGCTGTATGTATTGTCTCTATCGGAATACCTTCGGGAATTCCTTTATCCCCCCCTATGCTTAAAGAATTCTTAGTTCCGCTTCCCCTATATCAATCATCTCAGGAAGGCTACTAGACCTGTAACTGAGAGGTGCTGAGTGCCTACTGTCTGCGCTCTAGGGCTACGGGATTCGTGTGCCTCAGCCAATCGAATTGGGAGCTCGTTACCACTAGAACATGTGTCGCAATTCTTCATGGATGCTTTTTTAAAATTTTTATCAAAATTGCCCAACCTTAAGTCTTATTATTTTATTATTATTATTATTATTATTATTATTATACGGCGAAACAGTTTTTGCGCGGACCATTTTGACGTCGATGTATGTAGCGAAACATTTTCCATCGTAAATTTTTGGTGATCGTACTTCATTGAAAATACATGCGCTTGACGTCATTCACAAAGTAGCAACCGACAGCTCCATTGCAAAAATTCTCAATTTGCAAGATTTCCTGCAGCAAGTTACATTGTTGGCAGTTAGAGATCTCAATCCATGCTGTCTAAACCTTTGCCTGTCTTTCTCTAATTGCAGCAGACGATTACGCGCCCGCCTGTGACTAACAGACAGACGGGTCACTACTCTGGTATAACTGTCGACAAGCGCGGCAATATACTCGCCACGAAAACCGAGAGAGGCAGATCCTTCATCGAGGTTCACAGAATCGAAGACCAAATCACATTCTACATTGACTCGTTCGCCGACAAGATGAAGCGTCCCCTAGGACTCATAACTACCGACGAGCACGTCGTATACGTCTGCGACCTAGGCAACCATTCGCTCAAGAAGTATCAGTACAAGTGATGCTGCTCATCATTTTAGTCTAAAAGTCTGCTCGAATAGTTTTTCTTTTGGTTTTCGGTTGCCGATTTCGGCATTCGGCTTCTCGTATTTCGTTATCGAATTGGATAGTTTTTTTCCGCTCCTTGCAATTAGCTTTCTGTTCGCCTTGTCGCCAAATGCACAGCGCCCCCTAGCCACCATCGTTTGCCGACTCCAATACAATATGGTGTTACGATAGCAGCCGACTGTGGGAGACGTCATCGGCTTGACTGACGTCTCTGTACAGTCGGCTGTTGTTGTAAATCTCTCTCAGGACTTTTTGTGCAAATTTACGACTGTTGCTGAGTAGAATGAATGCGCCGAATGATTGTGAAAGATTGTAGATAAAGTTGCTCGTATAATCTCTCAATAATTAACATATTTTTATTTATATTGACCCAAATACAGGTGAACAAATTTTACTAAACGATTTCTTGCATATTTACATCTTTGAAAGTGTACCCATACCTTTCACCCATCTAGCAGTCCCTTCAGTTAGCCATATCCTGCTGTGCTATATCCTGCTATGTTAGTGGTGAACAGTAGAATGATTTTTCATTGACTATATTTTTTGTGCATCATTTGCCATCCTCAGCTCCCCCTCCTCATGGATGGTCTGCGAGTAAGAAATGCGTACCCAACCCAAATATCTGCAAGATGAGATAAAAAGCTTTTTCGTTGACCCACCCACTCCGATCGCGTACATGCCGCCCGTACACGCGATAACACCTTTGGTTGGCGATTGTCCGCTCCTGATCAGATCATACGAAGGTTTTCCCTAACAATAACGCTTTAGTATGTCAAGGACATCTATGGCCGACAAAATTGTGTGAAGGTTGCGAAGCATCTGTATATCAGTTTTCTGTGGATCCTGCGGTCCATTAGTTACGAGCCACGGCCAAGCATAATTTTATGACTTATAATTGATGAAAGTACCATTTTGTAATGGATTGGAAGAGCGATGATGCTCCGATTACACATTTGGAGGTGGTTAAAGTTTATCGGCCTACGAGGGTATGTAGATCTTTGTTCTGAATAAACTATACTTTTCCTATGTGTTATTCGTTCTTTCACGATGCCATATGTATATATTTAGGTTGTAGCAGCACTGTGCTGTTTTATATGCACAGTTTTATTGATAATATCCATCTGCCCCACGGCTTGGATGGAGACGACCACAGATCCTGACGGCATCCTCAAAAATCGTGAAGGACTTTTTAAGATCTGTCCGCAGACGTTAGTGGAGGATGAGCTTCAAAAAGATGGTTCATGCATCAACCAAACTCTAGGTACGGTTTCAACAGGTTTACTTCCGGTGGAAGATCTGACTCGACAAAATGCCTGACCAAAGCTGTTTAGTATTTAGTTTCCCTGCGTCACTGCTGAGAGCGACAGCTGTTTGATGCTCAGTTAGCCAATATCTAACTAAGGAACCACAAATTAGAAAATCAGTTTCCGGTTTCAAATCTCCACAGCTAAAATAATGGCTTCTGCTAGAAAAAAGTGAGAGACTTGTTATGTATGTTAAGCTGCGTTGACTGTCATGTAAAAATAGCCATCTTAGTTTTGTCAACTTATCAGAAGCAGTTGCAGTTACTATAGCAACACTTGATATTGAGCTGAACCCAATCTTAGTTAATGTAAGAACAACCAGAAGGAAAGAGAAAACTTCACGCTGGTGATAGTGAGCTGTTTTCCAAACTTGTTGAGTGAAAGTCTGTTACAGGCTTTATGAAGACAGTAGCTGCACTGATAATAGTTTCCTGGATGCTGACCATAGTTGCCGGTGGGATAATCGTCGGCGGCATGATGTCAGGCAGTGACTACTTCAAGCTGGTCGTCTACCGCGCCGCCCTCGTACTTACAATCATTTCCGGTTAGTCTCACGCCTCGGATCAGCTTCTGTAAAACAGGAAATGTTTGTGCTTTCATCAGTGATGAAATTTTGTGTAAATACGCTGTCATGTTTATTGCAATTAATGTATAGACCATCAATCAAATAGAGAAATATTTACTTGTTTAATATTTGCGATCGGCTGAATGTTCCTGAACAACGCACAAATAACGCAACATAAAAATGTAGGCTTTTTTATTTTTATGTCTGCATCACAGATTATGATATCCGCATTTTGTCGGTACGTAGTTCAGGCGCACTTAAGTGCAGAAAAAATGTGGACAAAAAATAAAAAATGCCAAAATGTTCAGGTTCAGAATTGGGAGTTGTCCTCTCTTACAGAACACAGATTCATACGCGAATGGAACTGTGTCGCCATCTTCTTACAATTGTCTGTCTTTTGATGCAGGTGTGATGATACTAGCTGCATTGATCACGTTTCCTGTGATGGTCGGTCGCAAGTTGGATGAGACCGTCATAGAGACGACTTGGAGCATCGGCTGGGCGTACATGCTCGACTGGGCGGCGTTGGTTATCAATGTCGTAGCGATCGTCCTACTGTCCATCGACCGAAACCCCGACGAGATGTCACTGAGAGAGAAAATGGCCGATCAGTAAATAGAATCTCTTGTTGTAGTGATTCTACTTTTGCTCTTTTTTTGCCAGTTGTTATTTACGTAGAGTGCGATCTCGGAGCTTTCTCATACCAAAGTACCTTTATCTGGATTTCAATTTGTCTTTGTACGTTTACAACAATCAGGTTTTTAGGATGTTTTTACACAGAATATACATTCCTATAGCAGTTCCATTATGTCATGTTTTTAGACATGTGCTAATACAAGTTTTAGAATGTGAGAATCATGCTCTGACATTGTTCGGTGGGGCGAGAGAAGGAGAGGCGGAGGGGTAGGTAGAGGGGGAGAGGGAGGCGGAGAGAGAGAGAGTCATCCTTTCTGTTTAGATGTAACATTTGGGTTATGATGATAGAATGGAATTCATGCGGCCATGTTTTCCTCAACACTGTTTTCTGACATGTACCTCTGTAGTGACTTAGGATTGGGAAGTGACTGAGTTTTTACTCGTATTTATTATGTGCATCGTCAAAACTGTGAAGAACATCAGACAATGAATATTTGGTACAGAATCACAACCAAACATGGAGAATGGCATCCAATGCTCACTTATGGTCTCTCTGAAAAACACTCCTAGCACTGGTGTAGACAATGTCAGTTACACCAGTCAATTTATAGTTGGCACAATCGAAAGTTGTTGGCTGCTTGCAGTCTGGGGCTCGAATGAACAGCTACTGCAAGCCAATTAGAAAGCTTGCAGAAGCGCCTAGCAAGCACTGATAGACAAACGGCAAGCCTAAAAAGCTGCACAAAAGTAGGTAGCCCTCATACCTCTGACAGGCCCAAGCTGAAATATCACTCCACCAGCCAATAGCTAACATCTGCAATCACTTAAACACAAACTCCTCATGCATCATACTGTACTGTGCATTGTATTTCATATATTTCTCGGCACCAAGTTGAGCCACGCATCGTCATTCCAGCTGGTACAGCGAAGACTGGTAATATTCAAGTTGTATTGTCCAATCACAATCAAGCAGGATGTTCCTCACTGATACTGAAGCTGTAGGTCTGTTTCTGTTCTGTGATTGGTCTATCAACACCCAACGGGATCTGGAATGCTGGACTCCTAATTTAAACTCGACTACCATTGGCTGTTGAGTATCGACCTTCATCCAATCACATACTGCCACCACTGGGTATAGTCCTGTCAGTTTTATTATAATCACCATAAATTCAATGTTAACAAGCAATGGAGAGTAGTAGAAGAGCCGATATGATTGTAAATGAAGATAAGTGTCTAAATGAGAAACATGAAAGCTGCTGCTGTCTGCACTAATTGTACCAAACCGAGTAAAAACTTATAAATCGCAACAACACAAAGTTATGAACCGTTGCATCGATAATATCGACTATACATACTGGACTAACTACAAACAGCACCTGATATCTCATGTCATCTCCAGATTCGATATGTCAAAGCGTGACCTATTTCCCTGACCTAGTTTCACTTGTTAGATACATTGGTATGATACAGCCACAGCGTTGATACTGCGATCCATGAAGTTCACAGCCTTGCTCTGGCTCTCGTATGCAGAAGTACGGAAGTTGGTAATGCAGCCGGTGAAACCGACGGCGTAATGACGGTCAGTCATCAATTCCCGAGGTATGCCACCTGTACAGGTAAACAAGTAAACACACGTCAATCGTATAAATAGAAATTCGTCATCCAGTAGTAGGTAGTGGCAGTGGTGGTAGCATGACTATCGCGTCTCGGAGAGAGGTTTCACGTCTTGGAGAGAGGTTTCACTTTTGGAGAGAGGTTTCACTTTTGGAGGTGAGAAAATGTTTTATGGTTGTCATCAACAATTTTTTACTGTGTCATACCATATCTCCATGGTGTGAAACTGGCCATGATAGAACAGATCTTCTATAACTCCAGTTAGTAGACCAATTGGATGAATTACACAGGCGTACAGCTCAAGTCATGCTGGTCAGTTCATGAACTTAAGCTATAACAAGGTTTTGAACTTGAGCTTCGATTCAACCTTTGCTCAAATGACAGAAAAACTGCCCATGTTTATGCTTTCCTGGAATGTCTGTTACAGTGTCTGTCACAATGTCTGTCACAATTTTTGTCACAGTTTCTGTCACAATAACTGGTTGTATTAGCCACTAGCCCTACACGACATAACATGCTGTCCAGCGCATATCTGTGAACAGAGAAACGGCTGAAGCTAATATATAGACTAAATAAAATACCATTAAAACATGTCAGAACTCTGGAGGTAGGCCAGACACACAGACAGAGTATAAGCTCGCTCACCCAGGTAGAGGTGGCCAGGTGCAGCCAGGTAAGAGCTGGGGTGAGAACCTCGCTTCGTCAGTCCATCCACGGTCAGGCTGCCTTCCCCTCTGTTCCTCGTGAACGACACCAGATGGGGTTTCCCGTCATTGATCTTGACATGGTGTTGAATGCGGGTCGGTTCCAATCCTCTCGCCAGTCGGTAACTGCATTGGTAATGATCGCATGACCACAAGACTGTCAGCTGTGACACAAAGTCTTATCCAACTTACCTCAGTTCTACATAGCCGTCTCGCAATCCAACAGCAATGAACTCGGAGTCTTCTGACCTTGCACCTTTCCTCGCGCCGTGATAGAGGATCAGGGCATCACTGTCAGTGGTCGTTATGTCAAACGACGCTCCGCCTTTCCTCAGCCAGTTGACGTACGACCGAGGCAGTTGGACGTAACCAAACCCAGAGAAGCTAACCGACTCGGACGCCAAGGTGGGCGCAGGTGTTTGGACACTGACTACAGGTGGCTGCTGTATAAAGCCTGAGAAATAGAGCGAGTTCATAAGAAATCAGCATTCACCCATCATCAGGCCAAGGAGGAACGAAAGTAATAGAAAGTAAGAGAATAATACAAACACAAACACAAAGCTTATGCAGTGCTGCTGGCAATTGCCTCTACAATGCGGGACAGTTTGCGGAGGGGTAGGAAGGGGTAAAAGTGCGAGTAAGGAAAGGTTGTGAAGTAATTAGTATTTACCATATCCACCATCATTTTGCATGTGACCATATAGGTCACCCCTAGAGGGAGCTGCGGGCTCATCAACATCACTCTGAGATCCTAGTTCAAAGTAGAATTGCAACACCACAATTAGTTGACTGGGTTATTCGGAAAGGGTGGGGTGAACAGACGGTCGGAAAACCGATGCATATCGAGCGGACAACTCCATACATGCACACATCAGAGCGGTGTCAAATGTATGAGAAGAGCTCGGCAATGAAAGGGAAGTAAACTGCCATTTTGCTCCCGAAAAAAACTGCACAAAGAAGCATTTCACATGTAATGGAAATTCAAACTGACTTTTCAGCAGAAGATTTACGGGGGAAAACTTTAGAGACGACAATAAGTGTTGGGCAGTTTCCCTGAGCAGCAGCTATTGATACCTCCTTTCACCATATTTCACACCCGGAAAGCAAGAGAGGGTAAGCAAGTGGGGGGGTAAGCGAAAAGGAGAAGCGCATGAGAAAGCTAGCGGGTTAGCAGAAGCTCCAGCTCGTTAGACAAGTAATAATCGACACCAGCAGCTCTACCTCGTCGCCTACTTGGCTGATCGTTGACGATAGCATAAGCACGTCTAGACGGAGTTGATGAAGTGTATTGGATCTGGCGTCCACCGGGAGTCTCGGATCGGTAGGAGCTGGATGAGTATGACGATCTGCTGCTTACAGACGGTTTACTGCGGCGGTATGTGTAGACAGTCTGTGGACTACTGTCGCCATCGACGACGAACTTGAACGCTTGCCCCGCCCCTCCAGTACCGGATGAGGTACGGTTAGTTCTAGTACTGTAGACGTACCTGACGGGGGCGCCACCTGTACTAGATGATGATTGCTTGTAACGGTACGTCACGCTGGATCCCTGATCACCAGACTGCCGGCCGCCTCCTGGAGATTGCCCTGAGGTGTATATACCTCCTCCACTGGATGACGTACGCCCTGAGGTGTAAGTACCGCCCCCACTGGATGACGTACGTCCTGAGGTGTAAGTACCGCCTCCACTAGATGGCGTACGCCCTGAGGTATAAGTGCCACTTCCACTGGATGATGTACGGCCTGAGGTGTAAGTACCGTCCCCACTGGATGACGAACGCCCTGAGGTGTAAGTACCACCGATGCCAGATGTAGGTCGGCTGGAGGTGTAAGTCCGTACGTAGTTGTATCCCGAGCTTTGGGAGCCGGAGTTATGTGGACTGCTGCCACCAGAGACAGTCTGCTTGTAGTTGGTGTAGGAGCCGGATGTCTGACCAGATCTACTGGATACTGACCCGCCATAGCCTGATCTACTAGAAGACTTTCCGCCTGAATGAGAGCTTGGTGATCCGCCTCGGCTGTCACGCGAGGAGGTGCTAGCCGACGTCCCGGCATTCACACCGTATCGGTAGGAACCACTACTACCACCTGTGCATCACACAGCGACACATGCAGCAGAAGTCGATTAATATCAGGGTGTAAGAGTGAAGGGTGGGGCTATCGGCGTCACCTTCACCATTCAGCATAGCAGAGCTGAGGCTAGAGCTGAGGCTAGAGCTGAGGCTAGAGCGAGGTGAAGATGACACCGAGTGACAGTTAGGTAGATAGAAAGAGTACGGCTGCTATGTTATATCTGTGCTGTTTTAGAGTAGTTATGGAACGTTCCATTAGTAAGGGTGAACAGATGGGTAGATAGAAGGGTGTCTACTTTCTAACAGAGTGCAACAAACAGAATCGGTCAAGGTTCAAAAGGTCACGATAAGGCGTGGCATACTATAGCCCTGCCTACCTATTGATCAATCTCAAGGCCGTAGCGAGCCAGCTGTGGTGTGAGCTGAGTGAGAGGAGAGATACATACCCGATGAGAATCCTGTGTTGAAGGAGAAACTGCTGGATCCGCTAGATCTGCTGGATCCACCTGATCCACTGGATATGCCTGATCCGCCAAATCCGCTAGATCTGCTGGATCCACCTGATCCGCTGGATCCACCCAATCCAACTGAAACACCTGGAAATGGGGGATAGAAATGATGACAAGAAAATAAACAAGAACAGAAAAAACTATGGTGCATCAAATAAGATACAGATGTGTTAATGAAACAACTCAAACAGTAATGCCAGAAAGACCTCTGCATCCATCTTGATAGTACTAGAGTTGTCTTCCCCTTAGACTGGTAGGACAGTGTCTTTCTGCCATCAGTAGAAAAGTGGAAATGAACTTATTACAGGATTCTAGATTTCAAATAATATTCAGTACCTGCTCTCAACGAACGTCTGCGTCCTGAAGGCAAATATCAAACCAATGACACGTATCAGACAATGACTAACAGGTGCTAGTGTAGTGCACTAGTGTGAACTATGACCCCTGACCCCTGACTCACTGGTCTGAGTCAGTCGGCCTGTGTACTTCTGTCCATGAACCTCAAATCCTGAACCGTCGCCGAGTGGCATAATCTCAAAGAAGTCATTGAAACTGTTTCTGCCGAAGATGTCGACGAAGTGCTTCATGATGAACGAGTTCTGAGTGATCGTGGACCTGACAGCCTTCTTCTCACCTGCAAGATCAACCCAAAGTCTGAAAAATCTGAGACTTGATCATCATGAAAGACATGACATGGTGAAGCAAATTGATGGCGATGGAAATGCCACAAAAGGAGAGAGATGAGGAAGAAAACAGATCAGAGAAGCGGAGAAGGAGGTCATTTTCTATTTCCACACCTGGAAAGTTCCTAAAGAATTACTGTAAAAATCTTAAGAATCCTTGCAGACGTTATGCTTCTTAAGGCCTCCTCAAGACTACTGACAACTATGGAGAAGAGATGGACGGACAGACAGACTTACTGTTGCAGGTCATTGAGGGCAGACCGTCAGCCTTGCAGTAGCAGTAGTAGCCTTCCAGAGTACGAGCCGGTACACATGATCCTTGCTCTGAACCTCCACACGTGTCCGCCGAACAGATACTGAATGCTGTGTCAAGGTCGCCGCGTCTGTCGCAGCCGTTGGCGATGTCTATGACTTCATCGTTGACCACGAGGACACTGACGGCACCTAGAGAACAGAGTACGAATTGACAGAAAAACTAGTTGGAAAAAATACAGCAGATGCATAAAAGTCAGATGGCATAAAGAATTCCTGAGTATTTACAGTCGATGCACTGCAAAATTACAGGATAATTACAGTAGAATTACAGTAGAACGAGAGCAGAACTACAGGAGAATTACAGCAGAATTACGGTAGAACGAGAGCAGACGTACCAGTAAGCCCATCATACTCATTATCTCGGCCCATCAGAGACAGCTTGCCACCTCCAGACACGGAGAATCCACCCTGGTTGAAGCTTTCAGATGCAAGGTCATTGCCCACCCTCAGTGACACGTATCGTGAGCTGACCACCACTTCGACAGGGGTGAAGGTCATTTCTCGCAGGATATCGGCGCCTCTGACATTGATGAGCTGTCGACCTCCCTGCGTGACGTAGAGCGACGGCAGGCTGTTGATCAGCGTCAGCTGGATCACGATGTCGTCAACAGCGTACTCAAAGATCACACCTACAGGGGAAAACAACTCCTTACAACAGATTAAATCACAAAAGCGCAAGACTTTTAGATGTCGACGAACTTACCGTTGCCCGACTGCGGGTAAACAGAGAGCAGGATCTTCAGGCTACCTCCGTCGACCTTGACATTGTTACATGTGGAGTGGGCTGGACCGTTGCCATAACCGACAGGAGGCACTGCGATATCAAGAAATGAGGTTAAAGTATATCTCTTGACCTCGTAAGCTGAGTGGATCTGACTTTTGGTCCCTGACCTGTTACATAGACTCTGAACAAGCCAACGTCGGAGTTGTCGTAGTATTCATCATATACGATACATCTGTAGTCTGCGCTGTCACTCAAACTCATCCGATCGAACCTCAGGTACGATTGATCCTGTCTACCGGCGCTGCAACAAGGGGAGGCGTCTGATTGGCTGCCACCGCGGTCAGCAGACGTCAGTGATGTGAACTGTATAGTCGCCTTATCACATGAGAGAGGGGGGATCATGGGAGATGATAGAGAGAATGAGAGGAAGACGGAAGGGCAGAGGAATAAAGGATAGGAAGGATAGAGAGGGGTGAGAGGCAAGGAGAGGGTAGGGATAGAAATAGAGATAACAAAGGTAATACACTGAGAGTGATGGAGGGAGTAGGCAGGATAGGAGTGGGAGGGGAGGAAGAGAGATAGAGAGAGGAGAGGTAGAAAAGTAGATGTAGACGAGATAGAGAGGGAGGGAAGGAGGGAGGGAAGGAGGGAGGGAAGGAAAGGAAGAGAGATAGAAATAGGAGAGGTAGATGTAGGAGAGAGAGAGAGAGAGAGAGAGAGAGAGACATAGAGAGAGGCAAGGAGGGAGAGGGGGAGATCCGAGAGATAAGAAAGGGAATCGAATGGAAGGAGAGGAGAGAGAGAGACTTGATTTCCAACCAATCATAGCAGGAGTGTTATCATCCATACTCTTATTACACAGATCTAGCCACATGACCCAGAGATACAACTACATCAGTCGTGTATGTCTGTCCATAGTGTAAGACTTACATCGCGTTAGAGTCGTCCCTCTCCCACTCATAGTAGAGCGGTGGTTTTCCCAGCGCCGAGCAGTGCAGCTCCTCGCTGTCCATCAGTTTGACGGATCGGAGGCAGATAACTCCCTGGTGAGAATTACAGCTCGGCAGCATCTCTACCTTCGGCTCCACTGATTGCAAACAAAAACAACAGTTAGAGGGCAGTAGGAAAACGGCAGAAACGGCTGGAGAAAATGTGGAAACTTTGTTATCTCATTTGCTGATAAACCTTTCATTTTTGGGTAAACTACAGGTATTCGAAATTAATTTTTTTTCGAATGCAATAGATTCAGCGCAACAGTAAGTTGATGCTGTTATAAACTTGGTTTCAGTCAAATATCACCAAAGCATAAAAATAAAAATATGAAGGG
>ERZ1740065.1016-NODE-1016-length-16326-cov-11.271096_pt1 | contig 16326 bp, 12 predicted proteins | sample MGYA00581738_ERZ1740065 | MGnify/ENA primary metagenome ERZ1740065 (study PRJEB43018, sample SAMN04849749) | marine metagenome | isolation source: floating plastic debris | place: Pacific Ocean | collected 2008-09-01 | study: EMG produced TPA metagenomics...
TATGTGGGTATGGATATGTGGGTATGGATATGTGGGTATGGATATGTGGGTATGGATATGTGGGTATGGGCATAGGCAAAACAGACCCAAAGGTTCCAAATTTTGTGAAGCACGGGACAAGGAGCCATACGAGTCGGGTTCAACGTGCGTCGTATATCCTATGTCAGCAGATACCTTACACTATACCAGTAGGTATACGAGGCGAGGTAGTAGTAAAGATGATAGGATGACGGAGAGAATGGACAGATAGGGTATGGTTGTAGAAGGTGAAGTGAATGGGTGTCTCCTCACTTTGTTACTTCTCATAGGCTTGAGTCTTTATGTCCTCAAGATGAACAGGTAGACACTGCCATACTTCCACTAATCCATCTTGGGCTTTATCATACAGAAGGTTTCGTTTTAGTAGAGTCTGCACCATGCTTGTAAGGTGTGCTATAGCCATGCTCTGAAGTAGTGCAGAGGTAGTTCTCATACCTTACCATGTCACATAGAGTGTGTGTTCAAAGGCATGCTGCATCTCCGGCCAAAGTCTGATATAGGCAGCTTGGATCTGGGCGGCCAACTGCTCTGACACCACCACTCCTTCAGGCTCCTCTGTACTTTTGTCCTCTTCACTCTCTTCCCTGGACTGAGTACTGGCTCCGTTATTTTGCGCTCAGGCCTCACCACCACTTGATGTGCTATCTTCTGGTCCAAAATTTTGAGTAGTCTTCCGCAATATCCCTCTTTTTCCTTCTCTCAATGAGTCAGTGCTATCAGGGCATCAACCAAGACCCAGGCATCCATCATCTGGTGCCCCTTCAGATTCTTGATGAAAGCATTCTTGCAACATGCTTGCTTGGCAGGTCTCCAGATTAGGGCTTTGTTCTCCTACTGGCATTCTGCATCAAAGTAGTCTCAACAGTGGCTCGCGTCTGCTCCTGTTGACTGGAATCCATCTTCAGCATGCGTCTTGTATAATCTGACAGGTACCAGGAAGAAGCTGACTGCTGTCCATTTCCACCACTTGCAACATATCGGGTGGTCCCAGGATGGCTGTCTCCAGTTGAGATAGTATCTGGTGCTCCCGTCTTCGGGAGTGATATATCTCCCTGGCTGCTCATTTTGCCTTCACCATCTTCTTACAGATGGTTGCATCGATCTTCACTTTCTCCGTCTATAACTCCTTCAGAAAGTTTTCATAGAAGGAATAAGTGAAAGTTCTCACCGATTGCTACACTCGATTGCTGAGCCACCCAGGAACGTCATGTATTGCCAAATTTTGTTTGCCATTTTCCTCTTTTACAATTCATAAGCCATCGGATTGCTCCGATGTCCGAGAAGTTGCAGGGTAGGGGGCATGGCAGTGCATAGGTTTGACCTGGTCCACTTGTCTGGCACATCATCAGAAACTGAGCTTCCACGGCAGGTGTTATCAGACATACTATAGCGAACTAAGCGCATGCGGCTCCCGGTGATGGTGGTCTCCCTCCAGGCGGGTTTGATGACATACCAGAGGTGGATGGCGTTGTGTGTTGGGACTCCTGTCCTCTCGGCTCCTCTGCCTTTACTTGTTGTATCTGGGGTCCTCCAGGCCTTGGCTGGGTTGAGGATTGACAGCAATTGGTGCAGGCAGACTGATAGTGACCATACTGATAGCAATCAAAACACAGTGGCTTACCATCTCCGGTGTACGCCGGCGTCCGATTGAAGCGCAGTCTTCCCATGGCTCCAGGTTCGTGCAGCAGCGATTGCCATCTCCCTGGGTTCTCTTGCTGGCGGTGTTGACAACCCACCTGACTCCGAAGTGGGACTCGGGTCGAGGCCATCTATCTACTGCTGCCGGTGGTTCATAGCGAGGCTGCTATCAGTGATCGTTTTGTGGTCTCAGCTTGATTATCAGGCGGTTCACTTTGGTTGCCAACTACTCCGTTTGTTTCGCCAGCCGGCCGGTGATCTCCATACTGGCAACGGTTGTTCCTTCGCTATCGTCCATAAAGGCCTCTCGTGCCGCCGTTCTGACGGCCTCTCTGAGGGCATATTTGGGTGTTTGAGGGTCTTTATTCGGTACAGGGTTTTGTAGCTGGCGGACAGGAGCGTAGTACAAATACTCTAAATAAACTATTGGGAGAGAGGTCTCCTAAAAAAAAATTAGCCTCCCGCAGGCATTCCTGCCTAGGGGTTAAGTTTCAAAGATTACTAATTTTACAAGTAATCAATTTCTCAATAGTTAGTTTAATCTCAGTCTTAATTTTTCCTCCATCACTTGTGTGCGGCGCACCAACATGAATAACTCAACTGTGTAAAACGTAGCATGCATCAGTTAAACCTATGCGCTGAGGACAAAATCTAAAGTTTAAAAAGCAAAATCATGGCTCACTTAAAGTATTACCTGCACACTGCTGGTGATTAATCTATCCGTACTCATAACATTATACCAATCAAAAGTTAGAAATCTTTTCGCCACAGAAATTTAGTAACTGCTCTAGGTTGACATAGGGTAAAGCACTTGCACTGGAGGCATCCAAATGGTGTATATCCTATGTCAACAGAGAGCTTACACTATAACAGCAGGTACACAAGGCGAGATAGTGGCAAAGATGATAGGATGACGGAAAAAATGGAGAGATAGGGTAGGCATACTGAGGCAACATAAGTTTTTGTGAAGCGCAGAGGAGCGAAGGGAGAGGTGAGAAGTTGAATGCTATGTGGAAGAGGTCTAAGTATACAGGGAAAGAGATAATGACAATGAAACTGGGAGGCTGTATGGAATGGTAGTCAGTGGATGTGCGTGAGAAAGGTGGAGCTGGATTGTTCAGAAGGGGACAGGGAACGAGACAGCGCCTCCCACAACTTTTTAGGACTGGTCCAGTCTACTGTGTGAAGGACTGGTGCAGTCTCATTGTATTTTTCATGAACAAGTTTCTAGGTTTTATGCTGAAAACTTGAATCATTGTGTACTGACTTCGGCTTCTGTGAATCTCCTGTCCTTCTGCGCACAGCTGTTCGCAAGCTCCTGCCTCTGTGAACGCCTAAGCACGATAGCAATTGCCAGCAAACTCCAAATATACTGGGAGCAGGTGTTCGTACATACTATATGTACTATGCGTACTATACGTACTATACGTACCATATGCTGTAGTAAAAGTGTTTGATGGTGGAAATATGAATATCCCAGAACAAAGGAGAAATCTAAAAAGAGGAAAATGCGAGTGTGTACTATGGATGATATATGAACTCTGGGGTACATCGCAAGTTTTTGCCAATCGAGCTCCCAATTCAAGATCGTAGCCGACAGCCGATAGCCACCGGTAGGCGACACCATCACTGTATCCGCGTGTCGTGGAAGGGCTAATAGACTAATGATATGGCTTCAATCGATGTGTTGCGAAGGATTTTTCTCAAGTGATAGAATTCTACATCGGCTGTGCACTAACCAATGGAATGCCGCTTATGAAGTTACCATGCTATGACTGGAAACTTGTTAACCACCCTATTTTACAGCTAGCAGCTATACCACAGACAACAGCTTCGCTGTGGTAAATTTTACCCACTACCTGCCGTAGGTGATCAAAATTGTGTCGACCAACATTGGCAGCAAGGCTGCACATGCTGACAGCAGCGTAGATTGCCAGGATTTCTTGTCTGTTAATGGTAATAATGAGCTATCAGACGTTGCTGAGGTTTTGATTGACTTGTGAAACTTACTTTTTTTATCTTTCAAAAGAACAAGTGTGATTTTAAAAAAATTATATAAAATGTAATATCTTCACGCGTCAACAATGAGAAATCATTGCATATATTGCACACATAGCACATACGGCTGAATGGTCTGGCAGTCAAGCCTTGAACAAAGTATACCATTAAATGGAACAGCAGCAAGGCGGTACAATTTCGTCGCCACTATTAACCGACATCTCACATCTCAATATTGTGACTATCTTCCCTGAATGCTGGCAGTTGTCCCCTCATGACATCGCATTATTGTATGACCCAGAAAATAGGCTCAAATTGAACATTCACATTGCTTGGCTGATGTGCTTGCTCTGGTGCACCACCGAGTATGCTTACTGTGACTGTAGACGACTACAGCTTTGTTCCTTCAAAGCTCTTCAAGCCACGCAGGTAGAGCTGCAAGATGGGCCGGCAATATGGAAATCTTATGGCTGCTGATGTTGGGGGTAGCTCAAGCATACAGCAGCACCGTTCGGTTATGGGTTGCATATTGATTACAAAACTCAACCACTCTGTGCAACCCAGACTGGCTTCCAATCCCGATCTAATAGTGCTCCCTCCAACAACGGCTGGATAAACTCAGCTTCACATCTTTTTTGGATGAGAGGAAACCACCAGATTGCAGTACTTAGACTCAGTACACTAAGAGATTCACTCTAAGTAATTGTTAAGTAGATTAGAAGTGACTTAGAAACACTACAGATCCTCTAAAGTATAAAGCAAATACCTACGTTGTGATTCAAAACAAGTGACCTGTGGGGTTGTTTCTGCTGTAAATTGAAGTAGCCTGAAAAGTTGCAAACGTGGTATATCAGCTGCCTAAAGAGTTCGAAAATTTTTAGATCTACAAGTAAAATAGTAGGGCTGGCAACACCGCTCTAAGTGTATAGGTTACATTTGGTGTATTGCATACTGACACTGAGGAATGGTGTTTGATTCTAGGTCTTTAGGTTCACAAGACCAAGTCTTTTCAATTGCAGGATTATTTATTTCTCAGAACTGTTTCCACAGATGGATCAGTAAAGGGTGGATTGTACCGAGAGATAATAGTAGCGCCCGCTAAGATATTAGGCAGCGCACTTTTGGCACGCATCGGTCTTGAATACCGAGTTCCTATATACTCCTCCACACATTTTGTCTTCCTCCTTTCTGCAAGGCTTGTCGCATTCCGATTTGTCAACTTCTCCATATGTGTCGTAATTGCGACCGCAGAAACACAGATTGCCAGATTGAACTCCAGCTATCTGGTAATCTGTTGTTAAATAAAGTCACAGAGTTGAGCCGCAGAAGGTAAATACTTACAGAACGCGGAAAAATAGAATGAACCGGTAGGCAAGGATGTAGAGTGAGACATAATGGATGGGAAGATGGGGTTTGAGATTGGAGGATGCACCGAGAGATGAGAGGTGTCTGGAGTATTACTCTTTCTTCCTTACCTTTTGACTTACAGTACTCGCGGCAGTAATATACTGATGCGTACCGACCCATATCGAGCATTTTTGGCAGACTTCTAGTCTCGGTATCCCTCCAGCATCCTGTCAAGTTTGTAAGTGAAAGAGTGACACACCATCAGTCAAACTCTGATAATCACATATTGGAGTACAGCTTCAACCAATTTACACACAAAGGCAAGCCCTTTGGGGATATTTAAAGTCCTACTGACAGGCTGCCAGTGTCAGACACCGGGGTGACGCCAGTGTAACGCCGGGGTGACGCCGGGGTGACGCCAGGGTGACGCCAGTGTGACGCTGGGATGACGCCGGGATGACGCCGCGGTGACGCCGGGGTGACGCCAGTTTTATGCCAGTGCTGCACTGGTATCACACTGATTTCAGTCAGCACTTCGTATTATTTTCCTGCAGTTAATTCAACTTCAGCACCTGCATAGTATCTGCGCAACGCGGTATCATATTGGTGTTGTATCGAAACTGGTTTGCCTGGCATTGAGGGAGAAAAAAAATTTAGCTTTTGTCATGGCTCTTGTAGATATACGTGCGCTCATGAAATGAGAAATGGGCAATGCTGACGTTTTAAATATTTTGATGCTATGGAAAATAAAATCAAATGCATATAGTTATTATTTATGCAGGGCCTGTTACATTGCCGGTAGGTTGATTCCACGGTCTGTACTACCTGAGTGAAATGGGCTGTTAAGAAGGTAATGAGACAACATCAAGCTACTTGATCTGCCATTATCTACACGTTGTCATTTCACTTACCGAGATAGGCAGTCTTGAAGACAGAGTTCCTCCAGATTCCCCCGCAAGATTGTGTCTTCTTGTCACGACAGGGCGTATTGCACTCTTTGTCATCAGCCTTTCCATATTTCCCATAGCTGTCATCGCAGAAGCACTTTTCACCCTGCAAGCCAGCGTACCGGTAGCCTGCAATAACAGCTCTCATTATTAGTTAGCTCGCAGAGAGAGGCTCTGCTGATGCCTAGTAAATACGGATTATGTGACATTACCCTTCTCCGTACAATAGTCCAGACACTTCTGAATGTCATTCATGAATAAAGAGGTACGAGATGCTCTCATATCACTGGTGCCCTGATCCTTATAGCATCCGATATACTGAGCATTGGCTACAATCAGAGGACAATACGTTAAAGCTAAGAGTGACAGCGGCCATTGTATGACAATCGGTGATGTACTTACTCACTGTGACGACTACCAGGAGTGCAAACACGGCTCGAATCATGATGGATGGTTGTAGTACTCAATGAACTCACTCTGCAAAGTGTAGAAACAGCTGAGTTTAAACTGGAACAGGGAAGTGGGCTGGCTACATTATTACCTCCCCGTGGGGGAGATAGTAATTGTAAGATTTCTTAAGTCTTCATGATTGTTTTTGCGTCCCATAGCATTAACTGTTCTCACTATAGAACATGTACAGTATGTAGCTTTGTTAGCTGTTAATGAGCAGAGGGAGCTTACTGTTTAACAGTGTAGAGTCAGCCAGAAGGTGTTGTATAGATATTATATCTTATATGCTATTGTGTTTTGTGTTAATAAAAGTAACAATCCCAGTTATGCCAAGAGTGAAATATACCGGTTTTTGACGCCGGTTGAAGAGAAGGGCTTTTGCCATTCTCCCGTCAATATGCGTGCATCAGCACACATGGGAATTTGTGCGATAATTGCCAGGAGAATGGCAAAAACCAAGAGAAGTAGCTTGTTACTTAATGGAATGAAACCAGCAATAGGAGCGTACAACTATTATCTGAGTGCACGATACTCAGTGGTGTAAATAACGAAATCTGGTTTAACAGACTTAGGGTGGGATATTCTAGAGAGAGAGATAGCTGATACTTACCAGATCACTCTACAGCTGTCGGTAGAATGATGGTTGGTGACTCATCTCAGCTATTTATACTGCTACACTAACAGTCAACACCCTTACCAACAGTGCAGGCAGAACCAATAAAAGCACTCCGTTGGAATCCATACTCAGACTTCCACTGTACCTTGAGTGGCAATTGCATCACCTGGCCATCTCAGACAGGTGATACTAAAGCCATCAGCAGCTGCCAATAACATATCCAAACCATTTTTTTGAGGCTGATTTTTCCAAGCAGCACAAACAGTGCTGCCAACCCCCAGAGGCGAAATACTGGAGATTTTCAAGCCTAAATCCAACCACTGTTTTTACCTGACAGGAAGATCTGAAGAAGTCTTCCCCACAAAAATGTTGACATGTGAGATGCTCATAGAATCCATGTCATGCCAGTTTAATAAACCAGAACATACCCTGACGTGCGCCTAAACTAGTATCTCTACCATTCAAGCATGCTCAATACTGTTCGTAAAAGTTTTAATGTGTGCTGTAGATACCTAAGTGGCAAGAATTTCCTACATGAAGCTGATGAAATATCGTTTTCTGCACATAAAATCAACCTGCTTCCCATTAGCTGAGTGCAAAAATGTAAACATTGTAGAAATGACTGGAAACTCTAAACATCAGTTCGTAGATCATAAAAGCTGAATCATCATATAACTACGCTGAAAATTGTAGCACTGGCAACACTGTGCGCAGGTGCTTTACGGTACTTTATCCTGTTTTGGTAGAATTCAACCGTGGATCAGCAGGTCCTCACTAAGTAGCACTGCAGCAACACAGCTAAGACCAAGTTTCCACTGGGACGGAATGAGCTTTCTGGTATAATGATTGTTGCACTGTATATAGCCACTCTCTTTGGTCCAGTGGGGTCCGGTACAGGTGTGGAACACTAGCGCCTGGTAAGCTAACCAGTACTTGCAGCGCAGCACCCTGGACCAGGAAACAATAGTAATGGAAGGTAATGGAGCAAGGGTAATGGAAACACGATGGAACGCTGAGGTACTTTTATGTCTCTTTATAAATGATACTGCTGAATACTGATCTGGCAAAGAGATCAGTTTAATTGCAGATCAGCTGGGTAGCAATGACTGGCAATGGGCCTGGTGAAGCCACAGCGTCACCGTTGTGTTCCTTCTGTCGTTAGTTCAGCACACTGTCATTGCATTGTGTTCGGTCCCTATGGAAATGAGGTCTAAGTAAACTCATCTGATGTAACTTCAGCAACATCTCAGGGCTCGCTTTAGGATGTTTTGACTTTAGGTGAAAATCGTGAATACTGCATTCTCTCACTAGCCAAGAATATAATGCCTTACAACATGATTTGAGGATATCCATAGCCTTATGGACAGGTCTTCCTGCTGCTATAGCGGCAGGGGTGTGCCTGCGCTTGATGGAAGTGCTGACACGGTAGGCTGGAGTATGGTTCAGCACCCCAGAGAAAATTTTTACGTCTTAAAGCTAAAAGTATGTATGGAAGCCAACGCAGACAACTATTCACCGAGCATTTCATCTCATGGTTGCTCTTTTGTCTTGACATACTGCAAAGCCTATGATGAGCATGTAGAGTAAGTAGAACAAGTAGAGCCGGTGTAAGTCAATAAATCATTTGCAGTTAGGAAGGCTCAAGCCCTGTGAGAAAGGAATGTAATTGAGAGAACAATCTGTGAAGCGTTAAGGGTGCTGCCATGTCAGCAGAGAAATCAACCTTTATCAATCTGTTACAGGAACTGGCTTGTCATGTTCTATATTACAGTATTCCTTCATGTTAGGTACCCCCACTTTATCAAAAGGGCTACCAAGAGTTGATTTATGCAAAAACAAAGTCCTGAAATGACATCATGTGATGTAGTAACATACCCCTATGTAGCTGAGTAATTAATGCGGCTGGCAGACTGTGGAATTCCTGAAAATGCTTTTGTCACGCAGGGATATTAGGGAACTGGTTGACCTAGTTGCAACAACAGATCCAGGACTTTCACAACAGCCTCCAGGGCAGATATGGTTAGGCAGTGTGCGAAAGGTAATCATCTTACTGCGAGAAGTTGGAGTAACTTGAGGTTGCGGAACACTGTTCTCTCTGGCCCAGTAGACTTTCAAAATATCGTATTAGATATCAGGAGTTTCCATCATCTGCAACCGCTTGTAGTCTGAGTATGAACTACTGTGGAACTAAATTTTTCAGTGAGTGGCATGGAAATCGCTCTTTAATTTGGCGCAATCATTTTTTAAACTTACATTTCCATAGTCAATTATTGCGGAAATAGCTCAAGAAACATCTTTGATAGAAAAAAAGCCACGCAGCTGGCTTAAACATAAGCCCTGGGGCTTGGCTTTTATTAATAGGCACATTTATGTAGAACCGTAATGGTCATCTGGATCTCCGATTGACATGGTTGTTACAGACTAGTGCAATTACCGCATGGTCGTCTGCTTTGAGCGTAATCCTAGCGATAAGTAAAATTATGAGTGGGGTATTGAGATATTGTCTAGTGAAAGCTAAGGTTGAAGGCTCAGATAATGTTACATGCTAATCTGATGTCCAGGTGATAAGAAAGGTAGGATTGTCACCAGCTTCCATTCCTGCTGCTACATTAAAAAAGGCTGACAGAACCTCAAAGCCCAAGTAACCTTGTATATAAGACCAGCAACCCTTTAAGATAGGAAAGTATGTATTCAAGCATACAAACAAGAAAGCTGTGGATATGTTCTCAGAAGAATTCTCCAGGCCTATATCTAAATAAAAAGTTAGGAACTTCAAGGGCCAGTGCAAAACTTTCTTGAAAGCGGAGTCAGTCCCAATGTCAAACACTGACAGCTTCAGTAGTGAGGCTAGCGGTTTACAGTCTAAGAAGTGTGGCGAGAAGTCACTACTTGGTGAGAAGACTGACAAGGCAAAATAATTGGTGCACTATATATGGCCGTTCCAATTGGTCCAGTGGAGTCCGGTACAGTTGCAGCACACTAGCGTTATGTAAAATAACCGTTACATGCACCGCAACTTACCTTTTGTTCTCTGCAATGGTGACATGAGCTGCAAGCTGTTTAAACAACTAACCGGGTCACAGTTTACACGCGCCAATAATGGTTGAGAGGATCATAGATGATAGTTGCTGGCCGTAACATATTATGAAGTCAAGTCGATGTTAGCGAAAAAATCGTTCACAGTTAGGAAGGCTAAAGCCTTGTGGAGACAGAATTAATTGAGAGAACAATCTGTCAAGCCTTACAGGTGTTGTCAGGTCAGCAGAGAACTTGCCCTGGATCAATCTTTCACAGGAATTGGCTCGTAATATTCTATATTACAGAATTCCTTTATCTTAGGTACCTCCACTTTGTCAGTTGGTTAACGATAGTTGATGTATGCAACAAAAAAATCTTGAGGTGGTGTTATGTGATATTTGCTGGTAGTAACATACCCTCTTACAGCTGAGCACTTAATGCAGCTAACAGACAGCGAAATTCCTGAACATGCTTTTGTCACGCAGGAGTATTGGGAAGCTGGTTGACCTAGTTGCGGTGATGGACGCTGGACTTTCATGACAGCCTCCAGGGTAGGTATGGCTGTCTGGTATACGAAACATAATCATTGTACTATGAGAAAGTTGAGCAACTTGAAGTCGCGGAGCACTGTTCTCTCTGGCCCAGTAGACTTTCAAAACACTGTAATAGATATCAGGAGTTTCCATCATCTGAAATTATTCTTAGTCTGAGTATGAACTACCTCGGGACTAAGTACTTTGACAAGCCGCGTAGAAACCGCTGTTCAATTGGGCGCAATCATTTTCGAGTGACATTTACAAAACCAATTATTGCAAAATGAGTGTCACAAAATATCTATGATAGAAAAGCAAGCCTCTCAGCTGGGTTAAACATTAGCCCTGGGGCTTGCTTTTTAGCAATAGGCACACATAACTAGAACGGCACTGGTCATCTGTGTCTCCAATTGAGGTGGTTGTTATAAATTAGCGCAATTACCACATGTTCTTCTGCTCAAAGTTGGCAGTGAGGAGATCAACCCAGTTGACTTTCGAATACAACATTCCCAAAAAATGCCTGCGTTAAGCAAGTTGGCCCTGTATGTGCTGGGGGTGCTAGCGACGTCTACTCCAGTAGAGAGTGTTTAGCTATGGTTGCCTCATGATGAGGCCCCACAGAGCAACCAATCACAGATGCCACTCTCACGCAACTGATATTTATCAGATGTAATAGAAGAATATAGTAAGGATTAAAACATTTTGACAACAGTAGTTCTAATACATCTTTATGGACCATACCTAGAAATAGTGCTTTCATTCGCCGTCTGCAATTTACTTCAGAAAAACTTTAGCATGAATGAGTTGACAGTTGATTTCGACTTTGAAAAAGAAGTTAACAGCTAACTCTTGACTTGACTTGATACTCAACCTCTGACATGCAAATAAAGCAAGAATGAATTGAGACTCCAAAGATAATGAATTTACACGTGACTTGACTTTCGAAGATAGTGACTTCTCCCAGCTCGAGAGCAAACGGTTCATGCACTGCATACTATATGCTGTAATAAAAGTGTTTCAGGGCGATAGTATGATTATTCCAAAACGAGGAATAAATCTAAGTGGAGGAGAATGCAAGCATGTACTATAGATAACATATGAACGTTGTATGTTTTTGCCAAGCCAGCCTCGAATTCAACGTCATAGCTGACAGCCGCTGGCGGACATCATCACTGCATCTGCATGGTAGGGAGGAGCTATATACTGGCAATATGGTTTCACCCGATACACTTGAGATGCATCCTTCACGCTGTCATTATGAAAGATGCTTGGCGAGTGATATAACTCTCCATCAGCAGAGCATTGACCAATTGAATGCCGCTTACGAAGTTACCAATCAATGACTCGAAACATATTAAACGGCGCTATTTCACCGCTGGCAGCTGTACCGCATGTGATAGCCTCGCTGTGTACCCACTACTTGGCGTAGGTAATGAAAATTGTGTCAACCACTAATGGCAGCGAGGCTGCACATGCTGATAACAGCATAGATTGCCAGGATTTCTTGTCTGTCAATAATAATAATGAGCTATCAGACGTTGCTGAGGTCTTGATTGACTCGCGGAAACTTACTTTGGTGCTCTGCAATGATGTCATGAACTGCAAGCTGCTTAAAAAAGCTGGGCCACAGTTCACATGTGCCAATAAGACTTGAGAGAGTTGTAGGTGATAGTTGCTGGCCATAACATATTATGATGTAGAGCCGATGTTAGTCAAAAAATCATTTGCAGTTAGGAGAGCTCAAGCCTTGTCGGAACGGAAGTAATTGAGAGAACAATATTTCAAGCCTTACAGGCGCTGCCACATCAGCAGAGAACTGAACTTCGATCAATATGCTACAGGGATTGGCTTGTCGTACTCTACATTACAGCATTCCTTCATCTTAGGTACCCCCACTTTATCAGTTGGTTAACAATAGCTGATTAATTCTTGAGGTGATATCATGAGATATTTGCTGGTAGTAACATACCTTCATGTGGCTGAGTAATTAATGTGGCTGGTAGACAGTAAAATTCCTGAACATACTTTCATCCGTAGGGATGCTAGAGAGCCGGTTGACCTAGTTGCAACACCGGATCCAGGACTTTTTTGACAGCTTCCAGGGCAGATATGGGTATGTGGTGTGCCAAAGGTATTCATTTCAATGCAAGAACTTGTAGTTACTTGAGATTGTGGAGGTGTTCTCTCTAGCTGAGTAGACTTTCGAAACGTCATAATTGATATCACAGGAGCTTCCATTATCTGCAATCACTCGTAGTCTGACAACAAATTACGGAGTAGATACCAAGAATATGTTTGACCAGAAATATGAAAAACAGCGTCGTTATGATACGTTCCGATACAGTCCCCAAAGCACTCTTATAGTATGAGGAGCCGTTTGTAAAATAATTCTAGAATTTTCACACTCCTACGCTGAAATTGGTAACAACGTATCGAGACTAAACATTTTGGATTTTGTCATTCTTTTGCCAATATTCGTACATAAACATGCGCGGAAGTGTGCGCGAATAGGTGCGGAAGTGTGTGCCAAATTCCACAAGAGAATGACAAAAACCAACCGTGTATCCGAATTCACGGTCGGTCTTCACTTCATCAGAATTCATTCTTACCGTGCCAGAATGTGTTAACTATATTGAGACGCTCAGCTGTGTTAAAAGGAATACAGTAAATACAATTTCATCCCGATGTACATGCAAGCGGCCATCAAAAGTCAAGGCCAATTCAAGGCCAAAAGATATTTACCTTACTTGAATGAGTGTGTGTGGTTGCCACCAACTGGCGATCACTAGTTGGTTTGTCATCAACTGACACTGACTGTGAGTGTGATATCTGACAGTACTTGACCTTCCTAATATCCTGAATGAAAAATCTGTGTGCACCTGTGATCCGACTTGCAAAACCTCTACGGCATGCATGTACGATAAACGGAGAAAGCGCGTTTCTAGCGAAATACAGCTGGTGGCTTGTGTATGCGCTTGCAGTATGGAATACAATGTCTGGTAATGACAATATGCGTTTCAAACTGTGTGTAACATGCTTGCTTCTTCTCTGGTAGACACCATGAGAGGACGTTCAATGGAAGTGCTTAGTTTTCAAACAACACTCGCAGTGCAGCACTCCAAAGTTATAACTCACATATGCCTGTCGTTCGACCTTGCAACGGATTCATCGATACAAAAAAATGTAACAGTAATCTACCGCCTATGTGTAAACAAAAACAACTCACCACTTGCATCTGCATATCAAAGCATGCTGACACATACACAATTATCACTTATAGAACAAATGAAATCGGAGAGAAGACAACTCCCATAAATAATCTCAGCAATTCAAAAAGGGAGACATTTATACGTGACAAGCATTACATTAGGCTCAGACATTGGCTTTTGTCATTCTCCCATCAATAATCACACTATTTTGAGCATAATCCCGCTTTTTCCCTGCTTAAGCCCCCGTCAGATACACGTGAAAATAGCAACAAATGCGTTAACGATTAGCATATTCGTCAGCACTTTGCCTGCCACATGCTGACAGACAATTCCAGCGTTCATGGAGATGGGATTCACACAGTAGCCAGCCAAGATGCTGCTAGAAAAACCTTGTAATCATAAATAGATAGAATACCATTTCATACGATAGATATTGTTTACACACTGCAGATATGACCTAATTCATTTATGTAAAAACTACAGCTTCAATTATCAGAAATACCATAGAAACTCATTTGCTAGGAAAGCTGAAAAGGAACAAGCTTACCATACATAACCGAAAATAAAAAGCAAGTTGCTGCAGTGTAAAGGGAAACCATGTGCTATAGGATCGCGCGATGATTTCCTGTGCATATTATCCATAGCATTTAACCAATCATATTTGATAATTGCCAACGAAAGCTATTCGCGCTCGTTCAGATGGTGGAACACTTGACCATACAAATGAATGGCTCGAAGAGCGCAAGTTTCTGTTGTTTATGCCGTTCATTGGTACATTCGTTGCTATTTTCACGTATCTGTGGCACAGGCTTTACCTTCGCTAGCTATAGCAAGCCTATGCCCCAAAAAGCTGGTACAAGCGTTCATAAGCTTCAGGGAATTGGCCCGCTGGACTGGCATTCTTTAGATCAGTGGCGCAGCTTTACTACCGGAAGCTTACGCTCGCGTAGCATCGCTTCCGATTCCTGCTCCTCGTCATAGCGTCTTCCATCAGTCAGCTTTCGTTATACATGTGTACAAGTCGCGTTGAGTAACACACTAGCTACAGTCCATCCCTTTTAAGTACAGCGAGCTGTCGCAAACCTTCAGGCTGAGGGCTAAGTGACATATTATCGTACTAGGCAAACTATCGATCTTTGCGAACATAGGTTTTTTCTATTTCAATGCATACCCTTCTTCCCTTCATATAACATTCAAAATTTTTTATGTAGAAACATATTATTTAATTTGTATAATTATTATATTATTTTATGTTACTCTTGGTTTGGGTATAAGTGAGCCTGGCTAGCATGCGAGTGAGTCAGAGAGTCTGTGTGTGGTCTGAGAGCTTGAAAGCTTGAGCCAGTGGGCTGTTAGCTATTGTGACGAAGGCTGGCTATAGTAGAGCGCTGGAATGTACTAAATCTAGTCAGTATAGCCAGTTCAGTGAGTCTGACCACAAGTGCAGCTAAAGTCTCCACAGATATATAATCTAGTGTACCAGCGGGGAAAGAGGTGAGATTTTAACTTTAAGTATTATATGTCAAATACTTGTTTATCCATTTATTTGTTCATTTAAATTGCAGCTTTCACGGTCTTAGATGTTAAGACAAGTAAAATATTTAAATCAGCCTACACCAGTCTGTAAGCCATACCCGACAGTACAGCTACGCTCGCTGCTGCTTCTCTAATGGCCACACAACATGCTCTCCCTCCATCTCCAGAATTGCGGCACAAACTCGTGGTACACAATCATGGGCCATAGATTCTGCGATGTCAAACCTAGAAAATACTGATAAATTGAAGGAAATTAAAAGCCTAAAGTGAGTGGTTATATTTGCTTACGTTTCTGCCTTTGTCCTGTAGTGAGTCTGTATAGTAAGATATCACAGAGCGACTAGCAGCCGGCGATCTGCAGAAGGGGTGTACACATGTTTGAGGTAGGTTGGTTGGAGCACTAGGGCAAGACAGCAACTTGACTAACAGCTGTTGGAAGCATTCTAGAAATAAGCCAATATTCCATTGCAATGGAAGATGATAGGAATGTAAGCCAAACCTCCATTACCAGTGAGGGTGGAGTTTCATATGGAATGGAAAGATTCCGGATTCAAAACTACCCGATAGGTACAAGTGTTGAACTGCATCAAGTGCATGCCATACTAATACAAGTAAAAAAAGGTATTCATACAGATTGAAAAGTTCTCAACATATCATATTTGTTAGTGATAGAACAGATGGTGTTTTAACCATAGCACTGTAAACTTTGGAAAATAACTTGCAGACACCGAAACTAAATATTCATAACACAAACTCGACAGTAAACTCCCGTCAGAGATACAACAGATTATGTGTCAAAAACAGACTGAAAAAGGAGGGGGAAGGGGAGGGGAGGGGGACAGAGATTGGGATCAGAAGGGAGCTGTGGGAAGGCGCAATGTACATGCATGAGGAGAAGGTAAGAAGAGAGAACGATGAGAAGGTAAGAAGAGAGAGCGACGAGAAGGTAAGAAGAGAGAGCGACGAGAAGGTAAGAAGAGAGAGCGACGAGAAGG
>ERZ1740065.1017-NODE-1017-length-16322-cov-10.535255_pt1 | contig 16322 bp, 16 predicted proteins | sample MGYA00581738_ERZ1740065 | MGnify/ENA primary metagenome ERZ1740065 (study PRJEB43018, sample SAMN04849749) | marine metagenome | isolation source: floating plastic debris | place: Pacific Ocean | collected 2008-09-01 | study: EMG produced TPA metagenomics...
AAGACAGCCGCTGGATTAACGGCCAGAGAATTGAAGTTTCCGGCGGCATGTTCCTTTAATTCAAATCAGTTTTACTTTAACGACGTCGACTGTGGTCATAACACAAAATCAGGACTGACGCAGTTGAATCCGATTTTGGCCCCCCTAACCTCCAACATTGGAGGCAATTGGATTCAACATCCCCAGATTTGGGAGATACAAGGGGGCTCTTGCATAAGTCCTAAAAAAATAAGAGGTCTGTAAAGTAGAGCTGCAGTCAAAACCGAAGCAGTGTATCCGCCAATATGCGGCTTACCACAGCCCTTGAGTGCGCGAATACCAGCGCATCAAGACCTTCGCCAGCCGTTGAGGATGATGGCGCACCGAACCCAGAGCCGATTCTTCCATAACGTTGGCCAAAATGATGCGCCGTCCCGACACTAGAACCGTTTCGCGATCGAGCAGCACCGGGGTTGCACCGACCTGGGCATAGCGTTGCTGAGCCACCTCAGAGGGTGCCCGGCGCTGCACCAGCACTGCATCAAAGAGCGGTTTGCCACAGGCTTTGTCGATCGCCCGAATGTGGTCAGAGACAGCATACTGCAGCGTCTCGCCAGGCTCAGTCATCACATTGCAGACGTAAATGCGAGGCACCTTACGAGCCGCGATCGCGTCGGTAATTTCGGGCACCAGCAGATTAGGAATGATGCTGGTGTAGAGGCTACCGGGGCCAAAGACGATGAAATCAGCCTCTTGAATGGCCGTGATTGCCCGTGGTAAAGCTGGGGGCGCCTCCGGCGTGCAGCCGACATTGACGATGCGACCAGCAGCGGCCGGAATCTTGGATTCACCTTCAATGCGGCGACCGTCACTCAGCTCGGCCCACAGCTTGACGTCACTGAGGGTGGCGGGCAGCACCTGTCCTCGCACCGCCAGCACTTTTGAGCTGGCCGCGATCGCTTGTTCCAGATCCCCCGTGACATCGTTCATCGCCGTCAAAAACAAGTTGCCAAAACTATGGCCCACCAAGCCATCGCCTGCCTTAAAACGATATTGAAACAGTTCTGTCAGCAGCTTTTCTTCATCTGCTAGGGCCGATAGACAGTTGCGGATATCGCCCGGTGGCAGTACGCCGTTCTCTCGCCGCAGCCGCCCCGACGAACCGCCATCATCCGCCACCGTAACAATCGCCGTAATGTTGTAACTATATTGTTTCAGCCCTCGCAGCAAATTTGAAAGGCCGGTACCGCCGCCGATGACGACCACCTTGGGGCCGCGGGCCAGACGACGCTCCTGCATCAGCACATCCACCAGTTCCGTTTCGTTGCCCGGCAGCAACACTTCGGTAATGGCCCCTAAGGTGCGAGTCTGCCCCCAGAGAATGAATAAAATGCCCAGCAGTACCACCAGCGGCCCACTGACATAGCTCGGCACCAGCGTCGTTAAAAATCGCAGCGTCGAGCCCAAAAATTGCCCCGTGTAGAAGACGGGGGTAAGCTTGAGGGAAATTAACACCCCAAAGCCAACAATCAATACGCCCCCAACACTCAAAAACAGCCAGCGCTTGACCAACAGCCCTGGAGCGAGCCATTTGACCATACGGTTGACCCGCGCCGGTGGCTCCGGCGTTAGCCAGGGGGTTTCATGGCGCAAACGCCGCAAAAGCTGGATAAATGATTTGTTGAGGGCGTTAAAGAACATTTCCTATAGGTCAGCTCTCATGAAGATTCAGCCGATGACGGGAATTAACCGGAAGAAACTGCGACGCATCATATCTCAAAGCCAGTATTATCAGTTAACTTAACGGTGTCTATTCGGACTGTTAATCTTTAGCATTAAAAGGTAGGGGTGTGAAGGTGATGGCAGTCAGTTTTCGACCTGTCCTGCCAGCCCTTCGCCTTAGACTTGAACTGCGCTCAGTGTGCCTATGACAGACGCCACCTTTAACGAAAAGCCCGCCGTTACCCTGCCCGACTGTGACAACGGTATCCCTTTGGTCGAACTCCAGGGGATTGCTAAAACCTTTGGCACCAATCGGGTGTTGGATGGCCTGGATCTGACCATGTATCCCGGCGAGGCGATCGCCATTATTGGCCCATCGGGGACGGGCAAGTCGACCATCTTGAGAATTATTGCGGGGTTGCTAGCACCCGACAGCGGCGACATCTATATTGCCGGACAGAAACGCATTGGTCTGATCGAAGACTCTCAAGATCCGGTCGGTATCGGCATGGTGTTTCAGCAGGCGGCGCTGTTTGACTCCCTCACGGTTGAAGAAAACGTCGGTTTTTTGTTGTATCAACATTCCACTCTGTCGGCACGCCAGATTCACGGTCTGGTGGAAGATGTGCTGGAGATGGTGGGATTGCCCGGTATTGCCCGTCGGTATCCGGCAGAACTTTCGGGGGGTATGCGCAAACGGGTCAGCTTTGCCCGCGCGATCGTCTCCAACCCGCAAAACCCGACTGATCGCCCGGCACTATTGCTATACGACGAGCCCACAGCCGGCTTAGATCCGATCGCCTCAACCGTGATCGAAGATTTGATCCGCGATATTCAACGAAGTCGGGGCTGCAGCTCCTATCTCATCGTCACCCACCAAGACAGCACCATACGCCGGACAGCAGATCGGGTGATATTCTTGCACCGGGGTCAAATTCAATGGAATGGCACCATTGACGACATTGATCAGACTGACAATCCCTTTGTGCGTCAGTTTTTTAGTGGCAATATTGAAGGGCCGATTCAACTGGTTCAATAATCGGATGCACTATCGGGCTGAGCCTGTCCTTGCTGTGGTGATGGAGTAGTGAAATGCGGGCGAGAGCAATTCGAGAGGGCTCTGTAGGGCTACTCATTTTAATTGGTGTGGGCCTTTTTGGCGGTCTAGTGCTGTGGCTGCGAGGCTTGAATCCGGGCAGTCGGAATTACAACATGACGGTAACGTTTGCCGATACCGCGGGCATGCAGGCAGGCACCGCCGTCCGCTATCGGGGGGTGCCCGTGGGGCGCGTGGTCAATATTCGCCCCGGTAGTAACGCCGTAGACGTACTGGTAGAAATCACCCAAGCTGATCTGCGCATTCCAGAAGAGAATGTCCGCATCGCCGCCAATCAGTCCGGCTTCATTGGTGAGACCACCATTGATATTTCCCCGACGAAGGAACTGACGGAAGCGGCCCAGGCCGTCAGCCCAACGGCGGATGATTGCGATGCCGGTGAGATCATTTGTGACGGCGATCGCCTAGTGGGCGTCACGGGTGTGAGCTATGAGTCGCTGCTGCGATCGGCGGAAACCCTGGCGAATACCCTAGCCGATCCCGTCCTCATTGAAGACCTCAAGAAAACCTTGAACAATGCTGTGTCGTTGACTGAGCAAGCTACCCAACTGACCGGTGAATTGACCCAGCTCACCCTAACCACCCAGGATGAAGTGGCCCCTATCAGTGATTCCATTCAGCAGGCTACCAATACCGCTGCGATCGCTGCCCAAGAAATTCAGCTCACTGCCACTGACGTGCGCAGCCTGGTGGATGCGAATCGCTTTAACCTGACCACAACACTGGACAACGTCACCCAGAGTACTGATCGCCTCACAGTAATTATTGACACGCTTGCGACCGAGGTCGAAAATCCCCAACTGCTGGCAGATTTGCGCACGCTATCGGCAAATGCCGTTGCCGCCTCAGCCAGCTTTCGAGAGGCGTCCTTAGACGTGCAAACCTTAACAGGTTCCCTCAACCAGCCCGAAAACGTGCTGCTACTACAACAAACCTTAGAATCTGCGCGTGACGTATTTCAAGGGGCGCAAAAAGTCTTGTCAGACGTCGATGAGCTGACGGGCAACCCAGAGATTCGGGAGGATGTGCGCCGGTTAATTTTTGGGTTGAGCGATCTGCTATCGAGCGCCGAAATTTTGGAGCAGCAGGTACAACTCGCTAGAGCCCTCACCCCATTGACCAACCTAGAGGCGTCGGCCACGCTTACCGGGCCTGCGCCCACCGCCACGCTGACTGCCGCTGACTATCAGGCCTTGCAGCAGCAGATTGAAGCTTTAGCCGCCCTTGATGCGCCCCCTCCTGCGGCAGAACCCGCTACTCCCCCAGCGGCTGTCCCCCCTGCTGCAGAATAAGCAGAATAATTTGCCAGCGATTTAGAAACGAGAGAGCTAATTCTGGGTAGTCGGCTCTCGCTGCCATCTTGGCGATATCGGGGAGCCGAGGAGTAGGGACGCCAGATTTGGAGTCTCGTTTTAGAGCATCGACACGACTCCAATCAGTCGTCGTATGGGTCGATCCTAAACCCAAGCGCTCCCCAAGCTTGTCTGCTGCTGGCCAAATTCTCCTCCACTCTCCGGCTCTTTTTGGTAGCCAGTGTCGTCTCAATGATGGAGGCTTCCAATAATGACAGGTCTGCGAAAAACTGTAGTCTGCTTTACAGTCCGTATTACTGAAACGCTTCACAGCCCAAAACTGTGAAGCTTCCGCAAATACCGCAGGGCGATCGCCCCTGAACAATTTTACTGGATCAATACCAGAGAGTCCTCAAAAATCTACCTATGGCGGCGATTGCAGAAACTGGAGTTGTCTGCAATCGGTCATTCAGGCACCAGCGATCGCACAAAGAATTGATGAAACCCCAGACCACAAGCGGATTTATCTCATCAATCCTGAATAGCCTAAAGACAGCCGATGCTTGACTTCGGGATTTTCCGAGCCCTTCAGATTTCTCATCAGGGCCGTGATCAGTCCTCAGGTCACAAGTCAAGCGCGGCGACAGGGTCAGCCATCACCAACTTTTCTGTATTGCAACCAGCTGCTCTTGAGAACCGATTGCCATGCGAGTACTGTCTACACCCCCTAAATCTGTACTTTCGACCGCCAAAGCCTCCATCGTTCAGAAAACAAAACCCAAACCGCCCAAGCTGCCGACCTTTACCCTGACGATTGCCTGCGACCTCGCTTTTTTGCTGATGACCGCTGGCGCAGGGTTGTTGATGTATACCCTAGTCATTGGCATCTGGCCGGTGACTCAAAGCTCTTTAGAAAAAGAAATGGTGGAATGGATGCCCTTTTGGGCGCTGACCAGTACCGCCGCCTGGTTTTTGCTGACCGATGGCCTGCGGCACTGGCGAGCCCGTGGCCCGTTGCCCTTTGATTTGGCCCCTGAGGCCGCGCAAGAACTGTATTGGCAGCGATTTGAACTGATGGTGTGGGCGATCGCCTCCCACCTCGTGTTGTTATGCCTTTGCTTGCTAATGCCCAGCCAACCGCTTGTCTCTAAGCTGTTTCTCTCCAGTATTGTGGCGCTAGTGGCCCTAGCCGCCCGCAAAAGCGTACGCTCCCGCAAAAACGCCTTCGCCGCCTCAATGACAATCTTTTCTACAGCCATGCTGATGATCACCATGGCTGGAGCGCTTATCTAACTAGGCAAGTCATCCTGATGTTCAGGTGCGATCGCGGTATGGGTTGTTGCTTATACCGCGATCGTGAAACCGCTTAAATACGGCATATCGCACCAACGATGCCGATTAATTTGAACTTCATAGGATTTAGACGGCTCAGATCAGGCACTCAGGACAAATGCTGGCGTTGCATAATTGAGAGATATACAACTCAAGGAGTATCCGCTGTGATCAACGTTTCGCTATTATGCAGCACGGTGCAACTTCTCCCTTGGGCCTTAGCTTGATAAAGCCCTTGATCGGCGTCAGCAATTAAAACTGCGGGGGCAGAGTGCGGCTGTGGAGTCACGGTTGCGATCCCTAAACTTAGGGTAACAAAGGCACTAATGGGTGAATTGGGATGGGCGATTTGTAAGGCATTGATACCGCTTTGAATTTGGTCAGCAATGGCGATCGCTCCGGCGGCATCAACCTTGGGTAAAAGTACTGCAAACTCTTCTCCGCCATAACGAGCAACCAAGTTGGCAGGACCTTTGACGGTTTGCTCAATAGTTTGGGCGACTGTTTTCAAAACATCATCCCCTGCTAGATGACCGTGGGTGTCGTTGTAGAGTTTAAAGCAATCAATGTCACACAAGATTAACGATAGTGGGGTCTGCTCTTGGGCGGCGCGTTGCCACTCTGTAGTCAATGTTTCATCAAAGCAGCGTCGGTTCGCAACTTGGGTCAAACCATCTGAGGTCGCCAGCCGCTGTAGCTCCTGATTGGCTTGGCGGAGTTGCTGGTAAAGTTCCGATTGGTGAATCGCGATCGCGGCTTGGCCGGCAAGTTGGTTAAACAAGTTAATCTCAGATTGTTGCCATTGCCTAGCTTCGTAACATTGATGGGCAATCAATAAGCCCCATAGATTTTCTTGATACAGTATCGGTACGATTAGATTGGCCCGGATTTGCAAACTGCGCAAAACCTCAACATGACAAGGCGATAGTCCAGCAACTTCCACATCTGTGATCGCGCGACTATTCCCCTCGCGATAGTACGTTGCATGGGTCGATTGAAAGCAGGTATCCCTGACGTTAAAACCTAGAATCGACGTACAGCCTGCTGATAAGGACTCGACTGCAACCCAACCACTCCAGTCATCGTCAAATTGATAAATCACTACCCTGTCGGCATTGAAAAGCTGTCGAACTTCATCTGCCGTGGTTTGTAAAATTTCATCCAACTCTAGAGATTGCCGAATCCTTTGGTTCACAGCGGCAACAATGCGCTCAGATTCACTTTGATGGTGGACTCCTTGCTGGGCCTCTGTCGGCTCAGGCAGGTTGATAATAAGCGGATTGGGCGCAAAAGAGGGTGTGGTGATCACTGGCTCAGCGTTAGGCCTAGCGATTAAGTAGCCCTGTGCCAGGGTCGCTCCGCGATCGCGCAACCAAGCTAGCTCTTCAACGCACTCAATTCCCTCAGCAACGGTTTGAACATTCAGTTTTTGCGCAATTTCTAGCAGTTTCTCGGTAATCGAAGCCTTATACAGATCGCGATGCACATCTCGAATCATCTCCATATCCAACTTAATGAAGTCTGGACGCAACTGATGCAATAAATTCAAACTCGAATATCCTGACCCCAAATCATCTAGGGCAACTAAAAAACCAGCCTCTCGATAAAATTTCAAGACAGTTTTGAGGTGGCCAACGTCTTGAGGATGATCTGACTCCACGACCTCAAACACAACCTGGTCATGGGAAATGCCTGCTGCATCAATAGCTTCGACAGTACTTCGCAGGCAAGATACCGGATCATAAAGTGCGGTCGGAGTGAAGTTAATAAATAGGCGTCCCATCAATTGATGCTGACTGGCTTGGGCGATCGCCCGGAGTCGAGCAATTCGATCGAGCTGTGCGAGCAGTCCGGCCTCTGTGGCGGCTGTCAGGATAGATCCAGGCATCACCAAATTGCCTTGTTCATCCACTCCTCGAATCAACGATTCATAGCCATAAATTTGAGTCGTATCTTGAATTGAAACAATTGGCTGAAAGTGATTGACAAATCGTTCTTCCGCCAGCATATTAACGAGCCAATCAGACTCGCTCAGTTTGAGGAAGCGCTGTAGTGAGGTGATATCGCTAAAGTCGTGCAACTGAGGTTGTGCCTTACCTCTATTAAAGAGAACTCGGGTTTCGCTAATTTCCATCGGTGCCAGCAATTGAGCAATGCCGCGAGCGATGTCTTTAGCCTGTCCAGATTTACAGATTACATTTAGCCCTGAGCGCTCTTGCATCAGTTGATATTCAAGCTTTTCCTGCTTTAGGTAAGCAATACCTTTGGCTAGGGTATGAGGCACTGGAAACCAAAGAAAGAGTCGTCCCGCTGCTTGTGCTTGACAACCGGTAATCTTGCGACAAGCGCAGGGCTTGGCACTACCAGTGGACTGACTCATGATATGGCTCCTAAATTGCGACCAACGCATTAATGCGAGATTCGACTTTACCTAGGATGCCCCTTTCATTCCCTGAAACCGAGAAGATTTCATCAATATCTTCATGCGGGGCGAGGGGCATCAGCTAAGCGCTCGGGCAATCTCTCAATGATTTTTGCCTTCGTCGACGAGCAAGATAATGCGACCCCTTAGGGCAATTTGCTGCATTGTACTATGGCGATTGATCAGTGCGCGAAGGTCGGCTCGTTCTTAGTCGGATAGGCACGGCGGGCGGGAGCAAGACAAGGCATGGGATGCACCTCTGGGAGTATCCTAGACGGTAGCCTTATTCGCGCCAGGCTCAACTAGTTGAATAACAGCCAGGGTAACGAGCCAGTGACGAACGCTATCCACTTAATTTCACAGTGAGTCAGGATTGACAAAGGCCCCGTGAGGTAAGGCGCGTCCCGTGGTCGTGCTGACCCAGGCTAGCCCTTCGCTCGTACCAATCCACACCTTATTGCCCGTATCGGGAGAAATCGCTAGGGTTTGCCGTCCAGGTAGGCCCAGCACTTGCCCAAAAATCTCACCGTTGTAAGGATTCATCGTGCTCAGTTCAGCATCGGTACCAATCCACAGTGCTTGATTTTCATCGAACGCCAACGACTGCACGTTTTGCCCCACCATGGCGGTGACCTGTCGAATTAGGCTGCCATCTTCGGGCGTCACCACAAACAAGCCTTCGGGCGTACCAACCCAGAGTGCTCCTTGAGCATCCCGAGCTAGCGCTTGTACCACGCCACCGGGGATATCGCGCACCACTCGAATTTCTGCCGCGCGTGCGGTATCAACTTGGGTCAAGCCATTCAGCGTACCGACCCAGAGGTGGCCGTCATCGTCTAGAGTCATCACGTTAGCGCTGGTGCCCGATAGCTCTTGCATCGTGGTCATCAGCTGCGCTTGGTCGGGGCTGACCATGGCCAGGCCCTGATCGGTACCCACCCACAAAAATCCTCGGGTGTCGATCTGCAAAGACAGCACTCGGTTAGAGGGCAGCGATAAATTTTGAGCGGTGACTTGATTGGTGCGCGGGTCAACGCGCACGAGCCCAGAGTAAGTGCCCGCCCAAATGCGTCCGACCCGGTCTTGAGTCAGCGCGCCAATCGTTTTGTCGGGCATGGTTAGCCGGGCTTGCACTTCACCAGTTTCAGCATTAATGCGAGCAATTTGTCCTTGCCAGGTGGCGAGCCAGAGGCTGCCAGTAAAATCTTTTTGCAGCGCCGGGACGCGGTAATCGGTGGTGAGTCGCTGGCTAATGAGCAATTCCGTTGAGGCAGTGGTGGTTGTCAGGGACCTGGAAGCGGCGATCGCGGCCTCTTGCGGTTCGTTGGTCGTTATCCCGGTGGGCACCGCGATCGCCCCCCCGACTAGAACTGTTGCTGAGATCGCCAGACCACTCATCCCGAGGCTAGTCTTTAACCACTTCATCTTCGTCACCTGCTGCTGAACCTGCCCAGCCAATAGCCTGATCGCGCTGGCTGACAGATATCCCTTATCGGCTAAAGGGTACAGCAGTTTTCCAAAAACGGAACCGAAAGTTTCCCCATGCCACTCCCGGCCCGCCAGCCCGAGTGCATGATTCCGAATCCCGAATTCCCAACTCTCCAGTCAATCCCGCAAATCTAAATCCAACACCAGCTGCGTGAACTCCACCTCAGAGGGCAGCGGTTCTAGGTTCGAGAGCGCTAGCCCCAGCAGCCGCACCTTTTCGTGGGGATTGAGATGTTGATGTAGCAAAGTCTTACCCCACCGCGCGATCGTGGCAAAATCTCGAATGGGTTGGGTTTGTGTATGGTTGCGAGTGACTTGGTGATAGTTGCTGTACTTGATTTTGAGGGTCAGCGTGCAGCCGCCACGCTGCTGATCTTGCACGCGTCGGGCAACCCGATGCGCCACTTCAGTTAAGGCCGCTTCCATTTCCGTCAGCGTAACCAAATCGGGGGAAAACGAATTTTCGGCCCCGATCGATTTACGAATCCGATTGGGGTTGACAGGGCGATCGTCCTGGCCGCGCGCCGCTCGGTAGTAAAACCGCCCCACTTTGCCAAACTGTTTAACCAGGTCGACTTCTGACCACTGTTTCAAATCAGCGCCAGTAGCGATGCCCAACTCATTCATTTTGTTCGCGGTAACGCGGCCAATGCCGTGAAATTTGTTAATGGGCAAGGTTTCGATAAAGGCCGCGGCTTGTTCCGGTCGAATCACATAGAGGCCATCGGGTTTGTCGAGGTCAGAGGCAATTTTGGCCAGAAATTTGTTGATCGAAACCCCGGCAGAGGCCGTGAGCTGCGTTTCGTCACGAATGGCTTGGCGAATCGCCTGGGCGATCGCGATCGCGGAGCGCTCCCCGACCAGATTTTCCGTCACATCGAGATAGGCCTCATCCAGCGACAGCGGCTCGATCAGGTCGGTATAGCGAGCAAAAATCGCCCGCACCTGCTGCGAAACTTCGCGGTAGACCTCAAAGCGAGGAGCCACAAACACCACGTGAGGACACCGCTGACGGGCGACTCGCGCCGGCATGGCCGACCGAATGCCAAACTCACGCGCTTCATAGCTTGCCGCCGCAACAGCCCCCCGCTGCTCGGGCGTGCCTCCCACGACAATCGGTCGCCCGCGATAGGCCGCATGGTCGCGCTGCTCAACGGAGGCGTAGAACGCATCCATATCAATGTGGATAATTTTTCGCAGGGTTTCCATGATGGCGATGGCAACCAGGGACCGCTCTTAATCGTAATTGTGCGATTGCCCCATCATCACCCTCAACATTAAGAACCGGGTCTGCACCGGACCGTTGACAAAATATTAGACAGGCGGAAGACTGGCCACTATGACGAGGTTGGTCTTAACGTCCGCAATCCCTCAGGAGCGGGACTGGTGCGAATTGAGCCGCGATCGCTCAGTGGTCTTTTGCCAATCACTAAGCCATGTGACCCCCTGGGTCGTTCACTCATTGCCCAATCCGGTCTTAAAGTCGACAGAAATCATGGGGTTTGATCGCCTGATCCCATACTATTCCTAAAGATTTTGCATGGAATTAAATCGGTTTTAGCGCATTACGATGACTGTCCGCAATGACCATCAAAAGTCAAAGTCTCGACAAATCTTTAGACGATCATTCAGGTCATACTTCATTCCACAATCGGGATCTATTCTTATCGATAAAATTCTAATGGACTCTATATTTTTGCGGTCAATGATAGCCTTGAGATACCTTTGCTAAAGGATTTACCGGTCTGAGATCGAGTCTTAAGTAACGTCACTTTGAGCAAGTGAAGACGCAATCGATAAACAATCTTTACTAATTTAGAAATGCCGAAAAAATCCGATAAGGTAAAAGCACTCCCGAGGCAAAGATAGGTGAGACTCTTGTCTTTTCAGTGAGTCCCATCAATGATTCTGACTGTCACCTATTGATTAAGGAAGCGAGTTAAATGACTGACTTTTTAGACTGTCTCAAGCATAAGTATGCCTATGTAGCGATCGGCGAATTTAAGCCTGGTTGTTTTTCAGAAGCGCGCCAGCTTTATGAGAAAGCGGTCTCTACCTACACCGACGGCTTCGACGGCGCGTATCTATTGCAAGAACCCGACAGCGATCGCGGCATCGCCATCATCTTGTGGGATAACCCCGGTGATATGGAAGCTCATCACAACAAAACCTACACCGAGGCTCTGAGCAAAATTTCTCACCTGTTTGCTGAGCCACCCAAAACCGCCTTTTACGAAGTGTGCAGCGAAATTATGCCAATGCTAGCGGTGGCGATGGCTGGGGCCAAAAGTAACTAAGGCGATTTTCGATGAAGAACAGACCAGCACTGCAGAGGCGGGTGTAGCCACCCGCCTGGGTTTCGTTACTACTAGGCATCCATAAAAGTCCGCTTCTGCAGGCATCGCTAGAGGTATTGATGCGCGCGATCGCTACTTACTGGCGGCTCGGAATGCCGAAGCATCTGCAGAAAGGCGGGTATTGCTTCAAAGCTGCGTCACTGCTGATCTGACCTACATTGATCCCCAAGTGCCCAAGCCGATCCAGGGCATTGAGGCGATGCAGGCCTTAATTGAGAAATTCCGATTGCGGTTTGACCATCAGTGAATTGCCGACGGCGCAATCGATACTCATCATCACGTTTTTCGACTCGCCTGGCGATTGCAGCAAGACCAGGGGGAGATCTTGTTCCGTGGCCCAATGGTCGGTGACTTAACTGAGACGGGACTCATCAAACGAATTGTTCAGTTTGTCAATGTTTGCAGTAACTGCGGCTCGAGAATGATGGACGATGAGTGGTAGCAGAGAGACCATTCATCGCTGAAATCATCATGTTTTACTGAAGCTAGCGATTTCAGGGCAACCGATGGATGTCTCCGTGATTGGGGCGAGTGGCGACTGCGGTCGGGAAATTGTTTCACAGCTCGTCGCCATGGGCCTGCTTACCCCGACGGAACGGTTGCAGCTAGTGGGACGAGCCGGGGGGCGTAGCAGTCAGATTTTGTATGGGTTGTGCAGCGATCTCAATGATGCCTACGCTGAAACCGCCCCCATGCTGGATGTGGCGCTCACGCCGGAAGCGATTGTGGCTGACGTCATTGTGATGGCGGCGGGCGCAACGGTAGGCGGTAACCTGACCTCTCGAGCTGAGTTGGCGTCGATCAACCTCCCCATTTTTGAGCGCTATGCCCAGGCGATCGCCTGCGATGGTTATGGTCACGAGGTGGTGATTATCGTGACCAATCCCGTCGAACTGGCGGTTGAGGTCTTTAGCCGACACCTCGGACGGCGGCGGGTGATTGGTGTCGGCGCCTACTCCGATTCACTGCGATTTCGGCGAGAGATTGCCGCTGACTTAGGCATCCGGCGACAACAGGTGCAGGGTTTCATTGTCGGTGAACATGGTGAAGGCATGGTACCGCTGTGGAGCAGCGTTAGAGTGCACGGCATGATGACTGAGGAACTGCAGGTTGTGCGGCGTCAGCTGCAGCGCGATCGCTCAGTGAGTCAATTTCCCGCTGAGGTGGCGAGCGCCAAGCAGACTCTAATGGGCTATCTCAACCAGGGCGAGATCGTGCAGGCTTACCGCTATGTTGACGATCTGCCGCCTGATCTGCGCGTCGTGCTGAAACCGTTTGTCACCCACAATTCGGGGGCTAAAACCGTGACCGCGACCGCCAACGTCACCATTGATCTGGTGCAAAATCTGCTGGCGGGTCGTGAGGTTGTGATCTCAGGGCAGGTGCAGCTTGATGGGGAATTTTATGGGCTGCGCACGCCTCTGGGGGTGCCGATTGTCGTCACCTCGGCGGGCTGGTCACAGGTCGTGCCCCTACAGCTCTGGGCCGAAGAGGCCGATTTGCTACAAACGACGGCAGCTCAGCTCAATCGCCGCCTGCAAGAGGATTTAGCCCATGGCTGAACAACGTTGGGTCTTTGTCGTCCGCGCGCTCGATCGCCCCGGCACCTTGACCGCGACAGCGGCGGTATTTTCGAACCGAGGAGTGTCGCTAGAGAGCATTTTGGCCAGCGGCATCGCCCCCACTACGTTGGAAAATGGACGGTTGATTCTGATCTTTCGCGCCACTGCTGCCAAGCAGGCCCTGCTGCAGCGAACGCTAGAGCGCCTGTCGATCATCTTTCAGGTCGATGCTTACACCTACGATGACGAGCGGCTACGGGCGATCGCAGTAGCGAAACTCAGCTCAGCAGCGATCGCCCCGACTGCTGACTATTCTGTTGAAACGATTGCCACGACAGCGTCGGGTCGCATTGTCATGCTGACGGGTGCCCCGGCGGTGATCGAAACAGCCATTAGTCAGCTGCGGAAGCAAGACAGTTTGCAAGATGTAGTGGTGTCTTACATCACGGTGTAAGACACCACTACATCTTGTTGAGTAAGACAGGTTGCAGTTAGGCAGGGGATTGCTATGGTGGAATCAGCGATCGCGGCAACCGCCCGATCTACTGCCACTCATTCACGGCCCATTGATCCCAGCGCTATGACTGACAACTCTACCCTCGACACGCCTCAAGCGGAGCCCGACCCCTCAGCATCAACCTTTGAAACAGTGCCCTCAGAGGCCACACCGGCAACCACTCCCGCAGAGCCGCCGCCCAGCTTTGTCAAACTGGCCATGCGCAATATGGTGCGCAAAGGTCGCCAATCTTTGTTCCATTTCACCCTAACTGCCGTGTCGCTAGTCGGGCTGCTGATCGGGCTGTCCTATCTCACCCGCTAGCGCAGCATGGCGACTCCGATTGTAGATGTCACCTTGCTGGGCGAATCGCTAACCACCGTTAGCGAGATCGTCCCGGCCGATCAATGGCCCGCTTGGCTGCAGATCTGGCTCACCCAACTCGACCCTAAGCACTCTCCCCTCAACGCCTATGAGATGAGTCTGCAGTTCACGACCGATGCCGCCATCACTCAACTCAATCGTGACTACCGGCAGCAAGATCGCGCTACCGATGTGCTCTCCTTTGCGGCACTAGAAGATGCGCCCTTACCGCCCGAAGTGCTGGCGACGATTCCGGTCAATTTGGGCGATCTTATCGTCTCGGTTGAGACCGCTCAGCGCCAGTGCGAGGCCCATGGCCATTCCTTACAAGAGGAACTGGCCTGGTTGGTCGCCCACGGCCTGTTACATCTGTTGGGATGGGATCATCCTACTGAAGCTCGTCTGCAAGAGATGTGGGCCTTACAGCGATCGCTCCTAGCTCAGGTGGGCCTTGCCCTCCCTGCTACGGCTTACACAATCGATAATTGAACGCCTCAGGGATGCAGACTGATTGGCAAGCGCTGCGGAATTCAGGAGCATGGGAGTTAGATGCGTCATCTTTTTCAAAGCAGTCAGGATAAACCCCAGCAAGATGATTACTTCATTCTATTCCCTGGCGGTGCTTGTTCCTTGGCCTCACCGCTGGCACCTGCACCTGCACCAAACTTCCGACCTTTACCGCGGAAATCAACCCCAGGATCACCGCCTTAACCGGTGTAATGAACAGTCTACCGACCAACTTCTAGACTATGCTAGGGCTGCAGAACGGCTTTTGAAGAAACTGCTAGGCGCAGTCGCGATCATTCCCTTTCCCTGCCCTGACTTGTCGAGTGTTTACGACTTTTATGCCGACACCTTCCTCTGTTTCAGACTCTACGCCGGTCAATGGCAACCTTGACACCGTGACCTCACCAGAGCGCGTGGATGCCTTTAAGGTGGCCCACAATTTAGGCTCTAGTTTTTTATATGCCTGGCAGGGCATCTACTACGCGTTACGTACCCAGCGCAATTTTCGTATTCATGCCCTGGCTACCGTGGTCGTCATTGGCGCCGGCATCGTTCTCCGGCTACCGAACGTCAATATTGCCGTCTTAGGCCTGACCTGTGGCGCGGTCATGGCGCTAGAGCTGATTAATACAGCGTTAGAAGCCGTGGTGGACTTGACGGTTAAACAGAGCTATCACGAACTCGCTAAAATTGCGAAAGACTGCGCTGCTGGAGCTGTCTTTGTCGCTGCCCTGACCGCAATCCTCGTGGGGCTCTGTTTGCTCGCGCCCCCACTATTCATTGTGCTACAGCCCTATCTCTAACCCTGCTAACGCTGAGGAGTCTTCGCCATGATTGTCGTGATCGACAACTACGACAGCTTTACCTACAACCTGGTGCAATATCTGGGCGAACTCGGCAGCACCCATGCCGTCGCCCAAGATATTCGGGTCTATCGCCATGATGAAATCACAGTCGATGAGCTGGCGCAGCTCGCCCCAGATGGCATTGTGATCTCACCGGGGCCGGGCCGTCCTGACGATGCGGGTATTTCCTTAGAGGTAATTCAGCGGTTAGGGCCGACGGTGCCCCTACTTGGCGTTTGCCTCGGGCATCAAAGCATTGGACAGGTGTTTGGCGGGCAAGTCACCGCTGCGGCTGAGCTGATGCACGGCAAAACGTCCCCGATTCACCACACGGGCAAAGGCGTTTTTCGAGGGCTGGAGAATCCCTTCATCGCCACTCGTTACCACAGCTTGGTCGTGGCCTCAGAGACCTGCCCTGACAGCCTGGAAATTACGGCTTGGGTGCAAGATGGCACCATCATGGGCGTTCGCCATCGTGAGTATCCTCACCTGCAGGGGGTACAGTTTCATCCCGAGAGTGTGCTGACCGAAGCCGGTAAAGCTTTGCTGGGCAACTTTTTGGCGGATATCAAGGTGCCCGTCACTGTCGCTTGACGGGAAATTTCAGCGCCACTGATGCGAATCGGAGTTCCCCAAAGCGACCCTTGGTATCTCTTTGATTGCCGTCGGCGTGGTTAGCTTTGGCGGTCTTTGCAAGCTCATAGAACGACGCCTCAGCGAGTACGGATGATTTGCTGAGCTGAGTAAAATCGCTTGCTGGATTTTGGACCTGGCATGATGCTAGCCCTATAGCTTTTCTCAGTCTGGTGAGATACATTTGATGTGTTTTGAAATTGTGCT
>ERZ1740065.1018-NODE-1018-length-16310-cov-16.382405_pt1 | contig 16310 bp, 8 predicted proteins | sample MGYA00581738_ERZ1740065 | MGnify/ENA primary metagenome ERZ1740065 (study PRJEB43018, sample SAMN04849749) | marine metagenome | isolation source: floating plastic debris | place: Pacific Ocean | collected 2008-09-01 | study: EMG produced TPA metagenomics...
GATCGCACCGATAGATACATCAGACAAACGGGTTTACTGTTATGGGTTAGTTAGACTAGGGCCACTAAAAGGGGGATTTATGAACATAGGTGAATTACTAAAAATCAGTATCCTTGTTGCCATTATGGCTGTCATCATCGTCGCCATTATTGAGCAGATCTCGAACATTACAGAGCCTTCGCAAGAAACGGAACAGCGGACACATGAGCTGACTCAGAAGATCTCAAAAGGAGACCCCTGGACAATGCCAAAGGCTGCTGTTCAAGATATCTAGCCACTATGTGTGGTTTGTTGGTCGCTATTCTCGGAAATGTTACGGCACTATCCTGTAATACCAAATCCGAATTCATTAAACCCGATTAGACCTATAGCATCTGTCAGGTTAGTCAATACAGCAGGTGTCCATACCGGGTGCTATCAGTTAGGATTTTGCATAAGTCATAAATTTATTTCCATCTTAAAATCCTTATGAATAGAGGGATTCACTACCAAGGACTGCCAATCGCGGTAAACGACGCCCAAAAGTAGGGATGGGAAAATAAGCTGCTGTCGATGTTGGCCAGCTCATCAGGCAGCGGTAAGGTTCCTCCCGACCAGCGTAGCTGACCGTCCTCGACTCGAATCTCACCGTTGAGCATGGCTAACTGGGCCTGGCGCAGGGCTTCTGCTTTGATCGGCTCCGTCTGCAGGCTGGTATAAAACTGGGTCATTAACCCGGCTGTGCCCACGTCATCCACTCTCCACAGGCTGGCCAAGGCGGTTTTCACCCCGGCCTGGACAGCAAACCCAGCAAAGCCTAGCTCCGCTTCCACGTCCCCCAGGGCTGTGCGACAGGCGCTGAGCACCATCAGCTCCACCGGAGGATTATTTAACCCCAGCTGACGCACCTGATCTAGACTCAGCTTCTGATCCCAAAACTGAATATAGGAGTTGTCCAAACTGCCCGCTTTAAATTCACCGTGGGTGGCTAAATGCACAATGCCGTAGGGTTTACGGGCGCGACTGGCCACCAGGGAGTCGGGGGTAAAGGTTTCGTTAATCACAAAGTCACCGGGCCATAGTTCCTCAGCGATGGTGCTAAGTTCGATGGGCACCGCTGGCAGTTCGGGCTGATCTTCAAAGTCCGAGGCCCCCATGGCCAGCACTTCGGTCTCCCGCACATCCACATAGCGCATATCTGTGAGACTAACGCTGGGCATTAGCCCGACGCTGTAGCGCTCAATTAAAAACTGCTCCCCATCGTGGAGGGCCGATACGGGTAGCGATCGCAACCCCGGTGGCATAACAAAGGCCAGGCTAGTAATGCCCCGGTTGGTCAGTTCGGCTTCGATGGGGTCAATCAGCCAGGAGTTCAGTTCCTGGGCCGCACTCAGATAGGCCCGTGTTCGCACCCGGCTCCGGTTGGTGACGTTGGTGCGGAAACGGTCAACGGTTTTGAACACCTGGGTGTGCTGCACCGATAGGGTTTTAAGAATCGGCGGTCCGTCCGGTGTTACCACCACAATTTCCAGCACATCGGTGGGTTGGATGTCGTCTGCGGCCTTGGTTTGGGAGATGGGGGTGCCTGCCCCGCCTGGTTCGCCATTTAATCCGCCGTCTAAATCCCCCGGCACAAATGAAACATAGACGATGGCCGGCGGCTCCCCGGTTTCCTCTGCAATTAACGACAGCTCAAACTGTAGCTGGGGTAAGTCTGGCTTGGGCGGTTCAGCCGTGCCCAGGTTGAGATAAGCGAGATACTCATCGGTATAGTTGTTTTCATTGCGGAGAATGGCCCCCTCTGCACCGGGAATTAACTGTGGATCAATGGTGAGGAGAGTCCCCGGATCTTCCCCAGACAGCTCCGGTCTGCCATCGCTGGTGGTGCAGTCGGCAGTACAGTCATCCACATCGGGCAGTCTGGATTCTGGGTCTGGGTCTAGTTCTGGGTCTGGGTCTAGTTCTGGGTCTGGGTCTAGTTCTGGGTCCGGGTCTGGATCGGGCTCAAACTCTCCCGTTAAAATAGCAATGTCTCCTTGAATCTCATCGTCTAGAAACGATTGAGATGGCTGGATCTCGTTTTCAATGGCAACAATGGCTGCTGCTGTCCCGTTTACCTCTGCGTTACCCACCTCAAAAGGCGTGACCCCATTGCCACCGTGGGTAATGGTTACGCTACCTTTTTGACTGATGACGCTGCCATTGACGTCTATCCGCTCAATGGCATTACCCTGCGCCCTAAAAAACTGGGGCGTGGTGACGGTAATATCTCCATCGGCAATCAATGTATTGACGTCAATGTCGCGATTGCTAGTGAGGGTAATACCGCCGCCGCCAAAGATATCGTCTGTGATTACAATGCCGGTTTCGCCACCGCTGGTGCCAGTGATGGAGAACAGACCGTTATCACTGGCAATCAGACTTTCTAGTAGCACGCCAGTATTGCTATCGCTTTGACCAATTAGGGTAAGCGCTCCGTTGGCCGTGATCAGCGAGCCGCTGTTTAAATGGATGCCGGAACCGTCACTGGCAACACCGGTTAAGCTCACCGAGCCATCAATGTTAGACCCCGGCAGATTAAAATTACCGTTTTCTGTTGTAATTACATTTTCGGCGGCCAAAATAATGGCGGAGGTATCGGCAACGCCCGTTAAGTTGGTGCTATTGGCGGTGACCGTGAGATTTCCCCCGGCGGTGTCAATTTGGTTATTAACAACAACCTGGCCATTGCCCGTATTGTCGGTGTCTGCCAACAGGTTAATGTTTAGCGGGGCTGAAAAGACTCCAGTAGCACCCCCAAAATCGTCAGGGGCAATGGAGCCATTGATCAAAATGCTGCCCGCCGCCTCTAGGGACAGCGTGGCTGCTTCACTTAGCAAGAAACCCAGGTCAGTTTCTAGGGAGATGTTGCCAGTCTCATTCCCACCATCTCCTGTGGTGACTCTGACGGTTCCTCCAGTTGCGAGAGCGTTTTCAATAATAAAGGCACTCACAAGCGCGGGGGATGAAATGGCAACAAAGGGATTGGCCGGATCAAATCCTTCAAAGACTTCTCCGCCGACAATTCTGACGTCGAAGGGATCAATCAGCCACTCACCCGCTGTTCCTAGGGGGGCGGAAATGTCGGGGCTATCTCCCAGGGTGAGACCGCTGAGACCGCTGGTTTCTATTAGACCGCCATTGCCACCGTTAGCCCCGCCCCGCACTGAGAACTGCCCCAGGGCGTGGGTGGTCTGATCGCTCCAGACAATAATCTCGCCGCCGTTACCGTTGTCTGTGGCGCTAGCATCTACCACCGAGTCGGCACTGACGTAGGTGAGCTGGGCGTTGGGCAAGGGTCCCTGGCCCTGGTAGCTGCCGCCAATGCGGATGGTGCCACCCCCGTCGGGAGCGCTGGCATCGAGCACACTGTTGGCGACGCCGACGGTATCTCCTAGCAGGGTAATCTCATTGGCGGTAATGGTGCCGTTAACCAGGGTGGTACCGGGCGTATTGGGAACGGTCAGATCGGCGTTAACCAGGCGTACGGTGCCGTCGGCTCCTAGCTGCAAACTGTTGGCGATAGTGCCAAGGGCGCTGGTCTCAGCTCCGATCTCAGCCCCGGTCTCATTTCCGGTCCCGTCCCCGGTCAACAGTTCTGGCAGGGTAAGGGGGGATAACGCGTTCAAGCTATCTAAGCCATTACCGGGGGCAATGTCGTACCCCAGGATGGCCCCATCTTGGCCCAGACGAATCAGCTGTTGACCGGGGACGGATGCGATCGCAACGTCACCAGCCGATACCGTGCCTGTGGAGATTACGGTGCCACCCGCCAGCGTCAGCGCCCTATTGTCACCCAGGCTAAGATCCGCGGTATTAATCACCGACCCAGGACTATCTAACCTAAAGACCAGACCCGTCGGACGTCCCACCAGGCTGGCGTAGTCGGGGGTCCCCACCACATCCAAGGTGTTGTCTGTAAACATCAGACCATCCGCCGTGGAGACGTTTAAATCTGCCGGTAATGCCAGGGTGGCATCGGGGCCAAAGATCACCCCCACCGGGTTTAACAAAAATAGGTTGGCTGTACTGCCGGTGAGCCCTAGCTGACCGTTGATCACAGATGGGCTACCGCCGTTTATCCGCCCCACCACGTTGAGCACGTTGGGTTGGGTAATAAAGTTGGCCGTTTCTGTAGCGCTTAGACCAAACTGCTCAAAACTATGAAATAAATTTTCCCCATCCTGCGAAAGCGTGCCTCCGGTAATCTGATGGGTGCCATCTATATTGGTAACCGCTGTATCTGCCCCGTTGGGTACAACGGACTGGGCCGAAGCAGCCCCACCGGCCAATAGGCAACCCATGATCACGGCTGCACAGCTTTTGATAGGTGCCATCGTTTATGCCTCCAGCAAATTAGGCCATCCCATAACTTGCCTTACCTTCACCGCGCTGCGTAAATCTACCGGACTCTCTACAGCACTCTATGTGAGGTGTCCGTAAATTTTCTGGCTCGTCTTTACAGGGACACCAGAATGGGGGGCAAGGGGGCAGCAGATCAGGCTATGGCAACAGTTGGCCAAACCTTTGAATCGACCGATGGCTAAACGTCCCGGATGTACCCATTTTTCTGATACCACTGCACCGTGTCTTTAATGGTGTCTTTGAGCGGGCGATAGGAGGTTTTAAGTCCCTGGGCCGCTTTGGATGCATCAAACCACTGTCTCGACAGCATGACCCGCACCATATCTCCGGGCAGAAACGGCTTTTGACCCTTTATCCGTCCGACTATGTTTTGAATCATGGCCCACAGACGGACTGCAAACCGGGGTAGCTTTTTGTTGGGCACCGGCTGACCGCTGGCTTCGGATAGATTACGCATAATCTCATCCACCGAGTAGTACCCACCGGTTACCAGGTAGCGTTCGTTGGGCTGACCCGAATAGACAGCGGAAAGCATGGCCATGGCCACATCTCGGGCATCCACAATGGGAAAACCACCGCTGGGCACCAGGGGAGCCTTGCCCTTTAGAAAGTTAAGAATAAAGCGTCCCATCTCGGTGGGGGCCGCATCGTAGGGGCCCATCATACCCGCTGGCAAAATCAGCACAATGGGCAGACTGTGGGATTTTAGAAAATTAGAAATGGCTTCTTCGGCCATCAACTTACTCTTAAAGTAAGGATTCTTATGGTTGAATTCCTGGAATGGCGTTGACTCATTACTGGGGGCGCCGCCACGGATAATGCCGACACAGCCGCAGGCGCTACTCACATGAACCACCTTGGAAACCCCGGCTTTTTCAGCCGCTTCTAGCAGATGAATCGTGGCATCTACATTAATGGCCTTAAGCTGCTGCCAATGGTCGCCGTAGTCAAAGGATTCTCGAAAGTAGGATGCTGTATGGAAAAGGACATCACAGCCTTTGAGATGTTGGGCAAAGCCATTGACTTCCTGTAGATCGCCTTGGATAACCTTTAAACTCGGATGCTCCCCCAATATCTTGCTGGCTTTGGTCAACTCACGCGTTAGCGCAATTACTTCAAAGCCCTGATTTAATAATAGATGGGTTAGATTGCTACCGAGCAGACCGGTGCTGCCAGTTACAAACGCTTTCATAAAAACTCCTATACCTGGAATAAACTGGCTGGCTGTTGACAGTGCCCCGGTGGAGCACGATATGCCGATGGGGCCGGAGCGTCTCAGTGTAAAGCACGTCTATGTAACCATTGAGTGCTTATCGAAACATCACCAACACCGCATACACCAGCACCATATACAAAGTTGAATATCTGTAATCCTGACTCAATACAAATTAAATAATTGAGTTTGTCATAAATAGTTGTTGACTGGGATACATGATGACAGATGGGGCCTGTGGGTTCCTTGATCTAGGTAAATTGATATGGCTAGGGGTATTCGCTAGTACATATGGCGTATATGGGGTGCTTGAAATTACCTAAAGTCCCGAATTCATAACAAATGACCTGACCAATATGGCCAAGGCTATCAATACTAATCTGCCCTAATCGGCCAAAACCTTTTGTAATAATGGCGCTAACTCATCTTTAATTTGACCTGCGCGGATAAACTCGGCGTAGGTGTCCGATTCGATGGCCAGGAGTTCCTCTTTTAGCTGTTCTGAGGCAAATGCTTGTAGATCGGGATTGGTGGCCCGCATCTTCCGCATTTTTTCTTGCAGCTTTTCCAGTTGACCTTCCACAAGGGCTAGCTGATAGCGACCAAATTCGGCATCCACCTCCTGCCGATCCATGAGTTCTTTTAGGCGACTGATCACTCGGTTTAGGGCAACGCGCTGGGCCACGCTCTGCATGTATTTTTGGCGCAGGGGCTGGTCGTCTCCCAATAGGTTTAGGGCTTCTAATAGGGGCTTAGTGGTTAACCCCTGGACTAGCAGGGTAAACAGCATGACGCCAAAGACTGTGGCAATAATTTCTTCTCGTTCTGCTAGGGCGGCGGGGACGCTGAGGGCCAGGGCGACGGATACGGACCCGCGTAAACCGCCCCACCACAGCACCGTTTGCTCTTGCCAACGAACGTCCTCATTGTCTGGGGTGATCATGTTGCTAAAGAAGCTCAGACCAAAGACGCTGATTAGACGGGCCAGAAGCATGGTTGCGATCGCAATGCCAATCGATTCCGTATAGTTACCCAAGGTACTAAACCGCACCTGGTCGCCAATCAACAAAAACACAATGGAGTTAACAAAAAAGGCCAGAAACTCCCAAAACTCAGAGACCACCAGCCGCGTACGTGGGTTCATGCCAATACGCGACCCAAAGTTCCCTAAAATCAGCGCCGTGGTCACCACCGCAATGACCCCAGAGCCCCCCAGCTCCTCCGCCACAATGTAGGTGCCGTAGGCCGACACCAGCGTCAGAGACTGCTCCACCAGGGGCAGGTCAAACCGCTGGGTTAAAAACGAAATCCCAAACCCAATCAGCGCCCCAATACTAATACCAATACCGGTAAACACTAAAAACTGGGCAATCGTCACCGACAGGTTAAACTGCTCTACTCCAAGGGCGATTCCCAGCAGCAGGTTAAAGGCCACAACGGCCACTCCGTCATTAAAAAGGCTTTCTCCTTCCATCAAGGTGGTGAGCCGCTTATTCACCCCCAACTCTCGAAACAGCGCCACCACCGATACCGGGTCGGTGGCCGATAGGCTAGCCCCCACCAGCAGCGCCGTTGCCAGGGACGCTCCGGCCACATTAACGAGTCCCCAAAACAACCCCCCGACACAAATCACCACCCCAATGATGGCGTAGAGCACAATCGGTACCCAGTCTCGCTTTAGGTTCTCCCACTTAATATTCCAAGCCGCCTCAAACAGCAGCGGTGGCAAGAAAATAAACAAAATTAGCTCGGGCGACAGGTTCACCAACCGCACATCGAGCACGGCCAGCCCCAACCCCACCAGCAACAGCAACAGCGTATAGGGGATATTGCGCAACCAGCTGACAACTCGTGACAGGGTGGCAACCCCCAGGGAAACCGATAGCACCAGCAAAAACTGACGCAGATTTTCTTCAATGGCTTCATTTTCAACTACCATCTCTGCGGCCGCGGCTGCAGTGGCCAACACACTGTGAAAGTCAGGCAAAGCGCTATTCAACATGGCAAAGGGATACCCGTGGTCAGGCTACATCATAAGGGCTTTCCCCCTTTATTTAGCCAGTATCTTCCCTAAGAAAGATTGTGAGTCTCGATCTAACTCAATCTAAGGGGAGATCGGACAAGCACCCCGCCGCTTGTTCGATCTAAATTTTGTGGACGTTGCTGATCCTCGGGATGATTCTATCTGCAAGATACTGTCACATAGCCTATCTAACCGATCGGTTCATCCTCTAAATCAGCAGCGGCATTTTGTGAGTCCCATAAAGTTACGTAAACCTCGGGTGTTATTTATCATGACTCCCGTCTCAGAATGCTGACGGTCTAAGAGCTGACTGGACATGTGGATAGGAAAAAATCAGTCTTCGTCTTTGTTTGTCTGACGTCTGGTCTGTATTTCCCCTCGGACTTACCGATCCCAGTTTATAAATAAGCTCCTATGACATCCTCTATAGTTACCGCTAAGTCTGATCGTCGTCAGCCCATGGGGCAGCAGGTCCAAATTGACGAAACGGCCCTGGCGATTTTTGATAGTCGCGTGGATAATTTACCCCTGCTGCTAGCCGGACTACGCCCTGGCATCACCGCCCATGTGCTTGACCCAGACCGCGACGGCATTGAGCAAATTAGTGAGCTGATTCACCATCGTCCAACGGCATCGCTTACCTTGGTGGCCCACGGTGCTCCGGGGGAGCTACAGCTGGGGGCTGGCAGACTAGAGCTAGGCAACCTAGAGCACTACGCCCATCATCTGCGCAGCTGGTTTAGAACAGCCGAGGCGGCACAGCTAACGTTGTTGGCCTGTCATGTGGCTGCCGGTGATGCGGGCATCGAATTTGTAGAAGAGCTAGCCGCCCTGACGGGCACCGCAGTTAGTGCGGCGGCCACAGCCGTAGGTAATGGTCACTGGCCCCCCGTGGCGGCCCAAACGTTTCGACAAACCGTACTTGAACAGTACGCGTCCACCCTGGTGCTCACCTTTAAAGAAGATATTAAAGATGGCACCTTTGACGGTGGTAATGAAGATAGCAATCGTCTGTTTGGCGCATCAGGAGTGGCCATTAGCCCCGATGGTAGCCAGCTATTTGTGACCAGCGCCATCGAATCAGCTGTAACGGTCTTTGACCGCGACGAGTTTGGCAACATCACCTTTAGTCAGACCATCCGTGATGGTTCTAATGTGGGGGCAATCTTAGGCTCGGAACTTCTGGCAGGGGCCTTTGGCATAGAGGTCAGTCCTGAGGGCAACCAGGTATTTGTCACCAGCGTCGGTGACGATGGTCTGACCGTGTTTAATCGCGATGGTGACGGCAATCTGAGCGAGCAACAGCGTCTTAGGGACGGCCGCCGTGACCCCAATGAAAACGACATTAATACCCTAGCCGGAGCCATTGATGTGGCAGTTACGGCCGATGGTTCTCAAGTTTTTGTGGTGAGTCTGACAGACTCAGCCATTACGGTCTTTGACCGAGATGCCTCGGGTACGTTGACCCTGAGACAGTCCATTGCCGATGGGCAGGCAGGGGCTACCGAGCTGTTTGGCGCGTCTGGGGTAGCAGTTAGCCCCACGGGTGATCAGGTATTTGTCACTAGCCACACAGACTCAGCCATTACGGTCTTTGACCGAGATGCATCTGGGAATTTGACCCTACGACAAACCATTAAAGATGGCCAAGCGGGGGCCAATGAGCTGTTTGGTGCCTCAAGTGTTGTTGTCAGCCCCGATGGTAATCAGGTTTATGTTGCCAGTGCCAGCGACGCGGCCCTGACGGTCTTTGACCGTAATGCCGATGGTACGCTGAGCTTTGCCCAGGTCCTGCGAGATAATGAAGATGGGGCTCAACTGTTTGGTGGCGCCAGTGATATCTTTGCCGGCACTGATGTTGTCGGGTTTCCGGCCATCAATGGATTTAGCAGTGTCACCATCAGCCCCGATGGTAAACAGGTGTTTGTCGCCAGTTTTGAAGAGAATGGTCTGACCGTCTTTGATCGCGATGCCTCTGGGCGATTAACCTTTAATCAATTTATTCAGGACCAAGATGGCAACGGTGCTGATGAATTGGCCGGAGCCCTGGGGGTAGTCGTTAGCCCTGACGATCAGCAGGTATTTGTCACGGGCTTTGAGGATGGAGCCATCACCGCCTTTAATCGCGATGTGGCTCCCAGTTTGTTGAGCATTGTCCGACAAACACCAACAGCAGAAAATACCGATGCCGATAGCTTGGTATTTCGGGCTACCTTTGATGAAAGCATCGTTAACATTGACGGGACTGACTTTAGCGTTACCGGCGGGACAACCGCCACAGTGACAACCGTGACCGCTATCAGTGCCACCGTCTATGACATTACAGTCTCGGGAGGAGACCTGGCCGATTTTAACGGTACTGTTGGTTTAGATTTGTCCGTCAGTCAAAATATTACGGACCCTGTAGGTAACAATCTCCCTCTACAGGAGCCTGCCACGGATGAGACCTATACGCTCACTAACGACGCTATTACTGCACCCACCAACCCCGCAAAGCTAACCCCCTTATCTGGTCTAGAAGTAACGGGTCTAGGGGATGCCAATACGGTACGTCTGCAGGTAGACCAGGTAAACATTACCGACATTGGTGAGATTCTTATCTTTAGTGTTGATGCAGTCAGCCGTACTCAGATTGCTAGTTTCTCTATTTTGGCAGGGGGGCAGCTGGCCGATGACTATGCTCCCGCATTTAGCATTGACAATAGCCAAGTGACTGAGGGACAGTTTCTAGAGTTTCAACTGGTGGTCAATGGTGTCACCCAACTGGCCATACCCACGGCAATTAGCGATACTCAAATCTCCCTAGACTTTGGTGATGGCACCCGGCTAACGGCAGAAACATTTACCCAAGTAGCAACGACCAATCTCTTGGTGGGGGATGCCACTGCCATTGACCTGACCGGTCAAACGGGCACGGTTAATGTTGAATTTGCGGTGTACCGTGAAGCGGCCTTGGCCAATACCGTAGGGTTTTACACCACCGAGTTTGCCGATGGTGGCATTCGCGACGACCTCACGGGCAATGTCTTACGTCCAGGAGATGCGGGCTACCGAGAATCGGCGTTAGCCAACCAGCTAGATATAAAACTCTCAGGGAAAAATGACCAGGTGAGCACATTCTCCGCAGCACTGACCGGTGGTGGCTTCCTAGGGATCTTCCTGGTGGCGGGCGGTGACCCAGCGACGGATGAGGTATTCTTTAGCCATGCGGGGGCTAATACGGGCAGTAATGACCATGCCAAGCTGCTAGGCGACAATACCTTTGGCTTTGAGGACCTCAGCGGTCTGGGCGACCGGGACTTTAACGATATAGTGGTGGAGTTTGCGGTGGTTTAGGTGGATAAAGTGTGTGACTGTCACCATGGTACGGGTTCCGACCGATGGGATGATTCGGTTAAAACGCTTGTCATACAAGGGATACAGTCGCTTTAGAAGGAGATTGATAGAATCCTTATTCTGCAAGCATTTCAGCCATTTTTCCATTGCACGGAATTAGTGTTGGGGTATCGACATTTCTGAATAATAGCCTCAACCATGGATTTATCCATAATGATCTTGTCTTTGAGCAAGGATTGTCTTATACGCCAAAGTTCTGTTTTATGGTCTGCTGAGCAAGGACAAAAGCGCCCATGATGCCAGCCTTGCTGCCCAGCTTTGGCGGCACAATATAGTTGTCAATGTCAGCCATAATTTGGGGCACTTCCAGATAAGCGTTAAGCCGCTCGCGCACTTGAGAACGAATCAGCGGAAAAAGCTGTGGTTGTTCCATTACACCACCACCTAAGATAATCCGCTCGGGTGAGAGGGTTAGAATAAAGTTGATCAATCCAGTGGCCAAATAGTGAGCTTCTAAGGCCCAAGCGGGATGGTCCGCAGGTAGAGAGGCGGCCTTTTGTTGCCACCGTTTTTCCATAGCAAACCCAGAGGCCAACCCTTCTAGACAATCTTGGTGAAACGGGCAAGCTCCAACAAATGGGTCAACAGACAAATCGTGAGGGATCAGAATATGACCCATTTCAGGATGAAGCAGCCCATGAATCGGTCGACCGCCCATCACACCACCGCCACCAATTCCCGTGCCAACGGTTAAATAAATCAATGATCCTAAGCCTATACCATTCCCCCATTGATATTCTCCTAAGGCGGCGGCATTAACGTCAGTATCAAAGCCAACAGGTATATTCAGCTCACGCTTGATGGTGCCAACAAAGTCAACCTGCTGCCAGCCTGGTTTTGGCGTGTTCAAAAACCAACCAAACTTAGGAGAGTTTTCACAAACGTCTACTGGCCCAAATGCGCCGATGCCAATGGCGGCCAAATCACCCGTTTGTTTGATCTGTTGTTGAAAAAAATCGATCACTTGAGAAATAGTTTCTTGGGGCATAGTGGTGGGAATACGAATCTCTGCTTGTAAATCGTCTGGACCAGTTCCTACCGCACAGACAAATTTTGTCCCGCCTGCTTCTATGCCGCCTAAAAGTGCCATTGACTTTCCTTTTTGAGTATATGCTCAATATATCGTTTTACGCTGATGGTTTGGTATCTTCAGCTTTGCATGTCACCTGCCCATTTCCTTGTCAAACCTTATGGATTCTGGGTTATAGGACTTATGTCAGGCAGTCAGGGCATTGGCTATATGCCAGTAACTAAAACTGCCATATAGCCTTGATATTTTTTGTCTTTTTTGGTGGGTATGAAGAACTTTTCTCAGCAGGATGTAGCTTAATCCTCTATTTGGGAATGCTTATAATCAAATAACTTGTTTTGTTTCCTGAGGATAGCTGTGATTATAGGACAGATCTCTAAGAGAGTCCTTCAATACTATTTGTTGAGGCTGCCGTACCCAACTCGGTTGATACGGTATCAATCTCTGGTAAATGCGGGCTGGTTTAAATCAACCTTAAAGGAAATCAAGCCACAGGTTTTACCAGAACCGGAGTCTGTCGCTGAATTGAAAGTGAGTCTAGATCTTATTCAGTCACCTATTCCTCATTATCATCAATATCGTTGCTTACAAAATAATCCATTGAGCTGTCAAGAACCTGCGGCTAAGGAAAAAACAAATTGCCAACATTGTTCTTTCCCGGCAATATTGCCTGAGGGAGGACAGCTCGTTGGTAAACAAGGTCAATATCAAATTGGTCAAAGTTTAGGGCGACGAGGGATTGGTAGACTCTATGGAGGAATCCGTCTGAGTTCAGAAGAGCCCGTTGTTATTCAAGAATATTTACTGCCCGAAAAGTACTTTAGTTCAGAAGAACAGCGACAATATCAGGAATCATTTACGACGCTTGCCGGTCTCTCTTTGGCAGATGGACGTGTACAGGATGCCAGAGTTGTTCTGCCGTTAGAAGCCATTGCTGACTCGTCCGGTGAGCGCTGCTATTTGGTAACATCATCTGTAGACAGCAGCCCAACGCTCAATTGCTACTGTGCCAACCATGGAGTATTTGATAGTAAGGCAGTGCTATCAGTTCTCAACCAGGTGTTGCAAACTCTAATATTCTTACACCAGCAAAAGTTTACGCTGCCAGCCGGTCAGGTGCAGGAGGGTATTATCCATGGCAATCTCAGTTTAGACAGCCTGCTGTGGGTCGCGAGTCCTAACGTAAAAGATACGGAGGGATTTGTTTACCTCACTGATTTTGCTCTGTGGGAGAGACTATTTGCCCCAGTACTGGTGGATAGAGGCCAGCCCAATTATCAAGATGATTTGGCCGCCCTGGGTCAGGTGGCATTTTTTCTTCTCAATGGAGCCACTGTCAATAATCAGGGACAATCCCTAAAGCCCCATCTCGATAGCGAATGGCCTGACACCTACACACCACTCAAACTGTTTATTCGTCGGCTCATTGGGCTTGACCCACCCTTTGCCAGTGCCGAAGCCGCTCGGGCAGAGTTGTTGGCCATGCCTCCTGAGCCCATGCTTTGCCAGTGGGAAGCCCGAGAGACAGAACGCTTATCCGTTAAACAAGCCTGGTACAAACGATGTATCCCCATTCTTATAGTGGTCGCTGTCTTAACAGGGTTGGGGGGCATCGGCTGGCTGCTACTCAGGTCCCTACGGCCCACCTATGCCAATACTCCCTTGCCTTCCTGCTGCTTTGACGAGATCGATGCTGTCCCCATGGGTGACTATCGCTATGCCATACCAGCATCTGCCTATTGGTATCCCTTATTTAGAGCGGCGGCTGAGTCCCCCGAGACTTTGCCCACCCTGTTTGATCAGCTGCAGACCCTACATCCAGAATTGGCTTTGGTGCCCCATGTGACCGGTTCGGTGGAATCTGCGATCGCATCCGTCCAATCGGGCCAAACCGACTTTGCCATTGTCCCGTTGATCGATCCGCTGCCCGCTGATATCACCGGCACTATCATCGCCTACGATAGCCTGGTCCCGGTGGTTGCCTTTAATTATCCAGACCGCACGAAGGGATTGCCCGACGCCCTGAACGGCGAAATTACTCTATCAGAATTAGAACAGCTGTATACCGGTAAGATTGACAATTGGCAACAGCTCAGTACGTCTGATTTAACCGTCAAACGCTATTGGGTTGACGATCCCACCGTTCAGAGAATCGTTGCCCAACGGGTCCTCAATGAATCTGAGAAATTGGTTTCTGATTCTACTAGTGCAGCCTTTATCAGTTCGTTTATCAATATAGACCAGCCTGATGCACTACCCACACTGACAATGCTGCGCTGGATTTTGCAAGATTTTGAGAATACCACCGTTGGCAGCATTGGGATTGCGCCCCTGAGCCAGGTATTTGGTCAGTGCTCGGTGTATCCGCTGGCGCTGACGGAGACGCGTAGGTCGGTGGCACCGCTGGTGTTTAGTGATGGTAAAGCGACGGGACCCGAGGATGATTTGTGCGATCGCAAAGGCAGCTATCAACCCAATGCCCAGGCCCTACGCAGTGGCGCTTATCCCCTGGCGTATCCCCTCGCCGTTATCTATCCCTTTGATAACAGTCGTTCTCCCATTGGTAAAAAGTTAGCAGAGTTGCTGTTGACCCAAGAAAGTCAGATCCATCTGATGTCCTTAGGTATGGTGTCAGCTTATCCACTAACCAATCACAGTCTGATTTCAGGCTACTAATTTCTCGCCGTTGCTAATTTAGAGGATGCACCGATCGGTGAGATATGCCATAGGACAGTATCTCACCGAGAAAATCATACCGAGGATCAGCCACACCAATTTCTCCTAGAGTTCAGTGATGTGGGAGCACGCCTACTGGATGAAGACCGCTAATAAAGGGTGTCCTCGGCAATGACTGCACCTTCTTCACCGGTTGCAACAACAGAATAGTTGCAGAAGTATCAACTACATTCTCATCGATCTGGTCAGCAACGCCGAATAGTGAAACGTCATTCTTGTTTGATCAAGGGTACCAGGTGCATCATGTAATCTCGTTTCCCGATGGGCACACCGGCCATACGAAGAATGTCGTAAGCCGTAACCATATGAAAGTAGAAGTTGGGAATCAGAAAATCATTAACGTAGGCGTTGCCAGACAGCTCGATGTACATACCTTGGCCTAAGTCAATACGTGTGATGTCAGCTAATTTTGTGTCTTCAACGTCGTTCACGCCTGTCAGAAGCTCTTTGGTGTTTGATATGTGTCCATAGGCTTGGTTAAGAGATGAAACGTCTGGGTCTAGATTATTGGCAGGTTTGTTGTCACACCATAGGGAAAAGTTGCGGGGTTGATTGCAGGTGAACGCGATCTGGGTGCCCAAGGGGAGCATATCTGCCACAATGCGCTGCTGAAGAAAAGAGTCGGTGTTACCAAAATGAGTCTGAGCTGACGTCAAGAGGTGTTCGAGAGTTGTTAAGCGGCTTTGGAAGAGGGTTTTGATAAAATCTATACTCTGAGTTTGCATTGTGTGATCCCTCAAAACTTATGTTATGAAGTGTAGCTTTTCTAAAACAGTTTGTAGCTTCAAAGTGTGGCGTTACTAATCTTCGGGATGATTTTATTTGCAAGGTGCGGCACCTCACTAATCAATCCGCAATCTATCGGATACAACCCAGTGGTAGACGACGCTTTCATTAGTTATCCATGGACGAGGGTTGTTCAGGCTATTCGTAACTGCTGAATATCTTGAAGGGGAGGTGCCCCAAACATACGGGAATATTCACGGCTGAACTGCGAGGGGCTTTCGTATCCCACCTGGTAGGCGGCTTGGGTTGCATCGGTGTCTTCGGCTAGCATCAGGCGACGCGCTTCTAACAGCCGCAATTGTTTTTGATACTGTAGCGGGCTCATGGAGGTGACTGCTTTGAAATGGCGATGGAAGGATGAGGCCGACATGTTGGCTTGCTCCGCCAGCGCCTCCACCCGTAGCGATTGGGTAAAGTCAGTTTTGAGCAATTTGATTACGCTGGCGATACGTTGCATGTTGCTGCCGGAGGTGGCAATCTGACGAATTGCGCCCCCGTGTTCACCTGTGAGCAGACGGTAGTAGATTTCGCGGATAATCATTGGTGCTAGAAATGGAATATCCTGCGGTGTATCCAAAAGCTGGGTGAGCCTGAGAGCACAATCCATCAGTGGTAGATCCATCTCGCTGACGAACAACCCTCGGCAGGAGCCGTCTTTTGTCTCTGTTCTAGGTTGAACCTGGGCCACAATGTCGCAGAGTTGAAGGGGGGATAGTTTTAGGAGAACGCCTAAGTATGGCTTA
>ERZ1740065.1019-NODE-1019-length-16301-cov-11.997599_pt1 | contig 16301 bp, 29 predicted proteins | sample MGYA00581738_ERZ1740065 | MGnify/ENA primary metagenome ERZ1740065 (study PRJEB43018, sample SAMN04849749) | marine metagenome | isolation source: floating plastic debris | place: Pacific Ocean | collected 2008-09-01 | study: EMG produced TPA metagenomics...
CCTCCGTACTCAGACTATCCTCCGTACTCAGACTATCCTCCGTACTCAGACTATCCTCCGTACTCAGACTATCTTTAGTTTTACAGTTTAACAGAATCTATGCCTGATCATGATTATCTTTGATATGTATTTACCAACAGGCTATCACAAGGTCACAGGTCACGGGAAGGATGCTAGTCAAGTAAGTCCAATCACAGGCCGGGCCTCTGGCAATCAGCCTTGGTATTTTTGTTTGAATGGAAAGCACCCAAGTTGCCAGAACACATTGGTCAGGCAGTACTCTAAATCTATTGATGCAGCAGCCATTCTCTCATATGACCAGTTTTATCACTAGCGGCCATTCCTATAAGGTAATTAATAAAGCACCATTTCACTTTGCAATTCCTTCAAATATCTCACGACTGCATCAAAATCACTTGCAATGGACACTGGATGCTTAGTATTTGTTCGTATTGCAGTAGGTCCATTCATCCATACCTCTTGTTACTACATGTAAACTCTGGAAGGCTGATCACCTTGGCACTGGAAACTCGGCTGAGTAACTCTGCCAGTGTAAACAGGTAATATCGAAGGAAAAGGTAGCCGAGAAATTAGCTGAGCCTCAGCAGATAATCGTATCTCTCAAACTCGGCCTGTGTAAACGTAGCTTAGCCATTAGAATTTTTGCAATTTTGAAAATTCACAAAAAATTTCCCTCGTGGAAATATCCCAATCTACATTCTGTCAGTGTTAGGGCATTTTTCTATATTTAATTCCCGCAGCAGGATAACAGCCAAACTGCTCCTGGTTCAGCCACAGATGGTGCTGTCGCCCACTGCAGCTACCAGCTCACTGAACCGGCTCCAGACGTACCAGGCTCCTCCGACACTCTGCCTCCTCCCTCTCCCACCAATCGAATGTGAGTCTCTCCGCCTCCTCCCTTTCCCACCAATCGAATGTGAATCTCTCCGTCTCCTCCCTCTACCACCAATCGAATGTGAGTCTCTCCGTCTCCTCCCTCTCCCACCAATCGAATGTGAGTCTCTCCGCCTCCTCCCTTTCCCTCCTGCTCCTGTGTACTGTTTCGTTTATACTTCCACTATTTCACCATCTCATTATCTTTTTAGCTCAAAAGAAAACTCAGGTCCAAATGAGGAAACAGTGAAGTCAGGGGCAAAAAGATCAACGAGGAAAGTGACTCGAAGGCGCAAGAGAAGGCAATCCAGGTAGTGTATCTGATCTCCTGACTTCACGCTTAGGTTTTTCACCTCCCTCCCCCGCATCTCAATCTGCTCTTCAATGATCTTGTCGTCTGCAACATCTACTTTGTGCTGTTCACATAGGATCTAGGTTTGAAAGTGATAATGAATATAGGCTGCATGCAGATGATTTGCAATTATAAATGTATGCGCTAGTGCTTATGCAGTTGCACTAGCTACTGAATCTGCTATCAGTCTATTTGTGGTAAGACAACTCCTGGTTCAGGTGATTTCGTTATTTTTAGCGGATCCACCGCGTGTCTTTCTCCGATGATGAGCATGAGGAACGTAATGAACCTGCCTGCTCCTCACGCCGGTGAAATGGCCGTGGGAGCAAGAGTGGTGGCCAAGTGGCCTCGTGACAATCACTACTACATGGCCAGGCTCGCTGCAAAGGCTCACTCCATCGGGAAGTGAGTGGCTGCTTATTCATGTCTGTGTTAGATGAGGAATAGGGATGTGATGAGGAGGAGAAAGGATAGGAGTTGAAGATGTGAGGAAGGAGAGAGAAAGGATAGGAGTTGAGGATGTGAGGAAGGAGAGAGAAAGGGTGAGAGTTGAGGTTGTGATGAGGAGAGAGAATGGGTGTTAGTTGAGGATGTGATGGGGAGAGAGAAAGGGTGGAAATTGAGGGTGTGAGGAAGGAGAAAAGGGTGAGAGAAGAGAGAAAGGGTGAGATAGGGGATGGCAGAGTGGATAGAAAGGGTGAGGAAGAGGATGCCAGAGAGGAGAGAAAGGGTGAGAGAGAGGACACCAGAAAGGTGAAAGGGAAGGAAAGGGTGAGAGTTAGGGATGTGATGAAGGAGAGAAAAGGAGAGGGTGAGAGAGGAGTTGGGAGGAAACTATGGTAATATGACGGTTGATTCCTGTCTCTCAACATACTTCCGCTCAGTCATTGTCTCTATTTAAATTACAGATGGAATGTCCTGTTTGACGATGGCAATATGGCTGCCGTACCGATCAAAGATTTCTTGGTTGCCAACTTTGTACCGCGCAAGCATCCATTGTTTGCTAAGGTTGATGGCGACGATTATTTGCCTGCCATTGTGGTAGACGCAGATGCCGACGGCTGCAACTACACGGTCAGGTTTACGGAGGAGGAGAAGGAAGCTAGGTGAGTGGCAGTGGCTGTTCCTGGCAACGCGGAAGGAAAACTATGGATTCTAGGCTATATTCTCGTTTGCGCAGAGTCGAATCTGCAGACGTCTGTTTAGACTCAGGACAGTTCTTGAGCCTCAAGCTACTTTACACCGCTCAGAGGAGTCGCAGCAGCTCGGGCAGCAACCATGACGCCAACAAGGTGCTCGCGTCTCTATTCAACCAAGGGTTGATCAATGAACCGTCCACCAGCCGTCTCGCCTCTCATTCAGCAGTGGCTCCTGAAGGACAATCCTCCACATCCGGTCTGTGCCTCTTCCTGTACTTCATACGCAGTGTCTCGCTGCCCGTCACTCACCTAAACTCCCTCATCCTTGCAGCTCGCAGGAATCGAATCTTCACCGACATCCAGAAGTCGCCGCTGAAGCCAAAGCGCCAACCAGCTGCTGAGAGTGAGTGTTTAACGCCTCCAGTCATCTGCCCTCCAAACTGAAACAATTCTTATAGGACCGTCTCCAAACTGAAATGATTCTTATAGGACCGTCTCCTTCCATGGCGGCTACAAACAAGTTGAAGTTTGGGCAGAGTGCCACCAACTGCTCGGAGGTGTTTCAGGGTATGGTGTTCATCGTGACGAGCCTGAGGAGAGACAAGATCTTGTCTAGCATCATGACGGAAAACACGGTCGATACTCCGACGGATGCGAGCACTGCCGGTGACTACCCTCCCCGTATGGTTGACCAGCTTTCCTAGGTTCCCTGGCTTTATAATGGAACTTGATTGTAGAGGAAGGTGCAGATGACTACATAGACCGAGATCTAATTTGCTCGATGATTGAGGCCCTAGGGGGCGTAGTGTTGAACAGCTATGACGCCGATGCTGTGAGTATTGATCAGCTTCTACCACGTCCCAAAGACTTGTACAGAGTAGGATGTTAGCATGTGACCATGGCTGGAACATCAGCCACCACGCCCTACCCGCAAACATGAAGAACAAAGACTAACTTTGTAGTGTAAAATTACTCCAAATATACTAGCGTTTATATTATTTGTTTGAGTGAGGCAGAAAAATATTAAGGAGGTTTAGCAAGCCACGGGAAAGCCGTATGTGTGACGTTTCAGCTAGTTACATGCTCTATAAAGACGAGATTCAACGGTCAAAAAATCAACCAGTGTTTGCTGAGTAGCTAAACATGGGACGATTTGGTATACGTTACGCGAGTAATCTGCAGTGTGTCTTTGCTAAATCTACCTATTAGGTTTCTGCACCAATAGTTAGAAATGGCAGTGATTGAGCTTCCATTGCCACAACCTTCTGATATACTGATCTGCGTTGGGTTTAGTTCTGTATCTACTTCTCTTACCAGGTTGCAGCTGCGTCCCGCAGCTATCTTGTCTCTGTCACCTTCCAGAGAACTCTCAAGTACCTGCAGTGTCTTGCTGCAGACATAGAGCCAGTGTCCTATGCATGGATTGAGCAGTGCTATAGACAGCAGACGTTTCTACGGAGCTCCGATTACTCTCTCCCAGCAGGTCTCGATGTTGCGACAGGACGTATAGTAGAGTGGTATGTGAATGTTATGGATCATGGTCAATTGTTACAGCTCTCCCTATTGGCTATGTACATGTGTGTGGTTTTAGGGGTGCTAGGCTCTCTGAAAGGCCTCTCCAAGGAGTGTCCGTGTTTCTGGCTGGAAGGCAAGACAGTGCCTACATCCGTGACTGGAAGTCGATATTAATCATAGCCAATGCTGTTGTCGTAAAGAAGATATCTGCAAACTCAGGTCAGTGGCACTATATATATACTGCTCTGCTGGTAGTCGGGGAACCATCTGTTAACACAGACATGTATTCCATTACAGGTGTGAAGCCAGACTTAATGATGGTCAGCAGCGAGGGCTGCTCACAGCATCACCTCACTCAGGCCCATCGGCTTGGAATTCCCTGTGTCTCGCCAGAATTCGCTATCCAACAGCTAATCACAGGCCGCTCCGTCCCACACAACTACCATCCCTCCTTCACTGGCAACACCAGGCCAATGAAACAGTGACCAGACCATCCACCTCCTACCTTGATTCGGTGCTGAGAATAGCCTAGATATTTTAGTCCAGTTCTATCACTCACTGTCTGCTGGCAGCGAGTGTAGCTTTATTTTTTTATTATTGCAATTTGAATAAGATTACAGCAAAGGAAAGGAAGGTTGAGTACTTGCAGTATCTACAGTTATATTATACGAAATATGCACAGCAAGTGTGCAGGCATTAGAAGATATCATCATCAGGAGCGTCTAGGTCTGTGTACTGGATCAGGTGCCTGCCGTCACGCCGACCACTACAACATCAAAATGAGGATACTAGGTCAGCTGTGAATACTGATAGATTGCCATAAAGGCTATATAACACTCATTTTACCCAGAGCCAAAGCGTCGATGAGGTGAAGGTCGCCTGAAAGGCTCCCTAGCATTATATGGGTCAGGGCGAGGTCCATAACCACCACCTCCACGGCCTCCTCCATCTGAAAACACAACAGCCGTGAGATGGGTAGGCTAGCATCAGGAGGAGACAATCGAGAGCTAGTAACTGCCTGTCACTCACAATGGTCGAATCCGCCGTGGAATCCTCCTCTAAACCCGCCACCCATAGGCGGCCCCATCATTGGACCAGGGCCATAGCCTGGGGGACCCGGGTGTGGTCCCATGTCGGGAGGGGGTCGTCGAGCAGCCCCCGGCTTTGCTGAATTACTTGGGTGCTCTGGCAGTTGAGGACGCTTGGCATCTTCCAGGTAGTTGTTGAAGTACATAGCCTGCAGTTGGAATGGACTTACAATGTGAGAGAGAGAGATCGGTCACTGATTGATACTGATGTACGTGTGTGTATACAGACCTCAAGCCTGACTTCTTCTATCTTCTCAGCATGCTTACTCTGTATGTGCTTCCTCACAAACTCGGGCCCTTTAAACTTCTTACCACTGAGCGGACAGAGCCATTTATCCTTGGCCAGCTCTTGCGTGTTGGTGTTGATGAATTTCTCCACTTCCGTAAGCATCAGTTAAGGAGTCGAACAATTCCGCACAACATAATAAAACAGCCCTCTATAGCCAAAACTGTATATATGTATGTACGTATGTACGTACGTACGTACGTATGTATGTGTATGCACTAAAAGGATATGATTCAGCATCTTTCTTTCCCAGTTTCAGGCACTCTGCCTCGTCAAGGCTCCTCTTTTCATCAGTAAACTGCTTCACTTTCGTCTCAAAGTGATTGATGAAGTCATTCACTACAACATCACATTACCAGTTACCAGGGTAACAGCGACTCACACGACAGTAGCAAGACGCTGACACTCACTCTCGGGCTGTGTGGGCAGTTTCTCGGGCACGACGCCGCGAGCGTGCACGATGCCACAGCGGTGGGGCATCTCGTGCTCATTGGGATACTCGATACCATTGTAGAAGTCAATGGAGAACACGATTCTCAGATACCAGACCATCTTGTCCAGAACGCTGATCATCTTTTCATCTTTCTCAATGGTCAATTCTGCTTTGTCGTCCTTAGCGGGTTCATCGGCACCATTACCTGTGCGGAGGATAATATTACATGAGGGTCAGGGGCCCTTCAGGGAGGATGTAGGCATACAAGCCGCCAGCTGTCGTACCCAGCAGCTCGTCTTCCATGCTCGCCTCGTCGACCAGGTAGTCAGTTATACCTTTCAGCACAGGGTTAGGAGAGACCAAGCCATATGCCTGCATAGATATAAACCATAAGGGTAACTAATGACTACAATTAATCCTACACAGGTGATCTATTGGTTAGCTTGCTAAACCTGCTCCTTCTCCATGTCCTTCTTCTCGGAGTCGGAGCTTGTCCAGATGGACCAGCGCTTGTCCATGTTCTGTATTATTTTGGCGGCCAGTTTGATGTAAGTCTTTATGGCCTGCTTATGGTTGACCAGTCCGCTGACAGGCCGAACTCTCTGCTTCAAATCTCTGTTCACTATGGCCCTCAGCTCGCAGTCCCTCAGCTGAAACAACCACTGAAGGGTTAGCATGGCGTGATCCACGGCAGACGTCCTCTTGCGTTACGTCAGTGCACTCACCCGGATGTTGTTGAGGTTCCAGCATATGTTTTTGATCACCACCGACTTGTTGAATGTCACCCAGCCGCGCCTGAAGAAGTTTCTCTCCGGCTGAGGATCCTGCAGCGCCACCCTCATGTAGCCCAGATACTTGGCACACATCTGAACAGAAACCAGCCACCATTGAATCTTACACACGCACACGCGCACACGCACGCACGCGCACGCACGCACACATTCAACACAACTAGGACTACGAGAGCTAAGAGAGAAATCGCTTACAGCCTCCACTTCCTGTTTAGTGATATTGGGAGCCAGATTTCGCAGGAAAATAGACTGAGTTCTGTGCAATGAGCTTCCCTCAGATTCCTCCTTATCTTCACTGTTCTGACCCGCTGTCAGTGAGAGATGCAGTAGAAAGTCATCAAACCCACCACTGATAGTAGGACACACGGTGATTGTTCTACCTGTGAGGGGTGTTCTACCTGCGAGGGGTGGATTCTTCTGCTTCTTGTCATCCTTCTCCTCGCCCTCCTCCAGCTCGCTGTCTGTGTATGAGCTGCTGCTACTGCTGCTCTCGCTACTGCTGCTGCTTTCACTACCTGATCTGTCGTCGGAGTCGTCTCCTCTCTTCTTCTGTCTCTTCTTTAGTTTCTTGGCTTCTTTCTTAGCTTTCTTCTTTTGCTAATGAGATTGTTTATTCTTATAATCATATACATTTACACTTATTATCATTATTTATATATTTATTATAGCCAGGCTACATCAGATATTGAAATCACTTGTTGACACTACTACTCACCTTCTTGCTCATTGGAGATTTAGGAGTGGACTGGTCTGCTTTCCCGCCGTCGGCAGACGCGCCGGCATTGCTCTCTCTTGCATTGCTGTCTGTGCCTCCGCCACCCAGACTTTTCTTCATATGAGCTGCCTGCCTCTCCATCTCCCTCACGTCATCCTGAGTACCGCCCTCCATCAGAACCACAGCTGTGGGTTAAAGGTCACGCCATGAAGTCACCAATAGTGACAGTTGCCAAGCCACATGAAGAGCTACTGTGACGTGACGTGACTAACCCGAGTCGAGGAGGAGAATGATTGGGTCCAGTTTCTCTATGTCCAGTGGCGTCGAGTCGATCCTACCCATGTCGAGTAGATTCATAAACGCTCCCAGCCTATCCCGCACATTTGATTTCAGGTCTGACTTCCTCTTGCTGCTGTCCTCTGGGTGGTATTTCATTTTGAACCTGTCATTCAACAGCAAAACATTGTCTCACATCTCCATATCCATCTTGTAGTAAATCCAATGACCGACCCAACCAACGCCTATTAGTAATAGTCCCATACAGTTAGTAACTTACCATCGAGCGTGAATCTAGACACACTAAACCGATCGAACCCAAAGACCATCTCATTCCGGCATAAAAATATCAACCAGTGAAAGAGACAGCGGTATGGCTGCATTGTGCGCAGCGAGCTGCTCAGCTACAGACACGCTACATTGTGCGTAGCTTTACCAACTACATGTGTGACATTGTGCGTCACCCTAACGCCTAGCCATACTGACATAGGTACGACACAAATTGTATGAGAAGTATCGTAAAGAGATTCAGGGGAAATAGCTGGTGAGGAGCGTGTGTAGACAGCAATGATCTAGATACTGAGCCAGAGGAGACTGACCATCTGTTCAATAAAACACCAGCAGTCGATTAGTGCGCGCAGTCACGGATAGTTACAACACAAGGGTGGACAACTCACCACTCTTCATCCTTGTGAGTGAGGAAATACTCGTTGAGTTGATTCTTCTTGAAGTCCAGTTTGTACTGATTGTAGCGTTTGACAGCCTCCTCCTCGCTGATCGAATCGTCTTGGGAGGCCAGAAATTGTTTGAATGGAATCATGGGCGGTTGACACGGGTAGTCCGGGTCAGGCACTGGAGGTCTGGTACACAGGCTACGTAGTTATTGGGTGCTGCACAATGCACAAAGGTGAGTACATTTATTGATGGCTTTACCTATTCAGTGGTGGATTTCCAAAGTTCATGGGATGTTGAGGTGGTGGGATATGTTGACGGAGGTCATGGCCTCCACCCCAACCACCAACTGGACCGCCTCCATAGCCGCCGCCTCCGCCGCCACCACCTCCTCCGCCATAATTCCTCTCAGGGCCATAGCCTCCCCCTCCACCGTTTTCTCGGTCATCCCTGGTAATAGGATCGCATTAGTATGTAGGACTATACATCGCAATGAACATATTCATGAAAAGCCAGCGTCACGGACCAATCTCTCCTCATTCGTTTCTGTGGAGGGCTGTTGCTGTATCTTTCCCTCTGCCTGCGATCATAGTTATCCCTTCTCCCTCTGTTCCATTGTCTGGACATGGCGTGTCTAAAAAACGCCATGTATCAAGATATTTCACATACGAAAGACACTGTTTTAAAATTTTGTTCTAAGATACAACACTGGGATCATCATACCCATCAGATCTCGTCCGATTACGGTCATTGTCCCAGTCCCTGTTTCGCCTATTATCTCGGCCTGTATCAGCTGGTCTCTCTCGCTGAAACTTCTCGCGTCCACGACGATTGTCGTAATCCTCATCACTATCACCCATCTAAAATCGATTAGCTTATTTAGCAGTCGCCCACTTGGACAAATTTTATCTCGTATGTATGTACGTATGTACTTTATTACGTCAATTAAGACAAACAAAATGTTTCCTGATGTAGGATTTTGGAGAAAAATTCCCCAATAGTACTATAGTATCAATAGTATTAGTAGCTGTAGCTATCTATGGGTTAGAATTGAGGTTTGAACGCATATATCCGCGACCAAGATCGTACAGAATCAAAAGAAGAATGAACAGACAAAAATTTCGGCGCTCAAACAGGGAACACTGGATTTCACTGACAATTGTCATGTTCGCAAACAACATCGAATAAAGTAGCATAATTCAGGTTTATACGAAAAAGTATGCAACGATGACTAGAGCTGTGCAGTGGGCTGCTTACAGTGTTAACTTTTCCCTGACTTGTAAGAAAAACTCCCGGCAGCTCGAAGGTAGTGGAGCTCACTGCGCATGCGGTATCGCACTAAATGGTACGGGCTGTCGTAAAATATGAGCAGGCAACTCCGAAAATCTTTGCAAGATACGACAGTCTTCTGCAACAGTTGGTAGAAATTACTGACATGTCTCATCTACTGTACTGTGCAGTAAAGATAAAAAGTAAAGCCAGTAACATATGTACTAGTGTTTGTACGTACTTTCAGGTACATAGTTGGGAATTTTCAACCATGTTCTGCATTAAATAGGGTCTTCTCATCGCCAACAGTCATGTGGCAATAAGGAAAATAAAGTATCACTATGAAGTACTCATAACACATCACTATTATATCAGAAAAACTAAAGACATGGTTCATGATGAGTGATATATTTGTATATAAATCACTTTCAAACATGAGGATAAAAAACTTACTAAAAATGATTCGGTCTACATTGCATTGAAGTCAAAACTTTTGAACCCTTTTTGAAATGTTTTCGCAGCAACTGTTGCTTCCTCTTTTGAAAGAGAGCAGTTGCGCCACTCCACAGCGTCAGGTTTGTTGAGGATTCTCTCATCAGCCATCACCTGCCGACCAAACTGGATGGGAAAGGATTTTTGGATCTTGTGGAACAACTTTTCTCCGGTTGGCAGTTCGGCATAGAAGTACGTCTTTCCTAAAATAAACACAACGCGGACTGTGATTACAATGTAATAGGAGGCGAGGAGAAATATTGGTTTATCAAAGGCTAACGTTGGGAACGTAAAGTAAAGAATCTCCTATTTCAATGTACTACAGATATCGCTGAGAAATTCCCTATGTACAAAAATTTTGTAAAATTTTACACATTTCACTTCAGTCTAAAATTGTTTTGCACAAACATTACTGGTTGGTGGAACAAGATTCCTATTCTAGACAGGTAAAGGCCGCTTATCACCCACTGGGGAGGAGTGATGTACGCCAGAGGGAGGCGGGGTCAAGACAATATCAGGCAGAGTTAATGCTATGAGGGGGCGTCATTGGAGGAGAATATGAGGCGTGGAGAACTATTTAAGTATACTTGTCTAGAATCTATGTACTGTAAACCCAAATATTTTCTCGACCTCACAATAAGAGCTACAATAGCAATTCAAAGAAAACGCTATTTAAGTTGAACGCTATATTTTTTATAGCTCTTTATGTTATATATAAGCTTAAAAGAAATCGCTAAAAATTCTAGGCATTGTCATTAGTGCTGCATTTCAATTGAGTTATTCTGAGATTAACTAAGATTAATTGCTCACCAGACTAATTTTATGCCTAGTTTGAGGGTAAATTTCACTGAAAAACTAAGAACAATATGATACAAAGATCTGTGAACAAGTATGTTAGCATATTTATTTAAGCAAACTCAACACCAGTGCAGTTGAATACCACTAACGACCCACCAAAGACTTTACGGTGATGTCAATGTCAGCTGCTGCAGCTGGTAGCAATGAACCTGCTGTGAATTCTATAGCTCAGAAACTAGTCTTTGATGGCAAGATTAATTCGAGATTAAAATTATTATTCAGAAGATTAATCGAGATGAATTATTTTGAAGAATGCAGCACTAGTTATTATTAAAAATACTGCTGATTTGAGCAAAACGCTACATTTAGTCCGCTAAAATATTTGGGTTTACAGTATACTAATTGCCCTTACAGACGTACCAGCGGGAACGATCTCCTTTAGTTCAGACCGTTCAGGAATTTCCGCCAGGTCTATGCCAGCCTCAGCTGCATAGCTCATGAACACCTCGAGACAGTTGGCAGCATGATCTTTCGGTATCGGAACGGTCTGTATCTGCGTGTGAGACGACTTGAAATTCCGCTCAAAGAACACCACCGCCTTGCCTTGAGATTTGAAGTACTTTTTCAGGGCGCTTTTATATTTCTCTACCTCCTAAACAAAGTAAATAAAGTCCTGTAATAGAAAGGAGCTGCGGCTGCGTACTTTACAAGGATCTACAGATTATTATTCCCAATCAGATGCCGCAGTAGATTGTATGGCGTTCTCTCACATACACGGAAAAAGTCGACAAGAGAGGAAAACTCCTTACTAAAGGTGTTTGGTCTCTCTCATCAGCAGGATTTAATGAGCTTACAGAAACGTAACGTGGACCGGGTCAGACGTAACGTGGACCGGGTCAGACGTAACGTGGACCGGGTCAGACGACATGCGTATGATTGACTGGTCCACTCCCTAACAAACTGCATCCGACCCCACAGTCTTCTAGCAGGCAGACATCGTACAGGCAAGCGAGAGTGGTAATACACAGTCTGTTACGCTATACCTCAATCACTTCCTCCGAGCACGTGACCAGAGATTGGAAATGTCCAATGGGTAAGATAAGGACGTGCTGCTTGTTCAGTCCCCCTTTGGCCAGTGCCACATACACCTGCGTGCCGACACTGACGACTAGGTGCTTCTCCACCTCGGGACTGCTCAGGCAGAACCAGCATGGCCCCTTGGGCCGGGGCGGCTCAGACGATCTCTTACTGTCGGGTCCGTCGGCCTGATTACCTCCTGGTAAATATAACGCCACCACGTGTCAACCATATCAATACACAATCACTATAGTTACTACCAAAGACCCTGACGTACTAAGACCGTAAGGCTGTCTCTAGTAATGGGGTAATTACATATTCATGAATGGGTTTTGTCTTCATACCCACAATCCCACCCCCCCCCCCATCTACCAGCCCACTGGAGTCATGTGAAGTAACTGCTTTATACGCCCTCACTACGAGTCAAATACCTGAGAATTATTCGCTGAAGCCACTTGCGGAAATTTTTGCTCAAATATTGTACAGCTCTTGGCTCTAGCAAGCTACACCATACCTATTACTAACAATCACTGGCACTAATAAATAGCTATATAAATACTGATCACAACTTCTCTGATAGCTCATTCAACTGGAGGGCCAGATAGGGAAGAAGACAACTTCCTTATAGAGGTTGATTACAAGATCCAGAGTCGCTTTGCTGTCTTATCATGTTTGTTACTACAGTATTCCTCCCACAATTAAGCCATGTATTAAAATAGGTGAGACAAATCCAAAAGAAAATTCCTGGCTAAGCATAGACACACACTCGTATACTATATGTTACAGAAAGTTGGTGTGACAGTTGCACGTTAATGAATTGCTTGTTGCGTGTTCATGAATATCTTAGTTTCATGTTTCCGAATCTCTCTGATTGCTCCTTATTCCACAAGGTCATGACCTCTCATAATTTAATAGCATATAGCGTTTTGTTTGGATGTAAGTTCAAGCTGGAATTTCGATTTCACTTCTCTGGTCAAAAAGTGAGCGAGAAGAAAATACTGGTCTGAGAAAAGAGAGGACAACTCTCGTGAAAGTATCGTCTGGTGTATTCTGTGGTGATTCAATCCTAAACATGAAGGCATGAGTTTATCATGAATTCATCCCAAGTTCATCATGAGTTCATCACGAATTCATCATGAGCTCTCATTTTCATAAATATCAAGTTCAGACAGTTCTTACTGAAGGAGGTTGAGTATTGTATATGACAACACTAGAGAATTGCACATCCCATTTGAAATGACTATGATATTATTTATGAGAGTTGTCCTCTCTTTTCTCAGACTTGCCTTCTTGCGCGCTTTTTGACCAGAGAAGTGAAATCGAAATTCCAGCTTAAACTTACATACAAACAAACGTTATATGCTGTTAAATTATGAGAGGTCATGACCTTGTGGAATAAGGAAAAAATCAAAGAGATTAAAACACAGAGAGTATGGATATTCTTGAACACGCAACAAGCAAGTCACGAACAAGCAAACGCTGCACTGACTTTCCGTGGTATACCATACATGGGATTGACATTGATTCTGTACATGAAAGTGACCGGTCATTGGTAACACCAGTATGAGTGTGGGAATATATTAGATAATACTACATATGAACATTACTATTGCTGTAGTCAGTATACGTGCAGTCTATTGACCTACCTCTCCTCTTCTGGCCAGACATTGGGGCCTCGCCATAGAAGAACGCGTTCCTTTCAGGTGCCTGCTGTGCCAGAGAGCGACTGTCAACCTTCAGTTTGTAGGGACATTCGGTCGTATCAGCTGGCTGCTTGTGCAGCTCGTCCTTATCCAGGTATTTCATAGGTACGATGTTGAAGGCATACAGGTATTTCCGTTTCTCTTTGTTACCGACGTCAGCTAACGCTACGAACCTTGACACGTGGCTTGACTGTCCAGAGAGGACAGTGTGATTGCGATATGGGTTACGCTCGTATGACACTCCCTCAACACCGCTGAAGTGATAGCGAGGTCTTAAGGCTAGAGTGAGCTGCGCTATACTGTCCGACTCATTGTTCAATGAGTGTTTGAGTTCTGTGCCATAGGCGCTGACACCTTTAGGCCATGGCGAGGTGAGAAGTATGTCTATCCCAGCAAAGTTTGGCGCAGACCTGACCTTCTGCTTAAGGCTGTCCACGTCTGACTCAGAGAAATGTGAGAAGTCATCTTTAGACCCGCCGTCCAAGCCACTAATGTAGGCCACAGACAGGCCAGATGTGCTGGTAAATAGTCCAGACTTGCCAAGATAGGTGACATTGTCGCACAACTCGCCACCTTCATCATCCATGAAGTGCATAGCCTGGGCATCGTCATTGCAGCCTACAACATGCATGCCACATTATATAGTACTATGAATACGAGAGCGTTTAGCATTGGTGTGACTGATACAATTTGGACTTTCTTTTGAGGGAGAAATAAGTTACACCCACCGAGGACATAGGTGGTGACAGGCACAGACTTTTCACCACTCTTGTATGGCTCCCACTGACTCATGTCGTCGCCGAAAAAGCTTCCGACGCACAAGAGAATATCAAACGAACCCATCTTCGCTTGTATGCTATTAATACGTTTGAACAGAGAGTCGAATTTGCCATTCACATCCCCACTGACAAAAACTTTGAGTGCTCTTCCTGGTTCAGACATGGTGAAGGTTTCCTCAGTTCCTGCCAAGCCCTATTATAAAAGAGGAGCATAAATACACAACAAAAATAATAACAACCAGAACTCGACGTAAAATACAAATAATATTACAAAGCAAAACTCGTTCAAGTATGCAAGTCCAAAAGTTTTACAGAATCAATCACGAGGATTACAGCCGGACACAAGCTACTCTCCTTACCTCCACACGAATGGCTATTTATAGCAGCTCGTATTCTATGACACTGGTGCTTCAACACGATTCATACAGGAAAACAATCATCAGCAGCAGCACGAGTGATATTGGCTTATCATCGTTGAAGGCACCTCAGAATGTGGCCGCGCTAATAATTGATTTCGAAGCTGTACTCCATCATGTTCAGTATCGCTGTAGTCTTGTTTTACGCATCTACGTGTAGAACAAAGGTCAAGGTCAATAAAGTTCCCCGAAATTTCGCCTCCGACCTTTGGGAGATCCAGTATCTAGTTAGTATTCCTTCCTACAACATGGGAACAGTCAGTGGTGGTGAAATCGTAGGAGTAAAGAACTTCATTAAGAATGAGTTCTCAACTGTGAGCGATCATTTGGATAGTTTTGAGCCGTCCAAAGGGAAAGTATGGGCCAAAATTCCAGACTCCGATGCTTCCCATGTCGATATGGCATGTGCAGCTGCTAAGGAAGCATTCAAACTGTAAGTACTCATGATGCTATCTTGCTGTACGCGAAATTTAATGATTACGTCGAAAGTTATTAACCTTATGGATATTACGCACCAGTATAATTCATTGGTATTGATTATACATGTAGATGGAGCAAGACACCTGTTGCTCAGAGGTCGCAGTTGATGCTTCGCGCTGCAGACATACTGGAGAGCCGTATAGAGGAGTTCAGTATTGCAGAGTCCAGAGATAACGGGAAGCCTGTGTCTTTAGCTAAAGCTGTTGACATCCCTCGCTCGGTGTACAATCTCAGATTCTTTGCAACTTCAATCCTACACTATCAAAATCGGTGAGCCTTGTTGTCTTCCGTTTGTGAGAGTCCCATGCAGTAAATTACGCTCTTATTGTCTTATGCAGGTCAACCATACAAGATTCACTGGACGTAATGAATTATACAACCAGAAACCCCATAGGTGTCGTCGGAATAATCTCCCCTTGGAATCTTCCTCTTTATCTGCTGACATGGAAAATAGCCCCATGCATTGCCACTGGTCTGTATTGCAAATCTGTTGCCTAAAGTAGGGCTGTCAGTAATCTGCCATCACTTCCAACTTTTGTTCTTGCTTCATCAAGCACACCTTCTATGACTCTAACCATGTAGCCGTAACCATGTGTGCGTCAAAATCCATAGACAATAGAAGCCTGGCCTGTATTTATCTGCGTTTTCCTATACCTATACTATATATAAGGATTGCGTTTTGGGTAGGTTAATAGTATTACAGATATACGCGATGTCATGAGATTGCTTGAAGACTATTATATACTATACTGCTATACTACCTATACATACTGCTATACTACCTATACATACTGCTATACTACCAAATGTGTCACTAGTGTAGACTTGTACTGTAACATTAAACTAGTTCACATACCTGCCGACCTGTCAGGCTGAGAATACTCGAGATTCAGTTTTTCTGAACTTTGAGAAGTCATAGGTCAAAACCCCTACCCCCTACAGCTGACCCTTGACCCCCTACAGCTGACCCTTGACCCCCTACAGCTACAATTCTGTCATATTTGTGCTCAGCTCGGTAAGCTCTAACTGATGAGCTACAGGAGAACATTAGGAAACCAATAATAGCCATATTGACCATAAATTCAGAGACTTGGGGCGCTTTCGGATACTGGATACTGGATGCGAG
>ERZ1740065.1020-NODE-1020-length-16292-cov-6.469730_pt1 | contig 16292 bp, 17 predicted proteins | sample MGYA00581738_ERZ1740065 | MGnify/ENA primary metagenome ERZ1740065 (study PRJEB43018, sample SAMN04849749) | marine metagenome | isolation source: floating plastic debris | place: Pacific Ocean | collected 2008-09-01 | study: EMG produced TPA metagenomics...
TCGGAAGAAGGTAAGCTCTACGATACCAAGCAAGGCCAGACCCTGCCCGAAGGCGTAAAGCCCATGCCGCTGCTCACCGATGAGGAACTCAAAGCCTACCCCGAACCCACGACGGCGGATGTGATCCCCGGTTACGTGGCGCGCTACTGGGACATGGTGGCGCTGGCCGACAAGATCCCGGCTAAGGTCATCGGGGCGGACGCGATGCTGCGCGACAAGCCGGGGTTCGAAGTCACGCTGATCACGCGTGGCTCGGCCAATGACACGATGCACGCCCATGACAAACCCTCTGTCCTGATGCCCGTCACAGGCCACTGGAAGGTGACATGGGAGGGGGGCAGCGCCACGCTGGCCCCGGGCGATACCATGTCCATACCCAAAAACCTGAACCACAGCGTCGTGCCCTCGATGACCGGCGAGGCGGCGCTCTACCATATCGTCGGGACGGGGGACCCCGCCGGGCCCACGTGGCAGGCATGACCGCCGATCCCGACAGCATCCGCGACGTCTACGAAAGCCAGGCGGCACTCTACGACGCACAACGCTCCCGCGCGCTTTTCGAAGCGCGCTGGCTCGCGCGATTTGCCGCCTGCCTGCCGGCGGGGGGCCGTGTGCTCGACCTCGGTTGCGGCGCGGGCGAGCCCATCGCCCGCTGGTTCATCGCCGAAGGCTTCCGCGTCACCGGTGTGGATTTCGCCGAGGCCATGCTCGACATCGCCCGCACCCGCTGGCCCGATGGCGACTGGCGGCAGGGCGACATGCGCAGCTTCGATCTGAATGAGACCTTCGACGGCATCATCGCCTGGAACAGCTTTTTCCACCTCACGCCCGACGACCAGCGCCAGTGCATGGCCCACATGGCCGCGCATCTCCGCCCTGGCGCGACGCTGCTGACGACGGTGGGGCCGGATGCGGGCGAAGCGGCGGGCACCGTGGGCGACCGCCCCGTCTATCATGCCTCGCTGTCGCCCGCGCAATACGCCACCTGTCTGGAAGAGAACGGGTTGCGCCTGACCGGTTATCTCGCCGAGGATCCGGAAACCAACCAGCACAGCGTGCTCATGGCGCGCAAGATCTGAGGAGACCGCCATGCCCATCCTGACCACCCACGCAGGCTCGCTGCCCCGTACGCAGAAGGTCGTGGATTTCATCTTTGCCCGCGAACACGGCACGCCCTACGATCCGGCGGAATTCGATGCAGCCATGACAGAAGCGGTCTCGGACACCGTGGCCAAACAGGTGGCCGCCGGTGTCGGCGTGGTCTCCGATGGCGAAACCTCCAAGATCTCCTATGCCACCTACGTCAAGGACCGCTACACCGGCTTTTCCGGCGACAGCCCGCGCAACGCGCCCGCGGATCTCAAGAAATTCCCCAGCTTTCTGAAACGTCTCGCCGACGATGGCGGCACGCCCAAATACGCGCGGCCCATGTGCACCGGCGAGGTGACATCAAAAGGGCAGGGAGAGCTGCAAAAGGACATCGCCAACCTGAAAGCCGCCATGGCTGAACACGGGGCTGACCGCGGTTTCATGAACGCCGCCTCGCCGGGCGTCATCTCGCTCTTTCTGCAGAACGATCACTATCCCACCCGCGATGCCTATCTCGCCGCCCTCGCGGATGCCATGCACGAAGAATACCGCACCATCGTCGACGCCGGGCTCGATCTGCAGCTCGACTGCCCCGATCTCGCGCTCTCGCGTCACATGCTTTTCAACGATCTGTCGGATGCGGAGTTTCTCAAGATCGCGGGCGCCCATGTGGAGGCGCTGAACCACGCGCTCGACGGCATTCCGCAGGACAAGGTGCGCGTGCACATCTGCTGGGGCAATTACGAGGGCCCGCATGTCTGCGACATCGGCATGGAAAAGGTCTTTGACACGCTGATGGCGGTCAAGGCCCGCTACCTGCTCTTTGAAACCTCGAACCCCCGCCACGCGCATGAATGGGTCGTGTTCCGGGACCGCAAGGCGGACATCCCGGACGACAAGGTGCTGGTGCCCGGCGTGGTCGACACCACCACGAATTTCGTCGAACACCCCGAGCTGGTGGCGCAGCGACTTGACAAATTCAAACATATTGTGGGCGAGGATCGCGTTTTAGCGGGGTCAGATTGTGGTTTTGGAACATTTGCCGGATTTGGCGCGATTGACCCTGACATCGCCTATGCCAAGCTCGAAGCGCTGCGGGATGGTGCTGCTCTGGCGGAGGACCGGTGATGGACGACAGGCTTTTCGACCTGCTGCGCCGGGTGGATACACCCACCGTCTGCAACGCCATCGAGGTGGCGGAAGGCAGACGCGGCTTCAACGACTTCACCCGGGGTACGATGCACTGTTCGGCGCCCGGCGAGGTGATGGTGGGCTATGCCCGCACCGCCCGCATCCGTGCCGTGACCCCGCCGGAGGAGCTGCCGGAGGTGATCAAGGCGCGGCGCATGGCCTATTACAAATACATGGCCGAAGGTCCGCGCCCGGGTATCGCGGTGGTGCAGGACATGGATGGATATCATGCCATCGGCGCTTATTGGGGTGAGGTGAATACCAACATCCACAAGGCCTTTGGCCTGTCCGGCGCGCTGACCGACGGGGTGATGCGCGATCTTGGCGATCTGCCCGAGGGCTTTCCGGTGGTGGCCGGTTCGGTCGGACCGAGCCATGGGTTCGTGCATGTGCTCGACTTCGACTGCAACGTGGAGATTTTCGGGATGCGCGTGTCGCCCGGCGCGCTGGTGCACGCCGACCGGCACGGCGCGGTGGTCATCCCGGAAGAGGTGATGCCGCGGCTGGAAGAGGCGATTGCGACGCTGATGCGCTCCGAGAAAATCGTCTTTGACGCGGTCAAGGGCAAGCAGATCGGTTTCGAGGACTTCGAAGCGGTCTGGGCTGCTTTCGAGGCCGCGCGCACCTAGCGCGTTGCGTTGTCACGGCGAAAGCGCCCTCGCCCCCATCGAAGGGGGTCGGGCGCTGCCAGGCGGTTCCCGCCTGGCGGGACATCTGCGCGACCTGCGCCCAGGCCTGCGGTCCGGCGGTGTGAGCTGAGAGCGCCGTGGCAAGAGGCTGTTAGGAAAGCGTGTGATTTTGGCGGTTTGGCCTCGAAACCGACACTGGCACCGCTGCAATACCGCCGCAATACCGACGTTGCGTTTCCCAACAAAACAGGGGCGCTCCGCCCCTCGGCGCGTCCACGGCAATTTGCCGTTGCGCGTACGCTGCGGTCAGGCTTTCGCAAGCTCAGTCCTTCGGCGCCGGCGCGCCCCCTTCAAAGGCGTTCCCCTGCACGTAGTCGCAGGGTGCTTCCTGCATCTCCAGATGCAGCCCGTCGCCGGTGTAAGGGTGGGCGCGGGCGAGCTCTTCATCCACCTCGATGCCGAGGCCCGGTGTCTCGGGCGGGGTGATGAAGCCCTCTTCCACCCGGATGCTGGAGCGGATCAGGGCGTCGTGGAACGGCGTCTCGATCGTCTCTGCCATCAGCAGGTTGGGGAGGGTTGTGGCCAGCTGAACATTGGCGGCCCATTCGATGGGTCCGGCATAGAGATGCGGCGCTATCTGCGCATTGTAAGTCTCTGCCATTGCAGCAATTTTTCGGGTCTCCCAGATGCCGCCAGCGCGTCCCAGCGCGGGCTGCAGAATGCTCGCCGCGCCGCTGCGCAGGACGGGGGCAAACTCCGCCCGTGTGGTCAGTCTTTCGCCGGTCGCAACAGGGATGCGCACCGCGCGCGCCACCTTGGCCATCTCGTTCAGCGCATCGGGGGGAATGGGCTCTTCGAACCAGAGCGGATCATAGGGTTCCAGCGCCCGGCCCAGGCGGATCGCGCCTGCGGTGGTGAACTGCCCGTGGGTGCCGAAGAGCAGATCGGCCCGGTCGCCAACAGCCTCCCGGATCGCCTTGCAAAAGGCCACCGACTGCGCAATGTCGCGCATGCCCGGCATATGGCCGCCGCGCATCGTGTAAGGCCCGGCCGGATCGAATTTGATTGCGGTATAACCTCTTGAAATACAATCACTTGCCGCCTCTGCCGCCATCTCTGGGGTGGTCCAGAAGGCGGTCATGTCATGCTGCGGCAACGGGTAGAGATAGGTGTAGGCGCGGACGCGGTCGTTCATCTTGCCGCCCAGCAGCGCCCAGACAGGGCGGCCGCGCGCCTTGCCCAGGATGTCCCAACAGGCGATCTCCAGCCCGGAGAAAGCGCCCATGACTGTCAGATCGGGCCGTTGGGTGAAGCCGGAGGAATAGGCGCGGCGAAACATGCGTTCAATGTTTTCAGGGCTTTCACCCGCCATGTGCCGGGTAAAGACATCTTCGATCACGCCGCGCATCGCCTGCGGTCCGACAGAGGCGGCATAGCATTCCCCCCAGCCGGTGATCCCGTCATCGGTGGTCAGTTTCACGAGGATCCAGTAGCGCCCACCCCAGCCGGGGGCGGGCGGGGCGGTGACAATGATGTCCAGGTCTTTGAGTTTCATGGCTTTTCCTTACGCGCGGTGGCCTGAAGCCCACCTTACCTGCCTACGGATCCCTCTGGTCGAAGAGGATCACGTTGCGCCGTGCTGCGCCGGTCTTGGTGTCGGCGATGGCTTCGTTGATCTGATCGAGCCGCCAGCGGCCGGAAATCAGCTCATCGAGTTTCAGCCGCCCCTGGGTATAGAGATCGACCATCCAGGGGATGTCGCGCTGGATCACCACATCGCCCATTTTCGAGCCAACCATGCCCTGGCCCACGGCGGCGAGGATGACCGGCTCATAGGTCGATTGCGCCCCGGAATGCGGCATGCCGACCATGATGACCTTGCCGCCATACCCCAAGTACCGTGGGGCCTGATCATAGGCCGGAATCGCACCAACCGTGACGATCACCGCATCGGCCCCACGACCGCCAAGTGCCTTGAACGCGGCTTTCCACGGCTTGTCCTCGGTGGCCAGAACACCGTCCGTGGCACCGAATTCCTGTGCAGTTTCCAGCTTCTCCTCGCTCATATCCACGGCAACGATCCGGCGCGCGCCCGCGATCCGCGCGCCTTGTATGGCGTTCAGGCCCACACCGCCCGCGCCGATCACCACCACATCCTGACCGGCGCGCAGCCCGGCGGCGTTCACCACGGCGCCGACGCCCGTGATCACGCCGCAGGCGATGAGGCTGGCGGCATCCTTGGGAATATCCGCGTCGATCCGGACAACCTGATTTTGCGCCACCACCACCTTTTCCGCGAAGGCGCCGCAGGCCATGGCCTGATGCAGTTTGCCGCCCTCCGCGGTGCTGATTGGCCCGGCATCACCGTCATAGGGTGTCTCGCAGAGCGTGGGCTGGCCACCCGCGCAGTTGCCACAGGTTCCGCAGGCCCGGATCAGGGTCACCACCACGCTGTCACCCACCGAAAGACCCCGCACACCGTCCCCCACGGCGCTGATGACCCCGGCTGCCTCGTGGCCGTAGACCGCGGGAAGCGATCCGCCCCATGCCCCTTCCGCGTAAGAGATGTCGGAATGACAGATGGCGACGGCCTCCAGGGTCACTTCCACCTCTCCAGCTTCGGCGGCGCGCAACCTGATGTCTTCGATCTTCAGGGGCGCGCCAAAGGCGTGGCAAACGGCTGCTTTGATTGTCTGCATAGATCGGATGTCATCCTCTTGGGCGCTGCTTGACGCGGGTCATGACCTGCAGGGTGACCCGATGTTGAAAGTCGGCGCAAGGTACAAACCGACATCGGATGTCGCAGTTATCCCGCTTTTTCAGCAAGCGGCCTTTTGGGGGGAAAGGTCAGGAAGACGGCCAGTCCGACCACGATGAGCAGGGCCGACAGCACGAAGGGAGCGCCAGGCAGATAGAGGGGCGCATCGGTACCGGTGAAGGCCGCAAAGGTGCCCGTCATGACCATCGGTGACAGGATCATGGCCAGCGCGGTGATCGACGTCAGCGCCCCCTGCAGCTCGCCCTGCGCATCACGTCCCACGGCCTTGGACATGATGCCCTGCAACGCCGGGGTGATGACGGCGGCCAGCGCGGCCAGCGGCGTGAGGATCAGGGCGATGGTGCCACTGGTCACGATGGCCAGCGACAGGAACGCGGCCACGTCGAACAGATGACCATAGATCACGGTCCCCCGCTCGCCCAGAACGCGCAGGACCCAGCGGATCATCCCGCCCTGCACCACTGCCATCATGGTGCCGAACAGCGCGAGGCTCAGCCCGATGGTAGAGGGCTCCCAGCCGAACCGTTCCTTGCCGAAATAGGACCAGACGGACGGGTAGACCATGAAGGCGACCTGGTAGAGAAAGAACACGATCAACAGCGGCCCGACACCCGGCAGACGGCCCAACTGGCGGAAACTGCCCAGCGGATTCGCGCGCGCCCAGCGGAACGGGCGGCGGATTTCGTCGGTCACGGTTTCGCGCAGCACGAAGTAGCCGAAGACCGCGTTGAGGGCCGCGAGCGCGGCTGCCGCATAAAAGGGCGCGCGGGTGCCGAATTCAGCCAGAAGACCGCCCAGAAGCGGCCCCAGGACAAAGCCAAGACCAAAGGCCGCACCGATCAGCCCAAAGTTCGCGGCGCGCTCCTCGGGGGGCGAGATGTCGGCCATATAGGCGTTGGCGGTGGATTGCGTGGCCGCGGTGATGCCGCCGACAACCCGGCCCGCGAGCAGCAGAAAGATGCTGCCTGCCACCGCCATGACCAGATAGTCGAGCGCCATTACAACCAGCGACACGAGCAGAACCGGACGCCTGCCAAACCGATCCGACAATCCTCCGATCACCGGTCCGAAAAGAAACTGCATGACCGCGAAGGTCGTCGATAGAACGCCGCCCCAAAGGGCTGCGGTGCTCAGCCCGCTGCCTTGCACCTCTTGGATGAGGTCCGGCATGACGGGCACGATCAGCCCGATGCCCATCGAATCCAACATCACGGTGATCAGGATGAAAAGAACCGCAGGGCGCATCCGTCACCGCGCGCGGGCGCGTGCCGCGAAGGCGCGTGCCAGCGCCGGTGCCTGCCCCAACTGGGCGGCAGGGTGAAACAGATCGGCGGGCAGATCGGGATAGCGCGCCAGTGCCAGCTGCGACAGGGGGGTGCCGGACTGCGCGGCTTCCCTGCACAGGGTCTTGGCGGCGGATTGGGCTTCCGGACGGGGCATTTTGCCCGCAAGCGCAAAGCTCAATGCCTCCGCATGGATCAGGCCGAGGCTGTCTTCCAACCCGGCGGCCATTCTGACGGCATCGGGTTCCAGACCGTCCAGAATGCGCTGGGTCTGCTGCAAGGCGGCGGCGCAGCTGAGCGCGATCTGCGGCATCACCATCCATTCGGCGAACCACGCGGCACCGTCACGTTGATGTTGGTGGGCGCTCGCCATCTGCAGCGTCGCCTGCAGCCCGCTCATCTGGTGCGACAGCGCCACGAGGACGGAGGGCGCCACCGGGTTCTGCTTTTGCGGCATGGTGGACGATGCGCCGCCCGCGCCAAGGGTGACGTCCCCCAACTCGGTGCCTGTCAGCGCGATCAGGGTCTGGCCGAAGGCGGCGAGCGTGGCAGTGACCTGCGCCATCCACCCGGCAATCCGCAACAGCGGTGTACGATCCGTGTGCCAGCTGCATTCGGGATCTTGCAGGCCCAGCCCCTCGGCCAGAGCGGCCCGCAGCGCAGCCGCGTTTTCTCCAAGTGCGGCGCTGGTGCCCGCGGCCCCGGACAGCGAGACGAGCAGAGAGCTTTTGCGCAGGGCCGGCAGCGCGTCCAGCGCATCCATCAGTGGCGTGCCCCATCCGGCGATTACCGCGCCCCAGCTGGTCGGGGTGGCATGCTGGCCATAGGTGCGCGCGGGCATCGGAAGATCCGCATATTGGTCCGCCTGATCGGCAAGGCTGCGGGTGATCTTTTCCAGATTTGTCTCCGCCAATGCCAGCGCCTGGCGCAGACGCAGCATCAGGCCGGTGTCGATGATATCCTGCGACGTTGCGCCCCAATGCAGGTACTGCGCGTGTTCCGGCGCGTTCATCTCTTCCCGGAAAGCGGCCACCATCCCCGGAACGCTGACGCCATTCTCCCCGGTGGCCTGTGCCAGGGCGCCGGGGTCGATCTGGATTTCGAGGGTCGCGCGATGGATGGCCGCCGCGCTGATCTCCGGGATGATGCCCAATGCGCCCTGCGCCTTGGCCAGAGCCCCTTCGACCAGCAGCATGGCCCGCAGGCTCGCACTGTCGGAAAAGAGCCGCCCCGTTTCTCCCGTCGGGAACAGACCGGCGTAGAGCGGGCTGTCAAAGACGCTTGCCGCCATCGCTCAGCTGGTCCTGCCTGCCGCGCGCTCAGACATGTCCGATCTCCTTGAGGAACCGGGTCAGATGCGCGGCATACTTTTGCGGTTGCTCGACGCAGGGCAGATGCCCGGCCTTGCGGATCACGTGGCAGTGACTGCCGGGGATCAGCCCCACCGTTTCGCGCACCATGTCAGGCGGGGTGGAGCCGTCCTCCGCGCCCGCGATGCCCAGGGTCGGCAGCCGCAGGCTGGCGGTGGTTGCGTAGAAATCGCTGCCGGAAATGGCCGCCGAGCAGCCGATATAGCCTTCGTCCTCCTGCCGGGTCAGCATGTTGCGCCACAGCTCCAGCGCCGCTGTTTTGCGGAAGTCCTTCGAAAACCAGCGTTCCATGACCGCATCGGCAAGCCGCTCGATCCCGCCTTTCCGAACCTCTTCGATCCGCTCCGACCAGAGATCCGGCGTGCCGATCTTGGCGCCCGTGTTCGACAGCACCAGCGCGCGGATCATATCGAGCCGTTTTACGGCAAGCCCCTGTGCGATCATGCCGCCGATGGACAGGCCGACGAACACAGAGTCGCGCACCTGCAGATGATCGAGCAGTCGTTCTGCATCGGTGACCAGGGTTCCCATCGCATAAGGTCCGGGCGGACAGGTGGACAGCCCGTGCCCCCGCTTGTCGTACCGGATGATGCGCAGACCCTCGGGCAGGTAGGGCAGGATCGGGTCCCAGAGCCGCAGGTCCGTGCCCAGCGAGTTTGCAAAGACAACCGGCGCCCCCGTCTCCGGTCCATCGACGCGGTAGTGGAGCCTGACATCGCCAAGGTCGAGATTGATCATGCTGCGTCTCCCTGCCTGTTTCCGTCGTCCCGCAGGCTGAGCGCCTGTTGGAAGACCTCTGCATCCACATTCCCGCCCGAGATGGTAACGATGACATCCTCGCCGCTGCATTGGTCCGGATGAAAGAGGGCCGCCGCAAGGGCCACGGCACCTCCCGGTTCGGCCACCAGCTTGAGCCGGTCAAAGGCCAGGGCCACCGCTTGCAGCGCTTCGCGTTCGGTCACCGCAAAGCCCGGTCCGGCCAGCCTTTGCAGGATTGGAAAGGTCAGTGTGCCCGGCTGCGGTGTGACGATGGCATCGCAGAGGCTGCCGGACAGATCGCTGTTACGCTCCACCCGGCCGGACCGCAGCGACCGGGCAACATCGTCGAACCGTTCCGGCTCGGCGGTACGCACCCGCAGCTCCGGCGCCTCGGCCTCCAGCGCCAGCGCGATGCCGGAAGAGAAGCCGCCGCCGCCGCAACAGACGATCACATCCGCTGCGCGCACCCCGGCATCTGCCGCCTGCGCCGCGATCTCCAGCCCGGTGGTTCCCTGACCGGCAATCACCTGCGGTTCGTCATAGGGCCGGATCAGTGTCAGACCGCGCTCTGCCACCAGTTCGTCGCCAAGCGCGTCGCGGTCTTCCCCCGCGGCCCTGTCATAAAGCAAAACCTCCGCCCCCAGCCGACGGGTGTTGTCGATTTTCACCCGGGGCGCATCGCGCGGCATGATGATGACGGCGGCAACACCGTGTTTTTGGGCGGCCAGCGCCACACCCTGCGCATGGTTGCCGCTGGAAAAGGCAACAACACCCCGTGCGCGGGCCTCATCCGACAGGGCAGAGACGGCGGACCAGGCACCGCGGAATTTGAAGCTGCCCGTGTGCTGCAGGCATTCGGCCTTGACCCAGACCCGGCGGCCCGCGATGGCATCCAGAAACGGTGAGGACAGCAGCGGTGTGCGGCGGGCATGCCCGGCCAACCGGCGTTCTGCCGCCCTGATCATCTCGATATTCATGTCGTCACACTCATCTCAACGCGTCGATCCATGTCTGCAGCGCCGCCACGGATTCCGGTTCGTCCAGAAACGGGATGTGACCCCGGCCCGATACCGTGACGCTGATCATATCCGGGCGGCGGCGTTGCATTTCCATCAGCGTCTCATGGCTCAGAAGATCGGAATTCTCGCCGCGGATGCAGGCCAGCGGCAAACCCTCCATCGCGTCGAAATAGGGCCAGAGATCGGGCGCGGCCTGTGCGCCAAGCGCTTCGATCGCGTCGCGCAGCCGTGGATCGTAAGTGATCTGCAAGCCCTTGTCCGTCTGGCGAAAATGCTTGTGCGCCTCTTCGATCCAGCGCGATTGCGGCACGTCCTTGAAACCGGTGTAGGCGCTGGCCATGCCATGCGCGGCGTCGGCCAGCGTTCTTGCCGCCGGCGCGCGTCCCAAGTAGCTCGAAATGAAATCGAGCCCCGCCTGTTCGATCACTGGACCGATGTCGTTCAGCGCCACGCCGAGCAGGCGCTCCCTGGCCCCCATCGCCAGACCCATCGCATTCAATCCGCCGCGCGACGTGCCCAGAATTGCGACCTTCTCCAGCCCGAGGTGATCCAGAAGCTCGATGACATCGCGGCACTCCACCGGCAAAGCATAGTTTTGCCAGTTTGTATCCCAGTCCGACCGCCCGCGCCCGCGGTAGTCCATCTTGAGCAGGCGGACGTCGTTCAGATAGGGCGTGACATAGTCGAAATCCGCGGTCGTGCGGGTCAGCCCCGGCAGGCAGAGATTGGGCAGACCTTCTCCCTGATCGGTGTAGTAGAGAGACAGCTTGTCCGATGTTCTGAAAAACGCCATCAGAGACCCGCCAGCCCCGGGATACCGGTCAGATCCGCAATCCTATGCGCCGGGCGCCAGGGCAGGCGGTCTACCGGTTCTCCGGCGCGGTTGACCCACGCGGTGGTGAAACCGTATCCGGTGGCGCAGGCGGCATCCCAGCCGTTGGAGGAGACAAAGAGCACCTCATTCTTGTCACATCCGAACCGCTTGGCCACGAGGTTGTAGACCCGCGCATCCGGCTTGAAGACCCCAACGCTCTGAACGGAGAGGACATCATCAAGCAGATCGGTGATCCCCGCCGAGGCGACGGCACCCTGCAGCATATCCGGCGATCCGTTGGACAGAATTGCGGTGGTCATCCCGCCTGCCTTGAGTTGCTGAAGCATCTCGGGCACTTCCGGATAGCTTTGCAGCTCCCAGTAGAGCGCAAGCAGCCGTTCCCGCAGGGCGGGGTCCCTGTCCAGCCCGGTCTTTTCCAGCGCCCAGTCCAGCCCCTGCTGCGTGACCTCCCAGAAATCGCAGTGATCATCCGTGACGGCGCGCAGCCATGTGTATTGCAGCTGTTTCAGGCGCCAGTATTCGGCCAGCGCAGGCCAGGTGCCCTGCAGCTGCGCGAAATCGGGCTCTGACGCCGCCTGCCGTGCTGCTGCCGCAACATCGAACAAGGTGCCGTACGCGTCAAAGACACAGGTCGTGATCGACATGGGCGCACCCCTTCACAAATGCTCGGGGCCAGAGTGTCACGGCACAGCTTGGGCGAAAAGGCCCAAATGCAGGGATTTCGGCTTTACTCGCCCGGTTCAGGCAGGCAGGCTGGGCACAGCCTTGGAGAACCTGTGCAGATACGCGGCCTCCCACACCCTTTTGCATTCATGATCGGAGCTTCAATGACCCAGGTAAAAACGGGCGACACAGTCGGCATTCACTACACGGGCACCTTGCTGGACGGCACCAAATTCGACAGCTCCGAAGGACGCGATCCGCTGGAGTTTGTCGTCGGGTCTGGCCAGATCATCCCGGGGCTGGACAATGCGTTGCCCGGCATGGCGGTGGGAGACAAGAAGTCGGTCGACGTCCCCTGTGCCGAAGCCTATGGCCCGATCAATCCGGAGATGCGGCAGGCAATCCCGCGCGAAGGGTTCCCGGAGGATGTTCCGCTGGACATTGGAACGCAGCTGAACGTGCAGACGCCGGAAGGCCAGGCCATGCAGGTCATGATTGTCGCCGCGGATGAGGCCACGGTGACGATTGATGCCAATCACCCGCTTGCGGGCCAGGACCTCAAGTTCGATATCGAATTGATGTCGATTTCCTGAAAAGGCGGCTCAGCCCTCTTCTTCCGTCGCCGTGTCAGGCCGGTTGACCGGCGTGCGCGAAACCGGCAGGCCCGCGATCTTTGCGTTCAGCTCCACCGCCTTCTGAACGGCGGCCTCCTGCAGTTCGCGTGCTTCATCCGTAGGGAATTCACCTTCCATCATCGCCGCAATCAGCGGTTTGACTTCGTCGAGGCCGCTTTGCAGCTTTGGTTGCAGCGCCGGGTCAGACCACAGGGCAGCGGAGAAGACCGCCGCCGTGACCGGCATCAGCATCCATGCGTAAAGGCGTGCCCGGCTGGACCGCCGAATATAGCGGGCCTGACGCAGGGTTCGGGAATCGGCTTGAGCATACATGCCCAACAGCTACCGTTTGATTATGGCATCAGTTGGGCTCAATCACGGCGTTGGCCTAGATGTTCTCGCCCTGCGGCATCCCCAGAACATGATAGCCGCCGTCCACGCGGATGATCTCTCCCGTGGTGCAGGCCCCGGCATCCGATGCCAGATAAACCGCCGTACCGCCCACCGCTTCAAGCGTTGCGTTCGATCTGAGCGGTGCGTTCTGATCGGTGAACTTGTAGGTCTTGCGCGCGCCGCCAATGGCCGCTCCCGCAAGCGTTTTCATCGGCCCCGGCGAGATGCCGTTCACCCGAATGCCATCAGGTCCGAGATCATTGGCCAGGTAACGCGTAGCACTTTCCAGTGCCGCCTTGGCAACGCCCATCACGTTGTAGTTCGGCACCACGCTGTTGCTGCCCTGATAGGTCAGTGTCATCAGCGTACCGCCGTTTTCGGCCATCAGCGGGTGGGCGCGGCGCGCCACTTCGATGAATGAATAGGCGCTGATGTCCATCGTCTGTTTGAAGTTCGCCCGCGTCGTGTTCAGAAACCGGCCGGTCAATTCGTTCTTGTCCGAAAAGGCGATGGCATGCACCAGGAAATCGATTGTCGGCCACCGGGCGCTCAGCTGTGAAAAGGCGGCATCCAGCGACGCGTCATCCGTGACGTCCACATCCACCATGAAGTCGGAACCGACCGACGCGGCAAGCGGTGCCAACCGTGTCCCGAACGCTTCGCCCTGATAGGTAAACGCCAGTTCCGCCCCCGCTTCGGACATCGCCTTGGCGATCCCCCAGGCGATGGACCTTTCGTTCGCCACGCCCATGACGAGCCCGCGTTTTCCATTCAGTACACCAGACATAATCGCCTCTTACCCAAGATATTTGGACAGGATCATCGACCCGTTCGTGCCGCCGAATCCGAAGGAATTCGTCATCACGGAATCGAGATTTGCCGCCTCGACCACTTCCGTCGCGATTTCTGCCGCTTCAAAGGCCGGATCCAGCGTTTCCACGTTGATGGAGGGGGCGATGAAATCGTCTTTCAGCATCAACAGACAATAGATCGCCTCCTGCGCCCCGGCCGCACCCTGGCTGTGTCCCGTCATCGACTTGGTCGAGCTGACCGGCGGTTGGGTCTTGCCCGCAAAGGCGCGGCGCACCGCTTCCATTTCCGGCTGATCCCCGGCGGGTGTGCTGGTGCCATGGGCATTGATGTAGCTGACGCTGCGCCCCTCCGGCAGGGTGCTGAGGGCGAGTTGCATGGCCCTTTCGCCGCCTTCGCCCGACGGGGCGACCATGTCATGCCCGTCGGATGTCGCGGCATATCCGGTCACTTCGGCATAGATATCGGCGCCCCGCGCCAGCGCATGTTCCAGCTCTTCGAGCACCACCATGCCGCCGCCGCCGGAGATCACGAACCCATCCCGATTGGCATCGAACGCCCGGGAAGCCTTGCCCGGCGTGTCATTGAATTTCGACGACATCGCCCCCATCGCATCGAACAGGCACGACAGCGTCCAGTCGAGCTCTTCGCCGCCGCCCGCGAACATCACGTCCTGCTTGCCGAGCATGATCTGTTCGGCCGCATTGCCGATGCAATGCAGGGAGGTCGAGCAGGCAGAGGTGATCGAGTAATTGATACCTTTAATCTTGTAGGCTGTGGACAGGTTGGCGCTGACGGTTGAAGACATGCACTTTGGCACGGCGAAAGGACCAATGCGCTTTGTCGCGCCGGAGATCTTGACCACGTCATGTGCCGTCAGCATCGCACTTGTCGACGGGCCGCCGGACCCTGCCACAAGACCGGTCCGCGGGTTTGAAATGACATCCTCGGTCAATCCCGCATCGGCAATCGCTTGTTCCATCGCGATATAGGCATAGGCGGCACCCGGCCCCATGAAGCGCAGGGTACGTTTGTCGATATGTTCGGAGACGTCGATCTTGAGCGTCCCGGCCACCTGGCTGCGAAAGCCGTGTTCCGCCATCTCGTCGCTGGCGACGATGCCGCTCTTGCCGGATTTCAGCGACGCCATCACTTCTTCAGCGTTGTTTCCGATGGAGGAGATGATCCCCAACCCTGTCACGACCACGCGGCGCATGGCGTTCTCCTTTGTATCTTCAACGTCAGCTTTCAGACAGGGCCACACGCATGCCGGTGACCTGATAGATGGTTTCTCCATCTGCCTCCACACGGCCATTGGCGACGCCCATTGTCAAGCGTCGGGTCTGAACGGCTTTTGTAAAATCAACGTAATAGGTCAGCATCTTTCGATCCGGGCGCACCATACCGGTCAGCCTGACTTCGCCCACGCCGACGGCCATGCCGCGACCCGGCCAGCCGCGCCAGCCGAGATTGAAGCCGGTCAGTTGCCACAGGCCGTCAAGTCCCAGGCAGCCCGGCATGATCGGATTGCCCGGAAAGTGACATTCGAAAAACCACAGGTCCGGGGTGATATCGAATTCCGCGACCACATGCCCCTTGCCATGCTCCCCCCCGTCGTCGGAGATCTCCGTGATCCTGTCCATCATCAGCATCGGGGGCTCGGGCAGCTGCGCATTGCCGGGGCCAAACAGCTCTCCACGCGCGCATTTCAGCAGGTCATCCTTGGTGAAGCTGGTTGGGTATTGGGCCATTTTGGCGCGTCTCCTGCTCGGTATTCTTTTTCGTCAAACCCGTCTAGCATCGCGTTTGCGGCCTCCGCAAGTGCGGGCGGAAGCCCCCCATGGGCGCCCGGTTTTGCGGGGGCTGCGTCAACTGAGCCGGATCGATTCGCCTGAATCCAATTGAAAACACCCCCCGATGCGCCTTATATGGCACTTAACACGTGAAATGAGGGCGCAATGACACCAGCGCAACAGACAATTGGAACATCCTGGCTGGCAAAGGCCGGATTGCGACCGACGCGACAGCGGGTGGCGCTGGCTACGCTGCTGATTGGCGATGGCCAGCATCGCCACGTCACCGCGGAAAGCCTTTTCGAGGCGGCCAAGAAGCAGGGTGAAGCGGTATCGCTGGCAACCGTGTACAATACGCTGCGCGCCTTTTGCGATGCCGGCCTGATGCAGGAGGTGACGGTGGACGGATCGAAGAGCTACTTCGACACCAACACCCACGATCACCCGCATTTCTTCTGGGAAGATGACGCAAAGCTGACGGACGCACCCTCCGATCAATTGGTGATCGCGCAGATCCCGGATGCGCCGGAAGGGGCTGAGATTGCCTCGGTCGACGTGGTAATCCGGTTGCGGCGGAAGACCTGACCCCAGAGGCCCCGGGAAAACACCGGCGGAACAGCCCATCCCGGAAGTTATAAACGATGTCCGTGACCGCGGGCATATGCCTGCGCTTGCGGCGCGTGGCTTTGGTCTCTTCCAACTACATCCCCGCATCAAGCGATTTGCATAATCGCGATCCCGAACGTCTTTGGGCGCCTGTTGAAATCGAACTGCGGTCTGAAACCATCTTGCGTCGTTACGTCGGGCACCGTCATCGCGCAACAAAGGCCACAGGCTGTGCGTCCTGGGCCGCTGACGCCCAGGTCGGTTTCGGCATGTGTCCGGATCTATCCGTGGCGAAACAGGACCTGTGTTGGGAAAACCGGCATCAGAACCACTGTCCCGGCTCCATCAGCCCCAGGTCCAGCAACTGCCGTGAATGCCATTCAAACGGGGCAGAGTTGTGCCATTTGAAGGTCGGGATGTCATATGTGCTGCCCGGATTGCGCTTGAGCGCCTTGGCGG